>Ga0210394_10005265_pt1 | contig 14571 bp, 10 predicted proteins | sample IncBWC12MmetaG_FD_160121 | JGI IMG/M metagenome (GOLD analysis project Ga0210394, IMG submission 160121) | Forest soil microbial communities from Barre Woods Harvard Forest LTER site, Petersham, Massachusetts, United States - Inc-BW-C-12-M | ecosystem: Environmental > Terrestrial > Soil >...
CAGCCGGCTCTACGTAAACGATCCGCGCGCCGGCACGAATCATTTCAATGATCCAGGAGCATTCTTAAACGTTTAGCCGCTAGGCAAGTGGTTGGCCTTGGGAGCTGCATGAATGCCTGAAGAGAAGGGCAGCAATAATAAGACCGGCGTTCTGGAGAAAGCGAAGGAATCCGCTGCCGCGCTTCGCAAGACGCTCGAAGAAAAGTCCAAGCAGCAGATGGTGGAACTGAAGGAGCCGGAGAAAACTCAGCTCTATCGTTCCATCTTCCGCGTCAAGCACGACGAGGAGCCGCGCAACCGCGCTCTCAGCGTTCTCTCAAATGTTTTCTTCCACCTCCACCCGGCGAAAGTAAATCGCGACGCCACAAAGTACAACTTCACATGGGGCATGGGCGGCATCACGTTTTATCTGTTTATCGTGCTGACGTTCACCGGCGTCCTGCTGATGTTTTATTACCATCCTACAAAGGTCCAGGCGTTCCGGGACATTCTGTACCTCGAAAACGACGTTCCCTTCGGCAAGCTTCTGCGCAACATGCACCGCTGGGCCGCGCACCTGATGATCATTGCCGTCTGGCTGCATATGTTTCGCGTGTTCATGACCGGTTCCTACAAGCGGCCGCGCGAGTTCAACTGGTGCGTCGGCGTGCTGCTGATGGTGCTCACGCTTTTGCTTTCCTTTACCGGTTATTTGCTCCCGGACGACCAGCTCGGTTTCTGGGCCGTCACCGTAGGCACGAACATGGCGCGCGCTACGCCGTTGTTAGGTAACGAAGGCCCGGGCGGTCCCCAATTGGGCATGACGCCTTATAACGACGTCCGATTTGCGCTTTTAGGCGGTTCAATTGTCGACGCGAACGCGCTCTTGCGCGCTTACATCTGGCATTGCATCGCGATTCCGTTGATCGTCGCGATATTCATGGGCGTGCATTTCTGGCGCGTCCGAAAAGATGGAGGCATCTCCGGCCCTGCGCCGGTGATGCTTGAATCGGAGATTAAGGAAGAGAGAAGTCCGCGTCCCGTCGTCTTAAAACCGAGCGGGATGGGCTAGTTTCAGCTGAGCTGGTGTAGCGTTGCGCAGTCGGGGCTTTCGCCCCTGAGGGAATTGTTCAATGGGCGGTGATTGGCATCAGATTTGGGAAGTGGCGTCGGCGCCGGACAATGTGCCCATCGTCGCGATGCTATTTCTCGTTCCATTCTATTTGTGGTACGCCCTCCGGCAAGCTATCGCCAACGATCGCCTCATCGCAGTCCTCGAAGGCGATGCCACCCTCGCAAAAACGAAATATCGCAAGACTCAGGAGTGGGATCCCAAGTGGGAGCGCGAAGTTCACACTTGGCCGTATTTAATGCGCATGGAATTCCTTGTGGCGATTATAGTCACTATCCTGCTGATGGTTTGGTCGCTCACGCTGAACGCGCCGCTCGAAGAGCCGTCGAATCCGAACGTCACAATGAATCCGGCGAAAGCGCCATGGTACTTCCTCGGATTGCAGGAAATGCTCGTTTACTTCGATCCCTGGATCGCAGGTGTGGTGATGCCCACGCTGGTCATCGTCGGCCTCATGGTCGTGCCATATATCGATTCGAATCCGCTCGGCAACGGTTACTATACTTACAAACAGCGCCGCTTCTCCATTTGGACGTTTCTGTTTGGCTTCATCGTCCTGTGGGTTGGCATGATTTCCATCGGCACGTTTATTCGCGGCCCTGGCTGGATGTGGTTCTGGCCCGGCATGACTTGGGACGCTGAACGCGTCGAGTACACGGTGAATAAGAACCTCGACCAGGTGTTTCCGTTCACGTTGTTCCACATCAACGGTTCTTGGCTGGGCGCGATTTTCCACATGCCGCAGGATCATGCGGTGATCTGGTCGCGCGTGATTTTCGGATTCTTCCCGATCGCGATATTTTTCGTCGTGGCGGCGTTTATCGTCCACTGGATCTGCGTCCGGACCGAGTTCAGCCGCAAGATTTACAAGCGCATGAGTCTGGTTCAGCTCGTCACCATGTACATATTCCTGATCCTGATGCTCTCACTCCCGATCAAGATCTTGTTGCGCCTGCTTCTCAATATTAAATACATCTGGGTGACGCCTTGGTTCAGCATCTAGCCGCCACATGTCAATTTTCGCGCGTGAGTTGTTTTCAGGAGGTCCTGGGTGCCTGAAACTCCTCCTCCCGCGCCGCAGACGACTGCTCCGCCCGACGATCCGATCACCACGCGGTCATTCGTGTTTCCGCTTTTGATCTCGTCCGTGCTTCTCATCCTCACGGTCGCATGGTCGTTTTACGACGAGGTCTACGGCCTCCGCCCGTGGCGCACCTACCAGAGCCGTTTTGCGAGCGCCTACTCCAGCTATCTGCAAAAGGCGGTATCGAAGGAGAGGAGCGACGAGAATGCGGTTTATTCTTCTCCCGAGTACAAAACGCTCTCAGCGAGGGTTAACGATCTCACGCAAACGGCAAAGGCTCAGGACGACGAAATTGCCAAGCGCATCGCTCTGCTCGACGAGCAGCGCATCGCGATAGGTGACGCGTTCAAGGACGCTCGCGGCAAGGTCGGCCACCTTACTTACGAATACGAAGTAACTCCTGCGTCGGATAAGAGCGCGAAAGCCAAAGCGCTGAAGCAACTCGAAGAAGGCCGGAAGAGCACTTGGGAAGTGGATTGGCCCGTAGCCGAAGGCCAGGTCCAAAAGAACAAGCTCTTCACCGCGGATGAATTGAACGACGCATTTACAAACATCATGGCCGAGCGCGCCTCTCTGGTGGCCAAGCGCGGCGAAATCGACAAGCCTGCCAAAGATGCCCAGACCGAGCTTACGAAATACGTCTCCGATCATTTGCCCGGACTCAGTTCAGCGTCGCTCGAAGGCTTGCTCCACAGCATGCTGGGCTTCGACCAGCGCATCATTCAAATCAACGTCAATCCTCCTGGAGCGTCGATCAACAATCTTGGTGGCGCGGGTCTGGTGGACCGCTGCGAATCCTGTCACGTTGGCACCGATCCGGTGTATGTGCCCACGCAAGTCACGCTCACGAAAGCGGATCTGGGCATGGCGAAGAGCAACGACGCGCCGTTTACGAGCCACCCAGACCTCGATTTGATCAAGACCCATCCGCTCGAACGGTTCGGATGTTCTCCGTGCCATGGCGGCAATGGCCGCGCGATCGATTCCGTCAGGCGAGGTCACGGCCGATACGAGCACTGGCTCTGGCCGCTCTACTATCCCGAAAACTACAGCGCGGGTTGCCAGCAGTGCCATGCAGGCGATATGGTCACCGAGCGCGCACCGGTTCTGAATGAAGGCAAGCAGCTCTATCGCCATTACGGTTGCGTCGGTTGCCATCGCTTCCAGGGTTTCGACAATCAGGACGAGGAACTCGTCAATGCACGGCAGACGATTCTTCAGCTTGCAAAAACAAAGTCGGACGACGAGCTGGACATCCCGCGCATTCAGAAACTGGGCGACACGGCTCCCGACAATGCCGCGGCCAACGCTTACTACACCCAGGCCACGAATCTCACGGTCGAGGTAAGCCGCATCGACGCGCAGCGCGAATCGCTCGAGCAGCGCAGCCACAATCTCCTCCAGGAAATTAAGAAAGTTGGCCCGGACCTGAAAGACGCCCGCCTCAAACTGCGAAAGGAATGGATTCCTTACTGGATCGGCCACACCCACGATTTCCGGCCGACAACCAAGATGCCGCAATTTCGCTTGTCCGACGACGAAATCAAAGCAATTGCCGCATACGTCTGGCAAACCGCATTAACCGGTCCCGCGTTGGAACATCAAGCTCCCGGAAACGTGGCTCACGGCAAAGAGTTGTTCGAGCAGCGCGGCTGCATGGCCTGCCATTCCATGGGCGAGGACGCGAACAAAGTCGGCGGGGTTTTTGCAGCGAACCTCAGCCGCGTCGGCGAAAAAGACAATTACGATTACGTCGTCCGCTGGGTTCACAACCCGCGCCAGCGCACCCGCCCCTATTGCCCGTACGAGAAGCGAGATCTGGGGCCTGAAGACTACGCAAAGCACAATCTGCCGTTTGTCTTCGATCTGGATCATTCGCGCTGTCCGAACGACGGCCATGAGCTCGTCGTGCAGCAGCCCACCGTGATGCCCAGCCTGCGTCTCTCAATGGAAGATGCTCGCGACGTCGCCAGTTATCTCGTCGCACAAAAACACTCCGATGCAAGCTACGCGGACGCGAGTTTCATGGATGATCCCAAGCTCAAAGACGCGGGCAAGGATCTCGTCCGCCACTACGGTTGCGCCGGCTGCCACGAGCTTTCAGGATTCGAAGACGAAGGCCGCATCGGTACCGAGCTAACCAATGAAGGCTCGAAGCCCATCGAGCGTCTCGATTTCGCCCTCTGGACCGAAGACGCCAAGCGCGGCATTCGGCCCGACGGCAAGCCTGCCATGCGGGAAGGGAAAAAGACCGCGTGGTACGACGCGAAGGGATTCTTCGAGGAAAAGCTAAGCGACCCCGGACTCTACGATCAAGGGAAGTATCACGTGAATCCGATGGACGCTCTGCGGATGCCCAAGCCGAACTTGCAATCGAACGACGAGCGCGAAGCTCTCGTCACAATGCTTCTCGGCAGCACCGATCCCACGCTCCCTCCCGAGTACATGTATAAGCCGGCCGACCGCCGCCGCTACGTGCAGGAAGGCTGGTGGATCGCCACAAAGTACAACTGCATTGGTTGCCATCAAATCGGCGTCGGCCAGCGCTCGATCCTGATGGATCTGCCCGCGTATCAGGGTGAGAACCACGCGAACCTACCGCCGGTCCTGACTACGGAAGGCGCGCGCGTGAATCCCGACTGGCTACGCCAGTTCCTGGCGAACCCCGCGCAGAGCACCACGGACACGAACCGCAATGGCGTCCGGCAATACTTGCAAGTTCGCATGCCGACGTTCTATCTCTCCGATGACGAGATTCGCAAACTCGTGCTCTTCTTCGCGGCGATGTCGTCGCAGCCCGACCCGTTCATCCCGCCGAAGATCGAGCCGCTCACCGAAGCCGAGCGCTCTATGGCACGCAGTCTGTTCACGAGTCCCGCCGCGCCTTGTTTGAAATGCCACATGACCGGCAATGCGGCGCACGACAAGACCGCCTCGGCGCCGAACTTCCTGCTCGCTCACGAACGTTTGCAGCCGGCTTGGACCGCGCGATGGATCACCGATCCCGCGAAGATTATTCCCGGCACTGCGATGCCCTCGGGCTTATTCCATCGGGATGGCGATCACTGGGTGTTCTCGGGACCGGAGCCGCCCGCGCTCCAGCAATATCACGGGGATCAGGCCGATCTGCTCGTGCGCTATATGTTCTCGCTCACACCGCAGGAACAAAGCTCGTTGCTTGGCCGCACGCCTTCGGGCGCGGGTGTAGGCAACAAGTCGCCGGGAACTCCCGGCGCGAAGTAGCACGCGGTCTCTTAGGCGGTTTGGGCTCGTTTCCGTTGGCGCGTCTGAGGTCGGACGTGATCCGCGTCCAGGGAAAAATACTGCGCGGCAAGTCCCTCAAGAATTGCTAAAATAACCTGTTTTGATTAGGAGGAAAGGCACTATATGAAGATCAAGTTCTTGAATCTCTCGTTCGCAGCAGTGCTGGCAATCGCCATTGTTGGCTGCGGCGGTTCGAAAAGTGAATCCACGTCGCAGCCCGCGCCCGCCGCTCCAACCTCGGCAAAAACGGTCGATCCATCAACCGCCGGTTCCATCACCGGGACGGTCAGTCTGGACGGCGCGGCGCCCACAGCGCGTCCAATCAACATGAGCGCCGAGCCTTACTGCGCAAAAGCGCACTCGACGCCCATTGTTCCGCCGGAAGTCGTGACCGGCGATAAAGGCTCTCTGGCAAACGTGGTCATCTTCGTTAAAAGCGGTCTTGGCCCCGACTACACTTTTGACGCGCCGAAAGATTCAGTTACGCTCGACCAGAAGGGTTGCATGTACGACCCTCACGTGATCGCTCTGATGACCGGTCAAACCATCGCCGTGAAGAACGATGACCAGACCACGCACAACATTCACCCCACGCCGAAGGACAATCGCGAATGGAACCAGTCGCAGCCGCCCGGAGCCACTCCCATCGAACAAAGCTTCGCCCGCGCCGAGCTTGCCATTCCCGTGAAGTGCAATGTCCACCCATGGATGAAGAGCTACATCTTCGTCTTCAAGCATCCCTACTACGCGGTCACCACCAAGGACGGCAAATTCGAATTGAAGGGCTTGCCGCCGGGGACCTACACCATCGAAGCGTGGCAGGAAAAGTACGGAGTGGTCGACCAGACGGTGACCATCGGCGCGAAGGAATCGAAGGCAGTCAGCTTCACCTTCAAGGCCAACGCCTCCGGGGATTAATTAGCGGGACGGCTCCCAAGCCTGTTCTTGCGCAATTGCCACTTGGGACGGGACGCCGCGGCGGGCGAAGCGCTCGCCGCGCGCTCCCGCCCAAGTTCTCGCTAGAGCTGTTCGCGGGAAGGGGATTACACTTCGATGTCGGACGCTCGCACACAAAACTCCACCGCCGTTCACCGCTTCGCCATTCTCACGTCCGGTGTCACAGTCGTGCTGCTAATGGCAGGCGCGCTCGTAACTAGCAACGATGCCGCAGACTCCGTCCCCGATTGGCCCCTCGCCTACGGGAAAATAATTCCACCGCTCGTCGGCGGAATCCGTTACGAATTCGCACATCGCGTGGTAGCAGGCGCTGTTGCCGTTCTCACCCTGATTCTCGCCGTCTGGCTCGCGCGCACAGAGAATCGCCGCTCTGTGCGCCGCCTCGGTTGGACTGCACTTGCCCTCGTAGTCGTCCAAGCGCTTCTCGGCGCTCTCCGCGTGCTCTTAGGCCATCCGCCGATCGTCGCGACAATCCACGCCACGGTGGCGCAGATTTTTTTCATCACCACGGTAGCGCTCGCCTTCTACACCAGCCCTTGGAGCCGCACAGAAATTCGACCGCTCGACGACGCAGGCTCTCCGCCCATGCGCTACCTCGCGCTCTGGACCACCCTGGTAATCTTCATCCAGCTCATTCTAGGAGCTGGCTTCCGTCACGGCGCGTTCGGCATCCTTCCGCACCTACTCGGCGTCGCCGTAGTCACATTTTTCGTGGTCTGGACGGCCCGGGCCGCCAAGGAACGCCTCGGCACGGTCCCTCAAGTTCGTCGCGCCACCATTCTGCTTCATGCCACATTCGGCACGCAAATTTTGCTCGGCATCGCGGCCTATTGGGCCGTAGCGAAAGCAATCCAAGAAGTCCAGCCGACCATGTCCTACGTAGTCCTCACCGTCGCCCACGTCCTCGTCGGCGCACTTGTGCTTGCGTCCAGCGTGCTTCTCACCCTATGCTGCTTCCGGCTAATTCGCCCGCACGCGGTCGCAGCAGCCGCCTCGCGCGCGATTCAATCGCATTCGCCGGCGCCGTAAACACGAACATCGAGCCATGAACACACTTCGCGTCCACGCCATCGACTTCGAGAAACCCTGGGCCTACGTCGTTCTCACTAAGCCCGACGTCACGTTCCTCGTCGTAATCACCACGGTAGCCGGATTTTATCTCGGCTCTCGCGCCGCGCTTGACTGGGCGCTGCTCGCGCATACTCTTATCGGCACCACGCTGGTCGGCGCAGGCACCGCCGCCTTAAATCAATATATCGAGCGCGACATGGACGCCCTAATGCGCCGCACCGCCTCCCGCCCGCTTCCGCTAGGCACGCTTCAGCCTGCTGACGTTCTCCGCTTCGGCGCAGCGCTGGTAATCATCGGCTCCGTGTGGCTAGTCATCGCAGTGAACGCGCTTTCAGCCCTTCTAGCGTTAGCGACATGCCTCTTCTATCTCGGCCTGTACACGCCGCTGAAGACCCGCACCACATTGGCCACGGCCGTCGGCGCCTTACCGGGCGCATTGCCGCCCCTAATCGGCTGGGCAGCCGCGTGCGGCCACCTTTCCGCAGGCGCGTGGATTCTCTTCGCCATCTTGTTTTTCTGGCAGTTCCCGCACTTCTTCGCCATCGCCTGGATGTACCGCGAAGATTACGCCCGCGCCGGCATCCGCATGTTGCCCGTGGTTGATCCCACAGGTGACGCAACCTTCGGCCAGATCGTCGCTACCAGCGCAATTCTCGTTCCTGTCGGTCTTCTCCCCTCGGTTATCGGCATGTCCGGAATGCGCTACTTCACCGGCGCGCTAATCCTCGGCATGCTCCTGCTGCAGGTTTCGCTGTGGGCCGACCGCTCGCGCACCAACGTCCGCGCCAAGTGGCTGATGCACGCCACCGTCGCCCACATTCCGCTGTTACTCTTGCTGATGATCTTCGACAAGGTCGGCCGATGACCGCGGCCGCCGGGAGGGATTTGCGAATGGCGTCCAAGCGCAACTGGCTTGACGTTGCCGGGATTTGCCTGCTCTTCATCCTGCTATCGCTCGTCGGCATCATCTGGGACGTCGCCAGCGGCCTCCTCACCAGCGGCATCGACGGCATCATGCTCGCCGCCGTTTGCCTCATGACGGCCGGTATCTTCGCCCTGATGCTTCTCGTGGTTCTGCATCAGGCGGGATTGCTTCCTAAATTTGGCAAGCCGAAGGCAGAAGTCGCCGCTGCGTCAGCGAAGCCAGCCGCTCCCGCCGTTCCCCCGGCGGCCACGAAGCCGGCAGCTCCTGCCTCCGTCGCACCAGCGTCTCCAGCAACGGCCACTTCTGCTGCTGTGCCGAAGCCCGCAGCTCCGCAGCGCACGGAGCAAGGCAAGTAATCGCCGCTGCATGGTCGCGCGACGCTCAACCAATGCCGCTCCTACCGCTATCGGCTCTCCCCGCAGTAAACGCCACGTTAAACGGAACTTCGGGAATATTTCTCGTGGCAGGCTATTCGTTCATCCGGCGCGGCAAAATGTTCCCGCACAAAGTTTGCATGCTCTCCGCGTTTTGCTGCTCCGCGCTTTTTCTCGCGTGCTACGTTTACTTTCATCTTCACGCCGGAATCATCCGCTTCGGCGGACAGGGCTGGATTCGTCCCGTCTATTTCACTCTCTTGACCACGCACACGATTCTCGCGGTAGTCATCGTCCCGCTGGTCCTCATCACGTTGTCCCGAGCCCTGCGCGAAAAATTCGACCGTCATCGCGCCATCGCACGATGGACGTTCCCCCTCTGGCTCTACGTCTCGGTCACGGGCGTAATAATCTATTGGCTTCTCTATATTGCCTACAACCCAATCGGCGCGCCCGCCTAAGCACCGCTTGTCACCCTCCACTCGCCCCTGTAATCTGTTTCGCGCATGACCATCGACGCGACAGCAGCTCCCAAATCGTTCGGCGGCCGCTGGACCTACGTGGTGGTGGGCCTCGCGCTCCTTTTCGTCCTCATGCCGTTCCTTTTCTGGAACGCCACATGGTTCGGCCGCCCACTCACCGATGCGCAACTCGGCAAAGCCCTGGCTGACCGCGCCCACCCCCGCGAAATTCAGCACGCGCTCACGCAAATTGAAACGCGCATCGAGCTCCGCGATCCGTCGGTGCGAAAGTGGTACCCGCAATTGGTCGCACTCTCAGCGAATCCCGTCGACGAAATCCGCCTCACCGATGCCTGGGTCATGGGCCAGGACAACACCTCGGCGGAATTTCACGAAGCCCTTAAAAAACTTCTCGCGGATCCCCAAGCAATGGTGCGCCGCAACGCTGCTCTCTCCCTCGTCCGCTTCAACGATGCCGCCGGTCACGCCGAAATCGTAGCCATGCTGCGCCCTTACGAGATGCCGGCGCCTTCCACCGGCATTCTTCGCCAACGCCTCAAGGTCGGCGAAGTCGTGAATCCCGGCACAATGCTCGGTCACGTAGACGCCGGCGATCGCGCCAGCACGGAAGCGCGCGCGCTCGTCCCGGGCACGCTCCAGCGCTGGTTGGTACAAAATGGCGGGCAAGTCGCGCAGGGCCAGCCCATCGCATCGCTCGCTCCTGGCGAAAACATGGTTTGGGAAGCGCTGCGCGCACTCCACATCATCGGACGCGCCGAGGATCTGTCCGACGTAAACCGCTACACTCGCGGCGCCGACGGAATGTCTCCGCAAATCCCGCAGCAAGCCCAAGCCACCGCCCGCGCCATCCGCGACCGCACCTCAAGGCAGTAGGTCCGCGTCCATAGGTCGGTCATGTTCAATCGGGGAAGTATATTTTGATTAGCCGGAGTGAACGTCTAAAGCCAAAGATTGGATTCGCAGGGGCGATCCGGCTTGCGACATCGGAACGCGCGCAAAACTCAGCTGTAACGGCGGAGCGCCTTTCGTAGCGCCGGCGTCTCGCCGGCTCTTTTGACGTTTGTTGCGATTTATGCGGGGGAGGAGCGTTTCAGCGCCCCGTGAATAGCTTCGCCTTTGGTGGTGCGCTTTGGCGTTGTAGAAATCACCGGGTTAAAGAGTATGTGTGGGAACCGATCTTTTACGTCAGGGCACGGCTTCAGCCGTGCCGTAACCGGAGCTCAATGAGTGCGGCTTCAGCCGCTGAGGTCGCGAATTTCGAGTTCTCAGACAGATTCTTCAGGCCGCCGCTCTTCTCCCGCACTTATCTTATTTGTACGTAACCTGCGCCTGACCATTCACGATCTGAATATCGCTGATGTCGTTAGGCAGCCTCAACTTCTCGCGATTCTCAGGCGACGACATCAACCGCTCTACGGCTGCATTCAGCGTCGACTGCGGTAAGGGAAGGGAACCGAGCATTCCGCTCACTGGGTCAAATCGCATGTAGCCGTTGTCTGCGCGCAAATGCCCGTCCAGTTCGAGCGACATGTCTTTGCCATGAAAATCAAATATCACGTATGCCTTCACCAGGTCACCATCCATGTCGATCTTGAAATCCTTCACCGACGATTGCACCTGATCGAGCGTTGGCTGATCGCTCCCGCCAATCCCGGCTGTCGGATCGTTTGCAGGCGCGGCGTTTCCCGTCCGGTTCATCCCTGGAGATGGAGAACTCGATGGCGCGCCCGGCGCCGGGCTTTGCATCTGCAAGTTTTGAGCCAGGTACGAATTCAATTCGGTGCGATCCAACTGCACCTGCGCGGGCAGTCCCGAAGCTCTTGTAGCGTCGGCCGCTTCGAACTTTTGCTCGGCTCTGGCCGCGGCTTTGGGATCGTTTGGAATTTTCGGCGGCGGCGACGTCCTGAGCACCAGGCCAATCGTCAGCAACAGGCTCGCCAGCGTCACCCATGAAAAAATTCGATAGAGTTTTTTGAACAGCGCCGCGTCGGCCATAGCGCCTCCTTGCCACCTTAAATTGTAGCCGGAAGAGAAAGAAGGCCTCGCCTTGAGCGCAAGCGTCGGTGTTCAACTCACCATGGAACGAAGGTACAGGTAGCCAAAGTGCAGGTCGCGGCCACCTTGTAGGGAATAGTTCAACGATCGGACCGCGGGTTTTTCACATGTTTCAGAAATCTTGCGTGCCGGTTACTTTTTGCTCCGCCATTCCAATATTCGTAGCAGCGCGCTTCGATTCATCGCTCGTTGCATGATCGTGTTTTACGCGTCCGAATCTCCATATACGGCAATCCGAACATCATTCCATCGCTCGGTTTTGGAGCGCGCGCCTCACGCGTTAAGTCTCTCACCGTCTTTCACTTTGCACCTTCGTCACTTTGGCCACTGCCGTGCCATTGCACTGCCAGGGTGTTCCAAAAGTTCTTGAAGTGTTGCGGTGCGTGCCTGCGACGGGAGCACGCAAAATACGAAAACTTGTAAATCTCGTGGAGGAAAACGACTCAATGAATTTCAAAAAATGGTTTTTCCTGAGTCTAGCTCTGCTGCTCGCGGCCGTCCTCATGGCCCCGCAGCTCCCAGCCCAGACTCAAACAACCGGCGATATCGCCGGTATCGTCACCGACCAGTCGGGCGCGATCGTGCCTCAAGCAAAAGTCACGTTGAAAGACACGGCGAAGGGCTCGACTCAAGATACGCAGACCAACAAAGATGGCCAGTACCGCTTCTTCCTGCTGCCGCCGGGAAGCTATACCGTTTCGGTTTCGGTTCCGAGCTTTCAGCCGGTGTCGCGCGCAGTCGATGTGAATATCGGCCAGGTGATTGCGTTGGACATCCAGCTCCAGGTCGCGACTTCCACGACAACGATCACCGTGACCGAAGCGGTTCCGCTACTTCAAACTGAGAACGGCAACGAGGCCTCGACGATCAGCCAACAGCAAATCTCGGAGGTCCCGAATCCCGGAAACGATTTGACAGCTATCGCCCAGCTCGCCCCGGGCAGCGTCATGAATACTTCATCAGGCCTGGGGAACTTTGCGAGTTTCGGAATTTCCGCCACGGCGAACCTCTTTACGCTTGACGGAATGGACGACAACGATCCTTTCCTTAATCTCAACAACTCTGGCGCGACGAACCTCGCCCTTGGCACGAACGAAATTCAGGAAGCCACTGTCGTAACCAACGGCTACACCGCAGAATACGGCAGTCTTGCGGGCGCGAACATCAATTACGTCACGAAGTCGGGCAGCAACCAGTTTCACGGCAACGCGATTTATTATTGGAACGGTCGCGCTCTGAACGCCAACGATTGGTTCAACGTTGCAGGGGGCGCTCCGAGGCCATTCAGCAATTCCAATCAGTGGGCGGGTTCGATTGGCGGCCCGATCAAGAAAGACAAAGCCTTTTTCTTTTTTAATACGGAAGGCTTGCGTGTTTTTCTTCCTACGTCGTTTCCCACGACCTTCGTTCCAAGCCAGGAATTCGAAGCTGCGACGATCGCGAATCTCACTAACCTGGGCCTGACGAAGTCGATTCCGTTTTACAACCAAATGTTTACCCTCTACAATGCCGCGGCCGCGGGAAAAACGCTAACGGCTATTCCGTGCCCCGCTAATGGCGATGGTTCCAATCCGTTTCCAGTGGCGAATTGCACGCAGAGTTTCCAGGGAACAGCCAGCAACCTGACCCATGAAGCGCAGTATATGGGACGCGTGGACTATAATTTCGGCGCAAACGACCGCGCCTTTGTTCGCGTGGCGTACGATCACGGTTTCCAGGCCAGCATCACAGATCCCATTAGTCCCCTGTTCAACGTTGGAAGCGACCAACCTCAGTGGAGCGCTCAATTTAACGAGACCCACACGTTTGGCGCCACCACGTCTAACCAGTTTATCGCTTCGTTGTTGTGGTACAGCGCCCTGTTCGGCAACCTGAATCAGGCGGCCACCCTGGCGGCATTCCCAACCACGATTGGTTTCAACGATGGCTCTCTGACCAACCTTGGCGGTATTTGCTGCGGTGGTTTGGGAAACTCGAACTTTCCCCAGGGCCGGAACGTCACTCAATATCAGTTTTCCGATGACGTCTCGCACACAATCGGAAACCACACACTCGGTTTCGGCGTCAAGTTTCGCCGCAACGACGTGAGCGACCACGATTTCGCTGTTGGTGCCACCGGGCTAATCGGAGAAGGTTCGCTGCTTGATTACTTCAATGGCGGCGGAACGGACTCGCTGGGAATTACGTTTCCCAACGCACCTGTTCAACCAATCGCACTCTACACCCTCGGATTTTATGGGCAGGATCAGTGGCGCATTAAGTCCAATTTCTCGCTGACGCTTTCACTGCGCCTCGAGCACCAGTCAAATCCTGTCTGCCAGACGAATTGCTTCGCGACATTTGGACCGTTCATCGGCGCGGATCACAGCGCCGATGTGCCTTACAATCAGGTGATTCAGACCGGGCGTCACCAGATGCTTCAGGGGTTGGACTCGATACTCTGGCAGCCCCGCATCGGTTTTGCGTGGCAGCCGTTCGGCACGAACCATCAGACAGTGATCCGCGGCGGCGTCGGCCTTTTCAATGACGCTTTCGCGGGCGTGTTGGTCGATACCATCGCGGGCAATTCCCCGAACGTCAATACGTTCGTCACTTCCAACTTGCCCATCTCTCCTGCTGAGACTGTCGGAGGCAACCTCTTCGCAGCAGCCGCAGCGGACAATGCGGCCTTCATTCAGGCATTCAACTCTGGCGGTACGGTGGGCAGTATCATAGATCAGCTAGGCAGTGCCTTTTCGCCGCCTGCGCTCGCCACCTTCGACCGTCACAGCCATATCCCGCAGTATCAGAAGTACAACCTCGAAATCCAACAGGGCTTCGGTCGCAATACGTCGATTACTGTCGGATATGTGGGAAACCATGGGATTCACGAAGTCATTCAGAACAACTCTTTGAATGCCTTCTGCAATCCCGCCGTCAGCAGCGATCCGACGCAGTCGGCTTGCCCGGGCGTACCATTTGTGGGCCTGCCAACATCCGCGCCGGATCCGCGTTTCGGAACCGTCACGCAGTATTCCAGTGGTGGCATTTCCAACTACAACGGCTTGAACACAACTTTCACGCACCGCTTCACGGGCGTGTTGAATGGACAGGCCAGCCTGAACTACCTATGGGGTCACGCGCAAGACCTCGCTTCCAACGGCGGAATCACGGCGATCCCATTCTCTTTCTCAAACTCCTTCGCCGTTCCGACGGATCCCAACAACCCGCGCGGATCGTACGGTCCTGCCGATTACGACGTCCGTCAG
>Ga0210394_10005266_pt1 | contig 14562 bp, 12 predicted proteins | sample IncBWC12MmetaG_FD_160121 | JGI IMG/M metagenome (GOLD analysis project Ga0210394, IMG submission 160121) | Forest soil microbial communities from Barre Woods Harvard Forest LTER site, Petersham, Massachusetts, United States - Inc-BW-C-12-M | ecosystem: Environmental > Terrestrial > Soil >...
TGCGTCAGCTTCCCCGAGTTTGCCGCGGCGCGCGCAAACTACCGCGAGGTTGTTCAGGACGTTGGCAAGGCGTGGATGATTGCGCCCCAGTACATTCTCGAGTGCACGCAGGGCTCGGCGAAATACTCGTTCCGCCTCGCGGAAACGCCCGGCTCTTGCGTACAAGACGCCGAGATTCGCCAGCGCCGATGCCGTCTCGCGGTGTTGTTCTCCGAACTTGCGGCGATAAGCACGTAGGATACGACGCAGAAGTGCCCTCGCATCGCGCAATCGTCCGAGGTCAACCAGGATGGCAGCTAGGCCAGCTTCATCCTCAGCTATCGCCAGACGATCTATCGCGCGAACCGTTTTGCGTAACCGTAGACCTCGTCGTGCGTGAAATAGCGCCCGCGTAAATCGGCCGCGCGCATGTTCTAGTCCGGCAAGGTTGTGGCAAAGAACCGCGCGAAACTCTGCCGAACGCGAATTCCTGCGCGGGATCAGAGCGCCGGCACGGTGATACAGTTTCTCCGAATGCTCGAACCGGCCTGCATATTTCGACAGGACTCCGAAATCGTTGCATAGCGCGGCAAGAAAGAGCGGGCTCGAATCGGACCGTCCCTCCGCGCGCGAAATCGCCCGCTGAAAGAGATCCGCAGCTCGCCCGTACTTTCCGCGCGCCGTCAGCCGAAGCGCCTGAGCGTGAAGCGCTTCGGCAAATTGCAGATCGCGGTCAATTTCGCGCAGCTGCTGACGGACGGGGCGGGACAGTCGCGATTTCCTATGTCCCACTCCCCGCGAGGGATCGGCGGCGCAACGGGCCAGCGCCAATTGCAGACTATGCACGCAACGCGATTTCGTTGTGGTTGACCGCGATTCTTGGAGATTTGTTAGGTTTCATGGCCTTGGGGGTTTGGAGCTTCTTTTTCGCTGGCATTCCTGTTTCCTCCTCTTCTGAGTTGCCCTTCGAGAAAGCCGCCGAACGCGGATCGCGAGCGGAAATCTTTTTGGGGTCCCTACCTATAAGATCGGAAACGGCAGGCAAAACGCGACAAGAAGGCAAGAATATTTCGCTATTGCAGTACAGCCGTAAAGAGTTGAGGAGAGGGCTGTTTGCCTGTTACGGCAGGTGGCGCTCGCCTAGTTGCCGGTAATCGGCGGAGTACTGCGACGCCAGATCTGACGCAGAGATTGTCGAATCAGGAAATCGCCATTGGGTAGCTTGGTCTTCCAATAGGCGAATAACTCCGCCCGCTGTTTTTCAAGTTGGGCTGCGTCGTTGACGCGTCCGGCGCGGCGAAGGAGAATTGCAAGCCCGGTCCAAGCCCGGGCGATGCAGGTCGCATCGCGAAGATCGTTCTCTATATCAGGTTTCCAGGCCATGAGCTTCGCTAGGAGCTCCTGATACGCTCCAATGGCCTCGACGATTTGACCTGTCTCAGCGTAATCGTCCGCTTGAGCTTGCAAGGCATCCTCGGCCTCACTCATCGGCTCGACTTTATCCGCCGGGTAGATGTGAAGATCGCGCAGAGGCAGGAACGCATCGTTGATGCGCCCCCGGGCATCCTCACCGCGCCCGATCCAGCGGGCGGCGTAAGATGAGGCGGCGAGCAAATCTGCCTCAGCCAGCTGGGAACTGGCATTCGGTTTTATTTCTCTGAGGCGAGCCAGTGCGTGGTCGTAGACCGCCAGAGCTTCGCGGGGATCTTGGTGCCGCAAAATATTGGCAAACTGGACGCTCAGAACGGCCAAGGTGAACCGGCTCATGAAATCGCTGGAATCCGTGCTGGCCAGGTCCTCGCCGATTTCCATTCCTCGCTGGATCGGTGCGAGTGCGTCGTGATATCGCCCTAGGCTTGGTTCTGCATCCGCCTTCCCCAGGATCAAGCCTTCGGTGAAAAGGGCGTTCGCCAAATTGACCCGCAATGACGCGTGACCGGTCGCGGCCTCGACTTGTTGAAGTTCGACCGCCCTTTTCGCGTCATTGAGGGCTCCAACAAGGTCACCAGTTTGCCAGCGAGCAATCACCAAGGTTCCGATCACACTCCCCTCCACTCTGCGGGCAGATGGAACTGGCTGCACGATTTCCAGGGCCCTGTTGGCGGCGTGTATGGCTTTGTCGAAATGCCGGGTGTCGGCATACGCCCTGGCGACGTTTTGTTCGAAATACCCCATGCTGTAAACCTCATGCGGGGTAAACTCGCCACCAAGACGCATAAAGCGTTCGACCAAATCGCCGGTTTTGTCCGCCCATGAAAATATTTCTTCAACGCGCTCCTGAGAGCTCGCCAATTCCATCCGATCGTGCGCGATAGTGGTCGCAATGAATAACCCTCGCTGGTTCAGCGGGTCTTGTGCGAGGACCGCGTCTACAAAGCGTTCTGCGTTATCGAGGCTGACTTTTGCTTCCGCGAACTGCCCCAAATTGGGCGAGGTGGGGTCACCTTGAGCATGCGCGACTCGTACATAGGCATAGGCAACTTCGAGCTCTAACTCTCTGTCCCCGTGAACGTCGCTGCCCAGCGAAGTCAAATACTGCAGCGAATCAGTAACCATTTGCATTCTGACTTTCGTCGATCCCGGTAGACCTCTGATGTCATTGTCGAGTTCTATGAATTTATTTGCCAGTTGACGCACCTGGGCAAATCGTCGTTCAGACACCTTGCGTTCGCGATTAGCAATATAGAGCCCGGTGGAAAGGCTGCAGATCACAAGCACAACGGCAGCAGTCGTGAGCGTCACGAGCGTGCGGTTGCGGCGGACGAACTTAGCGGCGCGATAGCCAATCGTGTCAGGTCGTGCGCTAATCGGCTCGTGGCGGAGAAATCGCCGCAGATCGTCGGCAAAAGCCTCGGCCGAGACGTAGCGCTCTGCTGGATTCTTCTTCAGCGCCTTGCCAACGATGGTGTCCAGATCGCCCCGAACACTCCGCCGCAGTTTTTCCGCCGACGCGCCCCGTTTCATCGCCGTGGCTTCGTCTCGCGGCCCCACCGCATCCGATAGGCGCGGCGGTTCGGTTTCCGTGATGGCCTTCACAAGCTCCGCCGGCGAGTGCAAACCAGGACCCGCCGGGTGCTGTCCCGATAGCAGCAGGTAGAGCAGCACGCCCAGCGAATAAACGTCGGTTGCCGTCGTAATCGCACGACCGCTCACCTGTTCTGGAGCGGCAAACTGCGGAGTCAGCCCTCCTCCGCCTTCCAGGGTGAGCTGCGTCGCTGCCGCCGGACTGGTGTCGTCTTCAAGCAGCTTGGCGATGCCGAAGTCCAGAAGCTTCACTTCTCCGCCGTCCGTGACCAGCACGTTCGAGGGCTTAATATCACGGTGAACGATTAGATTCGCGTGGGCGTGGGCGATTGCCCCCAGAACGTCCAGAAACAGCTTAATCCGTTCATCAACGTCGAGCTTGTGCTCATCGCAATACTCGTCGATCTTTCTTCCTTTCACATGCTCGAGAACGAGATATGGCTCTCCGTTCGGAGTGACGCCGGCGTCGATCAGTTCCGCGATGTGAGGGTGCGCGAGCTGGCCGAGAATCCTGCCTTCGCGCTTGAATCTTTCAGTCGCCATGCGCGAAGCCACAGCAAATCGCAGAAACTTCACCGCCACCTGGCGTTCAAAGCGGCCATCCACACGCTCGGCCAGCCACACATAGCCCATTCCACCTTCGCCGATGCGATAAATCAGCTTGTAGGCGCCGAGGGTCTCCCCGGTTAAGGACGGTTCAAGCGCCGGTCGCGCCGGCTCACTTTCCAGAAAATGTTCCTCAGCGAGGACGCGATGCTCTTCCAAAAGTTTCTCGAGGAGATCGGCCAACTCCGGGCGCTGCGCCCGGAACGCTGCCAGCCAGTTTGCGCGTTCCCCCTCAGATAGCGAGAGCGCTTCGTCCAGGTGCGTGCTTATTGCTTGCCATCGCTCAGGGTTCAAAGCGGACACGCTCGTTCAAGCCTCCAATTCTGCTCGAATGGTGCGATGAAGATAGATGCGTGCTTTTTCCCATTGGCGTTGCACGGTTCGTTCGGAGACGTCTCTAATGGCCGCGATTTCCTGAAACGAAAAGCCGCAAAAGAACTTCAAGTCCACCACTTCCGCTAGCGCCGGCTCCGCCTTCGCGAGTTCGTCAAGCGCCTCGCCGATCCGAGCAAGCTTTTCGCCATCCACCGCATTTGCAACGCCGGTTCCAAGCGTCGTAATCTCGAATTGGCCACCCCGCTTCTGAGCCTGGCGGCTGCGAGCGTGATCGATAATCAGGCCCCGCATGACACGAGCGGCATAACCCATGAATCGGTTGCGATCGGGGAAGGAAGTTCCGTCCTGGCCGGCGATCTCGATATATGCCTTGTGCAGGAGGGTGGTAGCGCTGAGGGTCATGTGCGCGCCGTGTCGCGCTAATTCGTGCTTCGCAAGTCGGTGCAATTCAGCGTAAAGCGCGGCAAACAATGCATCGGCAGCCGGTCTGCCACCGCGTTCGGCCGCTTCCATGAGAGCGAGTAGGCTGGGCGCGCTTCCCACAGCAGCCCTCCCAAGAGCCAATTTCCAGGGTGCTAGTTCGCGAAAAGTGTGGGGGATTATACCCGCAATCTCGATCCACAAGAGACAAATCGTCGGTCTGGGCACCAACCGGACCTTGGGCGCAATCATCAAAATTGGCCGAGTCTACTTCCCGTGAATCACGAGTAACACCCTTCCGTCTGATTGAGAGAGCTTGATCAGGGCAGCGCCCCCATTGGGGTATGGGTTGTTCCCGTGACTGTCCAGACGCCCCGACTCAAGTGAGCATAGAACGGACGTTTGCCGCTTATCTGGGGAGTGCCATATATCGGGTACCAGACAGCCTCGGCAATTCTTATCGCCGTGGTGTCGTCTGGCACAAAGCCGTTCTTTGGTTGAATAGATAGGACACCCTTCGTCCAGCTGTCAAGGGAGTCCCAATCAGGCTCCGAGGTTCTCTGCCAGTTCCGTGCCGACACCGTCGTGATTACAAAGACCAGCGCCAAAACCAAGAGTCCTTTCTGAGTGCTCACAGTCGTGCCTCCACGCGCTCGATGTTCACGAGAAAAGTCATTGTTCTTTGACACCGATTCTTGCTTCGGTCGGTGGAAATCGCGTACACAGTGATCATAAATGTGCGCTAGGTGTTGCGGTATGGACGATCATTGCTGATCACCCCCCGCACAGATCCGTACCAGCGGCATTACCGCATACGGCTCCCACCTTGGATGAGTGGCGAGAGGTGCTGCTTCTCGCACACCGCTCAATCCTTGGAACACTCCATCCCCGCACTGTGTCGGGTTGGTGTTGGGTTGAACGATGTTCTCCTTGGACCGCGCCCTTCTCTCCCCAGGCTCCGCCGAAGATCGCTCTTCTTTGTTCGTCTGGTTCATCGATACCATAGCGCGGTCCGACTCCTCCGGAGCGTGCGTGTCCGCCTTGTGGCTTTGCACCTTCGCGGACCGGCCTCCCTCCCTTTCGGGCCGAGGCGTTCCAGAGCTCTCCCGGTTCTCGTGCATGTTGTGTCTCAGCGTGCGCGGGTTCTAAGACTACGCAGGACCGACTGGTCGCTCGCGTCCATCGCGAACAGCCGTGGTGCCTCCCTCCATCAGGAAAGAGTCGGCGTCCTGGTTTTGCGTTTTTCGAAGCTCAATAGCCCGGCCCACCGATACCCCTGTTTACGCTTCAAGCGGCATCTCGCGATGCCACCTGCAAAACTCGGGGCCAAGATGGAGTCGCTGTCTCGTTTCTCGTAGGACTCTCCTTACAACATGCCGGTTTATCCCGGCGCACCCTGATTAACGCGGTAATGGAACCAAAATGTCCGATAAAAGGGGCCGACGTTGTTATGCAATCAAATGGGTTTCGGGAACTCCATTGAATCCACCCGACGTAATTTCATGGAATTTAATATCGTGACCACATTTTGAATGCGGATTTAACGTGCAATCGCAATCGTTATAGCCGTCTAATGTCCCGTATCTTCTTTGTTTGCCGTCCCATTTGCGGGGCAAATGCGGGGCAGGAGCGCGGTCGCCGACGATAACCGCAATTTTCGTTTAATTTCATTCAACGGACATGGAATCGTCGATCGTCGATTCGCGTGCGACGGGAGTCGCAATGCACGGCTGCGAACGCTTGGGCGCAGCCAGATCGAATCATTCCTGCAATCGACACACGCCACGCGGATGAGGGTGTAGGTCAATTTTTCCCTTAGGATACTACCCCCACAACCACTCTACGGGGTTCTCTACGTCACCCCCAAATAACCATACACCCGGGAAACGGTGCAGTTCTTGTGAGGGCAGCAACGTAGTCGGGGAATGAAAACTCCCCAAGGTACGCGCACCGCGGTCGTCCGCCCGTCGGAGCTTTGCGAGAAATTTCATAGCTTGGATATCAGATCAAGCTGGATTAAATGGAACCTGGGCCCTCGTGCGGTCGGCTTAAAGGAAGGGACCCTATCTCCCGTGTTTGCTGCATCCTGCAATCCGCGTAGCGATATTTCACGGCGTGAAATCGGGTTGAACCACGTTAAATGAGCGCACAACTTTCGTGCGCCGAACTACAATCTGCTGAAATTGTGATTCACGCATGAAATTTCGTTAAATTGACTTCGCCGATGTCCGGTTAATCAGGCACTGGCCTCTATACCGGAGTGGAGAGCTAAGTCGGAGATCGTAAATCAGCGCACTTGGAACGTAATGTCGGCTGCGTAGACGTCAGGCTTCCCGTCTCTGAGATAAGGCCGAAAATGCCATTGTTTCAGGGCATTGCATGCTGCGAGGAAGAGTGCCCCCGGCAGTTTGCTGAGATTATCGACACCGGCCAGTTTCCCGTCAACATCCACCGTTACGCGTACGGTGAATGACGTTCCCGGCACAGCGCTTCCCGGTGCGATTTGCGGTTCGACAGTGTTTGTCGCCAGCCTGCGTGCATCCATATCTGATAAAACCGGCACAGAGTTTTCAACCTTAGTGCTGAAGGCAAACGTCAAAGTCGATTCGACTTGAACGGGCACGCCGTTGGAGACAGCCGGTTTGAATTGCCACTTTTGCACTTGTTGGCGCGCCGCATCGTTCAGGCCCGGGTTGTCGGAGTTTAGCGGAAACGTTTCCCGTACGCGCCCAGATGTGTCCATCGAGACGTACAAACTGAGGACACCAGAGGTCTTGCCACTTCGCACAGAAGGCCAGGCGATCTCCGGACTCTGAAGCGCCGTACTCGTCAAATTGGCTTCTGACACGATTACGTTATTCAGTTGTTTTTCCTTAGGTGTCGGCTGCAAAACCGCGAACAGGTTTTCATCGACGCCACTAAGTTCACTCAATTCGGTGATAGCCCCCTCGATGGTGGTGCCGGGCTCCGGGTCAATCACGAGAAGGCGTGGGACGCGTTTGTCTTTGAACCTCTTATAGTTCTTGAAAACCACCGAGTATTGAGGCGTGACTACGTAAGCAAGGAGACCGTGATCGGCTTCGAAGCAAAATACATAAAACGCCGAGTTCTGCACTGGTGGTACGCCGACTTTGGATTGAAATCTTGCGCAGGACGTCGATTCCGCAGAGCCACTTGGTTTGGCGATCTGAGCATTCGTCTGTTTCAGAGATTCCAACATCGGCAATCGATCCAGCATTGCGGTCACAAGTTCGCGCAACCAAAAAGGATAATAATCGCCGTTATTATGCTCCGAAATTCTGTCTCCGTTGACAATAAGTGTTTGCGTGAAATCTGGCGACGTGATGGAGCTGCGCCACTTTTCCGGTGATACCCAGAAAACCTCGACATCCGCCTTGAAATCTGAATCCGGACTGTCTTTCTCACCGATTTTCGCCTTCAGGTGGAAAGGCGTGCTGCCCGCCGTTGTGAGTTTCGACAACGTAACGGCGTGGTCCGCTGCTTCGCTCACCGAAATTTGCTCCGCCAACGTGGCCGGCGGGTTGGTGGCGAAAAGGAATCCAAGCATTAGAGGGTAGAACGAGTTACGCAGATCACCGACTGTAATGAAGCGTCGCATTCCTTCCGATCTTGCGCTCGAAGTAGTCGAAACGAGTCATCGGATTTGTGAAATGTTTATAACACATTATCGGGCTAACGACTTACCAGGCACTTGAAAGGGCCAACCTTTGAGTCTAAATAGGGAACATACGTAGTTGAATCGGAGATGCGCGATGGTGCGACGCAGCCGGGTCATTGTGAGTGGTTGCCTTGTGGGGCTGGCCGCGTGCTTCTTTGCGGCGCCGCTTTGGTCACGGCTGGTGATGGACCAGTCCATGGTGGACGCTTCCGGGACGTATTTCGTGCACCGCACGGACCCGAAAGCAGTGCCGTACTGGGCTCACCCGATTTGTATTTGGGAAGATCGACAATTCCTCAAAGCCGGTGACATCCGTGAATGCGGAGTGACTGTCCCCTAATCGATTTGACTTGTCAGTGCCTGATTACCGGACATTGGCGTACCAGAACCCACTTTACCGTTAGCGCAGCAAAGCAGATACAATCAGGGCCTCTCGAAAATCGCTGCCTACGAATTGAGGAGCATGATGGAGCACAAGTTGCATCACACAATATCGCTTCTCACTCGCACCCCCGCTGCTCTCAATGCGCTTCTGCGTGATCTACCGGAAACGTGGACGTTCCGAAATGAAGGGGAAAACACTTGGAGCGTGTTCGAAGTCCTCGGCCATCTGATTCACGGCGAACGCACTGATTGGATGCCACGGGCGAAACTAGTCCTGGAATTTGGCGAGACTAAGACGTTTGAGTCCTTTGATCGTCGGGGGCACGTACGGGAGAGTCAGGATAAGTCGCTAGGGCAATTATTGGATGAATTTGCTAGTTTGCGGTCAGAAAACCTTGACGAACTGCGCGCATTGAATCTGCGCCAGGAGGACCTCGAGCGACGTGGACGACATCCTGCCCTCGGAGTAGTTACTCTTTCAGAGCTGCTGGCAACCTGGGCAGCCCATGACTTAACTCATCTGCACCAAATCTCAAGGGTAATGGCCCACCAATACCGAGAGGCCGTGGGTCCGTGGAGCGGATACCTCGGGGTGCTGCAGTGCGCCGGCCACAGCGCTTCTTCATGAACTGTCCAGATGGATCCTCTCTAAGTCCTGATTACCGGTAACTTGGGTCGGATTACCGGTACACGACTATTCACTTCACAAAAGTGGCCGGGAGGTGTATAGGTGATAGCTGAAGCCGCTCACCAACATCTCAGGCCAAATCCAAGGCGGCTTCCAAAGAGGAAAGCCGTGACCCTTGTAGCCGCAATTTCTTGTTTAGACCGACTTATTGTGATTGGCGATAGAGAAGAAAATTCTGAATATGCTGGCAAACGATCTATCCCCAAAATATACGAGTCTGTTGGAGAACATTGGCGCATGGGAATTGGCTCAGCGGGGAGTGGGCCGCTGGGGGATAAGGCCGCAAAACAGATCATCCTCGCCGCGAAACAAGACGACAACTTTCCATCTCGGGCCATTGATTTGATCGAGGAAGAACTGAAGAAGATTTATACCAAATACATCTTTCCTTTCAATGAACGCAAGCAGAGTGAAAGGGGAATATCGCTCGTTATCGGAATAAAGGAAATTACTTCTGGACTAAATCTTGTTTACAAAACATATGAAGAAATAGTTAAAGAAGACGATTGGTATGCATGTGCGGGGAGCGGCCAAGACATCGCGCACTATTTTTTGGACAATTTTTATGACGATTTGTCCAGCGGCGAAGAGGTAGAGAGGTTCATGTATTTCGTAGCTCGTGAAGCCAAATTATCGGTCGGAGGAGTAGGAGGACAGACTGAAATGTTGACGCTTCATGATTCTGGTTTGGTTGAGCGAACTTTGCTGGGACAGACAATGGAGGCTCGGGAAATACCTCCGCTGCAAGACTGCATGGCTAAATTTTGGAAAAGTCAGAAGGGTTAGCAGAGGGGGTGTGCCAATGGAAAAAGGATATTCGTACGATTTCAGTTATCAAGGGGAACGGGAAATCCAGCAGAGAGAAGAGATTCTTTTGTACCGGGTTGAACGTTCACATGAACCGGAACGCCAAACACAAGAGGCTTCTTGCAACGAGCGCATTTCAAATTCTCACGATTGATTCTCTCGCTAATTTTCGAAGGGTCATTCGTCGGGAAGTTTAGGCCAAATTTTTCAACTGTTGTCGCGCGGCATGAAGGGCACGTAAATGTCAGAGTGGCTCCAAACCAGTATGGGTGAATCATGCTGTTAGCTTCTCAAATGTCAAAGTGGGGGCTGTAACCATATGGCGCAGGGTATCAACGAACAGATCGGATTTCTCGCGGCGATTAAACCGGAAGGTCATTTCTTCGAGATAGGATGCAAGGTGCTTCCCGCTGACATGATGCCAAGTTCCGCGAACACCCCTCTTGAACAGGGAGAACGCATTTTCTACCGTGTTTGTATGAATGTCTCCGATTACATAGGACCCTTTACTGTGATTGATCGTTTGGTGTTTGCTTCTTGGGACTCCGGCCCGCTCCATTGCGTATGGGTACGAGATGAAATCGTCCGTGAAAATCACTTCGACATCTTTGCTGACGTTTTCTTTGATGAATCGTGCGATTGTCTTAGCTTTCACATCACTGGCATGAAACATGCGAAGCTCGCCGTTGCGCTGGCGAATCCCTATAACGATTTCCTTTTCGACTCCACGTCCGCCGCGCCCTCTGGCCTTTGCGCCTTTCCTTACTCCGCCGACATAGGTTTCGTCCATCTCAAGTTTGCCGTCGAGCATTTGCTTGTCCACTTGAACCATGGCTGCGCGAATGCGATGGCAGAGATACCATGCCGTCTTGTAGCTTCCGAGTCCGAGCGTGCGCTGAATTTGGCACGCGCTCATGCCCTTCTTGGCCTCGCACAGCAACAGGATTGCCATGAACCATTTGGTGAGCGGGAGATGGCTATCGTTGAAGATCGTGCCAGCGGTCACAGTGAACTGGTAATCACACTGTTTGCAGTAGTAGAGCGTCTTTTCGGTTTCGAGTTCGGTTGTGTCCATGTTGCATCGCGGGCAGCGCACACCTTCGGGCCAACGCAGCCGGGTCAGCATCTCGCGGCACTTCTCATCGGTAGGAAACATCGTATTGATATCAACTAGATTCATCGGGAGCCTCGCGTGGAAAAGGGTAGAAAGAACATGCTGAAAAAGGTGCCAACGAGGAAATTGCTGGCATCTATCAAAAGGGACTTGCGGCACGCTATCAGGGCATCCGCTTCGGCTGCTAAGCCCAAGAAGGATTGAAGGTTGTGTCTCACAGACAGAAGAATATGGGAAACCCTTACTTTTGTCAAGTGAATAATCGTGTACCGGTAACTTGGGTACCGGAACCCACTTTTCCGGTAAGCGTTAATCGTCCAAGTGCCCTCACATTGTCTTCCCCAAATTCCTCGAAGCAAGTTGTGGACTAGGGCCCGCTTCCCCGTGTAGCCGAACTTACCAGCGAAGTGATTGCAGATTTTTTGCAGCCCTTCGTTCTGGCTGGGATGAGCCGGCAGCTGAATATTAATGCTTACGCGCCGTTTTCCGCATGGAGTCGGCAGTTTTCACGGCAGGTAGGATAGATTCATCGTAGGTGATTTACCTGCAAAAGCGACAGCCCAATTCCTAGTTTTCTCGCGCCGCTTGTTACTTCGCCACGGAGGGTTTCTCATGTCCAGGGCCGCAATCGTTGCAAGTCTTCTCATATTTTCATTTTGGCCGAATACGGGCCACGCCGAGATACCCGCCACTGCAGACACCGTTGATCTTCACGACCGCGCTTTCGCCGGCCATCCAACCGGCGTCGTGTTTATGAATGCACCCTGCGTCTATAGCGAGAGCTACCATTACGAGATTAATTCGGAAGGTAAACTTAGCGTTCTCGGTCCGTTAGTCTGTGGCAATTTCAGGGGCAGCGCAGGCGGGGAGGAAATTTGTTACCTAAATCCCCAGTTAGACTGTCAGAGTCGAACGGGTTTTAGCGCAGGTGCCGGGGCCCCCTACGCGATCAATGAGACTGGAGTGAAGGTGGGCAACAGAGTAATTCCATGGGTAGACCCGCAGCAAGCGACTGGTTTAATGCCTTCAATACAGACGCGAGCTAAAGCAAAATGCGACAACGTTCTATTCTGGCAGTCTAAAGAAAAGGAACACAACAGAACGACTTCAATTCCTTCGAAGATTGAAGCCCAAGAGGGGTGTAAACCCACTTTGGTTCAGATTTGCGCATCATCCGGCGGTAAGCTTTCCGACGGCAAGGATATATCCATCTTGTGTCGTCCGTAGGGACCCGACGAGCAACCGCCAATCCTAACTCCTTCCATGAGAAGGCCGGTAACTTGGGTACCGGGACCCACTCTTCCGGTAAGCGTTAATCAGCTGAGAATTCTGGGTACGCCGGAGGGCCGATGGCCAGAGTGAAGCTACCGGGTTTCGTGTGGCAATCGGGGTCACAAAACGTTGCGACTTCAATCGCATAAATTCGTAACGTATCTCGAAGGGCTTCGGCACCGGGAGGCAACTTACTTGGTTCGCTTACCACAAACGCCAGGCCGGTGGATTGACTGCTCACGGCCTCAAACGGTGCACCCTCATTCACTTTCCATCCAATCGCCTTGAAGACCGTCAGGAAATCCTGCGCGTAATCGAGGGAATCGCTTGCTGAGGGATGATAACAGACACCGACTTCCTGGTCAGGAAACCCACGGAGAACGCGAATGAGCACTGCCTTCTGGAGTGTAGTTAGCTTCCGCGAAGTCGGCTGCATTGTTCTGCCCTAGCCAGTGTTGCCACGGCGGCCTACCCTCTGTCAATGATTCAAGTTGAAACCCAAAGTTAGAGGCATCCCAGAAATCGAGTTCGGCATAATTTCCGGTGAGCGAGAATCCGTTGAAAGGATGATAGTCTCACCCGACGAGGGGCTATGCGTCTTCTGCCGGTAATCATTCTGACGGCTCTGCTGGGCGCGTCCGCGGTCCAGTCGGGCGAGACGCAAACCGAGAATTGGAAGCGGTGCACGAGCGATGACCCCGAGAAGAGCCTCCGAGCATGTTCCGCACTCATACAGTCTGGAGACGAGACGGGTTTCAGGCTCGCAAAGGCGTTCTACGACCGGGGCCCGGCGTACGCGCACGAGGGTAATTGCGACCTTGCCGTTAAGGACTACGATCAGTCGCTCCGGCTAAATCCAACCTTTGCCTATGCGTTCTACAGCCGGGGCGCGGCACACGCCTCCAAGAGTGATTACGACCACGCTTTTCAGGATTACAATCACGCGCTGCAATTGAATCCAAGCCTTACTTTCGCGCTCTACGACCGGGGCTTGGCATTCGCTCATACGGGCGATTACGATCGTGCAATTCAGGACTATGAATCGGTGCTGCGGCTGAATGCAAACTTTCCGGATGCGCTATGTGGCCGCGGCCTGGCGTTTGAGCACAAGGGCGATTACGACCGTGCCATTCAGGACTACAATGAGGTGCTGCGCATCAATCCTAACTACACAGATGCGCTTGTCGGGCGTGGCAGTGTCTTCAAATGGAAGGGCAATTACGACCGTGCCATTCAGGACTTCGACCGAGCGCTGCGACGGAATCCTAATTCTTTCGAGGCGCTCATCATGCGAGGTTTGGCGCGCACTAGTAAGGGGGATTCCGACCACGCCACCCAGGACTTCGATCAGGCACTCCGGCTGAGCCCAAGTTCTGCCGACGCGCTCTACGACCGGGGCTTGGCGTACGCGCACAAGGCCAATTACGACCGTGCTATTCAGGACTTCGATCAAGCGCTGCACCTAAACCCTAACGACCGCAATTCGCTCTACGAACGAGGCGTAGCGTATGCGAACAGGGGTGACTATGACCGTGCGATCACCGACTACGATCAGGCACTGCAGTTGGATCCGAGCTTTGCCAATGCTTACTACAGCCTTGGAGTGGCATATGAGCACAAGGGTAATTATGACAGTGCGATCCCCGAGTACGATGAGGCGCTCCGCCTGACCCCCTACGATGCCGATTCATTCTACGGCCGCGGCTTCGCGTACTCGCGCAAAGGGGATTACGACCGTGCGATCCAAGACTATGATCGTGCCCTGCGGATCGATCCAAGCTATACGAACGCATTAGGAGGCCGGAGCATAGCATTCGCGCACAAGGGTGATTATCACCGCGCGATGGCCGACAGTGCCCATTTCCATTGGCTGAAGTCTGGCACTTTAGAGAAAATAATCCGGCTGTTCCTCCTCGCCTGTTCGATTGGGGTTGCTTTTGGATTCATTATCAAACGCTTTCGAAAAGGTCCTGTGATAGGCCGGGAATCGTATACCGGGATTTTCCATTCCGGCAACTAGCCCCGATTCACCATCTCGCAATCTTTTCCCGCATTCAATCGCGGCCTCTTGTCAAGACGCACAAAGACGACGCTTACGGTCGTAACTCCTTCCATGAGAAGGCCGGCAACTTGGGTCCCAGAACCTCCGGTAAGGGCTGCCAGCTCAACCGGTCGACGCAACACCATATAACCAACTGATCTGACAATACTTCCCATAGTGAATCAATGCGTACGGCAGTAGTCAATCAAAAC
>Ga0210394_10005267_pt1 | contig 14560 bp, 13 predicted proteins | sample IncBWC12MmetaG_FD_160121 | JGI IMG/M metagenome (GOLD analysis project Ga0210394, IMG submission 160121) | Forest soil microbial communities from Barre Woods Harvard Forest LTER site, Petersham, Massachusetts, United States - Inc-BW-C-12-M | ecosystem: Environmental > Terrestrial > Soil >...
CGGTGGTCGCCGGCAACGTCGCGAACGCCAATACCACCGGCTATGTCGACGAAAGTGTCAATCAGGTCGAAGTCGGAGTCAGCGGACAGTCCGGAGCGAGCGTCGACGTTACCGGCATCAATCGCGATCTTAATACGCTGTTGCAGAGCCAGTTGCAGACCGAGACGTCCGGGGCTTCGTTCGCGGATACGACCTCACAGCTCTATCAGCAGCTGCAGCAGATCTACGGTACGCCGGGATCATCGACCTCGTTCGACGCGATCTTCAATAATTTCACCAGCGCATTGCAGGCGCTGTCGACCAGCCCGAGTTCGTATTCGGCGCAGAGCGCCGTGATCAGCTCGGCGCAAACCGTGGCGCAAAATCTCAATTCGATGACCGGCAGCATTCAACAGCTGCGCAGCCAGGCCGAACAGGGCATTTCCAGCGGCGTGCAAACGGCTAACGCCGCACTGCAACAAATCGCCCAAATCAATCAGCAGCTTGTGTCGGGTTCGTCAGACAGCTCCATGGCCGCGCTGGAGGATCAGCGTGACCAGGACGTCACGCAGCTCGCGCAATTGATGAACGTGAATGTCGTGCAGAATTCGGGCAATCAGATTTCGGTATTCACGGGCACCGGTCAGCAACTCGTAGCCGGCACGCAAGCTTCGCAGCTTTCCTTCAGCAATGTCGGCGCGCTGTCGGCGACCTCGCAATGGAGTGCCAATCCCAGTCAAGACACCGCCGGCACCGTTACATTGACGTCGCCCAGCGGAACTACGACCGATCTGGTCGCCACGAACGCCATTCAGTCGGGCGAGATTGGCGCCTACCTGCAGCTGCGCGACAGCATTCTGCCGCAGGCGCAGAGCCAGCTCGATGAGATGGCGAACCAGATGTCGCAAGCCTTGTCGAACCAGACGAATTCCGGGACGCCCGTGACATCCGGCTCGCAAGCTGGTTTTAGTGTCGACGTCGGCAATCTCGCCGCGGGCAACACGCTCCAGCTCACCTACACCGGTGCTTAGAATACGCAGCATACGGTCACCATCGTCGCGCTGGGCGCCGGCGGCACGCTGCCGGCGCAGCCGGCGAATTCAAGCAATCCGGTGATCGGAGTTAATTTCGCCGGCGGTATGAGCGCGGTGGTCTCGCAACTGAATGCCGCGCTCGGCGCGAACCTGCAATTCTCCAATCCATCCGGCACGGTTCTGCAGGTTGTCAACGCCGGCAGCGGCAACGTCGTCAATTCGCTTTCGGCAACCTCGACGGTGACATCGCTCACGAGCGGTAGCCCGCAGCTTCAATTGTTTACCGATGGAACCCAACCGATCACCGGGGCAATCACCGCGAGCGGTTCGCAGACCACGGGCTTGGCCGGACGCATCGAAGTCAATCCCGCGATCGTCGCTTCGCCGTCGAGTGTGGTCGCTTACGCTGCGAATACAGCCGTCGGCGATGCGACGCGGCCAAACTTCATACTCAATCAGCTGACGGATGCCACGCTGACCTATTCGCCGGCAACCGGCCTGGGCAGCGCCTCGGCGCCGTACAACGGCACGCTTACGCAATACATGGGCGCGGTCGTCAGCCAGCAGTCGCAAGCCGCGAACGCCGCGACCAATTTGCAGCAGGGTCAGGACACAGTCCTCACCGCTCTCCAGCAACGATTTAACGATCAATCTGGCGTCAATATCGACACCGAAATGTCGAACTTGATTGCGTTGCAAAACGCCTATGGCGCCAACGCCCGGGTGATGTCCACGGTCGAGCAGATGATGTCAACATTATTGCAGGTCGTACAATAATGAGCATTACCGGACCAGGATCGATTACCGCGGCCAACGTGGCGTCCCAGACCAATATGATGAACCAGCTCAACACGCTGGGTCAGGAAATGGGTAGCGGACAGGCGGCGCAGACTTATTCAGGTCTCGGCTCGCAGGCCGGCGTGGCGTTGGCGCTCGGCGCTCAGCTTTCCGATATCAACGGCTATAGCAGCACTGCGACCACCGTCGGCACGACGCTGAGCATCGCTCAGTCGGTCCTGACACAGCTCGGTAATGCCGGCAGCTCGGTCCAGCAAGCTATCAGTCAACAGGGCGCCTTTTCGCTCGACAATACCGGCCAGACCGCGACGCAGGAGTCGGCTGCGAGTTATCTCGATCAAATACTTTCGCTGCTGAACACGCAGGTCGGCGGCAATTACATCTTCTCCGGCAGTGCATTGAACCAGCCCTCCGTTGCGAGCGCCAATGACATCCTCAACGGCAACGGCCCGCAGGCCGGGCTCACGCAGTTGATTTCCGAGCGGCAGCAGGCCGATCTCGGCGCCAACAATCTCGGCCGCCTCGCCGTTGGTGGAACCGGTTCGAACGTGACGCTTACTCAGGATGGCTCGCCGTTCGGCTTTCAGCTTGCGAGCGTGCACTCGAGCGTAACCGGCGCGACCGTTACCGGACCGGCCGGCTCGCCGCCGTCGATCTCTGTCGATCTCGGGTCCAATCCCAGCGCCGGACAGTCGATTGCGTTCAATCTGACCCTGCCCGACGGGTCGAGCCAGACCGTCACGCTGCAGGCGACGACGGCTTCGCCTGCGGGCGCGAACCAGTTCACCATCGGCGCGACGCCGGCGGCGACAGCGGCCAATCTGCAGACGGCGCTCACGGGCGCCATCGGCAGCCTCGCGCAGACCGCGCTGCCGGCCGCCTCCGCCGTCGCCGCCGCCAATGATTTCTTCAATTCGGATCCGCCGCAAATTGTCAACGGCCCGCCCTACGACACCGCGACGTCGCTGGTGAGCGGCACACCGGCGAATACCGTGTTCTGGTACACCGGCGAAAATGGCAGCACGCCGGCGCTGCAGACCGCGACTGCCCAGGTCGGCCCCTCGATGTCGATCGCCTATGGCATGCGCGCCACCGAGCCGGCCATCAGCTCGCTGGTGGCGAACGTCGCCGCGCTGGCCGCCACCACTTTTTCGGCGAGCAATCCGAATGCGCAGGCGAGCTACCAAGCGCTGTGCCAGAGCGTCACCGCAAATCTCAGCGGCCAGCCGGGCACGCAGTCCATCAGCGACATCGAAGCCAATCTCGCCAACGCGCAGACCACTATAAGCGATGCGACCGCAATGAACGCGCAGACGCAGACCACGTTGCAGGACATGCTGCAAGGGATCGAAGGCGTCAATCAAAACCAGATTGGCGAGGACATTCTGACGCTGCAGAATAATCTCTCGGCGTCGATGTCGGTCACGGCGCGGCTCGCGCAATTGAGTCTGGTCAATTATCTCTCGCCGGTCACCGGATAAGCGGACAACGGAATTAGTCGGGCACTGTCGTCCTGACAAAGATCGAATCGGCGGCGCAAGTCGCGTTTCTTCCGAAGTTGTCGGTAAAGCGCGTGTCCACCAGGTACGCGCCGGGATGCGCTGCAACAAACTGCCGAAGCGTGTCGCGCTTTATGTCGCTATCCTCCACCACAATATAGTCGCCGGGCGATAGATATTTGTGAAAATGCTCCAATACGGCGCCTACATTGTGATGGGCGTCTTCGACGACGAGCCAGGGATGTGGCTCGGAGCGGAGCAGGTTCGGATCGAACAGCCGCTCGGGATAGGAGCAATCCCCCTGATAATATCCCACGCACGGATGCTCCATCCCGACCTTGACGCGGTCAACCGAGTGAATACGGCCCTCTATGCCGCAGAGTAGCAGGTTATCGGCGAACCAGATGGCGCTGGCTCCCAAGCCCGACCCGATCTCGAATATCGTTCGCGGGCGAAGCTCGGCGATCAGGGCCGGGTACATCGCGAAATCGAAGACGTTTTTCATCAGTGGTATGCCACGCCAGCGCATCAGCGATGGAGCGCCCTGGCAGGTCAGCAATACCTCGGCGCCAAACTCGGTGCCAAACCGCGGGTGATAATGAGCACCCGATCGTTTACGCTCGGAATATTCGACAAAGCGGCCGTGCTGCCAGCGATCAAGAAAAAGGCGAAGGCGCTGCAGGTCCCATTGCAGGTTCTGGCCTTGCGCGGGTGACCGCAAGGCGTTTTCGCGCACGCTGTCCTCCCAGGAGCGGGTCTCATCGAAACCCATCAGTTGGGTGAGCACGCGAATGAGCCAGCTGTCGAAGATGCTGCGAAGGCCCTTTTGCTCGCCTTCGATCTTCGCTCGGGTTTCGCCGATATATCCAAGCGCGGCCGCCTTCAGGGCGTCACCGGCAATCAAATCCGCCGCGTCGGTCATGCTATGTCCCTTGCGGCAGGCGCGCCCCTGCCGCGGCTCTTCGAGGCACCACGGATTCTAGAAAATCGTGGTAAACAAAATATTTCCGCGCGCTGACCGGCTGGTAATGGGAAATGCCGGCTGAGCAGGCTTCGCGTGCTACGCTTTGGCGCGCAATCCGGCGGCGATGCCGCGATTGATCGTGATGATCGATTTCAGGTGGTCGGGTTTCGGGTCGGTCATCAGTGAGAACGTCTCAGCCATAATGTACACGCCAAGCCTTTTGAGATTGTCGCGGACCATGCCCGGCAGCTTGTTGTCTTCGCTTGTCACCGCGTCGAGGAATACCGTCCAAAGCCTGCGATTGTACAGGAGTGCTTCGTTGAGGCCGGGCGGCTTGTCGCGCCATGAATCATATACCGCCTGCAATTTTGCAGCGGCTTGCAACAGCAAGCTCGCCTCAAGCTCACGCGGGGATGCCGTTTCGATGGCCGTCTTCGCGTACGCTTTGCTGGCGTAGTACAGTTCGAGATATTCCACTTCTTGCTCAACTAGCTTGCGCGTCTATCGTAATGCTTTGTACAGCTGCCCTGTTAACATCCGATTATTGATACGGTCGACGAATGGCCGCGAGCCGGTACGAGTTGCGGCATTGATGCCAGCCCAAATAGGACCCCACAGTCTGACGGGGAGGGCATCGGCCCGGCCGGGCGTGACGTGATTCTAAAGCACCCTTTTTTGGTGGATTCGAACCAACTGTTAACCCTAACAACTTACGCTAGTCCTTGGTATTCTCGGGGGCGAGCGCGTATGTGCGGCATAGCGGTTGCCATCAATTGGGATGGCGCCGATGCGGCTGTCGAGCGTTTGATCTCGGGCATGCTGCATCGAGGCGACGTTACCGATCCACTTGTCACGATCGGAAATAACGTCGCAATGTGCACACGTCGCCTGCGGATTGTGGATGCGGCGCACGGCGCCCAGCCGCAAGCGTCATTCGATGAGCGCTTTCTCGTCTCCTTCAATGGCGAAATCTACAATCATGTCGCGTTACGCCGGGAATTGGAAACGCTCGGCGTGCGTTTCCGTACGGAATGCGACACGGAAGTCATCGCGAACGTAATCTGCGCGTGGGGTCCAGACGGGATTAAGCGCCTGTCCGGCATGTACGCCTTCGTTGCGTTCGATACGGCAACCGGCGATTTTCTTGCGGCACGTGACCCATTGGGCGTGAAACCACTCTATCTAACGCTGTCGCCTACTAAAGGCGTCTTGTTTTGCTCGGAGATTCGGCCGTTACTGGACGCGACCGAGGAGGCCGACGTTCTATTGTTGCCCCCCGGCCACATGTTGACCCACAATTTTTGCGGACGTCATTATAACCTGCCTTCATCAACGGCTTTGAGCACCGCCTCGCCGCAGAAGCTGGACCGTATTCTGTCGGAAGCCGTGCGCGTCCGTATGCCGTCAAACCTTCCGATCGCAGCATTGTTTAGCGGTGGCATCGATAGCACACTCGTCGCGCATTACGCGCGGCAATTGTACCCTGCGATGCCAGGCTACATAGCCGTTGGGCGCAACGCGGCCGATTACATCTATGCCAAGCGCTATGCCGATGATACCGGTTTCGATCTGCGCGAGGTGCCCATTGAACTGCATTGCGCCAAGACGCCCTCCCTCATCGAGACGGTCGTCGACACCGTCGAAGCATTCGAACCGGCGGTAATTCGTTCAAGCCTTCACACCTATCTCGTCTCGCAGCGTATTCATCAAGATGGCTTCCGCGTCGCGTTATGCGGCGAAGGGGCCGATGAGTTGTTCGCGGGTTACTCGCCGCTCGAATCTGCCTTTATGCAATCAAACGGTGCGGGCCGTTATGTGCGGAAGCAGTGTTTGAGCATGATGCATCGCGCGAATCTTCAAAGGATCGATCGTTGTTCGATGCAATTCCAACTCGAAATACGCGAACCGTTCCTAGATCAATCGGTCGTCGCTTATGCGAGCGCGCTCGATGTATCTGATTTGGTTAAACACACGGGCAATATGCTGGTCGGAAAGGCGCCGTTGCGCGCGCTCTTTGAGTTGTATCCTTCAGAGCTGCCGACGATCATTCGCGATCGGCAAAAATTGGTCTTTCATGAGGGCGCGGGCGGCGAGGTAGCAGGAACGGGTTGGCTTGATCTGTTCGAGGCGGCGCTACCGGACGCCGATTTCCATGACGGGCAACGCGAATTTGCCGAGTTTGAGATTGCCTCCAAGGAAGAGCTGTTTTATTTGCAGATACTCGCCGCCAAGATGGATGTGAAACGCGTGCCGCATCTACGCGATCGGCTCCGCCTGGATATGCCGCTTGCCGCTTGAATCTGGGGTAAGGCCGCCGTGCTATGCGCTGCTTCCCGTCTTGCCGCGCAGACCGGCGGCGATGCCGCGGTTGATCTTGATGATCGATTTCAGATGATCCGGCTTGGGCTTGGTCATCAGCGAAAACGTCTCGGCCATGACGTATACGCCGAGTCTGGTCAGATTTTCGCGGATCTTGGCCGGCAACTTGTTGCCGTCCGCCGTCACGGCATCAAGAAAGACGGTCCATAGCCGGCGATTGTAAATGAGCGCTTCGTCGAGCCCGACCGGCTTGTCGCTCCAGGAATCGTGCGCCGATTGCAATTTTGCGGCTGCTTGCAGGAGCAAGCGCGCTTCTAATTCGCGTGGTGCCGCGGTTTCTTTTGCGACCTTGGCGCAGGTTTTACTGGCATAGTTCATTTTCAAGCGTTCCTCCTCGTAGGCAATCAGCTTGCGCGCTTCCTTTAGGGCTTTGTAGAATTCGCCTGCTAAGATTCGATTATTGATACGGTCGATGAACGGCCGTGCGCTTGGCGCGGCATTCAGCATTTCGCGCACCATGCGAAAGTAGGAAGCGTAATGATCCTCCGGGCGCTTGCCCGTGTACATGTGTTGTACCGCGAGGTAGGTCCGCTTCGCCGGACTGTCGGCCCGGTCGGGCGACATGATGTCTTTCTCGCGCAGGATCGGAACGATTCCTTCGATTGAGAGGCGCGTGCGGGGACCGCAATTGGTGAGGACGCAATCGCCGAAGATGACGCGCTCGTCGGGCTTAAGCTCGAGCTTCAATGGCACGTCCGAATCCTCGCCGAAGGCAATCCATCGTTGCGGATGCCGGTTAAGGTCCGGCTAAGCGTGCCGGGAATGGGGATTAGCGAGCGCAAGCGGCGTTCCCGCCATTCATTGCGCGACTTTTGATGATTTCGAAAAGAAAACGGCGGGGCTTTCGCCCCGCCGCCTTCACTGTAGGCCTGTACCAGAAGAGTTTTAGCCGAACAGCTTGAGCACTGACTGGTTCGCCTGGTTGGCGATCGACAGAGCGGAGATTTCCAGCTGCTGCTGGGTCTGCTCGGTCAAGAGGTTGGCACTCTGTTGGTTCTGGTCCGCGGCGACGAGGTTGCTGGCGCCCGTCTGCAGCGTATTGATCATATTCGTCTCGAACGTCTGCCGGGTCCCGATCACGCCCGAATTGGTGCCGAACGTCTCGGTCTGAGTCTGCACGTTCGAGATCGCGGCATTGATGTCCGAAACCGCGGTATTGAGCGCGGCGCTGTCCTGGAAGGACCCGGCAGCCGAGCCGCTGATTGTCGACAGTCCGAGACCCGATGCGTTGAAATTCACGCCGGTGATGGTCAGCGAGCTTGTCCCGGTCGGGTTGAAGTCGATCGTCAGATTGTTGCCGTTGAGGAGGTTGACGCCGTTGTAGGACGCGTCGCCGGCGAGCTGGTTGATCTGCGTCAACAGCCCGTTGTAGTTCGATTGCAGGGTGGTGCGCGTAGAACTCGTTCCGTAGACCGCGGTATTGGTGCTGGCCCCGGTGAGACCGAGGGTTTCGGACGTTGCGTTGTCGAGGACCGTGAAGCTCGTGGAACCCGAATTGGCGGTCAGAATGATCTTGCCGCTGCTGTCGCTGGCGGTCACGGCGCCGGAACTGCCAAGGCCGGTGGTAGCATTGATCGCCGCTTCGATGGAGCTCGCCGTCTCGCTTGTCGCGATGGCAATCGCGTAAGTGGTCGAGCCCACCAGGATGTTGAGAGTGCCCGCGGTAGCGACCGTGGAGCCGCTGACAGCGACCGTTCCGGTCGTCGCACCTGCGGTCTGGCTCGCTTGCTGCGCCTGCTGCACCGTCGACAAGGCCTGTTGGAGCAGGCTGGTGATGCCGGTGAGGCCGTTGGTGGCCGTGTCGATCGTCTGCTGGCCCTGGCCGATCTGGTCGAGCAAGGCGCTCAGCGAGTTGGCGGTGTTGGTCAAATTCTGCGAAGTGAAATAGGCACTGGGGTTATCGGCGGCCGAATTCACCGCTTTGCCGGTGGCGAGCGCTTCCTGGGTGGTCGTCAAGTCGGCGGACGTTTGCTGCAACGACAGCAAGTTCTGCCGAATCCCGGAGGTTAAGGTAATGTCAGACATCGTGGTACCCTTCTGGTTACAGGCCGTACTGGTTTGCACTTGCTGTACGTGCCGTACCGGCAGTGCATATTTCCGATCGACACGATCGGCTGCCGGAGGATTGCCTCAATTCGCTTAAAGACGTGTAAATCTGCATCTTTCTTGAACTGGCCCATATTTCCGCGGCGGTTCTTTAGGGGCGTCCGGCGCATTGCGCCGCGCTTGCGCCATAAGGGTTTCCACGCATTTATTGGATTTCGCGCTTACGCTTAAAGCGCCGTTAACCATCTGCGTTTTCTATCGGTTAACCATGATTTGAGAGTTGCGCCGAGCGGGGGGTGGAAGCGGGAACTGACCGCTTTAGCCGTGGCCGCGAAGCTGAATCTCCGGGGACGCCGCCATGCCTGCCGCCGAAGTCAAATCCCCGAAGTGCAAGGACTTGGCGACCAAAAGTGGAGGTCCCGAAAGGTCCAAGGCGCGATCGATTAAACCGGGGACGGCAGCGTCGATCGCCACCACGCCGGCGCCGCCGATCGCGCCGGCATCTCCCACCGTCAATCTTGTTGTGGCGACGCCATGCTTCGGCGGCCAAATTTCCGTTCTCTATGCGGCGTCGCTGTTCAAGCTGCAAAAGCTCGTCCGCTCCTACAGCCAGTTTAACTTCAAGGTCTTGTTCAAGGATGGCGACGCGCTGATCACCCGTGCGCGGGCGAGCCTGATTTCGCAATTTCTCGACGATCCGAGTGCAACCCACCTGTTGTTTGTCGATGCCGATATCGGATTCGAGCCGGAGCAGGTTCTGCGCCTGATCGAGTGCGGAGCCGATATGTGCGCCGCGATCTATCCGATCAAGCGGATCGATTGGGACAAGGTCAAAACGACAATCGAAGCCGATCGTCCCAATCCGGCCGCGGCGGCGTTAAAGTACGTGTTTGAAGTCGACGATCCGAACGCGGTCACTGAAATAGGCGGATTTGTGAAGGTGCGCTACGCCGGCACGGGCTTTCTCATGATCCGCCGCGCGGCACTGGAAAGAATGTGCACGCACTATCCGCAGCTGAAATTCAAGCGCGATCACTCCATCGATGCCGCGACCGCGAGCGACAATCGTTTCGCTTTATTCGAATGCATGATCGCCGAGGATGGGACCTATCTCAGCGAGGATTTCGCCTTCTGCAAGCGCTGGACCGAAATGGGCGGCGAGATCTGGGCCGATCTCAAGAGCAAGCTGAGCCACGTCGGCCCAATGGCGTTTTGCGGCGATCTGTCGTCGCAATTCGCCGCTGCCTAGCGCCCGATCACGCCAACATATTCACCAGGTTGCCGCTCACGCCATCCGCGGAAAGGATGGATTCGGCGGTACTGATGCTTTGCAGGGCGAGCGACGAATTCGTCGGCGTGCTCGTTGATCTGGCGTTCGAGGTGCTTTGGGAAGAGGTTTTCGAGGCGCTCGTCCCGCCCGAAGACGAGCCCGTAGATGATTTCGAGGAAGTTGAAGCCGTCGGGTGGGTCGAAGCGGCCTTAGGCAGAAAGGTGTCATTGCCGACCCCGAAGCCGATAGCGGCGGCATCGTTGCCGCTGCCTCCGACGAAAATCGCACTGGTGGTATCTCTGCTGGTAATAACCAGCTGGCCTCCGGCGTTGAGCGATGCGGTCACATTCGCGTTGGTCGGCAGGTCCACGTTGATGGCATTGATGAGATCGGCGATGGTGTCTGTTCCGGTCGAGGTGTAGGTCGTCGTGTTAGGGCCGGTGCCGACGGTGATCGTGCCGCCCGGAAGTATGCCGAGCGTCGACAGCGAGGTGCTCGTCGTAACTCGCGCGGTGCCGATCGCGGTGGCTGGAGAGCCGGAAGAACTGGAAGTGGAGCTGGAAGTTGTGGAGGATCCGCTCGATCCGCTCGACGATGATGAGGTGGAACTGCCCGACGGATTCAACGCTTGCTCTACCAGCGACGTAATCTCGCTGTTGACGCGGTTCAACGCGGTCTTATTGGCGATGCTCGCCAGGCCCCTCGCCAAATTCGTTTCGGCCTGGCCCATTACATTGATCAGCGCATCGGCCGCCGAGGACGCCTGACTTTCGGCCTGCGCCTGACTCCAATAATTTTGATCTTGCTGCCAGAACGAGGGGGTGCTGCCGATACTTCCGATGCTCACGGTCTTGCCCACTTATCGGTCTGATAGTCGTAGGCTTCGTTGATGCCCGAACGGGGTTAATTTGGCGTTCTCATGGGCGCCGATTTACGCGCGGTTAACCATCTTGACCGACCTTGCCTCATCGACCTCGATCGCAGGCTCAGGGTGGCGCAGGCATGGCGAAGCACGCAAGCGCGCGGCGCGCGACAGCGGGGTATTCAATTCAGCAGGCGCTGGCGCTGCACCAAAATGGCCTCCTCAAAGAGGCGGAACAAATCTACGACTCCGTTCTAGCGAGCGAACCGCGCAATTTCGACGCCTTGCACTTAAATGGCGTGCTCAAGCACCAGCAAGGCCGATCGGTCGAAGCTCTGCGCCTCGTCGCGGCCGCGCTCAAAGCGCAACCCGGATCGGCGGACGCGCTTTCCAACTACGGAGTTATTCTCGATGCGCTCGAGCGCCATCAAGAGGCGCTGCTAAGCTTCGACAAGGTGCTCACCGCGCGGGGCAACGATGCCACGACGCATTACAATCGCGGCAACGCGCTTAAGGGACTGAAACGATACGCTGAAGCTTTGGCGAGCTACGAGCGCGCCCTGGCGCTGGCGCCCGGTCATCTCGATGCGCTCTACAATCACGGTAATACACTGTGCGCACTCGCTCGGCACGAGGAAGCGATTGCCGATTACGACAAAGTGCTAGCGCTATCGCCGCGGCACGTCGGCGCGCTCAACCGGCGCGGAATTGCGCTCGGAGCGTTAAAGCGGCTTGAAGAAGCGCTTTCCGCTTATGACGCGGCGCTCGCGATCGAACCAGGCCATGCCGAGGTGCTCAACAATCGCGGCGTCGTGCTGGCGGAGCTCTGCCGATACGGGGAAGCGCTGCAAAGCTGCGAACTCGCGCTGGCTGGAAAACAAGACTACGCCGATGCGCTTTACAATCGCGGCAACGCGTTGCTGGGGCTTGGGCGGCCGGAGGAGGCGCGCCAAAGCTATGCGGCGGCTCTTGCGCTGAAGCCACAACGGCCCGACGTTCTCAACAATCTCGGCCTGGCACTAATCGGGCTGGATCGGCCCCACGAAGCGCTGGAAAACCTCGATCGCGCTCTGGCAATCGATCCCGGTCATGTCGGCGCGCTACATAATCGCGCTAATGCGCTGACGGCCCTGGACCGGCTCGAGGAAGCGCTCGCATCGTGCGACAAGGCGCTGGCAATAGATCCGGCGAATGCCGACGCGCTTAATACCCGCGGCGTCGTCCTCAGCAAGCTCCGGCGTTCTGGCGAGGCCTTGGTAAGTTACGATGCGGCGCTGGCAGCGGCGCCCGATCGCGTCGAAATCCATATCAATCGCGGCACAGTTCTGCTGGACCTCGATCGGATCGACGAAGCCCTCTCGGTCTTCGATAAGGTGGTTGCCCGCGAGCCCGACAACGTCGCGGCTTTGGCCAATCGTGGAAAGGCTTTCATCAAAGGCAGACATTACGCGCGGGCATTAGATGATTACGACAGTGCGCTCGCGCTCAAGCCCGACCAATCCGGCGTACTTTCCGACCGCGGTGCGGCGCTTGCCGAAATGAATCGATTCGATGAAGCGCTCGCTTGTTACGAGCATGCGCTACGCGTTGAGCCGAACACTGTCGCCGCCCGCGTCAATCGCGGCAATGCCTTTCTCAAGCAGGTGCGCATGGACCAGGCGCTTGCCAGCTATGCCGAGGCCCTCGCGCTCGAGCCGGAAAATGTCGATGCCAATTTCAACGCGGCGGTCACTCGCCTGTGCATGGGCGATTACCGCGACGGCTGGAAACAGTACGAGTACCGCTGGAAAAGAAACGATCTGGCGGGGCAGCGCGGCCACTATTCTCAGCCCATCTGGGACGGTGAGCAGGATTTGCATGGGAAGACGGTGTTACTCCACGCCGAGCAAGGGCTCGGCGATACAATTCAGTTCGTGCGCTACGCGCCGCTTGCTGCAGCGCGCGGCGCCAAAGTCTTCCTTGCGGTGCAGCCTCCGCTCAAAATGCTGATGTGCTCCGTGCCGGATATTTCCGGAGTTTTCACCGACGGCGAAATGCTGCCCGATTTCGATCTGCGTTGCCCGTTGTTGAGCTTGCCGCTGGCGTTCAAAACCGGGCTCGCGACGGTGCCCGCCAATATTCCCTATCTCCGGCCGCTTGAAGAGCGCCTGGCCAAGTGGCGGCAACGGCTGCCGGCGAACGGCCGGCTGCGCATCGGAATTTGCTGGGCCGGCAGCAGCGTGCACTTAAACGACCGCAATCGCTCCGTACCGCTCGATCGCTTTGCCACGCTCCTATCCGCGCCGAACCTCGATTTCATCAGCGTGCAAAAAGAAATCAGCGAAGCGCAGGCGGCGATTTTGCGCGAGCATGGCGTTATTCAGCTTGGTCAGGATTTTACTGATTTCGCCGACACCGCGGCGGTCATCGCGATGCTCGATCTTCTCATCGCTGTCGATACGTCGGTTGCGCATCTTGCCGGCGCGATGGGCAAGGCGGTTGCGCTGCTGCTGCCATTCTCGCCGGATTTCAGATGGCTGCTCGATCGCACCGATAGTCCATGGTATCCGAGCATGCGGCTGTTCCGGCAGACGTCGATCGGCGACTGGAACGGACCGATCGAGCGGATCCGCCACGAGCTTGACGATGTCGCGCGCCGCCCGGCGAAGTCGGGCTAAGCCGAAACGCACTGCGCGATTTTGCTAAAGCGTGCGGCTGACGGCGAGCGGCCGGCCGTGCTTGGGACTGGGCGCCGCGGCCCGTCCGGTCGCGCCATAGACCTGCGGCGACGCCTTGCGGGCGAGATCGCCGGACAGCCGGCGCATGATCCCTTCCGAGACCGCATGCGCGGTCGCCAGCACGATCATATTCTTCTGCAGGATGCCGCGGAACGTTTCTTGTAGGCGCAGCAGCGCTCCGCAACGCGCCGGCACCGACTGTCGCAGAAATTTCGCGCTTGCCTTCAATCGCTCGCCGGCTGCGAACAGTCGGCCGGCGAGCTCCGCTTTGGTCGGCTCGAGGGCGGCTGCGTTGCGGATCCGGCCCGCATGCACCAATAGCGTCTCCTGTTGTAGGAGGCCCGCGAGTTTTTCCATCAATGCCGCGAGATCGTCGATCGCCTGTTCCGCTTCCGCGGCCGTGGTGATGGGGTTCATGATGTCGTCAGGCCCTGTTCCTTGAGCAAGGCGCTGTACACCATAGGCGCTATGCCGATGCCGCCGGCCTTGGCAAACGATTTTGCAATCTGGTCGGTCATGAACGAGCGCCAGATCTTCAAGGCGCCGCTGCCGCCGAACGGACCATCGCCGTCGATGCCCGTGAACATCTCCTGGAACATGTTGCCGAGGAAATTCGCCTCGAAATTCTGCGCGGCTTCCTTCGCTTTGCCTTTGAGCTTGAGCGTGGCTTGAGCCTGTATGTTCGCCGCGTTTCCAATCGAGGACAGCGAAGCGGTAAGATCGACGGGGCTTAAGTTCGACATCACATCACCTCGATATCGGCCTGGATGGCGCCGGCGGCCTTGATCGCCTGCAAGATCGTGATCAGGTCGCGCGGCCCGATGCCGAGCGCATTGAGCCCGTCGACGATTTGCTGCAGCGACACGCCTTCGTGGACCATCGCGAGCTTTTTGCCTTCTTCTTGCACGCCAACCTGCGTGCGCGGCACCGTGACGGTGCGGCCTCTCGACAGCGGCGCCGGCTGACTCACTTGTGGCGCTTCCGAGATCGTGACTGTGAGGTTGCCCTGAGC
>Ga0210394_10005268_pt1 | contig 14558 bp, 16 predicted proteins | sample IncBWC12MmetaG_FD_160121 | JGI IMG/M metagenome (GOLD analysis project Ga0210394, IMG submission 160121) | Forest soil microbial communities from Barre Woods Harvard Forest LTER site, Petersham, Massachusetts, United States - Inc-BW-C-12-M | ecosystem: Environmental > Terrestrial > Soil >...
CAACCACGGTGTTGAACTTGATCGCGGCGGAGCGCACCTACGCGCAAGCGCGCTTGAGCTATGTGAGCGCGCGCGTACAGCAGTTCACCGACACCGCCAGTCTCCTGACCGCGTTGGGCGGAGGATGGTGGAACGACAAAATTGAGGCGGATGCGGCGGTGAGGAACCGCCGCACACCACCCGCTCAATGAACTGAACTACCGCTCCCAATGACCCTCGTAGTGGTGCCAGTGCGGTCCGCGCTGTTCCCAGCGGTCCGGCACCCAGTGGTAGCCTCGGCGCTCGCCGATCCAGCGGCCACCAACCCAAACGTGCTCATGTCCACGCCATTCCCAGTAACCCGGCGCCCACACGTAACCTACGCGCGGCGGCGGCACGACCTCAACGCGAACCGGCGGCGGTGCGATGTCGATATCAATGGATACTCCCGCCGCTGCAATCGACGGCAGAGTTATGGCACTCGCGGCCATGCACAACCCCAAAAATAGGGCCTTACGATAAGCATTCATTCGACACTCCTTTTTCATGGGTCGTTCGGCCGCAATCGCCGAACTTATTGCCTTAACGGCACCACGGCATTTTCCGTTGACTGTGCGGATCGGTCTGTAGGACTGCGTCACAATTCCTTTATCTCATCCGCCTACTTAAGCCATTGAGTGTCCGAAGAATATGGCGTAACCGCCTCTGCCTTAAGTGTTGGTAATGTTTTCACGCTGCGAATCACCGGCAACCGCCATGCAACCAACGCCAACAGCAGAGCCGTAACACCGGAAAATCCCAGCGCCGAGCGCAATCCTAGATGCTCGCCCAACCACCCGCCGAGAAGCGCGCCCGGTCCGGCGGGAAGCAGAATCAGCCAACGCATGGTGCTGGTCATGCGGCCGAGCATCGGCGCGGGTGTCACCGACTGACGCAGCGACAAAAAATTGATGAAAATAAATATTGCCCCAACGCCGTACATCAGCAGCATCGTGGCGTAGGCAAGAATCCCGAAGGAATTGACCGGCGCAAAAGCAAGCAGCAGCCACCCCGTACCGGAAATTGCAAATCCCAGCACCAGCGTCGGGCCAGGCCCCAAGCGACGCACGACGCGATGCCCGTTGGCGCTGGCGAACACCGTGCCCACACCCAGCGCGACGTAGCTCAAGCCCACGCCGCGCTCCGAGAGTCCGAGCTGGTGTATGGCAAAGAGAATCTGCACCACCATCGCCCCCTGGCTGCACATCTGCCAGGTGCCGACGCAGGCCGCCATTGTCACCAGCAGCTTGTGGCCGCGCACGAAGTCGAGGCCCTGGCGCATTGCCGCCCAGAAAGCCGTGTGCTGGGTGCTGCGCTTTTCCTTGACCGGCACACCGCGAAGAATGGACGCCGAGATCATCAACAGGCAGGCGTCGGCCAGCAAGGCAATCGGTGCTCCGGTTACTTTTATCAGCGCGCCTGCCGCCGCAGGCCCCGTCACTTCCGCCGCGGCCGAGGCCAGCGCGTTCTTCGCATGCGCCTCCACCAATCGCTCGCGCGGAACAATTTGCGTCAGTACGATTTGCGCGGCGCTGCCGGCAGTGGTATTCACCACGCCGATCAAGAATCCGACGATGTACAGCCACGGCATCGACAGCCAGCCGAGCCACCAGGCCACAGGTACGCTGGTGACGCCAACGGCGATCGACAGTTCACCAATGATGTATACCGGCAATTTTCGCACCCGATCCAGCCACACACCGGTGGGCAGCGAAAACAACACGAATGGAATGACTTCCATCGCGGTCAACTGGCCCATTTGCGTCGGCGCTGCGTGCATCAGCACGGCCGCAGTCAGCGGCAGCGCGAGCAGGGTCACCTGTCCGCCGAAAGAGGAAATCAGAATCGATGTCCATAGCCGGCGATAGGTCCTATCGCGCAGCAGATCGGTGGGCGAAAGAGCGAAAGCATTCAACCACCGGGCCGGCAGCAACGCGCTAAGAGTATCCATGTTCAAGACAACGCTCCACGGCGCTACCGATTTTCCGAGCGAACATTTTACTCGAAGTGAAATATTCCGTGCAGGCTCCGCCGAGATTTATCGGTGTATAATCATTTGTCGCATCCGATAAAAGCGGTCAACGAGAGTGGCAAACATGACGTATCGCTTAGTTGCGGCAACGCTGGCGGCGTTTGCGGGAGCGCTTGCCTTGAGTCCGGCGCTGGCGGCCGACTTCAAATTGACGAGTGTCGACATCGGTCCCGACAAACCGCTCGCCCAGGATTTCGTGTTCAGCGGCTTTGGCTGCAGCGGCGGCAATCAATCCCCTGCTCTCCGTTGGAGCGGCGCGCCGGCGGGAACCAAGAGCTTCGCCGTGGCGTTATTCGATCCGGATGCCATGCAAGGCCGCGGTTTCTGGCACTGGATGATGGTGAACATCCCCGCGAGCGCCACCGCGCTGGCGCGCGATGCGGGTAAAAACGATGGGTCAAAGCTGCCGGCTGGCGCTGCGCAGATCAAGAATGGTTTTCGCGCGCTAGGCTACAGCGGCTCCTGTCCACCGCCCGCCGACGAACCCCATGGCTATGTGATGACGGTATATGCGCTCAAACTGGCCGCGCTGGATGTTCCCGCCGATGTCACCGCGGCGAATATGCTCACCACAATCGAAGCCAATAGTCTGGGCAAGGCAACGCTCACCTATCACTTCGGCCGCAAGCCTTGAGTGTTGGCGGCCAACGGCCGGCGATCATATCTGCTCAGAATCCACAAGGCGCCGGGCAATGCGGTGAAATCGGCGACCAAGGCGAGGACAAAGGCCGACGACGCGACGATGCCGAACTCGCGCATCGGCGGCAAATCGGACAGCACCAGCGCCAGGAAGCCGCTGACATTGATGAGAGTCGCGAACAGAATTGGGCGTCCCGCTACCAGCAAAGCATGCTGAAGAGCGCCGGCTGTCGTACCGCTCGAGCGGCCTTCCTGAAAATGGTAGAAGAAATGAATCTGATCGTTTTCGGTTGCGCCCAATATCGTTGAACCGATGAGGATGGTCGCGATATTGAGCGGAATCGCCGTCACGCGCATCACCAGAAACACCGACAGGATCGCGAACAGCGATGGAATCATCGTCATCAAGCGGGCGGACGGACTGCGAAACACCAGCAGAAAGGCGAGAAAGATGACGCTGGCCGTGAGTGCAAAGCTTTGCGTCAAAGTGGGAAGCAGGCGCTGGGAGATCTCCGCGCCCAGCACGCCTTTGCCGACCACCTGGCCATGTATGGCGCGCAGCGCCGGTTCACGGGCTTGCGCCGCGGCCCATTCCTGCTCCATGAATGTGCGCATCGCCCCGACTCGGCCAAACAGCTTCGCTCGGCCGCGGACACTGAGCCGTACATTGGCGAGATCCTTCAAATCCACGTATGCACGCGCTCCGGGTTCAGTCAGCAGGATCTGCTCGAGATCCGATGCGAGTTTTGGCCACGCCGAGGGGTCCGCAGGCAGTTGATCGGATCCGGTTTCAACGTAGCGCGCCCAGCGCAGCACCGAAGTTGGACCATCGACGGCAGTGATGCGTGGATCGCTCTCCAGTTCACGTGTCAACTGCTCCACAGCCAGCAGGAAGTCCGGATCGAGTGCGTGGCCGGTCGGCGTCTGCAACCAAAGCTCAACCACATCGAGCGCGTTGGTCTCTTCGAAATGCCGGGTATCCTGGGCCGCGCGCTCGCTGGGATTGACGTACGTCAGGACGTCCATCTCCAGATCGAGGGGTGACAGCACGCCGGGAACGCCGAACAAGGCGGCCGCGCCGCACAGCATCAACAGCAGAGCGCCGCCGACCAGCGGCCAGCGGAAGCGGCGGGTGGCGGGAACCAGTGCCTCTACGAAGCCGGGAAACCATTTGGCAACCGGACTTTTCCCGGAGCGCAACGGCGTGCGCAACAGCGATTGCAGCGCTGGGAACAGCGTGAAGCAACCAATCCAAGCCATGATGACGCCGCACGCCGTCCATAGGCCCATATCGCGCACTGGTCGAATGTCGGAAACCGCGAGCGCGGCGAAGCCCACCGCGGTCGCGAACATCGAGGCGGTGCAGGGCAAAAATTTATTCGCGATCGCGCGCGCGTGATGCTCTAGAGGAGTCGGCGAGTCATCGGGCTCGATGAAGCGCGAATGAATATAAACGAGCGTGGCTGTGGTCGTGACCATCACGGTCAGCGGTACAAGGGTGGAGATCACCGTGTGCGTCCAGCCAAACAGATCCGCCAATCCCATGGCGATCGCCACCTGGGCACCCAGCGTGAGGACAATGGCCGCCAGCGCGCGCCAGGAGCGGTAGATGATCACCACCAGGGTCATCAGAAAAACGCCGAACAAAGGCATGAAGCGCGCCGTGGCCGCGCCGGTTTGCCGCTCCAGCCAGGCGTCGAGCCACGGCGATCCGACGCGGCGAATTTTGCTGAAAGGAGCCCTGGAGGTCTCGAGAGGCAGAACCAGCGAATCGATTGCTGCCAGCACCCGGTTTCGCTCCTCGGGCGAATTTACCCGCAACTCGAGCGCAATGCCGAGAAAGTGATCGCCGAGAAGCCCGGCGCGGCGGAACAGCGGCGTGCCGGTCGCGAATTTGCGCACATGCTCGGCGTCGCTGGCGCTGAATTCCGCGCTTGCGCCCGCCCGACGGTAGAGGTCGAGAAGGCTGTGTGCCGCGACGTTTGGAATCCTGGCCAATTCCTGCTCGAGTTGGCTGGCGGCGCGCAGCGGCGCGAGCCCCAAGGGATCCGGCGCTTCGAGCATGATGAGGGCCTGGTCGCCCTCCGGAAACAAACGATCGAATTCGGCGGTGGCAACTGCGACCGGATCGTCGGCTACGATCAGCCGCTCGATCGCAGAGTCATCGGGCACCTGCAATGCGCCGTAGATGCCTGCCGCCGCAAGGATCAGGAATGCGCCTGCAATCCAACTTCGGGCGCGCAGCAGACGAAGGAAGACTCGAACGACCTTGGGCGATGCGGGCACACTCATAGCTCCCAAGAATGATAGCCTAAACGCATGACCACCCTGCTAGCAGCAGCGCTTGCGACCCTGGTGTTCTGCGCACCCGGATATCCCGGTGGAGCCGGCGACGCGCAGCCGCTGGTCAACGATTTCGCGACTGCCGCTGCGGCTGCCGCCGGCTGGCCCGCGGGAAGCTTGGCAGCCGTCTACGATCCCACCGAAGAGGGTGGGCTTCAGAAACTCAACAGCGCTGACGCGGTGCTCGCCTTCGTGCCCTACCCGTTCTTCGTAGAACATGCAGCGCAGTTGCACTTGACGCCCCTCGTGCAGGCCGACGTGGCGGATACTGGCGTGCAGCAGCGCTGGACGCTGGTCGCAAAAGCTGGGCGCGTCTCCGCCCCCGCGTCGATGGCCGGCTTCACAATTCTTAGCACTGCGGGTTACGCCCCGGATTTCGTACGCCATAGCGCCCTCGAGGCCTGGGGGCTTCCAGCCGACGTTAAAGTCGAGCCGACAGGGCAAATACTCAGCGCCTTGCGAAGAGTTGCCGCCGGCGAACCGATTGCGGTTTTGCTCGATCAGACGCAGGCGGCCGCGCTACCCAGCCTACCTTTTGCAGCTGAGCTCAAGGCGGTGGTGCAATCTGCCGAACTGCCGGTCGCCATCATTGTGGTGGTGGACTCCCGCTTGGCTGCGGGCCGCGCACGGGCCCTGCAGACGGGGCTGCTCAAGATGGGACACGCAGCTGGGAGCGCCGACACGCTGGAGCCCCTGCGTCTGCGCGGCTTCGTGCCGCCAAAGCTGCCCACTCCTGCTGCTGCCCGGTGATCCGGCGGATCTTAAGCGGGTTCTTGATACTGGCAGTCGCCGCCTGCGCCTCGCCACCCCCGGCTGCGATAGCCCCCAAGGCTGCGCGGCCGAGCCCATCCTCGGTCGCGGAACTGGCGGCAGCAATCGAGACGGACGCGCAGCGTAGCGATCATGAATCCGACTCGAAGATTCGTCGCGACCTGGCCGCAGAGGCCAGCGCCGACGCCGATGCCTGCATTGCGATTGAGCCGCAAGCGGCAGCTTGCTTGTACGGGCGCGCCGTCGCACTCGGACTCAATGCGCGCGCGCACCCCACGCGCGCCAATGAATATTTGACCCGCATGCTGGAGGCGTTGACGCGAGCGGAGTCCGCGGATCCTAACTATGACGAGGCCGGACCCGCGCGCGTGCGGGCGCTGGTGTTGATCCGCGCGCCAGGATGGCCGCTGGGGCCGGGCGATGCGGAGTCGGGGCTGGCGGCCGCGCGCCGCGCGGTCACCCTCCGACCGGACTACCCGCCCAATCAGCTGGCGCTGGCAGAGGCGCTGGTGAAAACCGGGGACGGCGACGGCGCTATGCACAGCTACGCGCGCGCGCGCGAGGCGGCACTGGCGGTTCCCGCGTCGCCCGACCGGGACGAGTGGCTGCATGTAGCGGATCAGGGCCTGGAGCGCAAATAGAGCCGGCGGTAGGCGGCTTCCTACAGCAGACAGCGTTTCGCGTACATGCGAAATTCAGGCGCTTTAGCCTACGATGGCGATGGCTCGAAAATAATGTCTGTAGGAAAAATCATCATGAAATCACGTAGTGTATTTACCGCGAGCGTTGCCATGGCCGCTTTGTTCTTCGGCGCGCTGTCGCTCGGCGCCAGCAAGGATCAAATTGACGAGCGGGTGCAAAACACGCTGGCTCAGTTCAATCAACTCAATCCAATGCACCAAGATTTGGTCGGACGGGCGAAGGGCATGCTGGTGTTTCCGCGGGTGACCAAGGCCGGAGCCGGCGTCGCCGGGGAATTCGGCGAAGGAGCATTGCTCGTCAATGGAAAAACCGTAGGCTACTACAGCCTGTCGTCAGCTTCGGTTGGAGTCACACTGGGTGTCGCAAAGCACGATGAGATCATCATGTTCATGACACAGGAAGCATTGGATAAATTCACCACCAGCAAAGGCTGGGCGGTGGGTGCGGATACCGGCATAGCAGTAATGTCGAAGGGTGCCGGCGGCACGTATGACACCAAGACCCTGCAGAGACCGATCCTCGGCTTCGTGTTCGCCGAAAAAGGTTTGATTGCCGACGTGTCGCTCGACGGCTCGAAGGTTACCCAGCTAAACCGATAAGGAATGCGCAGACAAAATCGCTCGGGCCGCTCTGGCCCGAGCTTTGTTTGCACTTAGGTGAAGCTTGATGCTGACGCATGATTCCAGACCGGCATATGACATCTTCATGTTCAGGAGATTTCGCCTCAATCTGATCAGCTTCTTGAGATTGCCGCTAAACGTGAGTGAAGCGGCGCTGCGTAATGCCACCGGGCGATCAAGCCAGAATCTGTTCGCCAGTTACCTGCTGCGCGCGGAGCGCGCGCTCAGAGACAATTCCGCCGCGCCGATTCAGAGGGACGGCTGTTAACCGAAATCCTTGCCGATGTGGGCATGAATTCGCCCGCGCACTTCTTCAGAAACAGGAGTCAGCGGTCTCCCCTGCGGGCAGATTTACCAGCCGCCCTTTCCAGCTCCTGGGAAGTGTCGCGGGTGCTTCGTCGACCGGGTCCGCGTAATAGCCGAGGCGTGATCCGAACGTGAAGCGCCGGTCGCGAATCTCGCGGAGTTTGCTCAGTGGTGCCCTCGCCCGGACTCGAACCGGGATGGCTGTTAACCGACGGATTTTAAGTCCGTTGCGTCTACCGATTCCGCCACGAGGGCATAGAGATAAAAGTCTAGCAGCTTCGCTGCGTGACTACAGAGCGAGGCGCTCCGCCGCCGGCACGCACCAAATGTCTATCGGCCGGCTGCGGCCGCGCAGCTCAAATTGCGGCAGCGCCAGCAACCTCGAAGCTCCAGCGTTGCCGCGAACATCCGCAGTGCTGCCTTCCAGGGCAGCAGCCACCGTACAAGAGAGCAGCAGTTCACCGGCGCGCGCGCGGCCGCAGAGCCGCGATGCCACATTCACGGTATCGCCTACCAGCGTTGTGATCTTGCGCCGCGCCGGACCCAAAACTCCAAATGCAACCTCGCCCAAATGCAACCCGACACCGATGCCGGCGTCTACCGACAATTCGTTTCGCCAACGCTGCGCAATGGGCGCGAAGTCCCGCAGCATGGCATGTCCGGCAGCCAACGCCTCGAAAGCCCCGCCGCCACTCTCTGAATTCACGCCGAAGCCCGCCATGATACCGTCGCCCGCCATGTGATAGACCTGTCCCCCACAGGTCTCGACGATGCCGTCCAGGACCCGAAAGAATTCGTCCAACAGCGGCACCACCCGGACCGCCGGCAAGCGTTCCGCCATTCCGGTGTAGCCGCGCAGATCCGCAAACATCACGGTGATCTGCGCGGTTTGCGTCACAGGCGGCGGTCGAACTCGCGAGACGATGATGGGGCCTGCCGGATGCAGCCGCGCCCCCTCGTTCTTCTTGTCGCTTCTCATGTCACTTCCAGATCCAGGCGTAACTTATGGATTATGCACCAACTAGCCTCGCATAATCATGCGAACGACGTATTACGGTATTAATGTGAGGGGGCGATTTAGGCAAAGGCTATCTTAAAGCACCCCTTGCTCAAGAGGATTTTACATGTCTCAGCACATCGGCATCGTCGCTTGCTCCGCCGAGGGCGCCGCGCTTTGCTACAAAACGATTTGCATCGAGGGTGGGCAATTGCTGGGTGCGCACGCTCATCCGGAGGTGTCGATACACACGAATTCCTTCGGCGAATACATGCAACGCATCTACCGCAGCGATTGGCCCGGAGTCGCGGAGCTCATGCTCAGCTCGGCGAACAAGCTCAAAAGCATCGGAGCGGATTTTCTGATCTGCCCGGACAATACTATTCACCAGGCGCTTCCCTTCATCGATTCGCGGCTGCCGCTGCCCTGGCTGCACATTGCCGACGTGGTAGCCGATGAGGCGATCAAGCGCGGATTCAAGCGCCTCGGCTTGACCGGCACCCGCTGGCTGGTCGATAGCGCGGTGTACCCGCCAAGGCTTGAGTCCAGGGGCCTGGAATTCGCGCGCCCGAGCAGCGATGAACGCGACGCAATCAACCGCTTGATCATGGATGAGTTGGTGCGCGGGGTGTTCTCTGCAAAGACGGTAGCCTATTTTCAGACACTGATCGGGCGCCTCAAGCAGGATGAACGCTGCGATGCCGTTATTCTTGGCTGCACCGAAATCCCGCTGATCATCAACGATGCCAATTCCCCCCTGCCCGCGCTGGATTCGACCCGGCTGCTGGCGCGCGCCGCACTGCGCCGCGCAGCCGCACTCTAGCCGATCGGCGGTTGACGCAAGATCCAGCCGTTGCCGTCCGGATCCGAGAACGTCGCATAGCGTCCCCACGGCTGCTGCTGGATCTCCGACAATTTCAGCCCGCGCGCCTTAAGATCCCTGTGATCGCGGTCGATGTCCGTGACATTGACCATGACTCCTTGCAATCCTCCGGGGCGCATGGAATCGAACCAGGTGACCAGGGCAATCGTGGTCGCGCAACCCTTCGGCGCCAGCTGAATCCATTTTGCGCTCGGCCCCATGGGCTCTTCGCGGAGCAGATCGAAGCCCAGGATGTCGCGATAGAATTGCTTGGCGCGCTGCTGATCGGCAACCGGCACCGAAATTATTTCGAAAGAGCCTATGGACATGTCACTCTCCCGCCTAAAATGGATAATTAAGACCTGTGAACACGGCGAGGCCATCGCTGCCGTGCCCGATATCGACATACCCGACCACAAATGGTCGCGCGATGCCGCGGAACCCCACTCCGTACACCTGATGCACTTCGTCCACGGGAACCGTGCTGGCTCGAGCGAAAACGGTGCCGAGATCCACGAACGGGGCGACTTCGATGTCGAGTTTGGTGGTGATCGCGTCGAACGTAAATACCTTGTGGCGCAGTTCGATGCTGGTTGAAAATGAGTTGCGATCGTAGAACCGCCCGGTGCCAAATCCGCGCAGCGGCTGCTCGCCGCCAATCTGGCTCTCGCCGCCACCGATATTGCTGAGTGCCCAAAACGGTACCTGGCCGGAGCCGGGCAGATAGTGCAGCGCCGTGTGCACGGCGAGTTCCGTGTCGAGGGCCACCGGCCAAAAATATCGGCCGTCCACACCGTATTCGCCATACGAGGAAGTATTCAACAACCCGTTTCTGGCAGCGGCGCCGCCGTAGACAACCCACTGCATGCCGCGGCTGGGAATGCTCTGATCGTCCCGGGTATCGTAGATAACGGCCAAGCGATTGAGCACTTGGTTGTTCGTGCCCAGCCCATAAACCGTGGGGAACAACGTTTGAATGGACGGCACGCCCTCCAAGGTGCCGGGTAGCACGTCGACGGTTTGCAATTGCAGGGTGTACTGCAGCTGCCAGGCGTGAGTCAAATTCAGGCCGACCTGCACCCGGCCGAACGCTTGCTGGTTGGTGTAGTTTGTTTGCGAACTCAGCGGCGTCTCATTGCCGATGCCAAAGTAGCGTGGCGTGCCGTCGCGGTCGTAGATGAGACTGTAGCTGATCGACCAGCGCTCCTCGCGCAAGCGCCCGCGCTGATATTCGAAATCAAATTCCCGCTCCACGCGCTCCTTGATGCCCGCTACCATCGACCACTGTTCGTCGGCCGACGAATAAGCAAACACGCGGCCATGCACGCCAAGGCCAAAGTTTTCGTTGACCAGGATGTCCGGGGCGACGATGCGGGTGACGTCGTGATTCTCGTCGGTTTTCACCCAGGTGGGAATCAGTCCAAAGGTCGAACCGCTGTTCGGGTCCGTGGAGATCAGTGGCACGGGGATGAACGGTGCCGTCTCCGGATTGAACCAGCGCGACAACCCGCTCGGAGGCGCAGGCTGCGCGGGCAGCGGGCCCTGGGGGACCTCCAGGGGCATCGAAGTCGGCGGCACATCCGGGTCCTCAGCGGCGTCCGACCGGCACGGCGCGGACGCTACGCTCAAGGCGGCGGCGACAGCAGCGGCAAGAAGCCTGTTCACCGCAGGGCCAACACTTGAAGTTGCGGAAGCACTTCTTTGGTCGCGCGCAGCAGGTCTTCTGCATAGTCGATTTCGATCCACGGGGCGCCGGTCACATCGGCAACCTCCACGAGCTGTGTGCGCTCAAGGAGCAGTTCCCGCACCGCCTCCTCATGCGGCATTTGCGCCCGACCGCTTGCAACGTAGCCGGCGACCAGAGCCGCGAGACGCCGTGCAGCCGCTTGCGTGAAGCGGAAAAAGCCGACCGACTCGCCGATGGTGTCGTATTCGATGTCGGCCGAAAGTTGCTTGCGCAGTTCAATGGGCACTCCGTCGCGCAGACATATTTTGACCGGCTCCTCGCCGTCTTCGAAATCGCAATCGATCAGCAGGCGATTGACGGGACTTCGCCCTGCTACCAAGGTGTCCATGATGCGCTCGTCGTACAGCACATCCGCGTCCATCAAAAGGATATCGCCGCCGCGGGTCATGGCGTCCGCCACGGCATGCAGGGTCAGTACGCTGCCAAGTTCAAAGCGCCTGTTGAGCACAATTTCGGGACGCGGCTGCCATGCCAAACGATCGAGCTCAGCTTCGATCAACTCGTGCCGAAATCCCAGCGCCAGCACGACCTCCTCGACGCCGGCGCCTCGCAACATGTGCAGGTGCCGTTCGAGCAGGCTCATGCCGTCAAATCGCAGCAGGCACTTCGGCAGCTGCTTGTCTTCTGGTAGTAGCAGGCGCAAACCGCGTCCAGCTGCCAGAATGATTGCTCGCATCAAAATACGTCCCTAGTAAAGCGTCAGGAATATTACACAAATGCTCAAGCAACCGGCGGCATTCGCGCGTAAGCGCGCGCCGCAAACTGCAGATAGAGCAGACCGGGCAGACCCAGCAGCAATTCGCGCGCGCGCTTGGCCAGCGACAAAGCCAATGCGGCGCTGGGCGGCAAACCTGCCAGCGGCGCCAGCAACAGATAACCGCCCTCTTGAATTCCCAGCGCACCCGGAATGGCAAACCCGGCGCCGCGAATAGCCTGTCCCAGGCTTTCCAGCAGCAGCGACTCCGTCCAACTCAGCGGCACACCGATCAGCAAGGCGATCAAATACACCTCGCCAGTACCCACGAACCAACCCGCCAGGCTCCAGGTGAAGCTCAAGGCAACCGGTAGTCTGCGGCTGTAGATTGCCTGCACTGCCCGATCAATGGCCTCAGCCTGGTTCATGAATTGGGCCCAGTCGCGTTCCCCTGAGAATCGCGTGACCGTCCGCATCAGCTTGCCAAAGAATCCGCGCCGCTGAATGAGGTAAAACCCACCTACTTGCACCGCGAGAAAGCCGCTGGCGATCAATGCCGAGGTGCGCATCGCGTATTGCGAATGGCTGGCCTGCGCGCCGAGCAGTATCACGCCAACCAGCGCGAATAGGATCTGCGCAAAGGTTTGCAAAGTGGTGCTGACCGTAATCGCGGCCGCTGCATCCGCCAGGGGCATTTCGCGCTGTGCCAGATGCCGGGCCATGAGCACCGGGCCGCCGATCTGCCCGGCCGGCATCAAACTATTCGCGGACTCCCCCACCCAGCGCGCCAGCACCGCATCACGGAGGGTCCGGCGCCTGTCACTGGCATCGATCAGCACGCGAATCGCGATGGCGTCGAGCAGCAGCGGCAATGCATGAAATGCGGCGACGGCCAGCAGACCCCAGCCGGCATTGCCCAAGGTCGCTGCGATCGCCGGCAATCCTTGCGACACCATCACGCCGAGAAACAGCACGACACCGACCGACAGCAGCACAGTCCGCGTGCGCGTCATTCGCCCCCGCCGCGGATCGTGCGCTGAAAGACCTGCCGGAAACCGAAATACGCGAATGCGTCTTTCATATTCGAAATCAGCCGCCACCACGGACTGATTCTAGGATCTGTCAAGTATTCGAAGGTCAAGGACACGCGCATTTCGCCCTCGCCGAGCGGTGAAATGCGATGGCGCACTGTATCGCCGTCAAAAAAGACCAAGCCGCCGGCAGGGATTTTTACCGAACCCGCCACGACCGCGGCGCCCTGTTCGTGGGTGTGCAGCTGATAGTCCAGCCGGCAGGACGACTCGTCGATGACGCCGAACAGCAGTGTGTAACGACGGCCGGCATAGTAAGAATTGTCGTAGTGCCATCCGATATGGTCGCCCGGGCGCGTGTAGAAATACAGCGCGTAGGCATGCGGATCGTCATCCGGCGAGACCTGCAATCGAGCGCCCGACAACTGACCCAACCATCGGATCAGCGCCGTGGAGCGATATAGCTCGGCAATGGATGGCGCAAATCGATCGATCGCATGGCGGCTGACGCTGCCCCCCTGTTTGTGTCCGGGCAAATAGTTGCGATTGATCGCGGGCTGTACGGCCGCGATGGCGGCAACCAGGTGCGCCATGATGTCGCGCGGCAAGAAGTCTTCGATATAAAGAAACGCGCCTTGCGCTGCAAACTCGCGGTGCAATCGCTCTAGGTCCAGAGATGCGAGGCGCGAACTGATGACTTGCTCGGGCGCAGCCAGAGCAGGCGCCAGCCCGGCTGCACCTGTCGTCGCTGCCATGATTATCCGGCGCCCTTGCGGGTCATCCGCCGAATTCGCAATGCGCGCCGATAATCAATCGCCACCCATACGGCGAATAGCGGAGCGCAAATCGCAGCGATCAGCAGGAACGGCGCGGTAGCGTTGCACAAGGTTATCAGCGGCAACAGGTACAGGACATCTTCCGTCTCGAAGCCGGCGAAGTATGGCTGCCGGGTAGAGGCCTTACCGAGCATTTCCTCCAGGCGCATCCGCAGAAAGAAAATCAGCGCAATCGCAGTTCCGGAAATCGTACCCAGCATGGCCGGCGATAGCGCAAGCTCGAGTCCCGGCACACCAGCCACGCCGGCGCCGATTGCGATGAATATCAAGATGGTTACCGCGGCATCGCTGGCGATGTCATACAGATGCCCGATGCGACTGGTCTTGCCGCTGACGCGCGCCAGTTCACCGTCGGTGTGATCCAGGAAGTTCGACAATATTACCAATAGCGCCGCCAAATTCGACCAACCGTAGGTGCCGCGCGTGAAGGCGGCCGCCGCGCCGAGACCCACACCCAGGCGCAATGTCGTCAGATGATTCGGAGTGACCCAGCTGTCCTTGAGCGGCGTAACCAATCGGTGCGCCAATCGCGCATCCCAGGGACGTCGCGCGGTAGTGATTGGATCCCGTAACTGCTCTGGATTTCGCATGAAGGGTCGGCCGATTATGAATCCGCGATTACTTCATGGGCGTGCCGCAGCGAGCCAGCACCATCCGCAAGTCCCGCAGGGGCGCAAATAACTCGTTGTTCCAGTCGGCGCCTTGCGCGTCGTAAGCTCGCTGCTCATGTTCGACGATTTGCTTGTCCTCGCGAAAAATGTTTTCCGTAAACCAGGTTACAAAGGGCCACACGGCGTGAATGAGTCCCGGAAAGCGCGGTTTCTTCACCGATAAATAACCGTAGGTGCGATTGGTGCGTTGTTGCGCATCCAGCGGCGTGTATCCAAGCCACACGTCCAGCACCGGATCTTGCGTCGGCTGGATATCGCGCCCCACCCATACCTTGAGACTTTGCGCCGG
>Ga0210394_10005270_pt1 | contig 14557 bp, 16 predicted proteins | sample IncBWC12MmetaG_FD_160121 | JGI IMG/M metagenome (GOLD analysis project Ga0210394, IMG submission 160121) | Forest soil microbial communities from Barre Woods Harvard Forest LTER site, Petersham, Massachusetts, United States - Inc-BW-C-12-M | ecosystem: Environmental > Terrestrial > Soil >...
ATCCGGTGCACTGGACCTGGTCGCCTCAGGATTCCGGCCGGGCGATGCGCTGGTGGGTATCGCGGCAAGCGGGCGGACGCCTTACGTGCTGGGGGCGGTGGCGGCGGCGCGTAAGATGGGGGCACTTACTGCGGGCATTAGCTGCACGCCCGATTCGGAACTGTCCAGAGCGGTGGAGTATCCGATGGAGCCGAAGCCGGGACCGGAGATTTTGACGGGGTCGACACGGTTGCGCGCTGGAACGGCGACGAAGATGGTTCTGAACATGATCAGCACCGGGGTCATGATCAAGTTGGGATATGTTTACGGCAATCTCATGGTCAATGTGCAGCCAACCAACAGAAAGCTGGAGGACAGGGCGCGGCGTATCATCGAACAGGCGGCGGAAGTGTCAGAGGAACGGGCGGCGGAGCTGCTGGAAGAGTCGGGACGAAGCGTGCGGACGGCGATTGTGATGGAGAAGAAGAAAGTCTCGCGCGAGGAGGCGGAAGCCCGGCTTCGAAATGCGGGAGGAAAGATCAGGGAAGCGCTGCTCTAAATGGACAAATTTTTGATTCAAGGTGGGACGCCTTTGGAGGGCGAGATTGCGGTCAGTGGGTCGAAGAATTCGGCTTTGCCGGCGCTGGCAGCTTCGCTGCTGACGGCGGAAAAGGTCGTATTGGGGCGGATTCCGAAGGTTCGCGATATCCGCACTATGGAAAAACTGCTGACGCATACCGGAGCGAGCGTCAAGCACGAGCGCGGCCTGGCGGTAATCGAGGCGGCGGAGCTTACGTGCCCGGAGGCTCCGTACGAAGTGGTCAAGACGATGCGCGCATCGAGCTTGGTTTTGGGTCCTCTGGTGGCCCGGTGCGGGCGGGCCAGGGTTTCGCTGCCGGGAGGGTGCGCGATCGGGTCGCGACCCATCAATTTGCATGTCTCCGGACTGGAGAAGTTGGGAGCGACGGTGCGGCAGGAGCACGGCTACATTGAAGCCGAGGCTCCGAATGGATTGACGGGCGCGGAAGTCTCGTTCGACCGCATTACGGTGACGGGCACGGAAGACTTGCTGATGGCGGCGGTACTGGCATCGGGTGAAACGGTGATCAACAACGCGGCGCGCGAACCGGAGGTAGTCGACCTGGCGGAATTGCTCAAGAAAATGGGCGCGTCGATCGAGGGCGCGGGCACGTCGACCATCCGCGTGAAGGGCGTCGCGAAATTGCACGGCGCGGAGCATACGATTATCGCCGACCGCATCGAGGCGGGGACGTTCCTGGTCGCGGGTGCGATTACCAAAGGCGATCTGGCGGTGACGGGCTGCGATCCCGAACATCTGCGGGCGTTGATTTCGAAGCTGCACGAATGCGGCGTGGAGGTGACGGAAACCTCGGCCGGCGCGCTCCGCGTGCGGGCGAACGGGAAGCTGAAGAGCGTCGATATGACCACCGAGGAGCATCCCGGATTTGCCACCGACCTGCAAGCGCAGTTCATGGCCCTTATGACGCAAGCTGAGGGTATAGCGATCATTGCGGAGACGATTTTCGAGAACCGCTTCATGCACGCGCAGGAACTGGCGCGCATGGGCGCGAACATCCGCCTGGACGGGCGCCGGGCGATCGTTGCCGGCGTGACGCCCCTGTCGGGCGCGGAGGTGATTGCGAGCGATCTGCGGGCGAGCGCGTCGCTGGTGCTGGCGGGGCTTGCCGCGCAGGGCGAGACGAGTATCGACCGGGTGTATCACATCGACCGCGGGTATGAGAAAATCGAGGCGAAACTGGCGGGCGCGGGCGCTCGCATACGGAGAGTGTCATGAAGCATAGCGAGGGATTTCTGGCGCTGGTGAACGATGCGAAATCGCGCGTGAAAGAGATCGGCATCGAGGATTATAAAAAAATGCCGCGCGAAGGGCACCTGCTGATCGATGTGAGGGAAGACAACGAGTGGGCGGCCGGCCACGCCGCGGGCGCGATGCATCTCGGCAAAGGGATTATCGAGCGCGATATCGAGACCAAGGTGCCGGACAAATCGGCGACCCTGGTGCTGTATTGCGGAGGAGGGTTCCGGTCCGCGCTGGTGGCCGATGCGTTGCGAAAGATGGGCTATGAGAATCCGGTTTCGCTCGATGGAGGATGGAGAGCGTGGAATGAAGCGGGGTTGGCGGTGGAGAAGCCCGGCTAGTACATCGTCCAGAACACTTCCGAGCCGCCATGCGCAGCATGCGGATTCTTCGCCGAATCAAGCAACCCGCATGCTGCGCATGGCGGCTCAGAGGTCTTGCACTCAGTAATGGACTTTCTCTGGATACGATGTATTCTTCAGAAAAATCTGGTTCGCCCGACCACTGCCGAGAATACTCATACGGACCTAGCGCACTGCCTAGGTTCTAACGCGCCCTTTTGCCTGCTACAATCTGGCGTATGCGCAGAATCGCACTCATTTCCTTGCTGATTTCGACCACGGCTCTCGCCTCCACGTACACCGTCACGGCGATCCAGTTTCCGAGTGGATGGCAAAACGTGAATATGTACGGCATCAACAGCTCTGGACAGGTGGCAGGAACGGGCGCAAACGCCGGGAATTCGCAAGCTTTCATCGGCACCACGGGAGGAGCTACTGCCGTGCCCTTGGCCAGCGGGTGGACTTCAGCTTCCGCGGCGGCGATCAACGACTCCGCTCAGGTGGTCGGGACCGGCTCTAATGGAGGGTTTATCGGCACTACTTCGGGAAGCAGCACGATCTCGCCGCCCTCAGGCTGGAGCCAGTTACAAGCGGATGCCGTCAGCAGCGCCGGACAAGCCACTGGATTCGCCTCCAATGGAAGCAATATCCAGGCTTTTATCGGCAACGCTTCCGTATCGAACGCGATACCGACGCCCTCCGGCTATTCCGCATCTTATGGATACGCGGTGAATGCCTCGGGCCAGGTTGCCGGGTATGCCACCAACCATGTCAGCAACGACTTCCGGCCGTTCATCGGCACCACCTCCGGTAGCACCCTGATCCCCTTGCCGGCCAACTGGACCTATGCGGCTGCGTACTCGGTCAATTCCTCGGGCCAGGTGGCTGGGGCCGGCTTAAACCAGACCGGAGTGCTGCAGGCGTTCATCGGCACCACGGCGTCGTCGACAGCAATCCCGCTGCCCGCTGGCGCGACGGCGCTCACCCGTTCCAACGTCGCCATCACGGATTCGGGATTTGTGGTCGGCACCAGCGACGCAGGCGGATGGATTTGGAGTTCCGGCACCGGAACTCAACTGCTCACCAACCTGGTGCCGGCGGGCTGGACTATTTCGGGCGCTATCGGTATCAGCAGCAACGGCCTGATTCTGGCGGTGGGCTCTCTCAGCAACGGTCCCCAGGGTATTTACGTGGAGCTTGCTGCCTCGGGGTCGCCGGCTCCTCCGATCTTGATCTCTCCCGCCAACGGAGGGACCGGAGTTTCTTTAACCCCGGCATTGAGCTGGAATGCCTCCAGTGGAGCGACTTCGTACGACGTCTACTTTGGAACGACGCCCACTCCGCCGCTGGTTGCCAATGTAACGACGACGAGCTATAACACAGCAACGCTGACCACGGGAACTACCTATTACTGGCAGATCGTCGCCAAAAATACGGGCGGTACAGGGGCGTCGTCCGTGTGGTCGTTTACAACGATGATTCCCGGAGCGCCCTCGACCCCGATTCTGACGTTTCCAGCCAACGGATCAACCGGCGTTTCTCTGGCGCCAACGCTTACCTGGAACGCTTCGAGCGGGGCCACCTCCTATTCCGTCTACTTTGGCACCTCGACTCCGCCGGCCTTCGTAACAAACACGACCGGTACCGCCTACTATCCTGGAGTGCTCGTCTCGGGGGTCACTTATTACTGGCAGATTGTCGCCACCAACAGCACGGGTCCATCGGCTTCGGCGATCTGGTCGTTCACGACGATTCAAATTATTCCCGAAGGACCGGTGGTTCCCATACTCGACTTCAACGGAGACGGCTATCAGGACGTGTTGATGTACGATCCGGTGAACGGAGGGGCGTATGCGGGTCTAAGCAACGCCTTGGGCGGGTTCAACTATGTCTTCAACTTTTTTACCTCCGGCTTCGACACCCTCCACTATGGAGTTCTCAATGGCAGCGGCAAGAGTAGTGTGCTTGCCTATAACAGCTCAACCGCGATAGGCTACGCGCTGCTGGGCAGCGGCAGCGGCACGTTCAGTTCGGCGGTATCGGTGTTCTGGGGGCCGGGCTTCACCAAGACTGCGGCGGGCGATCTGAGCGGCGACGGGCTCACCGATTTCTTGATTTACCGCCCCTCCGACGGCACCAGTTACACGGCGATCAGCAACGGCGACGGCACCTTTCACTATCAATACACGCTGGTAAACGGCTTCTACACAAACGTATTGCTGGCCGACTTCAACGGCGACGGGAAGGCCGATGTGCTGTACTACCGCTCCAGCGACGGTCTGGCATTCATGGGAATCGGCAACGGGACGGGCGGATTCACGTTCTCGCCGTTAGCTCTCTCGCCGGGTTATACGTACGTCGAAGCGGGCGACATCAACGGAGATGGTAAAGCGGATCTGTTGCTGTATAACGGAACGTCGGGCGCGGCGGCGGTGGGATTGAGCACGGGATCGGGCTTCACCTTCACGCCTTTTGGGTACTCGGCGGGATTTACAACGGTGAAGCTGTTCGACTTCAACGGCGATGGTAAGGCCGACGTGGCGTTGTACAATACGAACACTGGAGCCGGCTATCTGGGCATCAGCAACGGGACGAGCGCGTTCACGTTCAACTCGCTGTTCTGGGGCCCCGGTTTTAGTACCGTGGACGCGCTGGATTTGAACGGCGACGGCAAGATCGACGTCGTGATTTACAACACTTCGAATGCGGCCGCGTATACAGCTATCAGCACGGGGAATCCGACCAGCCCGTTCACCTATCAATATTCGTTCTGGGGCACTGGAAAGGTGCTGGCAAACACGGCCGCGCAGCCGTAAGGCGAGGACGACCCGGCAACTTGCGGCGCCTCCAGCGTCCTGTTTTCGAAGTTCCTTGACGAACGCTAAGTGGGGCCTGCCCCACCGGCGGACTGATTCAACTAATCATCGTCCAGAAAATCCCTTGGGCAGGAATTCGAAGAAAACACTTCCATTCGTCAAGGGACGTTCTGGACGATGTACTAATTGCTGAGAACAAAATTGACATCCACCTGCGTAACGACTTCCACCGGATTTCCATTCAACAAGGTGGGCCTGTAAACGTATTGCCTGACAGCGTCCACCGCGGCCGCGACCAGCAGCGGGTGTCCGCTCACCAGCTGAACATTCAACACATTGCCATCCTTGCCGATGATGACGGCGAAGCGGACCTGTCCCGAAATCCGTGCCTGTATCGCTAGCGGCGGATAAATCGGGTCGACCTTCTTGATCAGGTTCGCCTCCTGCCCCGCGCCGCTGACTCGAACCCGCATCGGAGACGCCGCACCGGCCGACTGTGGAGGTGGTGGCGGGGGTGGCGGAGGTGGAGGCGCTGCCGACATGCCAGACATCGTCGAAGACTTCTTCGACGCGAGCGCCTTTTGCACCCATGAATCAGCGACCGCGACATCCGCCGCATACTCCGCCGTCGTGTCCCGCAAATCGGCGCGCTCGCGGATCAGGAGGTTCATATACGCCATCGCATCGGAATAATTCGGATCGATCAGCAGCGCCCGGTTGAGGTTCTCGATACCTTCTTCGAGCAGCGCGTCATACTGTGCCTTCAGACTCTGCTTCTGAGCGGCAGGCAGCGGCCCCGGATCCTCGGGCTTCATATTGAGGCTCGCCCGTGCCGACATCAGCGCCGGATACCACTTCGCCCACGCAATGACGCCCATCGAATACGGCGCTTCTTTATTCGTTGGAGCGACGGCAGCCAGGCGTTTGTACCACTCCATCGCTTCATCGAATTTTCGCATCTTCTCTTCGCCTTGTAGCGCCGGAGCCGAGTTGTAGGTCAGACTCGCCAGCGACGCGAGCGCCGTTTGATTGACCGTATCGAGCTCCAGCACCCTCTTGAATTCCGTCTCCGCCGACCGCGCGAACGCGTCGTTCTCGGGCGAGCTTAGTCCGGGAATCCACTGGCTCATGATCGCGGTCCCCAGGTACAGGTGCGGATTCACCGCGTTCGGGTCGAGCGACACCGCCTGCTGGAAAAACTCCACCGCTTCCCGATACCGGGCCGCCTTGAACGCCCCGACGCCCCGGTTCAAAACATCCCGGGAGTCCTGCGCGCATAACGTGGCCGAAACAAGGGCAAATAAGACTACAGAACGACGCATATTTGTCACTCCTCTGACATTTTAAGCCCAAGTTCTACTGCGTGGAGCAACTAAGGTGTTCACTGGGCTGCTTTCTAGCATATTCGCGCTTGACTTGCGCGTCTTAGCCACGTAATCTGAGTTTTCTTGAATGATGCTTCGAAACCTGCTTATTTCCATTGCGATCCTCGCCGTAGCCGGGCTCTCCGGTTGCAGTAATCCGGGGTTCGATAGCGACGCCGCCAAGGGCATGCTGGAGGGCGCGCCGCTGGATCTTTCGAATGAACAGGTGACGATCAACGACGCGCAGTTGGAGTGCGGCACGAAGAACGACTTGTGGGAACCTCCGAACGGCAACGTGGCGCGCCTGACGCAGAAGGGCAGGGATCTGAAGTTCACCGACGACGTGCGCCTCAACGATCCCGAGATTCGTGCGCCCTATGCGCAGGTCAACGGCAAGTTCCCCGTGCAGGTTTCCGATGTGTCGAAAATCCGCGACACCGACGGGGGGAAACTGGCTGATGTGAAGCTGGGAATCGTGATCGTCCACGAGTGCTTCGCGACTCCTCTGCCGTTGATGGGAATCCGCAAGGGCAAGTTCACGCCCGAGGCTGCCGTGGTGTTCCGGTTCCGGGGCAGCGATAAGGAATTTACGCTCGATAAGCTGATGCACTGAGATGGATCTTGCGATAATAAGGCAAGAGGGCGGATCATGACGCACAGCGTTAAAGATCTTTCAATCGAACAAAAACTGGCCATCGAGAGTTTGCTGGGGCGTCGCGTGTCTGACGACGAGCAGATTAATATCACGACCGTTCCACCGAAATTAACGGAAGACCAGCGAGCCGCGGCGCTTGAGAACCTGAATCGATATTTCGCCCACGTGGACGCCCATCGCCAGCCGGTGAGCGAAGAAGAAGAAGAGGACATCATCAACGAGGCGATTCGATCAGTGCGGCCGAATTATCGCCCTCACCGGTGAAGATCGTGGTCGACACCACGATCCTCGTTCGAGCCAACGAGCATTCTTTCGCTCTTGCTCGCGAGTATCGTCGAGAGTGGCCACATGAAATTTAGCCTGTACACGCTTTTCGGAATCTTCACCGCAAGCGCCCAGATCCAGCATGGCACTATCGCGTTGATTTTATTCGACGACGACAAAATCATTATGGCGGCTGATAGCCGGGGGAATTCTGGAGGGGCCAACCCGAATAATCGGGATGACGAATGCAAGATCGCCGTATTTGAGGACAAGGTTATATATGTGTCTGCTGGCTTTGTGGCTTTCAAGAGCAATGTGCCGCAAGGGCCCTCGTGGACTAATATGGATGAGGCACGCAAAGCGTATAGTACCGTTCTAGAGCGCTTCGGGAGTATCCAGGGGCACACGTCCGATACAGCCGAAGAATTTGCCGACCGCCTTGGTCAAAACTTCTCTCTCATAGCTGCTGATCGAGACTTGCGGGCCTTGGCGCTTCGTGAAGAGGTGCTGACCGAAGCATTCTTCGCAGGCGTTTCGGCCACTGGCTCCCTGGAGATGGCACGGGCAAAGATCGTCGCCGATCCGCATCATCCCGGCAGATTGCGACGGGATGTTGAGATGGTTATTCGTTGTATCACGGATCGAATATGTGTAAGCGGGCAGAAGGAGCTCGGGATGGAATTCGCGCAGCGAGATACTGAACGAGCGAAGGCTGAGGCGAAGACGTGGACAACAATAGGCGATGCCACTTCTCCACAAGATTACGACATCGTGCGTACTATTCAACTTGCGCAGACGATCGCACGATATGACACTGAGGGCACCATAGGCGGCCCTATAGATGCCGTCCAGCTGAATCGTGACGGAACAATCCGATGGTATCGGCGCAAACAAAACTGTAAGTAGAACTAGCATCGGGCCGTTTTTTTCGATCAACGCACTTTACGACACTGTCCCCGTTTGACAGGCTCCCGCGCGATTCGGTACTCTGAGAAGGTCTAAGAACTCGCACGGAAAAGGTCTGTCTAAATGAAAACCGCAATTCCATCAGCCCCCGAGATCGAGCGCCATTGGCACTTGATTGACGCCGAGGAAGCTGTGTTGGGACGCGTGGCCAGCAAAGCCGCCCTCCTGCTGATGGGCAAACATAAGCCCAGTTACACCCCGTTTATCGATGCCGGCGACCACGTGGTTGTGGTGAACGCCGAGAAGGTCCGCTTGACGGGCCGCAAGGAAGATCAGAAACTTTACCGCCGCCACTCGGGGTATCCGGGCGGCTTAACGGAGACGAAGGCGCGCAAAGTGCGCGAGACTCGTCCGACGCGGATGATTGAAGAAGCGATCCAAGGTATGCTTCCCAAAACCAAGATGGGGAAGCAGATGTACCGGAAGCTGCAGGTTTACGCAGGTCCGAAGCACCCTCATCAGGCGCAGAAGCCCGTCGAATTGACGATGGTCGGCTAAGGAAGAAATTATCAGAATGGCGTTGGTACAACATTTGGGGACGGGCCGCCGCAAACGAGCGGTGGCGAGAGTGTTTCTGCGGTCGGGCAAAGGCACAATCACTGTAAACGGCCGCACTTTCGAAAATTATTTCCCGAGCGAAGCGTCGCGCGCCGTGGTCCGGCAGCCGCTTCTGGCGACGGAGACGGCCGATAAATTCGATATTTTAATCACCACCGCGGGCGGCGGGCCGAACGGGCAGGCCGGCGCGGCGAAACTGGGGATCGCGCGTGCGCTGCTGGAATTTAACGCCGAGTTGCGCGCGAAGTTGAAGGATCTGGGAATGTTGACGCGCGACGCGCGCCAGCACGAGCGCAAGAAGTACGGTCAAAAGGGCGCTCGCAAACGCTTCCAGTTCTCGAAAAGATAACGGCCTGGCCGATATCGGTTTTGTTCGTGTTTGGGGCGCATGTTCGACAATGCGCCCTTCCTTCTTCACTCTCCCACGCTGCAAATTCCGCTTTGGGCCGCAGCACGGGCTAACTAGACTCTTTCCCAAGAGTAATGGAGGCATTTTTGCCGTCGATTAGCATGAAAGAATTGCTCGAAGCAGGCGTTCACTTCGGGCACCAGACCAAGCGCTGGAATCCAAAGATGAAAGAATACATCTTTGGCGAACGTAACGGGATCTATATTATCGATCTCCAGAAGACGCTGAAACTGTTCAAGGACGCGATGCGGTACGTGCAGGAAATGGCGTCGTCGGGCAAGACGGTGCTGTTCGTCGGCACCAAGCGCCAGGCGCAGGAAGCCATTGCCGAGGAGGCCACGCGCTGCAACATGTACTATGTGAACCAGCGCTGGTTGGGCGGATTGCTCACCAACATGGCCACGGTTCAGAAATCCATCAAGAAATTGAAGGAACTGGACGCGATGGCGACGGAGAACAACTGGGAAGGGCGCCAGAAAAAGGAAATTGTGCGCCTGGAAAGGGAGCGCAAGCACCTGAACCAGAACCTGTGCGGTATCAAGGACATGAACGGGCTCCCGGATTTACTGTTCGTAGTCGATTCGAACAAGGAAGCGATTGCCGTCGAGGAAGCGCGCAAGCTGGGGATTCCGGTGGTAGCCGTGGTCGATACCAATTGCGACCCGGACAAGGTGGATTACGTGATTCCCGGCAACGATGACGCGCTGCGGGCGATCCGTTTATTCACCACCAAGGTTTCGGACGCGGTGATCGAGGGCCGGCAACTGGTCAGTGAGCACGATCTGGCGGCGGACAAGCCGGCGACTGGAGATGAGATGCCGCCGCTGGACGACGCGGAATACGCGCAGTATATCGATCCGAAGTACGCCGAGCAGCTCATGTTGGAGAACCCGGTGGCGGATGAAGATCTGCCGTCGAACTCAATCTCCCGCAAGGGTCCGGTGGCGGAAGCCGCCGAAGAGCTGGCGACCCGGAATCATTAGTTGCCGCCGCTCTCTACCGAGCCGCGACCGCAGGGAGCGGTGTGCTTATCAAGATTGGGTCAGAGGAAATTATGGAAATCAGTGCACAGCTTGTAAAACAGCTCCGGGAGCGCACCGGGGCGGGGATGATGGAGTGCAAGAAGGCTCTTGTCGAGGCGAAGGGCGAACTGGCGGAAGCCGAAGTGGTGCTGCGCAAGCATGGAATTGCGTCGGCGGGCAAGAAGTCTACGCGTTCGACCAAGCAGGGCGTGGTCGGCAGCTATATTCACCCGGGCGCTCAGTTGGGCGTTCTGATTGAAGTCAATTGCGAGTCGGATTTCGTGGCCCGCACCGTCGACTTTCAGGAGCTGGTGAAGGATCTTGCGATGCAGGTGGCTGCGGCCGATCCGAAGTTTGTCCGCAAAGAGGACGTCACCGAAGCCGCTCTGGCCAAGGAGCGCGAAATTCAGCGCGCCCGCGCCATCAACGAGGGCAAGCCCGAGAAAATGGCGGATAAAATCGTCGAAGGGCGCATGAACAAGTACTTTGAAGAGGTCTGCCTGTACGAGCAGCCGTTCATCAAGGAAAACACGACGACCGTTGCCGAAGTGATCAAGACCAAGATCGCGAAGCTGGGCGAGAATATTTCTGTGTCGCGATTCGTGCGGTTCAAGGTCGGCGATACGGTAACCGACACTCCTGCGGCTGAGTAACTCCGGTGCCAAAATACGGACGCATTCTCCTGAAATTGAGTGGTGAGGTGCTGGCGGGCGAAGGGTCCTTCGGCATCGATGCGTCGCGTGTGGCGGCTCTGGCAACGGAGGTCGCCGAAGTGGCGCGCAGCGGGGTCCAGATCGGCCTCGTCGTGGGCGGCGGGAATTTCTTCCGCGGTGTCGCGGCGGCCGCGCAGAACATGGACCGGGTAGCGGCCGATCACATGGGCATGCTGGCCACGGTAATCAACGCGCTGGCGTTGCAGGACGCTCTCGAAAAGCAGGGCGTGCCGACGCGCGTAATGACCGCCATCGAAATGCACGAAGTGGCCGAGCCGTATATCCGGCGCCGGGCCATCCGGCATCTGGAAAAAGGCCGCATCGTGATTTTCGCGGCGGGCACGTCGAATCCGTATTTCTCCACCGACACGGCGGCGACGCTGCGCGGCCTGGAGATTCACGCTGAAGTGGTCGCCAAGGCTACGCGGGTGGACGGCGTGTACGACAAGGATCCGCTGAAGAACCCGGACGCGGTCCGATATGCCGAAATCAGCTACTCCGATGTGCTCGCGAAGAACCTGCGGGTGTTGGACGCTTCGGCCGTGGCCATGTGCCGCGACAACAAGCTGGCCATCGTGGTTTTCAATTTGAACGTCCGTGGCAATATAATGCGAATGGCGATGGGCGAGCCGATCGGCACGCTCATCCACTAACAATATGAAGCCAGAACAACCAGCACCAGCGACAAATCACGCCTTTCAAAGCGTGAAGGATGTGGAAGCGCACGCCAAGGGACGCATGGATAAAGTGATCTCGGGATTGCAGCACGAGATGGCGTCCATCCGCACGGGACGGGCATCGGTAGCGATTTTCGACAACCTGCGGGTGGATTATTACGGCACGCCAACGCCGCTCAACCAGGTTGCCAATCTGCACGTGCCGGAACCGTCGATGATCACCATACAGCCGTGGGATGTCTCGCAGATCGGGACCATCGAGAAGGCCATTCGCTCGGCCGACATGGGCCTGAATCCGGCCAACGACGGGAAAATTATCCGCGTGCCGATTCCGCCTTTGACCGAGGAGCGGCGCAAGGAAATAGTCAAGAAATTGCACAGTGTCGCCGAGGATCATCGTGTGGCGGCTCGAACGATTCGACGGGATGCTAATGAGCATCTGAAAAAACTGCTCAAAGACAAGCTGATCAGCGAAGACGAAGAGCGGCGCGCGTTGGATGACGTGCAAAAAACCACCGACGCGCATATCGCCAAGATCGATCAGATGTCGAAGGCGAAAGAGAAAGATATTCTCGATATCAAGTAAGAAACTCCGGATGCCGCGGCGCGGCGCTTTGCTAATCCATTGGGATGGAAGGACATCCGGCTTCTGGCAGTCGAAATGCACAAAACCTTTACGAAGGAGTGTGCCTTATGACGGAATCCAGAGCGATCGAGACCACAGTCAAGAGTTTTTTGCTTGGAGTGAGCGTAGGCACAATACTCGCTACGGTTCTGAAGCCGCGCGAAAATCCCGAACCTCCGCCGCCGAAACGCGACATGGTCGACATCGCGTCGGAAGAATCTTTCCCCGCGAGCGATTCGCCAGCATATTAGTTCCTGTTGCTGTTGCCTCTGCGGGAGAATTCGCCCGGGATGTGGCGCGTCAGCCAGGCGTCTCGGCGTTTTTTCTCATTAGGCAGGACATCGGCTGAAGCCGATGCTGCAAGCTAAAGCTCGCGCCACCCACTCCGGATCCGTGCCAATTGTGTGCGCCATTCTCAACATAAAATAGTTCGTATGCGGGCTTTCGCAAGCTTTTTGATTGGGGCGAGCCTTGGAGCCCTCATCGCTTTCATCCTCGCGCCGCCCGAAAATCAGCGCGCGAAGCAGGAAGAGTGGGACATTGTGGACGAGGCTTCGGCGGAGTCGTTTCCGGCGAGCGATTCCCCGGCGTACTAAGAGCGGCCAGTTCCACCATTGAGCGCCTCGTAACTCATCGATAATCCACAACATAGAGGTTTAACCGCCGTCTCCATTCGCCACTATCGCGGGACAATGGCAGACGAGGAGAAAAGCGGTTTGATGCAACCGGCAAATTACGAAGCGAACCCAAAGGGAGTTACCCTTAAAGGCATGAGGGTTCGTCTTCTGCTTTTGCTCCTGCCCGGGCTGCTTTGCGCCCAGTCGTTGCAGGATTTCGAGAAAAAAGTTACTGAGTTCACGCTTCCCAACGGGATGCGATTCTTGATTATCGAGCGGCACGAAGCGCCGGTGATTTCGTTTCACACTTACGTGAACGTCGGCTCGGTGGACGATCCCAGCGGCGAATCCGGCATCGCGCACATGTTCGAGCACATGGCGTTCAAAGGCACGGCGACTATCGGCACCAAGAACTGGCCCAAGGAAAAAGCCGCGCTGGCGCAGATCGAGGCGGTCTACGACAAGCTGGACGCGGAGAAGCGCAAGGGGTTTCGGGCCGATCCGAAGAAGATTGAAGCCATCGAAGCCGAGTTGAAGGACGCCATCTCGACCGCCGATAGCTTCGTCGAGGAAAACGAGTACGATCGCGTCGTTGAATCGAATGGAGGCGTCGGCCTGAACGCCAGCACGGCCGAGGATTCGACGAATTATTTTTATAGTTTTCCGGAGAATCGCATCGAACTGTGGTTCCTGTTGGAATCGGAGCGCTTCTTGCATCCGGTGTTCCGCGAATTTTATAAAGAACGCGACGTGGTACGCGAAGAACGGCGCATGCGCGTCGAATCGAGCCCGCAAGGGAAACTGGTGGAGGCTCTTCTCGCCACCGCGTTTGAGGCGCATCCCTATCGCGTGATGCCGGGCGGTTGGGGGAGCGATATCGACAATTTCCGCGAACCGGAAGCCGAGCAGTTTTATAAAAAATATTACACGCCGGGGAACATCACTATCGGGATCGCGGGAGACGTGAATCCGGCCGACGCGAAGCGAATGGCGGAGAAATATTTCGCCAGGCTTCCAAAAGCTCCTCTGCCGCCGATGGTGCGCACAGTGGAGCCCAAGCAGGACGGAGAAAAGCGCGTCGCGGTAGAAAGTCCCGCGCAGCCGTTTCTCGCGATCGCGTATAAGCGTCCGTCGCAGTACAGTCCGGACGATGCCGCGCTCGACGTGTTGAGCGATATTCTTTCCGGGGGGCGCACCGGGCTGATCTACAAAGAACTGGTGCGTGACAAGAAAATCGCGCTGGGCGCGGGCAGCCAGGATACGTTTCCGTCCGGCAAATATCCGGCGTTGTTCTTGTTTTACGTGATTCCGTCCTCCGGCCATTCGCTTGAAGAGAACGAGAAAGCTCTTTACGCGATCATCGAGCATGTGAAGAAAGACAAAGTCGACGATGGCACCATCGCACGGGTGCGGACAAAGTTGCGCGCGGCGCTGATCCGGAAGCTGGACAGTAATTCGGGGCTGGCGTCCGAGTTGTGCAATTATTCCGTCAATTTCGGCGACTGGCGGAAGCTGTTTACCGAGCTGCAAGAGTACGACAAGGTGACCGCGGACGACGTAATGCGCGTTGCGCAGAAGTATCTGATCGAAAATGGGCGCACGGTGGCGTATACCAAGGCTCCCGTGGAAGGGCCCGCGAAATGACGCGCCTGTTTCTGGCATTCTGTTTCGCGAGCGGTATTTTGGCGCAGGTGGCGCCTTCGTATAAGGA
>Ga0210394_10005272_pt1 | contig 14556 bp, 11 predicted proteins | sample IncBWC12MmetaG_FD_160121 | JGI IMG/M metagenome (GOLD analysis project Ga0210394, IMG submission 160121) | Forest soil microbial communities from Barre Woods Harvard Forest LTER site, Petersham, Massachusetts, United States - Inc-BW-C-12-M | ecosystem: Environmental > Terrestrial > Soil >...
TGTGGACCGAGCCAAATGGAACGTGGATCCTTTCGCGGCGACACAGAAGGACGGCTACATCTACGGGCGCGGGGCGATCGATGACAAAAGCATGGTGGCGGCGAACCTGGCGGCGTTTATAGGACTCAAGCGCTCGGGAACGCGGCTGACGCGGGACGTCATTTTTCTTGCCGATGACGATGAGGAACAGGGCGGCGACGCCAGCATAAAGGCGGTGATCGAAAAGTATTGGGATAAGATCGCCTGCGGTTTTGCGCTGAATGAAGGCGGTGGCGTGGTATTGCAAAACGGCAAAGTGCAATACGTGGCCATCCAAACAAGCGAAAAAGTGGCTTACAACGTGACGGTGACCGCGACGGGGACCTCGGGCCACGCTTCCATTCCACAACGAGACAATGCGGTCGTGCATCTGGCGGCGGCGGTGCAGAAAATCGGTACGCTCGAAACGCCGTTGCACTTGCAGACCATGACGCGGCGCTATTTCGAGCAACTTGCTCCCGTAGAAGACGAAGATATCGCCAAATGGATTCGCGCATTGGACACTTCGGACCGGGCGGACCTCGCGGCTCTTCGCCTCGCGCAGATGAATCCGGAGTGGAACTCGATGCTGCGCGATACCATCGCGCCGACGCAGTTAAATGCGGGCGTTCGCAATAATGTGGTTCCTGCGCAGGCTTCGGCCAACCTGAATATTCGCCTACTACCGGGAAATTCGATCTTGGACGTAGTCGAGCAGATGCAAAAGGCCGTGAATGATCCGCAAGTCAAATTCGCCGTAGAGCCGGATGCCGGACCAAGCGCTCCTTCTTCATCAATCACCACGGAGCTTTACCTGAGCATCGAGCGGCTCGCGCCGCAGCAATTTCCCGGCGCCGTAGTGGTTCCTTACCTATCCCCCTGGGCCACGGATTCCGCTTATCTGCGACTTCACAACGTACAGTCGTATGGATTGGTTCCCTTTCCACTGACCGACGCGGATATGCTGCGAATGCACGGCGATGACGAACGCATTCCGATCACCAGCTTCCGCATCGGCGTTGAGTTCCTTTACAAGGCGGTTCATGAATTCGTCACGAAGTAACTCGAACTCCACCCAAGTACGCCGTGCCAAGATCGTCTGCACCCTGGGCCCAGCGAGCCGTTCGCCCGCAATGATCGACCACTTGATGCGGGCAGGAATGGACGTGGCCCGATTGAATTTTTCTCATGGCACCCAGGAAGAGCACGCGCGTACGGTCACGCTGATACGAGCGGCTTCGGCGCACCAGCAAAAACCTATCGGTATTCTCGCCGACCTGCAAGGACCGAAAATCCGCACAGGCGTGCTGGAAGGCGGGCGCCCGATAACTCTGTGCGCTCAAAGGCGGTTCACGATCAGCACAGTGGACGCGCCGGGAAATGAGGAAGGCGTTTCGATCAGCTACAAGCGCCTGCCATCGGAAGTGCACAAGGGCGATCGAATCCTGCTGGCGGACGGACTGATCGAGCTGCGCGTGCTCTCCACAGGGCGGCAGCGAATCGTGTGCCGCGTCGTGAACGGCGGCGATCTCCGGGAGCATCAGGGCGTCAATCTTCCCGGCGTGAAGCTGCGGATTCCTGCGCTGACAGAGAAAGATTTGGCCGACCTGCGGTTCGCGCTGAAGTGCGGCGTCAACTACGTCGGCGTGAGCTTCGTGCGCACGGCGGACGACGTACTGGCGGCTAAGGCGGCGATGGAGAAAGCCGGCCGGAAAGTTCCGGTGATCTCAAAACTGGAGAAACCGGAGGCGATCGACAACCTCGACGAGATTCTGCAGGTGTCGGACGGAGTTATGGTGGCGCGGGGCGACCTGGGCGTGGAGATGAGCCCGGAACGCGTGCCCGTGGTTCAGAAGATGGTGATCGCCCATGCACGAGAGGCGCGCGTGCCGGTGATTACCGCAACGCAAATGCTGGAATCGATGACCTACAATCCGCGGCCGACGCGCGCGGAAGCATCCGACGTGGCCAACGCGATTTTTGACGGCAGCGACGCGGTGATGCTCAGCGCCGAAACCGCTACGGGACGTTATCCGGTGGAATCGGTAAAAATGATGGACCGCATCGTCCGCGAGGCTGAAGCGAGCGTCACAGAATATATCCGCCCGCATCGGCGCGCGCTTTTGAGTCTGGCGGAGACTACCGCGGAGCTCATTTGCCACGCTTCCGAAGAGCTGTCGATGAAGGTGATTGCCGTTTTCACGGAAAGCGGTTCGTCCGCGCGGCTGATTTCGAAGCACCGGCCTCGCCCGCCGATCATCGCGTTTTCGCGCAGCCAGGAGACGCGCCGGCAGGTCACGCTGCTCTGGGGCGTGCTGCCACGGAAGGCGGCGATGCTGCGGGATATCGACGATATGGCAGAAATCGCCGAGCGCCGCCTGCTCGAGGAGGGGCTGGTGCGGCAGGGCGACTTGGTGGGAATGGTGGCGGGTACTCCGCTGGGCGTGGGTGGGACCACAAATTTCATGAAATTTCACATCATTGGCGGCGGCGAGCAGGTGTGGCGCTAGGGCTCGCGAGTCGCGCCCGGTTCGGCTTTTACCTCTCGGTTTACCTTCTTTGGATCCTGCTGATTTTTTATTCGACAGGCGGGACCCATGCCAGTGGCCAATCCTGGCTTGCCGGCTGGCAACGGTGGGACGCGCATTGGTACGAACAAATCTGGCGCGAAGGGTATCCCGCGGCAGATCCTCGAACTCTGGTTTTTCCACCAGGGTATCCGGTGATCGTTGGAATCATCTCAGAGCTTTTTCGCGCATCTTTTCTTGCGACAGCGATTGTTTTGAACCTGGCGGCTTTTTTTGGTACCGCAGTCTTGGTGTCTGAGTGGCTGTCGCGGAAGTTTGCTGTTTCCAGCCCTTTGCTATTTGTGTTCGTGCTGTCTGCGCCTGCTGCTTACTTTGCCTTTACTGCATATTCCGACGTCGCATTCATGCTGTTGCTGTGGGTTTTGCTCTGGCTTGCTTTGGCAGAACGTGTTCCGAGCGGATATAAAAGCGTAATCGCGCAATCTCTCTTGCTCCTTGTGCTTCCATGGATCCGCCTGACGGGCTACGCACTGGCTTCGTGGCTCTTGGCGCGGAGGATCGTGGCGCTAGCGGTTTTGGCTTCGCTGGCGCTTTGGCTGGGATTTAATCGAATGATCGCGGGAAGCGCTCTCTATTTTCTTCGCGCGCAGGACCTTTTCGCCATGCCGCAAGGGAACTTCTTCCAGGGGCTTGCCGACAGCCTGATCCACGTGGGATCGGATTGGAGTCGCGGAACGAGTTGGCTGGAATTCGGTTTCCTGCCCCTGTTTTATCTCTGCGCGCTGGCGGCCGCGGCGGTATGGCTGGCGAAACGGCGCGAAGGCCTGCTGGCCCTCAGCGTAGTATCGATCTTGCTGTTTTCCTACAACCAAGGTTTCTGGCGCAGCGTGGTTCGGTACGACCTGCCGCTCGTTCCCGTGCTGTGCCTGCCGTTACTGGCGACCGCCAAATCCGGGACGGGCGTAGCTTCGTACGTCTCCCGGGCGGCTTTCTACGCGCTCGTTCTCGGTCAATTTTCGCTGCAGATTTACTTCGCGCGGCTCTTTCACGCAGGCGGCTGGGCGTTTTAAGGCTGAAGGTCCGGAGCGAAAGCGGTCAGTTGACCCAGTTGTCGGGGTGGGAGGGCGGCTCATTTCTATGCTTGCGCATGAAAACCTCAAACTTGCGGCGGGCGCGACGCCGCTGCCAATCGGAGAGGCCATTGCGTGCGCGAAAGAACCAGGAGCCCCGCCGCAGATAGAGGTAGCCGACCAGCATGCCGCCGAGATGCGTAACGTGGCTGACGTTGTCGCCCGCGCCTGCGCCGAGCGTGAGGAAAAATTCGATGGCAGCCGCGCCGATGACATAAATCTTCATCGGAATCGTAACGGGGAATGGAATCAGCCAAATTTTGCGGTCCGGAAACATGATGGCGTTGGCCAGCAGGATTCCGTAAATCGCACCGGAGGCCCCAATGGTCGGAATCGCCGATGTCCCGAAACCGTGCGGGTCGATGATCGTCTTCACCAGCACGTTGATCAGCCCGGCGCCGACGCCCGTCAGGAAGAAATAGGTATAAAAGCGGTGCGTTCCCCAGGCGCGTTCAAGGTCTACGCCAAACATCCAGAGAAAAAGCATGTTCAGGAGGATGTGCCACAGGCCGCCATGCAAAAAGATGTACGTGACCGGCTGCCAGATTCTGAGCCCGTGCGTCACCAATAGCGGCACCAGTCCGAACTCGCGGATCATCAGGCGATAGCCGGTCGTGTTGAAAAGCTCGAGAAGCGTCTGGATGAGAAAAACACCCACGCAGGCGAGCACGAGGTTGCGAATGGCAGGGGTGACGAATTCACGCCATTGCGAACGCGCCCGGGGATATCGCGGGAAAAAACTCATGGAGAGAGTCTAAGGGTAGCAGCCCTAGCGAGTCAAAGTCATCACCCTACTGCTAGTACAAAGGTACTGGAGCCTACGATTCCCGCGTTAGTGCAATGGGTCCATTGGAGTTGAGCTGTAATTACTTGAGAATGACCGTTGCGCGAGGATGGGCATGAGTGAGGGCAACCCAACCGGCACCCTGGGCACGGTGAGCGTCACCGAATGGGTCGAAGATCGCCGCAGAACAGAGCGCGTACCTGTCTCGCTGCCCGTTCATGTGTGCTCTTCCGACGGGGCGATCGATAAATTTGAGGAAGTTTCCACGACCCTAAACGCTTCGCGCGACGGCGTGTACTTTTCCAGCGATATTCAAACTTATAAAGTCGGGATGTCCCTCGTGGTCACCTTTCCCTTTTCTAATGCCCCCGAGCGAAACGTGCATTTCTTCGGCAAGGTCGTGCGGATTGATGCGCTACCTGAAGGCCGCTTCGCTATAGCTGTCGAGTTGGTAATGACCATCGCGAACAGACGAAAACTACGCGCTGTCGCCGAAACGGTGAGGCGTTAATGCACAATGCCCTGCCGCTTTTAGCCCACGCGCATGCCAGTTTCGAGAACGACAGACGCAATGAACGCCGGACTCTAGAGCGATTAAAAATTTCTGTTCCCGTCCACGTACGTTCGATTGATCCCTCCGAGCGCGCGATCTTAGAAGCTGCAACTACGATCGATGTGAACCGGCACGGCCTTTGTTTCAGCACTTCGCGCGATCACTACCACGTGGGGATGTCTCTATGCCTGACATTTCCGTATTCATCTCCGGTGATGGTTCGTAAGGAGTTTGTGGGCAAGGTGGTGCGGGTGGACTCACTGCCAAATGGTGGCCGGTCTGTAGCGGTGCAGTTCATCTCCCAGCCTTAATCCGAAAACCGGTAAGGAGCTTGAATAGGACTATGCGGAAACGAAACGGAATCCTGATCCTTGCGGCCGTTATGACGGTTGCTTCACTGTTGATCCTGAACTTCGTACGGTGGAGAATGATCGGCTCAGAAACTGAGCAATCTCTTGAGCTGAAACAAAGTCACGCCAGCTAGTTTTGTTCGGCGTGGCTACGTAGTTTTCTTGTTTCTTCTCTCCGGGCACACCCAGAAGCCAGTCGCGACCAAAAGTTTTACAATCGTGCATGCACACGTTCGCTGATGTGCGCAGGTGCGCGAACGCTCAGGATTCCGCATCTAAAGGGAGTGATTGTGAGACGAAGTCTTCTGTGCCAACGCGCTGGGCGGCCGCGTCATGGGCTCACCTGTAACCTACTCGTACTAATCGTACTTATTACTGGCTCGCTTTTGCGACCGGTTTTTGCCGAAACCATAGCTGTGCGCCAGATGGAAGGTTCGCTACACGGGTTTCTCGTGTTGCAAACGCTGGACGGCAAGACGATCGCTGAGGGCGACCTGATCGAGACCGCCAAGGGCGCAGCGGTGAAGGTCCAGATGATCTTTCGTTTCCACGATGGCTCGTACTACGAAGAGACCAGCGAATTCTCGCAACGGGGCCAATTTCGGCTCCTACGAAATCATCTCGTGCAAAAGGGCCCATCATTCAAGCTGACCATGGAGCGATCCATCGACGCTTCCACAGGCCAGGTCAGCGTTCGCTATACAGACGACAAAGGCAATCAGAAAGTGGACTCCGAACACATCGAATTGCCTGCCGATCTCGCCAACGGCATGTTTTTGGTGCTCATGAAAAATATTGATCCAGCGAAGGCGGAAACTACCGTATCCGCGATCGCGGGCGAGCCAAAGCCGCGCGTCGTAAAGGTCTTGATTACGCCCGAAGGGAAAACGCCTTTCCTGGTTGGAGGATCGAAACGGGAAGCCATTGAGTTTGACTTAAAGCCGCATATCGAAGGAGCGGCCGGGGTGATCGCGCCGCTTGTGGGCAAGCAGCCTGCGGACGCACACATCTGGGTGGTCGCGGGCGAGGGTCCGACAGCACTCAAATCAGAAGGTCCGCTCGAACCGGAAGGCCCCGTTTGGCGAATCGTGAACGTGGGCGCGGTTTGGCCCTCCGACGCAGCACAGACGGAAAGCAAGAAATAATAGCTCAGAGAAAGCGCCACCTGCCAAGGGTCCAGGCTCTCGCGTGCGCGGCTGCCGGTTCCATTCATTTCCTCTCCTGACGGCGTTATACTCAGCCCGCTCCAAACAGATACAGGCTATTTTGATCGAGTGGAGGAGAACGTGGCGAACCGCGACTGGACACTGAATCTTTGGCGTCATGTGGGTCGTTTGGCGGCGGGCATTTGTGCAGTCTTCTTCGGGCTCAGTTTGTTGGTAGCCACGCGAGCCGCAGGGCAGGAAGTCACGCCGGAGCGCCTCGTTCACGCCGGAAAAGAGCCGCAGAACTGGCTGACGTTCTTCGGGAATTACAGGGCCTGGAGCTATAGCCCGCTCAATCAGATCACGCGCGAAAATGTGCACCGGCTGGCGCCGGCGTGGACTTTTCCCACGGGCGGGCGCGGCGGGCTGGAGTCCGCGCCGATTATTGCCGACGGCAAGCTGTACCTGGTGGATCAGAACAATGACGTCTTTGCGTTAGACGCGGTGACGGGGAAGCTGATTTGGAATTACGCCTATAAAGCGGCCAAGGATGCTCGCCCGGGAAACGGAAAGGCGCGAGGATTAGCGATTGGCTTCGGAATGCTTTTCATGGGCACCCGGGAGAATCGCCTCGTCGCTCTGGACGCGACGACAGGCAAGGAGATCTGGAATATCGAAATCGAGAATTCCGCTAAGTGCGGATGCGGGATCAGTTCGGCGCCCCTGCTGGTGAAAGATAAGGTCATCACCGGAGTGACTGGCGGCGAAAGCGCCCATCGAGGATATATAAGCGCTTTCGATGCGAAAACGGGAAAACTTGCCTGGCGCTTTTACACCATCCCGGAACCGGGCCAACCTGGTTCGGAAACATGGACGGGGGATTCCTGGAAACTTGGCGGCGGGTCGAGCTGGTTCACGGGTTCGTACGACCCCGAGCTCAACCTGGTTTTTTGGGGCGTGGGCAATCCATCATCCGATCTTTACGGCGGCGACCGACTGGGCGCGAATCTTTACACCGACTCGCTGGTGGCGCTCGACGCCGATACGGGAAAGGTGCGCTGGTATTTTCAGGAGACTCCGCACGACGTATACGACTACGACTCGAATCCCGAGCCAATTCTGATCGACGTCCAGCTAAACGGGCAGATGCGCAAGCTGGTGATTCATTCCAGCAAAAACGGATTTGCGTATGTGCTGGACCGCGAAACGGGCAAATTCGTTCGGGGATTTCCTTATGTCGATACGGTGACCTGGACCAAAGGCCTGGACAAAGATGGAAAGCCCATCGATCCGGTCATGGAGGAAGCGGGCAAAGTGGACAAAGATTATTTGTTCTGCCCGGGAACACAGGGCGGCCGGAATCGGAATCACTCGGCATACAGCCCACAGACCGGTTTGTGGTACACGACCGCGCTGGAGGTTTGCTCGCATCTTACGCCGCAAAGGCAAGAGGCGAATGAGGGGGAGAGCTTCTGGGGCGGGCAGAGAGAGGAGCAATTGAACCCCAACGCCGTCCCGCACATCGCCGCTTTCGATCCTCTGACCGGCAAGAAGCAGTGGACCTTCGCGACCACATTCTTCAATGCTTCGTCTTTGCTCGCCACGGCTGGCGATTTGGTTTTTGGGGGAGACATCGAGGGAAACGCCTTTGCGCTGGACGCCAAAACCGGGCAAAAGCTCTGGTCGTTTAACACCGGGAGCCGGATTGCTTCGCCGGCTGTGAGTTTTTCCGTTAATGGACGGCAATATGTGGCCATCGACTCCGGCGGCGGTTCGCTGATCGAAGCGCGGGCCCCTCTGTATTGGCCGGAAGCGAAGAATCACATCGGGCAGGACGCTTCGACGCTTTTCGTTTTTGCACTGCCGGATGAGAAATAACGGACGGTCTTAACTCTCGTCAGGGGGGGGATCGGCTTTGCCGTTCTTGCCGCTATCGGCTTTGCCGTCAGCCTTGCCATCAATACCGCGAATCAATTCCACGAAGGCGCTGGCCGAGCGGGGCAAATGGCGGTCGCGGCGGTAAATCAACCCCAGTTCGCGCCACAACTCGACATCTTTTATAGGGATGAGTTTCACGCGGCCGGCGCGGACGTCGTCTTTGGTGAAGCCTTCGCTGATCAGCGACACGCCGAGATTCGCGCCGACGAAGAGCTTGATCATCGTTACGCTGGGCAATTCCATGACAATGCGGAGATCGGCGACATAAGGCCGGAAAGCCTTATCGAGCAATTGGCGCGTAAAGCCGGTCTTGGGAAAAATCAGCGGCTGGCCTGCGATGTCCTTGGCAGTGACTTCTTTGAGTTTCGAGAGCGGGTTTTTGGTGCTGACCATCAGCATGACGCGATCGCGATAGATGGCATGTACTTTAAGGCTGGGCGACTTCACCGGCAGGGTCACGATGCCGAGATCGATCGTTCCGTCCTCGACGCGCTGCAGAATCTTGTGACTGAAATTGCGATAAATGCTGATCTGCACGTCGGGATACGTGCGATGGAACTTCGAAAAAACCTCGGGCAAGACGTAGAGGCAGGTGGCTTCATTTGCTCCAATGGCAAGAATGCCGCGGGGCATCTCGGATTGGTCGGCCACGGCGCGCAGCGATTCCTGGCGCAGCGTTAAGAAGCGCTCCGCATATTCGAAGAGCACCTCTCCCGCCGGCGTCAACCGGACGGTTTTTCCCATTCGGCCGAATAGCTTTTCGCCGTATTCCTGTTCGAGCTGCCGGATCTGGGCGCTTACCGCCGATTGCGAGCGGAAAACCTTGCGGCCGGCCAGCGAAAAGCTGCCGTGCTTGGCCACTTCAACAAAGGTGTTGAGCTGATCGAAGTCCATTTTTGTGGCCCGCAATTCTAACGGAAATGACGGGCAAATACATCTTTGGCCGCGCGGTATTTATCCACAGTGGGGCAAATCCAGTCTGATTCAGCTGGATTTTCAGTTTGTGCCGCCAAAAATGGCGCTGCGCGTGTGGCGCGCGATCATCAATTCCTCGTTCGTAGCCACGACTTTCACGACGCAAGCGCTTTCCACGGCGCTGATCACGTCTTTGGCAGCGCTGTTTTTAGCAGAATCGATGCGTATGCCGAGATGGCCAAGATCACGGCAGATCTCCTCGCGAACGGCTGGCGCGTGTTCCCCAATGCCGCCAGTAAAGACGAGCATATCGAGTCCGCCCAGCACGGCGGCAAACGCGCCGATCTCTTTGCGAATCGAGCGACAGAACATGGCAATCGCTTCTGCCGCGCGGGGATCGGAATCGCGTTTCGCGAGCAGCGCCTTCATGTCCGAGGTCAATTCGGAGACACCCAGCAAGCCGGATTCGGAGTCGACCAGGCGTTCCAGTTTCGCCGCGTCGTAACACCTTTCGCGGAGCAAGTAGATCAGGATGCCCGGATCCAAGTCGCCGGTGCGCGTTCCCATCATTATTCCCCCGGTCGGGGTGAGGCCCATGGACGTGTCCGCCGGCACGCCGTCTTTGACGGCGGCCAAACTGGCTCCGTTGCCCAAATGAGCGATGATCAGGCGCTGGCGCAGGGCGGCCGGTCCCAATTCCTGCAAAACGTATTCGTAGGAGAGGCCGTGAAAACCGTAGCGGCGGATGCCCTCGTCGAAAAGCTTTCTGGGCAAAGGAAAGCGCTGAGCCAGTTCCGGAAGGCGGCGGTGGAAGGCCGTATCAAAGCAGGCGACTTGGGGAATTTGCGGAAGCTGCGAGGCGACCGCTTCCATAATCTTGATTTCGGCGGGCAAGTGCAGGGGAGCTAAAGGGACCAGATTGCTGAGGTCGGTTAGGAGTTGTGGCGTGATCTTTTGCGGAGCGGCGTAGTGCGGGCCGCCGTTGACCACACGATGTCCGATCGCGGAGGGAGGAGCGTATTTCCCTTTTTTCAGCTCATCCAGCGCCATCTGTAACGCATCGTGGCGCTCGGGAATCGGACGAGGTTGATCCACAACGGAACTGCCGTCGGGCGTGCGAAGCCATAAGCGTGCCGATGGCGCGCCGATATCTTCCGCTTCGCCCCGCACCAGTAGGCGCTCGCTCGAGTTACTGAATTCGTACAACGCAAATTTGAGTGACGACGAACCGCTATTGAAGGCTAGGATGTGATGAAGTTCCACAGATTACCCGGAATTTGGCCGTGCGATGCCATTCGATTATATGGCCTGAGCAGCCTGAGCGAGACCTTTGCCTGTTACAGTGGTATTGCGGGAGCGTTAAACCTTCCCGTCACACCTAACCTGCAGGATTGAGCCGCATCATAGAGTCATACGCAAAAAGGAAATTCAATGTTTGAATTCGATGCGAAGCTTTCCACGATGGTTGAAACCGACCACGAGCCGTCGCACCCACCGAAGCCCAGCAGCAAACCCTTAGCTCCAGAACTTCTCCAGAAAATGCAGCGCTATTGGCAGGCCGCGAATTATCTGACCATCGGACAAATTTATCTGCGCGAGAATCCTCTTCTAAGAGAGCCGCTCAAGCCCGAGCACATCAAGCCGCGGCTTCTGGGCCACTGGGGCACTTCGCCGGGCCAGAATTTTATTTATGTGCATTTGAATCGCCTGATCAAAGAGAAACACGCCAGCGTCATTTATATTTCCGGGCCCGGACACGGCGGCCCGGCTCTCGTCGCCCAGAGCTATCTCGAACGGACGTATTCGCAGGTTCATCCACAAGTGACGCTGGACTTGCCGGGAATAAGGACGCTATTTCGCGAATTCTCGACGCCGGGAGGAGTCGGAAGCCACTGCGGCCCGCACATTCCCAGTTCTTTGCACGAAGGCGGAGAGCTTGGCTATTCGCTGCTGCACGCTTACGGCGCCGCCTTCGATAATCCGGCGCTCATCGTCGCTTGCGTGATCGGCGATGGCGAGGCGGAAACGGCGCCGCTCGAGGGAAGCTGGAAAGGGAACAAGTTTCTGAATCCTGTGCGGGATGGCGCCGTGCTGCCGATTTTGCATTTGAATGGATACAAAATTTCGAGCCCCACGGTCGAAGCTCGCACGCCCGATGAAGAACTCGTGCAGCTATACACGGGTCGAGGCCATCGCGCCTATTTCGTGGAGGGGGACGATCCCGCGGACGTGCACCAGGAGTTTGCTGCCGCGCTGGACCACGCTTATGCGGATATCAAAACGATTCAGGACGATGCGCGAAAGAACGGCCTGAAGGGCGCGCCGGCGTGGCCGATGATCATTTTGCGCACGCCCAAGGGCTGGACTGGACCGAAAGAAGTGGAGGGTCTACCGATTGAGGGAACGTTTCGCGCGCACCAGGTTCCGCTTGCGAACGTGCGCACCGATAGCAAGCAGCTCAAAATGCTCGAAGAGTGGATGAAGAGTTACGAACCCGACAAGCTATTTGATAAAGATGGCCGGCTGATACCGGAATTGGTCGAGCTCGCCCCACACGGCGACCATCGCATGGGTGCTAGTCCGCACGTCAACGGCGGGCGTGTATTGAAAACGCTGGTGCTTCCCGAATTCATAAATTACGCGCTCAAAGTGCCCGGACCGGGCCGCGTGATTGCGGAAGCGCCTCGAAAGCTCGGCGAGTTCCTGAGAGACACGATGCGGCAGAATTCGCAGGATTTCCGCTTTTTTTGTCCGGACGAGACCAATTCGAATCGCCTGAACGCCATTTTCGACGCCACCACGCGTTGCATGGTGGAACCCACCGTCTCCATTGACGACAAAGTGAGCCCCGAGGGGCGCGTCCTGGAAGTGCTGAGCGAGCACTGTACAGAGGGCTGGCTCGAAGGATATGTGCTGACCGGCAGGCACGGTGTGTGGTCGTCGTATGAGGCCTTCGCGCAGGTGGTCGATTCGATGATTACGCAGCACGCTAAATGGCTGGAGGAATCGCGAGAATATCCGTGGCGGCGGCCCATCGCGTCGCTCAACGTGTTTCTGACCAGCCACGCGTGGCGCAACGATCACAACGGATTCAGCCATCAGGCGCCGGGGTTCGTGGACAATGCGCTGCAGAGAAGGAGCGAAGTGATCCGCATCTATTATCCTCCGGATGCGAATACCCTGCTGAGCGTGATGGATCACTGCCTGCGCAGCCGCAATTACGTGAACATCGTCACCTGCGGAAAGCAGTTTGCCTTGCAATGGCTGGACATGGATCAGGCCATTTCGCATTGCTCGCAGGGAGCATCCATTTGGAAATTCGCCAGCAACGATGATGGCGGCGAGCCTGACGTGGTGCTGGCCTGCGCCGGCGATGTGCCCACACAGGAAACGGTGGCGGCTGCATGGCTGCTGCGGAAACACGTTCCGGGAATCAAGTTGCGCGTCGTAAACGTAGTCGATCTGGGCGTGCTGATGAGCCCGGACGTTCACCCTCACGGAATTGATAACATCTCCTTCGAAGGATTGTTTACCCACGCGGCGCCGGTGATTTTTGCTCACCATGGGTATCCAGCGGTGATTCACAGCATGATGCACGGCCGGGCCAACGAAGCACGTTTTCACGTTCGCGGATTCAAAGATGCCGGCACCACCACCACGCCGTTCGACATGGTCGTTTTGAACGGCATCAGCCGATTCGACCTCGCCAAACTCGCGCTGAGGTATGTGCCGCGCCTAAGGTCGGAAAGTTCAGACGTGATCGACATGTTCGACCGGAAACTATACGAGCATCGCTCGTACATTCGCGAGAATTTCGAGGACTTGACGGAGATCGCCAACTGGTCCTGGACGGCGGATTTTAGTGATCCAGCGGGGCCTCCGCCGCTTGCGGTCGGACAGCCCCGAGCGGCTCTTTTCACCGATTCATGATTGCGATTTCAAGAGGATCAAACGGTAACAGCCTGAACGGCCGGCGTATCGGCCCCTTGGTTGAATCCTTTGGCACAAAGCCGTAAGCTCCTGACGCGCGTTGGAAAGATGTTTCCGATTAAAGTTTCCCAGCATCGAAGAAGCTTCGGCCTATTACGAATCTGAGGAGCGAATACATGAGTCCCAAAAATAACAAACGCGGTGAGAGTTATAACCAATTGGAAGCGGGCACCAAACGCGCCAAGCCAGTTCAGCATCAACGCGGCCCGGAAATTCAGCCGTACGGCAAGATCGCGAAATTGCCGATCGCCCTGGACGAAAAGGTGTGCGCAGAGAGCACAGAAAATCTGAACCAGCTGCTTGCCGATACGATGACATTGCGGGATATGTACAAAAAGCACCACTGGCAAGTCGCCGGGCATACGTTCTATCAATTGCATCTGCTCTTCGATAAGCATCACGGCGAGCAGGACGAACTCGTGGACGAAATCGCCGAGCGTATACAGCTTTTGGGCGGCATCAGTCTTGCCATGGCCGCGGATGTTGCCGAAACAACCATGATCGAGCGGCCGCCAAGAGGTAGGGAAGAAGTCCCGGTGCAAATCTCGCGCCTCCTGGAAGCTCACGAACTGATCCTGAAGGAAGCTCGCACAATGGCCAAGCTGGCTACTGCGGCGGGCGATGACGGGACAAACGATTTGCTCGTTTCCGACGTGATCCGAACCAACGAGCTTCAAGTGTGGTTCCTCGCGGAGCACTTGGTGGATGTTCCCGTTGTTCGCGCCGACCGCGGGGCGGTCGCCGTGGCTGGAGAGTGACGGCCACCCCGGCCAACTTGCGCTGAAACCTCAGCGACGATGGATTTGAGCGCGCCCTTGAAAATTGGTGCGGCTCTATTCACTCGGCTTCTGAGAAAGAATCGCTGACACGAATCGCTGACAACTCCGTTTGCGCCTAACGAACGCCCCAGGCATCGGGAATATTGTTTCCATCATCCACTGCGGCGAAGCGGAATCCATCGCCCAGCTCTGCTGAAGGCCCAATTCCACACGTTTTGCTGATTCCTATAGAATAGGCCACAGGGCCTGTAGCTCAGATGGATAGAGCAGCGGTTTCCTAAACCGTTTGTCGGGAGTTCGACTCTCCCCAGGCCCACCACTTTTCCAATTGATTCGCAAGGAGTTCTGTTCCGTCCGTTATCGAATCGACTGCCCTAAAATGTAGCATTGTCATAAAACTGTCATGGTTATCGGTTCAAAACGGAT
>Ga0210394_10005274_pt1 | contig 14553 bp, 16 predicted proteins | sample IncBWC12MmetaG_FD_160121 | JGI IMG/M metagenome (GOLD analysis project Ga0210394, IMG submission 160121) | Forest soil microbial communities from Barre Woods Harvard Forest LTER site, Petersham, Massachusetts, United States - Inc-BW-C-12-M | ecosystem: Environmental > Terrestrial > Soil >...
TTGCGCATTGCGGCGCGATGGGAAATGGCGGCGGTGCCGGAAGTACTGGCGATTCGAGACACCCGGCCGGAGGGATTGTCGCTGAGCACGCAGCCAGGAATTTATTTGCAGAACGGCATCGCTGCTCTGGAAGACGTTAGATCGGTGTGCAAGGGGTTATCGGGGGGCGAGCGGCACGCGTTAGAAAAAGCGATTGCGGAGCGTTACTACGTGTATGGTTCTCACCTGCTGACTGGCGGAGTGCGCGACGAAGCGAGGACACAGTTAGCGAATGCCTTGAGGCACCAGCCGATGCATTGGCGTACATGGGTGAAGCTGGGGTGCAGTTTTCTTCCTGGTGGAGCGTTCAGGCGGTTGGCGGGGTTGCGGCGGATGCTTGTTTGAATCGAACCTTACGAGGAATTCGAAGAAATGAGTGCTCGGGCTTCATTGATCGTGCGGACGTGGGACCCAGCAATGCTGGACCCCTACGAAGAGAATGCCGGAAATGTTGCGGATGCTATTTGAGAATGTAGAACGGTTGCTGGTGTTTGTTGCGCACCCTGACGATGAAACCATCGGATGCGCGGGACTGCTGCAGCGGGTGCCCGCGTCACTGGTAGTGTTCGCCGTTGACGGGTCGCCGGCCGGGTATGGATTTGAACGGAAGTTTGGAACACTCAAGAATTATTCGGAGGAACGTTTTAGAGAGGCTGGACGCGCTCTGGGCTATACGCCGAATTGCGAATTTCGGCGATTGAAGACGCGGCGTGGAGAATATTTTCAGGATCGCCGACTGTTTGAGAATCTGGAGGAAGCCGCGGGCTCATTGTTGACGACGGTGCAGGAATTTTCGCCGGATGCGATGGTTTCACACGCATTTGAAGGCGGGCACATCGACCATGATGCGTGCAGTTTTCTGGCTAACCATGCCGCCAGTAGCTGCGGGTTGCGTCACTTGGAATTTCCGCTGTATTGGAAAGGAGCGAACGGACAGGACGTGTTTCAGGAGTTCCGGGAGGTACAGGGAGACGAGGTCTGCCTGGACCTATCGGAAGCCGAAATCACGGTGAAAAAGAAAATGCTGGGGGAATACAAGTCGCAAGGGGAGATTGTGGCGACGTTTTCTTTGAATGCAGAGCGATTTCGCGGGGCGCGCTCGTATGACTACGTCCACCCACGGTGGAATTTCTCCTATCCCGGGAATTGGCGGACTCGCCGGGATGCGCGGCTGGTACTGAAACGATTTGAGGAATTTCGGGGCATGACAGTCAAGAAGGGCCAGTAACATTTCAAACCGGCGGCCCTGAAAAGAAAAAGGAGAGATGGCTTTGGGTGTCTCTCCCATTTTGCCTGGATGTGCTTTCCTTCGGAGGAGCACCGATTGCGGGCGTAGCGTCTTACCGGTTCGAACGCGGAACAATACCGGGAATAGTGTATTTCACATTTTTGAAAAGGTAATTTGCCGGCCGTCAAGTTCGCAGAGTAGCCGCGGGTGTAGAATAAACGCGGTGCGCGGAAGGCTGCTCGCATGGAGTTTGGCGCGGCAGTTTCCGTACGATTTGAGAGCTGTAAAGAGCTGAAAGTAAATACTGACTGCGACTGGTTTGAAGTATGTCCTCGGTCTCGAAAGAACTCGACAAAAGAGCTGCGGCAAACGTCTCCGGCAGGGATGAAGGGAAATCCCGGATTATCGGCGAGGGGGAGTGCGCGCGGCTTATTCGCGAGTTTGACTGGGTAGCAAGTTCACTGGGCCCGATTCAGGGCTGGCCGGACACCCTGGTCACGACCGTGAACATGCTGCTGGCCTCCAGGCATCCGATGTTCTTGTGGTGGGGGCCGGAACTCATCCAGTTTTACAACGACGGGTACCGCCCGAGCATTCGCGCCGACAAACATCCGAGGGCGATTGGCCAGCGTGGGACGGAATGTTGGCCGGAGATCTGGACGATTATCGGTCCACAAATAGAAATGGTGATGAAGGAAGGGCGCTCGACGTGGAATGAGAATCAACTGGTTCCCATCAATCGAAATGGAAAACTGGAGGAAGTGTACTGGACGTATAGCTACAGCCCGGTAACCGACGAAGCTGGAAATGTGCAAGCCACGCTGGTGGTTTGCAGCGAAACCACGGAACACGTGCTGAGTGAGCGGCGGCTGCGCACTTTGTTGAAAATAACAACGGTTTCACCAGCCGAAGACCGAGCGCCGAAATCCCCGCTGATTCCCTTTGTGCAGGAAGTCGTAAAAAGATTGGATGATGATCCCGGGGATATCCCTTTTGCGGCGTTGTACCTGCGCATGCAGGGCAAGTTTGTGCATGTTGGAAGCAATGTAGCCACGGAGACGCTGGTTTATCCTGGCCACTGGCCACTGGAAAGCGTTTTGAAATCGCAGACTGCATTGCTGCTGGAGGACCTGCCGAAGCGGCTCGGAGATCCCATCTGCAAGCCCTGGCCGGAAGTAGTGGAACGCGGATATCTGCTGCCGCTGTCGTTGCCGGGAGCCGCGGTGCAGGCGGTACTTTTGTTCGGCATCAGCCCGCGACTGCCTTTTGACGGAAGGTATGAAACTTTTTTCCAGTTGCTGGGGAGCCGCATTGCGGATTTGTTGCAGCGCGAAATCCATCGATCGGAACTGGCGCAAGCGAGCAAGAGATTTCGAAGCCTGGCGGAAGCGGACCCCTTTGGAATGGTTATCGGAAGCCTTCGCGGAGAACTGAGCTATGTGAATCCGGCATTCCTGAAGACCCTGGGATATACGGAAGCTGATGTGAGTTTGGGGAAGGTACGCTGGGACCAGCTTACTCCACCGGAGTACGCGGACGCCGACGCTCGCGGGGTAGAACAACTTCGCGCCACCGGGCGCTGCGACGTGTATGAGAAGGCGTACCTGGATAAGAATGGAAGGCGTATTCCCATTCTTCTGGGGGCCTCGATTATCGAAGGCTCGGGGGACGAAGCGGAAGTCGCGGCGTTCGTGACCGATCTGACGCCATTGAGGCTTGCGGAAGAGGCGCTGCGAACGGCAAATGACGAATTGGAAAAGAAAGTGACGGAACGTACCGCGGCTCTGGAGATACAGGTGCAGGATCGCAAACGCGCGGAAATGAACCTGCGCGAATTGACAGGGCGATTGCTGCGCGCTCAGGACGATGAACGCCGGCACATGGCGCGGGAACTACATGATCATGCGGGCCAATCGCTGGCAGCGTTACAAATGATTCTTTCCAGGCTGCGCCGCATCGCTCCCGCGAAAGAAGCTGAGATGGTGAGACTGGCAGGGGAAGGCCAGGAGGTTTCGGAATCGTTGTCGAAAGAAATCCGGACCATGTCCTATCTGCTGCATCCTCCACTGCTGGATGAAATTGGGTTGGGGTCGGCGCTGCGCTGGTATGTGGACGGATTTTCGGAACGAAGCAGCATTCAGGTTGAACTCGAAATACCGGTGGATATGGTGAGATTACCGCGAGAATTGGAGTTGGTGATATTTCGGGTGGTGCAAGAAGCGCTGACGAACGTACACCGGCACTCTGGAAGCGCGTCGGCTAGGATTTATTTGGCGCGTTCGGAGAGTACGGTGAGAGTCGGAATAAGCGATCGCGGCAAGGGAATTTCTTTGGAGAGACAGCGAGAGATGACGACTGCCAAGGCGGGAGTCGGGTTGCGAGGAATGGAAGAAAGAGTGCGGCAGTTTGGTGGGGTTCTGAAAATCGCTTCGGGAGTAGAGGGAACGAAGGTGGAGGTTACGCTGCCGGCTGCGGTGGCGGCGGCCGAGGCAAACGGTTAAACCGGTGACTTCTTAACGGGTCACTTCTTCTGCATCGCCTGCCTGGCTTTTTCGAGATTGTCTTCGAGAAGCGCCGCTTTTTCTACCGCTTCGCGGAGCGCTTTGCGCCATTCGTCTGGAGAGTATAGAGGCGCAGTACCCTTGCGGCGTCCCACTTTCATGCCGAAGGCGATTCCAGCCGCGAAAATTTCAACGATTTCCGGGTCAGCCACGGCCCAAGCTTCGCTGAGGCGGCCTTCGGCCTTCCAACTTTCGGTCATGCGAGCTTGCTCGGCCTTCATTGCGGTAAAGCTGCTTCTTGGCGTCATTGCCATGCCCCCACGTAGTGTTTGAAGTTTGGAGGGAAGGTTAGGGTTGTGCCCACCGTCCGGAAGGACAGGTGTGCCGAATTGGTTTACTTTTCGGGGATTAGGGTTCGGCTTAGGGGTGCTTTGCTTTGCGTCGCCGACTCCCGGAACATACGGAAAAGAGTAAGTAACTTCACATTAAGGCATGCGGGGAGGAGGCCTGCGCTTTGATCACGGTTTCGTGTTGGTGTAACAGCTTTGTTTTTAGGTAGTAAGACGATTCGAGGCTGGGTTGGACTTGGCTTATTAATTGCTCGGAAGGGTGCCTCAGCCCGATAGTCCCGTCGTGGAGAAGAATCATGAAAAAACTGGTCTTTGTACTTGGTGTGCTCGCAGCGTTTGTGTGTGGGGCACGCGCGGACGGCATCGTGGAGGTATCGGCGCTTGCGGGATTTCAGGGCAATGTGTGCCAGTCGTGCCTTGTTACCTTTTCGATGTCGTACGAGTTCGACGTGACTACGATGGCGGGCGTGCCGAATACGTTGATTTTCACGGAGGCGGACAACCTCGGATTAGGGCCGTTTACGCCGAGCCCGTTTCAGCCTGCCGGAACCGGCGGCGGTGAAATCACCAGCTTCCTGAATGCCGAAGGGGACATACTTCAGGTCAGCATGAACGAAAATGGCCTCAGTAATGGAGGTATACCTTCTTTTCCGCAGGCCGGCTCATATTCACTTGGCGACTTACTGCTCTTGTGCGAGCATCCGGGCGGTTCAGCAACGTGCCACAGCGGTTTTTCGGGCGGTTTTAACCAAGCGGATGTTGGGTCACTGACGGTGACGGCGGTTGGGGCGGTGGCGACGCCGGAGCCGGGCTCGCTGCTGCTATTGCTGATTGGATTGGCGGCGGTCGGCCTGTATGCGCGAAAACAAACGGGTGCGACGCGAGTGGTTGCGTAAGCTAGAAGTGAACGCGATTCGTGGACCTGAGAAACCGAGCGCGACCTAGAAACTCAATTCGTGCTCATGTTACAATTTCTAAATCAGTGCGCCCGTAGCTCAGCTGGATAGAGCGTCTGGCTACGAACCAGAAGGTCGGGAGTTCGAGTCCCCCCGGGCGCACCATTCTAATCTGCACAAAGCATTTGATTTACGCGGCAACCGCTACCGTCCTTTCCTCGAAAATTCTAGGTCTCTTAGGTCTCATTGAGGTCGGAACTGTAAATCCAGTCCCTACCCTCTCCGCAACTTCTTTCCTGAATTCCTCATCATCAGCCAGCTTGGAATAAGAATCCGTAATTGATTGCCTTGCGTGCCCAAGCCAGAATTTAATGAGGTCTTCAGGAGCCTGTCTCTTTCGAAGCCAAGTCGTGCGGAATCTTCGCATGGCGTGAAAACCAGCTTTCTCGACGCCCAAATCCGAGAGAATCGGGTGAAGCAACCGACGCGCTAGGTTAGTTTGAGAAAGTGGCTTACCTGCTTTGTTTGCAAAAATCAGACCTGATTGGCGGTCTCCAGCGGATGCCTTCAACAAATCGGCTAGCGGTTTACACAAGTCAATCTGCCTGTAGGCATTCTTTGTTTTGGGGGTCTGGATGTTCTTTCCCCAGCACGATTGCTCCACCGTGATGGTTCTGCAATCTGAGGAAAGATGCTTTACTTCTAGCCCCATAGCTTCGCCAATTCTTAGACCCGTTCCTGCAAGAAGAGAGAACAGGACCTGTTCTTGTCCGCTCGCCTTATCAACGATGGCGCTCATCGTCTCGGCGGTGAAGGTTGGTTGACGTTGATTCTCGACTATGGGCATGTCGATAAAATCGTGGTTCCATTTCCTCGGAAAAAGTTCTTCTCCGTTTTCATCGATGGCAGAAGCCACAACCTGTTTTGCTAGCCCGACGTAATTGCTAACCGTCTTAGGTGAGAGACCTGCCGCGCACATCTTTGCAACCAAGGGTTTGATGGCTGCATTGTTGACGCCCGCTAAGGGCACATCCCCAAGGTTTGGGTTGAGCCATTTATCGAGGCAGTTCTTCCACGTCGTACTGGTGGCTGGCTTCACTGGATTGCGTTTCCGAGTCATCGAATGATTCAGGAACCACTTCGCTTGTTCACGAAAAGTGATGCTAGCGTTTGTCTCGATGAACTGCTGAGCATCGTTGACGCCACTCGCCTCCACTATTTCGTTTGCCCTACGCCGTCGCTCGCCCTTTGGAAGATACCCTTGAACCTTAGGATTAATCGGGCAGATTCTTTCGCTTGCGTGAATCCTTTCCTGCCCGGGAGGGTATTGCCAAAAGCGAACGACGAACCAGTTACCACTAACTGCTATTGTTCCCACCTGACCGCGACGAGCCATAGAAGGCCCTTTCCGCTTGTCTGGTGTCGCTTGCAGCAAAATAGCATATTTATCGAAAAAATCAGTTTCGGGGCGTTTGACGAGAGACTTTTCGGCAGGAAATTCGACTGAAGAAATAGACTGAGCTGTATTCGTTTTTACAGTTTGCAATTACATGTTCCATCTCAAATCTACGTGTCGAAGGGTGGAACTAACCCATCGTTTCGATTTGAGCAATCCCTTCATAAACTTCTAGGGTCTTGCCGTTAGATGACCGGCTAGCCCTTAAAGCGGGGTAATCGACTCATGGACTTCTAGGTACCCCATAACAACCATTTTACCATTGGATTGAAAGTATGGCGGGCGGAGCGGGGTATCGGACTGACCGGCCAGCACGAGACCACGAGCTGGACTTTTGACCTACCGTGGCTTCAGTGGCGAGAGATAGTCAAGTTCAAGCCAATTCAAGCTGAGGCTTTGGCTAACGCGTAAGCCGGATACAACTGGGTACTAGTGCGCTGTCCCGTAAATAACAGAGACGGGCAACAGATGCGATTGCATTGATGTTGCAAGACTTAGACCGTGGAACTTAGGAAAGGAATTTTCGGGACACTACACTAGTAGCCACTTGTCCGGTAATCCGACTTATCAGGACTTAGCACCAGTATTGGGATAAACTGCGACTTCGAATAATTTGAAAACGGTGGGGACTATTCGATGAGCACATTACGTCGCCGAAATTCCTTTGCCAATTATGTAGGAGTATTCATTTTGGTAAATTGCTCTTCCGCCCTCGTCCCAGGAAATGCCGCCACACCTCCATTGCGGTCGCGAACTATTCAAGCAGGCTCGGACGACAAGCAAGAAACTTTCGATTTGCTGAGAATTGGAAACAGTCGCCGTAGCGATGGGTTCTGGACTGAACGCCTTATCATGAAGTCGTCGAAGGGAGCCTTGATTTACAAGACTACCATCGCGTTTAAATCCAAAGACCAGGCGAAGAAGGAGCTAAACAAGCTTTCCGAGCAGGCATCGAAAATCATTCGCCACACGGATGAGATGGATGACAAAGGAAAAGTGGTAGGCCGGAGAGTGCTCGCCCAATTTGATAAGAAGGAGGATGACGACTTGCAGTTCCGGCTTTTTTACACGAAAGACGAAGTCTACTATCAAATTGATTCAGATTCGCTAGACGCAATCTCGGCGCTGGAGAGGTACATAGTAAATACGTCGAAATAAAGTGGCCAAGAAGCTGTAGCCATCAAGCGTAGTACAAATCCCATTCGGTCATGGGGCTTCGCTAAATTCTAGCGTAGTTGGGGGGCGGCAACGGCCAAGTGCCTGATTAACGCGCTTACCGGAGAAGTGGGTACTAGTAGCCAGATGTCCGGTTATCCGACTTCCATGATAGGTCATTGTCAAGAGGGCAAAAGCTCTCCTGACACGCTTCGGAGGAGCGCGGGTGTGAGTTCTTTTTCCGCTCAGCGCGGCTGTTGGCCTCTCGGCCGCGGTTCCTTATCGAAATAAGAACCAGACTTCCATTGGCTGACGCAGTGTCCAACCGCCCAGCAAGATTGAGTTTGTGTTTTCCTGCCAGTCTCGAAACTAATCAACGGGAACGACGGGAGCTGGTGCTCTCGCGCTCAGTCGGGTTAACGGCGAGACCTGGCAGGCTCGCGCTGAAAAAACTCTTCTGCCCTGACTAGGCGGCCACACACGTCTCGCGGTCCACCACCAGGAAATGCGTCCGGCCGCGATCCACGGCCATGAGATAGGCCACCAACTTCCGCGCCACAGCAAGCGTCGCGCGATTGGCATTCCCTTGCTGTTTTTCTCGCTCGTAGAGCAGCGCCAGCGTTGCGCTGTAGCGTGGCGCCATCTTGGCCGCTTCGATCAAGGTGGTTTGTAAATGCTTGTTGCGCTGCTTGGACAGCGGCGTGCGTTGCACCGTGTTGCCGGAACTCTTTTCAGCCCCACACAGCCCGCAGTAGCTGACGGCTTTCTTGATCGAGGAGAATCGTTGTACTTCGCCGATTTCCAGCGCCCAGGTCAGTGCCGTGATCGAGCCGATTGCGGGAATACTGATCAACCGCTCGACGCGTTGGGCCAGCAACCGATCGTGCTCCAGCGAACAGATCAGAGCGCTTTCGGTTTTACTCAACCGCACCACCGTTTCCCGGCACTGCCGCAGCAGCGAACGCAACCCTTCATCGATATCCGGGTTGGTCGCCAGCAGTTCGCGAAAGTAGCCGGCTTTGTGCAGTCGCTGCTTGTTGTAGCTCACACCGGCTTCCATCAGCAGCGAACTGATCTTGATTTTCATCTGCACCATCTGCCGTACCAACAGGTTGCGATAGCGCAGTGTGCGCCGCCGTTCGCGGATCGCCGTCGGGGCCATGTAGCACTCCGGCAAAAAATCGCAGCGCAGGCAGTCGCAAATCTTGCTGGCATCGATGCGGTCGTTTTTCTTTTTTGCTGCGGCGATGGCTCGCAGCATCAAGGGGTGTGCCACTTTCAGTGCAGCTGCGTGCGGCTTGAGATGGTCGTAGATCCACCCGGTGAACATGGTTGCTTCCATCGCCGCGCTCCACGGCTGCGGAAGTGTTTTCATCCAGTGGTCCAGATCAAACCGAGTGGCGGGAATCGATCCCTCGGCGCACACTTTGCCACCGAGGTCCTTCACGCAGTAGCTGATCTTCCGCTTGTGAACATCCAGTCCGATGTAATATATAGGTTCCATGGGGGAGCCTCCTTGGTGTTTCTGAATCAGCGTCCGCTGAGTTCAGCTTTTTTACACCAAGCGCTCCTCCCTTGACCTATACATTCAAACTTATCAGGCACTGAAAATGGTTGAGACCATCGTGACTTCCCAGAAGCGGACTGCGGCCAATTTCGGAGTATTCACATCCAGGATCACTGCGTCTGCCGGAAGTTGGTCTATGGATCCGAACTCGCTGATCTAACTAAACAGACAGACGATCGCAGCTAAATCCTATTCGTAGCGCAGAGCGATCATAGGATCGACGAGGGTGGCGCGGCGCGCGGGAATCCAACACGCCATCAGTGACACACCCGCGAGCAGCACCGCGACGCAAACGAGAGTTATGGGATCCCCGGGACTTACGTCGAACAAGAGCGATTGCATCGTTCGAGTCAAAGCGAAGGAGCCAGCAATCCCGATAGCCACACCGACCATCGTGGTCAAGGCTCCCACTCCAAGAACCAGGAGCAGAACTTCATTGGCCGTTGCCCCCAGGGCCATACGTATTCCGAATTCGCGTGTTCGGCATGCAACGGAATACGCGGTCACACCGTAGATCCCCGCCGTCGCAAGCAAGAGAGCCGTGCCAGCGAAAATTCCGACCAGAATCAGGCTAAAGCGCCGCGTCTCCAAAGCTGCGGAGAAAATTTGCGGAAGAGTACTGAAATGGGGCGGAACGCTCGCGTCAAGCTCTCGAAGCGTCTCACGCGCCCCCAACGTTACAGACCGAATATCCGCACCCGTTTGCAGTACCACAGTAAAATGCCTCGTGGCTTGGGGCCGCTGGCGATAATTGACGTAGATCGTCGGCCGTGGCGGCGCTTCCACACTCTTTTCCCTCACATCACCCACTACTCCCACGACGGTGAGAAGGCGTAGGTCGCCGTCGATATTGCCAAATTCGAGGGACCGCCCGAGTGGATCTCCGTTCGGCCACCTTTCCTTCGCGAGTGAACTGCTGATAAGAGCGACGTGCGGTGCATCGAAGCTGTCTCGGTCATCGAAGAGCCTCCCACGAAGCAGGGGAATCCGTAGTGTCCGAAAATAGCCTTCGCTAACCACGGCATAGTCCGCTTCGCCCGTGTTCGCCGGATTGCGGAAGATCTCATTAAAGAATGCACCCATATCCTTCAAGAGTGCAGGATCTGAATCGAGCGACCCCTCAGCCGAGCGCCTGATCAGATCTCGCACACGGGGCGAGATCTGCCGGGGATTCATCACCGCGTAGGAACCATCCGACGTAACTCCCGTGGACAGTGGCATCGCAGAACTACCGCCGACTTCCTCAACACCTGGAATTCTGCGTAAGCGGGTCATTAGTTCACTAAGAAATTGCACGCGAGGACCTTTATCCGGCCCATCAAATGCTGCTGGGAGGGCAAGATCCATCGTTATGACGCGCTCGGTGCGAAACCCCGGATCGACGGAAAGCACTCGCAGCAAGCTTCGTCCTAGGAGCCCGGCGCCCGCGAGAAGTGCCAGAGTCGTAGCGAGTTGGCCCAAAACAAGTAATTGTCCGAGCCTGTGGCCGCGCAGCGAGCCTGTTTGCTTCTGGCTCGCAGCGTGAAGCGCATTACGCGCATTCCAAGAGGCGCGCAGAGCATTGAAGACCCCCAGACCGGCGGCAAGTATTAGGGTTATTCCCAGGGAAAATGAAAGCACTATAAAATTGATGGCAACCCCTTCGAGTCTCGGCAACATCGTTGACCCAATTCGCAGCAGGGCATCTACTCCCCACGCAGCGGTCAGTACTCCCAGCGCACAACCGCTTAGAGCGAGAATGAGCGCCTCGGTGAGGAACTGACGCACGAGACGGCCTGGTTCGGCTCCAAGCGCGGCTCGAATGGCTACCTCCCGCTCGCGTGTCGCCGCTTGCGCCAGCATCAGATTCACCACGTTCGCGCAGGCGATCAATAGTAGAAACCCGGAGGCGATCAGCAACAAGACCAGCGCGGGACGTACAGAGCCAGTCATGGCCTCTCGCATGGGTTCTACGGCCACGGTTGCCAACTGAATGTCCGCGCCATACTGATGTTGGAGCTGCGTAGCTATGGCCGATAACTCAGCGCGTGATGTACCCACCGTGAATCCGTCCCGAAGCCGCCCAACGACATCCCAGTTGTGCGCGGTTCGGCTGGGTAGAATCGGAAGGAGTTCACGCGGAATCCATACGTCGGCGCCGTCGGGAAACCGAAAGCCAGGCGGGAGTACCCCGATCACAGAGAAAGACTTATTGTCAATTTTCAAATGAGCGGCCGACAGCTCTTCTGCCGCGCCCAAATACTGCCTCCAGTAACCGTAGCTAACTAGGGCTGTTGGTGCTGCGCCAAAGCGTTGGTCTTCCCCTGTGAAGCCCCGACCTAAAAGCGGTTGAACACCCATGACAGAAAAGAAGTCGCGGGACACGGTGCCCGTCATTGTCCGCGTTGGCCCACTTCCGCCGGATACCGATTGCAGCCATGCTCCGTACTCAGCTAATCCCTGCAACGAGCGCGCTTGGGACCGAACATCTCCGAAGTTGGGATCGGCGAAACTCATCCGTGTACCTTCGGAACTCACTTCCCAGAGGCGAACGATCTGGTTGGGCTTTGGATAAGGAAGCGGACGCAGGAGCACACCATAGACCACGCTGAAAATGGCTGTGGTAGCACCGATTCCGAGAGCAAGGGTAAGGATCGTGACGGCGGTGAAGGCGGGGTTCTTGCGGAGTTGGCGCAGGCCGTAGCGGCAATCGGAGAGCACGGCGTGCAGGTAATTGCCCAGGCGTTGTTCGCGAACCTGCTCCTTCACTTGTTCGATGCCGCCGAGTTCGATGCGCGCGGTCCGCTGCGCTTCCTGCGGCGACATGCCGGCACGAATCTTTTCGTCGGTCAGCATTTCTAGGTGGGAACGAACTTCCTGGTCAAGGTCCGTCTCCACACTCTGAGTCCAAAAGAGATTTCGCAAGAAAGTCCGAGCTTTCACAAAGAGCGCCATGCTACACACCTCTCTACGACGCTTCCAACGCTTGCGCGATTGCCCAAGAAATACGGCCCCATCGCTTTGTTTCGAGTTCGAGTTGTTTCCGTCCAGGTTTGGTCAACCGGTAGTACTTCGCCCGCCGGTTGTTTTCGGAGCCTCCCCAAGAAGACGAAATCCAACCCTCTTCTTCCATCCGGTGTAGTGCAGGGAAGAGGGAGCCTGGTTTAACGTCAAAGGTACCACCGGTGATCTGCCGAATTCTGCGCGACACACCCAAGCCGTGCATGTCGCCAGCGACAAGCGATTTCAAAATCAGCAGGTCCAAAGTTCCTTGCAAGAGTGTTGTGGATGCCGAGTTCAAGTAGGACTCCTATCGTCTTTCTATAGGAATATTACAAGTCTACCTATAGACTGTCAATAGGAGGCGAACCATCAAATGGCCCTCACCGTCCAGAAACGGGTTCTAGCAAATTTGGGCGCACCGCCTTTCACTTGGACGATTAACGCCGAAACCGGACATGTGGAGAACTCCAGTACGTCAAATACCGGGTAATCCGACTTGTCAGGACTCAGGTTGCATTTGCGTCGCCCGTTGGCGCTGGCACATGTCCCGCGCTACCATCGCGACTATGACTACCGCTCCCACCCTCCGCGTCGCTCGCCCGAGCGACAATCTGGGTGCCCTGCTGCGCTTCTACGAACAGGGCCTTGGCTTAACACTGTTATTCCGCTTCGAAAACCACGAGGGATTCGACGGCATAATGCTTGGCCGCCCTGGGGCACCTTACCACTTCGAGTTACCCGCGCCCATAACCACACCGCAGGCCGCGCACCCACACAGGATAACCTCGTCGTCTACCTTCCAGATGCAAATGAATGGAAAATGGCCGTCGAGCGAATGCATGACGCAGGCTTCCAGCCCGTTACGGCGTTTAATCCTTACTGGGATCGCGGGGGGGGTGACATTCGATGACCCGGACGGCTATCGCGTCGTGCTTCACCAATCAGCGTGGACACCGTAGAACATCTTGGTTCTGGAAAGCACTTCTCCGGTAATCCGACTAATCGTCCACTTGGACGGTTTTCGACAAGAATTCAGCGCGACCTCGTCGAGAGATCATCTTGTATCGTTTCTCTCCAGGAATTCCTCGATGGTTGGTAGGCAAGGCGTCAGGTGGGGTACTTAGCCGAGATGTAGTTTTGCAGGTGCTTGATTGTTTCTTCCTGCTCCGAGACAACCCACTTCACTAGGTCACCGATTGAGATAACTCCAAGCACCATCTCGTTTTCCATAATTGGAAGATGACGTATGCGGTTTCTCGTCATGAGAATCATACACTCGTCCACGGCTTGATCCTGAGTCACGAAAATCACTGGGGTCGTCATGATCTCCTTGACTAGGGTCATCGTCGAAGATTTCCCCTTGAGGATGACTTTCCGGGCGTAATCGCGCTCCGAGATAATGCCTACGAGCTTGCCCGCTGAAAGCACAAGCAATGCACCCACTCCCTTATCGGCCATTCTCTCAACGGCCTCATAGACCGTCTGATCCGGTGCGACGTACCAAACTTCGCTCCCCTTGAGTCTCAGCACTGAGCCAACTGTTCCATCCAGTTTGATCATCGTCTGACCTCCGTTCTATGTCCGGTTACCCGACTACTCAGGACTTAGCTGCCGTCGTCGATTGACCGAAAGACTTCACGCCCTCCGCCTCGTCATTCATGATGTCGAAGACGGTATAGAGTCTTGTAATTTGCATCAGGTCGTGGACCTTATTCGTGAGCTTGAGAAGTTTCAGCTCTCCGCCCTGCTTCCGTACGCTAGTGAAGGCACTGACCAGAGTACCTAAGCCGGTGCTGTCGATGTAATCGACATCGCCGAGATTGAGCAAGATTTGCTTATGTCCCTTGCTCAATAGGTCGCTGACCAGGTCGCGCAGTGCCGCGCTCCCTTTGCCAAGTTCAATCCGGCCGCTGATGTCCACAATCGTGACGCCACCTACCTGTCGATTGCTTGTCGTCATTTTCATTGGTAACCTCCTACTACATTCTGATTCCCGAAGAATTCACCCCTGCATCAGAGCACGCTGCATAGTTCCTTGCAATACTGCGCACGATGCAAAGTCCCGAATCAATCGGACAATTGGATTTTGTTTGTCGCTTCCACAATCCGCTCGTCTCCCTTACTCCGTTGCCGTTGCCGCTTCCGCTTTATTCTCCGGCGCTGGCAGCAGTTTCGGGTCGTTCTTCATCGAAGCGATCATCGCTTGCGTAGCCGCGAATCGCCGAAATTTCGCCCGCTCGCAACGGTCGGAGTACTAGTAGCCACTTGTCCGGTAATCCGACTTCTATGATAGGTCTTTGTCAAGAGGCAAAAAGCCCTCCCGATGCGCTCGGGAGGAGCGCCGGTGCAAAGTCTTTGTCTTTCCGAGCGCGCGGTGTT
>Ga0210394_10005275_pt1 | contig 14549 bp, 10 predicted proteins | sample IncBWC12MmetaG_FD_160121 | JGI IMG/M metagenome (GOLD analysis project Ga0210394, IMG submission 160121) | Forest soil microbial communities from Barre Woods Harvard Forest LTER site, Petersham, Massachusetts, United States - Inc-BW-C-12-M | ecosystem: Environmental > Terrestrial > Soil >...
TTGGCGGATGCAGTGTGGGGCCGAAGTATCAACCCCCGTCTATCACTGCTCCGGCCGCGTACAAGGAGCCCACGGCGCAAACCATCTATGAGACCGAACCCTGGAAGATCGCGCAGCCGGAGGAAACCGCGATCGCCGGGAAATGGTGGGAGCTGTTTGGGGACCCCGAGCTAAATGCGCTGGAGGAGCAGGTCGACGTTTCCAACCAGAGTGTAGCTTCCGCTGCGGCCGGCTTTCTGATGGCCCGCGCGCTGGTGAAAGAAGCGCGATCCGCGTATTTCCCGACGGTGACCACGAATCCCAGTATTGTCGAATCGCAACCTTCGCGCGGGCAGTTTGGCGGATTCGGAGGCGGGGCAGCGGCGCTCAGTTCGTTTACGAATTATTCGCTCCCGTTTGACGCGTCATGGCAGCCCGATTTCTGGGGCCGCGTTCGCAACAACGTGAACTCCAACGTGTTTGCCGCGCAGGCCAGCGCCGCGGACCTCGAAAATATCCGGCTGACGGCCCAGGCCGAAGTGGCCGCGGACTATTTCGAGCTTCGCACGCAGGATGCTCTGAAACAGCTCTTTGATGCTACGGTGGCCGCGTATCAGGATTCGCTGGACGTAACGCAGACTCAGTTTCGCGCGGGCATCGCTTCGGATGAGGCGGTGGCGCAGGCGGAAACGCAGCTGCGAGCAACGCAGGCGCAAGACACCAATTTGGGCATCAGCCGCGCGCAGTTCGAGCACGCTCTGGCGGTATTGATTGGGCAGCCGGCGTCGGAATTTTCGCTCCCGGTGAAAGCCCTGGATGCCAATCCGCCGTCCATTCCGTACGCGGTGCCGGCGCAGTTGCTGGAGCGCCGTCCGGACGTCGCCCAGGAAGAGCGGCACATGGCAGCGGCCAACGCACAGATTGGCCTGGCGCGGGCGGCGTTCTATCCCAACGTGACCCTCAGCGCGGCGGCGGGCCTGGGGGCTACCACCATCGCAAGCTGGTTCACTTGGCCCAGCCGCTTCTGGTCCGTGGGACCGGCGCTGGCGGAAACGCTATTTGACGCGGGGCTTCGCCGCGCCGCGGTGCAGCAGTCTCAGGCCTCCTACCTGCAGACCGTCGCCAACTACCGCCAAACGACGCTGGTGGCCTTTCAGCAGGTGGAAGATAACCTTGCCGCGCTGCGCATCTTGTCGACGGAAGTTCAGCAACAAGACGCGGCGATCGAGTCAGCCCAGCGCAATCTTCAAGTGGCCGATGACCGTTATCGGGCGGGGATCGATCCGTATCTGAACGTAATTGTGGCGCAAGCCGCTCTTTTGAACAATCAGCAAATCGCGGTGAATCTGCGGCGCGAGCAGATGATTGCAAGCGTGCAACTGGTGGAAGCCCTGGGCGGCGGCTGGAACGTGGCGCAGTTACCCACCGTCGAGCAAATCAGCGCGAGTCCCCTGGCCGTTCCCGACGCGAAATAAGCAAACACCGGACGCGGTGGCGTGAAATCGACACCGCGTCCGGTGCGTTATTTTGGGCGCGGCTAGTCGTTGGCCGACTTGGCGGCGGCCGAGCGCATCTGGGCCATCATCTGGCGCATGTGGGCCACTTGGCCGGGCGAGCGGCGCTCGATCCATGCTTCCATGCGTTTGCCAAAGGTTTCCAATTGTTCCCAGGCATGGGGGTTCTTGAACGCGGCGCGCATGGCGGGCAAGAGTTCGCGAAGCCGGTCATACACGAAGAAACCCTCGCCGGCGTTCTCGAAGAAGAGATCGTCATCAATCAATCCACGATTGGCGAAGCCGGCAGCCATTTCCCAGTAGCCGATGGTCATGCGCATACTGGCATTGGCCTCCGTGCCCGGAGGAAATTTCTGCATGACTTCTTCGGGGGTCTTCGCGTCGAAATTGGCGGCAAACCAGGCGCGCGCTTCACGCAGACGGGGCTCCCGTCGCAGTTCATATAGCTTCAAAAGAAGATTCGCTTGCTCGTGCGTTCCCTGTCCCATGTGTTTCTTCCTCCGTTTTTCGGCGGGCTGCGCTTTCAGGATAGACAAGTACAGCCCGCGCCCGTGTGAAATCAACCGCTGGAAATCCATTCTTCTGTGCGGGCTGAAAGTAAATCCCGCACGCGGCCGTCCGTACTCAGGGGCGGCCGGCGGCCTGCTCCGCGGCCAATTGTACACGCTGCAGGCCGTCCATGCGGATGCCGCGAGCGGCGAGCGCCTTCTGGATGCGGCGACGGAGTTCGCGAGCCACGTCATCCTGGCGGGTGGGCGCGGTGCGCACCAGCAGGCGCAGGGTAGTGCCCGCGGCGGCGAGCGACTCCACGCCAAGCAGTCGCGGGCCATCGACCAACATCGGCGACCACGCGGCGTCGGCGCGAAACTCCGCAGCAACCGCTTCGAGAGCGGCCGAGGCCTGGTCGATGGGCTGATCAGAGGCGATCACCGTATCGAGAAACAGTTGCGCCCAATCGCGGCTGAGGTTGGAGACGCGGCCGATTTCGCCGTTGGGTATGGAAACGAGCGCGCCCAAGGCGTCGCGCACGACGGTGCGCCGGAGCGTAAAGTACTCGACGCGGCCGGTCACGTCGCCGATCTTGACGATATCGCCGACGACGTATTGGTCTTCGAAGACCGCGAAGAATCCGTTGATGATGTCACGGACTACGTGCTGCGCGCCAAAGCCGATGGCAAGGCTGGCCAGACCGGCCGCGGCGGCCAGTGGCGTTACGTTAAATCCAAACACGGGCAGCGCCAATAGCAGAGCGAAGATCACGATGACCGCGGTGCCGGCGCTGTACAGGACGCTCGCCAACGTGCGCGTCTGCTGCTCGCGCTGCGCCGAGCGGCCGGCGGCTTCGCCGGCGGCTTCGATTAGCCGGCGAGTGAAGGCGCGCAACAGGCGATTGAGGATCAGGGCGAAGAAAAGGATCACCAACAGGCGAGTGCCGTCGCCCAGCGCCAATTCGATCCAGTGCAGGAGTTGATCGGTCATGTTTTGTTCAGGCCGTGCTGCAAGTACAGCGCGGACGCGTTTCTGTCATAATAGGGGCGCCGATTATATCATCCGAGGGCCGAAGTACGATGCGCACGGCGGGCAGGCGAGTTCCGGCCGGGAAGCGAGGGGGTATGTTTCAATCGCGCAGAAGTTTTCTCGGCGCAGCTACATCTCTAGTGGCAGCGTCGGCGTGGGGCGTCGCGTCGCTCGGCGCTCAATCCCAGGGTCCAGTAGCGCTCCCGAATATGACTCAGTTGCCGATTCCACAGGACGCAATCGGTCCCGCGCCTCCGGAACCGAAAATGAGCCCAGCCGAACGAATGAAGACGAATCAGGAGGAGATTAAGAAGAACATGGCGCGCCTGAAGGAGGCGGTCGGCGAACTGCAAAAAGATTTTGACGCGAACAGCACGACGTCGGTGCTGTCCATGAACGCTGTTCACAAGACCGAAGAGATTGAAAAACTCGCGCGCCAGATTCGGAGCCTGATGCGCGGCTGATTTTTTCTGCACGTCGTCAGCTCCGCCACGACCTGCGGAGCGGTCATTGGATTTCTACCGAATTGCCCGCCGAAGGAAAGCGCCCTACAATGCAGGTTGCGTCGCGGTCCATGCCGCGGCGGTCGGTTGCGCGCCCGTAGCTCAGATGGATAGAGCGTGTGCCTCCGAAGCACAAGGCCGTGGGTTCGAATCCCTCCGGGCGCGCCAGTCTTCATTGCTGCCCCCAGCAGCAATAGACGCGCGAGCACGGCTCTAGGGCTGAGTGACCTTCACGTAATCTATGATGAACTCTGCCGGCAGCAGGGCATTGTTCGGGGTTCCTCCCACGCCGCCCGTTTGCGTCTGGATGATTAGGAACATGGGATTACTGAGACTCTGGTGGCAGGTGGTCAAGAGCACGCTGTCGCGGTATTGCGTGATTCCAGACGAATTCCAGATGGTCTTGAAGATGTGGTGATTGGTATCTACGTTGTAGTTGCTGAAATCACAGCCACCGCCAATGCCGAAGTTGGGGTTCGCAACGTGGAATTGGCACCAACTGCTGCCATAACACTCTGTCGTATCAATTTCGGCATACCCTGAGTTTCCTAACGCTGCACAGGTGGAGACTCCGGTTTGTCCGGTGAAGGGATTGGTAGCCTGACAATTGGAACCCAAGAGCCAGATAGCCGGCCATAAGCTAGTCGCCTGAGAAGGGAATTGGGCTCGAACTTCGACGGTTCCGTACGTGAAATTCAGCTTGGACCACTGGACATCTCCGGTGATGTACGGCCATGGGGCAGGGGCGTGCAAGACCGTGCCATTCGGATTGAAGTCGCCGCAAGTCCAAGTCTGAGCTGTGGTAGTGATCGTCAAGCCATTATTCACTGATACTGCCTGAGGGACGTTGCATTCGGTTTCGCTCTGCGAATACTCGCCGTGGCGTGAAATGACCTGCCAATTCGAACTAAGGCTGGTGTTGGCAAAAGTGTCAAAGAAGAGAACCTTCGTCGAGTCTCCAAATGCCGAAACCGGGCAATTGGAGGATGCGACGCCCGTCGTCCAAGTAGATGGAAGCGAAATTAAGGAGTTTTGAGCGCTGGTCTCGCTGCTACAGATCGCTGCACTGCTGTGGCGGAATGCCGGGTTTCCACCGCTAGTCCCTAGCAGCGCGATCCAGTAGGGCGTTCCCGCGACCACAACGGTCGAGGGGACAGCGATCGTGTTCCAGGCTCCCGGAACGAGTTGCGTGCTGCTCCCTTGGGCCAACATCAGGTTCGGATGGCCGCCGGTATCGGAATACAAGCCGGCAGACAATTGGGACGCGGTTGAACTTGAATCCAGATAGACCACGATAGATTGCATGTTGCCGGTGGTATTGGCGGTCACCTGGAATGCGGCGGCCGGGCCGAGAGTCAGCGACGCGTCAGTTTGGCCTTCCACGTTTTGGTCCCCCATCAACACGGAGCTGTCGGTTGGGGCGAATACGGTTACTGAGGCCGAAACAGATTTGGTGTTGTCCGCCATGCTGGTGGCCGTCACGGTGTACGTGCCAGGCGCATTGGGTGCGGTGTAGAGACCGCTAGCGGAAATCGACCCGCCGGTGGCGACCCAGGTGACGGAGGTGTTCGGGCTACCGGTTACGGTTGTGACGAATGGCTCGGCACCGCCCGCGATGAGCAACGCCGATCCTGGTGACACGGAAATATTCACAAAAGCAACCGCAGCCGTGAAATTTGCGTCGGTAATATCAACGCCGGCGATCGTGCGGCTCTCACTCGTGGGACTAAAGTTATATGCGTTCTTACTGGGCGTCACCGTGTAGGTGCCTCCAGTCACGCCAGTAAACGCGTAATGGCCGGAGCTGTCCGCAGTGACAGACGCCGTGGCGCTTCCGCTCAACGTCACCAGTGCGCCGCCGCCGGCAGGTGTCACGGTCCCTGAGATAGTGAAGGTTTGATTCTGCGGCCATGCCACAAAGTTGACATTGCCAGCGCTCGCGGCGCCGATGGTTACCGTCTGAGTGTTGGGATAGAAATCATAACCCGCACTGAAAGCATTGACGGTGTAGGTTCCGCTCGGCAACCCGATGAACGCGTACGGGCCGGTGCCACTTGTCGTTGTGCTTGCGGTAGCCGGTCCGATTATCGTCACGGTTGTCGGACCGGCGCCTGAGACCGTGCCGGAAATTCCGTAGGTCGGCGCGGCGAAGTCGATCCCGGCGAGACTCATGCCGCTCATCGTTACGTTTTGGCTTGTGGGATTGAACACGAATCCCGGCTTGTTCGGCGTAACTGTGTAGGGCCCATTATTCAGGCCGCTGAAGGTGTAATAGCCTGAGCTATCCGTTGAAGTGGTGGCGTTGGCCGTTCCGCTCAATGTCACCGTGACACTGGTCGTGTTGCCGGGCAGGTCGACTATTCCGGAGATGCTGAACGGAACCGTCTCTGGATATACCGTGAGAACGGCGGCACGATCTTCCTGGTAGGTTCCGCTAACAGTTATTGTCGTAAGGGCGGTGACCTTATCGGTGTTTACCGGAAACGTGGCCGTCCAGGCTCCCGGTTGCACTTTCACGCTGGGCGGAGTCGTGCGTGGCGAGGAAGCAACAAACAGTCGTCCAATGGCGAAGTCGTGGGGGTAAAGCTGGCCGCCGGCGTCGACGGTCACACTGGAGATTTCCGAAACTTCGTCGTAGATGCCGACATATGCGGCAATGCCGTTGGTGCCCCCAGCTAATGGAGCGCCCGTACCACTGAAGGGTACGCAGCCCAATGGCGCGTTGGCGGCGTTGTACGCACAGAGGTTGCCGGTAAAGGGGCCTACTTCGTCGGACATAATCGCAAATCCTATGCCCCTTTGCGGGGTGTTGAGACTCACAGTGAGAGGCCCGTTGCCCAGCCAGGAACCGCTTGCGTCATAGTTTCCGCCGACCCACAAAAGTGGAGCTGCGGGCGCAAAGTTGCCTGCCCAACCACAATTCGCGATCGCCGGGCAGTTGGTAAGTACCATGGAGGGGAGTCCGGTGGCCGTGGACAAGGTGACGGTCAATCCATTCAGACCAGTTACGGGAGCAACGGTTCCTGAAGGAATGACCGTGAACGATGGGCCCAGATCGGTCCAGGTAACCGAGCCGTCCTGCGGCAAGCCGGTCGTCGACGTCACAGTTTGAATGCCGGGAGCAACTGCATTGTTGGCGGAAAGCGTGACGACTGCTCCGCCTATTGGGGCTGGGCCCGTCAAGGTCACTGTTCCTACCGAGGAAGTGCCGCCCATGACCGAGGCGGGAGCCATGGTCACAGTCGAAAGCACAGGAGAATTGATGACCAGGCTCGCCGAGGAGGTCACGATGTATGTTCCGGTGATGTTCACCGAAGTGGTCGCAGTGACGGCGCTGGTGCTGATTCGAAAATCAGCAGAGGTGCTCCCGGCCGGCACCGTGACGCTCACCGGCACAATCTGCCAGCGAGCGTTGGTCACCAATATTGTTCCGATAGCAAAGTCATGCGGATAGAGAATGCCGCCGCCATCGATGGTGACCTTAGAGATCTCCTGCGCGTCATCATAGAGGCCGGCAAAGAGAGCCGTGCCGTCGGCAACGCTTGCGGCGTTACCGCGAAAAGGCACGCAGCCGAGCAGCGTATCGCCGGTATTGTAGGCGCACAGTGTAGCGGTAAAGGAACCGGATTCATCTGCCATTACCTGGAATCCGATGCCCCGCTGCGGGCTGTCGAATGTGACCGTTAGCGGGCCGTTGGGCGCCCACCATTCCGTATCGCCGCTATATGTGCCGTTCACCCACAGGATGCCCGCGCCCTCTGCGAAGTTTCCCCACCAGGCACAGTCTTCTCCTGCCGAGCAATTGGTTAAGACCTCTGACGGCAAACTCGTAGCCGTTGAGAGCGTCATGTGCATGCCCGGAAGGCCGGCTATTGGCATGACCGTGCCGGAAGGAATAGGAGTGTACGAAGCAATGCTGGTCCAATCGACAACGCCACCCGGTGCCAATGCAGCTTGGGAGGAAACTCCTTCGATGCCGGCGACGATGGGTTGATCGCTTGATAGAGTCACCACGGCGCCTCCTGGGGGCGCCGGGCCAGTCAGGTTCACTGTACCCGTCGAGGGATTTCCACCGGTCACGCTCATCGGGTTGAGCGAGAGACTCGAGAGGGTTGCGATATTGATAGTCAGTGTAGCGGTCTGCGTCCCAAGATATGTCGCAGAGATATTTGCTGAAGCAGCGGTGCCTACGGTGCTGGTGGCCACGGGGAAAGTGGCCATCGTCATGCCGCTAGGCACGACGACATCGGGTGCAACAGTCGCAGCGGCATTGTCGCTGGCGAGGGTTACGACGGCTCCGCCAGAGGGTGCAGGGCCGCTTAGCGTTATTGTGCCCATCGACGAAATTCCGCCTACAACCGAGGCGGGGCTGAGCAGCAAAGTTGAGAGCACCGCAGGATTGACCGTCAGCGTAGCAGATTGCGATCCGTTGTAGCTGCCTGCAACGACCGCGGCGGTCAAGCTGCCGACACCGGAGGTGGCAATTGGGAATGTCGTCGAGGTGGCGCCCGCGGGTACCGTCACACTGGCCGGAACTGTGACGGCAGCGTTATTCGCCGACAACGTCACGATTGCTCCGCTTGGAGGAGCTGGGCCATTCAGCATCACTGTACCTTCCGAAGGTCCCCCGCCTAGAACGGTACTGGGGCTCACGGCCAGTTGCGAAAGTATGGCGGGATTAACATTCAAAGTAGCGGAAGCAGTCGTATAAAACGTGCCTGAGATTACTACTGAGGTCAGAGTGCTGACTCCGGTGGTGCTGATCGGAAATGTAGTTGTGAGCGCTGCCGCGGGTACGACCACGCTTGACGGGACCGTGACGGCTGAGTTGCCGCTCAATAGTGTCACGACCGCTCCCGTCGCCGGGGCTGGTCCACCCAGGGCTACCGTGCCCGTCAAGGAAACGCCGCCTTGGACTGTTGACGAGCTCAGAGTCAACGATGACAAAGCGGAAGCGGGTACAAATGCGACGTCCCGAAAATAATTGGTGCTCGAGTAAGTATTGGATGGGAATCGTCCGGAAGTTCCGTACACTCCATTGTTACCGACGACTGAGCGCAAAGGTCCGCTGTCCACCTGCGAGGACAAGCCGCCCCTAGTAGCCACATAGTAGGTATTGCCAGTATTTACGCTGACAACATACGTGGTATTGGCCGCAATGGATAGCGGAGTGGCTAGAGACTGCTGCTGCCAACCAGACGCAGTCTCGCCGGAAAAAGCAACGGATGCCAATTGTTGGCCACTTGCCGACCAGATTCGCCCAGTGTGAGAGCCGGTCTCGTCGGAATCCTTCCAGAAACGAACGGCGGTGATCTGGCCCGCCGTCGTGGTTTGAAAGAGCATTCCTAGCTCATAGTTCACGCTGCGGCCATCGCTCTGATGGAGGGAGGCAGGCGTCTGAGTGGTGAAGAGAGTCTGCGCCATCGCCGCCCCGGACGTAAGCAAGGCGCAAAGTATAATTGTGAAGAAATACAGGGCGATTCTCTTAGGGTGTTCCCACGCCGTGAAACACGGGCGGTAACCAGATGCGACGGTTTTGGGCAACTCTCCCCCAAAGACACAATTGTGCACGCAGACTCATGAGTCTTCCGGCGAAGTCGGTGCATTCGCTGCGCCATTCCGCAGCATTCTGGTAAACGATATCTCTTGCAGTTGCATAAGGTTACGTGAGCACGGTGCGCGCGAACGGCAGGCTGCTGCATACATCACGGCAGGCTTCTGCATAAATGTAGGAAGGGTTTGCCAACGAGTGGAAGAGTGGTAGGCTGACCGGCGGCTAGTCGCTTTCGGGCTGTCTCGCTTTGACGTACCTGTGGCTGTACCGAAGTATCCAGATCGCAGCGGCCAGCGCGACGACCGTGGCGGCGAGCAGTCCGAGCTCCACCAGCGTGTTATGGAACTGCGCGGGCTGAGCCTCCGCCTGCGTTGAGGTCGCGGTAATGACCAACATGCGCCGGATGCCGGCGATCACCCCGATAATCAGAAACGGTTCGGCATTGAGGGTGTGCGACTCGAGTGAGATCGCCACCGTGTAGACGATTTCCATGGTCATCATGACCAGGAGCACCGTGTTCAGAATATCGATCGCTCGGTGCTCGATTTCGCCCGGCCCCTGGCGGGCGGCTTCATTCAGGTCGTGCAAGCCCGAATAGAGGAGCAGCACGGCGACCAGCACAAGCGCCACACCTATCAGCACGAGCACAACGCTTTCCGATCTGCCGAGCGCCGTGGCGGCGAAATGCGTCCACGGTTTCCGACGGTTGGCGTCCGCGTGTTTTTGATCGCTCATGGCGATGGAGAATATGCGAAATCGGCCGCCGGAGCCAGAGATTTACCCGCGCGCCTTTTCAGGCGGTACAGCCTGTGACCGGCGTCACGAGACCACGCTGTGTTTGCCGCCGAACGAACTGTCCGCGGTGACGTTGACGTCAGGAGCAGCCACGGCGACCGTCTGGCATTGTTCGATACGCTGTGGTCTCCTGCGTACAACTCGGAACCACCACATCAGCCCGCCGGTTGCGGCGAGCACCGCCGGCGCCAAGCCGAGCACGGTCCAGATCGCCTTGATGGTGTAGCCGGGGAATCGTCCGAAATGCAATTGCGCCAGCCAGAAAAGAAAAGTATCTCCGGCGCGGAGTTGGCTGCTGGAGTCGTTGAGGGGCTCGAGAAAATCCACGATGGCATTGAACGGCTTCGGAAACGAGAAGTAGATTCCCGAAATTCCCCAGAGCACCACAAAGGCCAGCATCCAAATCCCCACGGCGTTGTGCAGCGACCAATTGAACGCGTAGCGTTTGCGCTTCCAATCGATGGTCAGCCCGCGCCGCCAGTTTTTGATGCCAGGCCACCACAGGATGGCTCCGGTGAAGCCCAGCAGCGTAGCGAAGATCGCGCCGACACCGTTGACGAGGCGTCCCGTGGGACCGCCGAGCAGGTCATCGTGCAAATCGCCCACCCAAATGATGAAGGTGACGATAGGCCGCTCCGTAATGCCCAGGTCCGCGCCGGTGTAGGGGTCGGCCAAGCGCTCGATGATTTTGTTTTTCCGGCGCAGGCGCACTTCCACCGATTCGTCCAGGATCGCCCGGCCGCGGACTCTCGGAATCGATACTTCCTCGAGATTAAATCCGGGATAGCTTCTTTGGAGAATGGCGCCGAGTTCGTCGTTGGTCAGGCGGTGAGCGGTGGGAGTAACGTGCACGGGGTGGATGGTTAGCGCCGTTGTCAGGTCCCGGCGATAGACCAAAATACTGCCGGTGACGCTGATCATGATGATGTAAAGTCCGAGGCCAACGCCCACCCAAAGGTGGACCTGGAAGAGGATTCTGCGCAGCAAGATGTTTCGCGGCTGTCGCAACCATTGATTCCAGGTACCCATCAGTTAAATCCTAAACCGGGCGCGCCGGAGACTCAGTACGCCATGGGGCTCCGCCCAAGCTGTAACACTTCTATAACACACTGAGAGCAAAACCGGCGACTGAACTGCCCGGTTGTGACGCCAGACACGGAAACAGGTTTCGCGGCGTGAAACAACGGCCGCAGGAATCCGAAATGGCATTGTCGGTTCCGGCCGGCCAATGTAAACTGGGTGCCATATGTCGGAGATTTTTGGGTCGCACGCTGGTGCTAATACCAACGGAACCCGAGTTACTTCGCGATGCGTCGTATTCGCAGAAACCGCTGGAAGTGCGCAGGCGCATTCCATAGTTCCATAGGGTGAACATGAAGAGGAATACGTGTGTGAATTACCAGCCGTGTGGGTGGAGCTTGTCCGCCGCGACGCTGGCTGCGTCGGCCTTGGCCGTTTTGTCGATGTTGTCATTTGGTTGCGGCTCGCAACAGCCGGCGCCCGACCAGGCACAGCAGACCCAGGGAGGCGGGGGCGGACAAAATCGCGGTGGCGGCCGAGGCCGGGGAGCAGCGGTTCCCGTGGCGGTTGGGAAGGCCACACTGAAGAACATGCCCATCGAAGTGACCGCGATCGGCACCGTGGAAGCGTATTTGTCTGTCGCCGTGCGGGCGCAAGTATCGGGGATTTTGCTCGAGGCCCGTTTCAAGGAAGGCGATCTGGTTCACCAGGGGCAGGTGTTATTCAAGATTGACCCGCAGCCGTACGACGCTTCCCTGGCACAGGCCAAGGCCGCGCTGGCTCGGGATAAGGCGCTGGCCGCGAATAATCGCAGCCAGGCGGACCGCTACAAAAAGCTTCTGGATGAAGGCGTCGTGCCCGCGCAGCAAGTCGATCAGGCCTTGAGCGCAGCGGACGCGTCGGACGCGACGGTAAACGCCGATGAGGCCGCGATCCAACAGGCACAGCTGAACCTGGATTACTGCACGATTTCGTCGCCGCTCGAAGGATACACAGGCAAATTGCAGATACAGCCGGGCAACCTGGTGAATACCAACACAGCGTCCCTGGTGGTCGTCAATCAGGTCAGTCCGATTTACGTGACTTTTTCCGTTCCTCAGCAAAATTTGGGCGACATCAAGAAGTATATGTCGCAAGGCAAACTCACGGTGACCGCCACCGTGCCCAACGACCCGGGCCCACCCGAGCTGGGCATCCTGACGTTTGTGGACAATGCGGTCGATCCTTCCACGGGTACCATCCGCTTGCGGGCGGATTTCGCCAATCCGCGGGATCGTCTCTGGCCGGGTCTCTTCGTGAATACCACCCTGCGCTTGTCCGAGCGGCCGAATGCGGTGGTCGTTCCGTCGCAGGCCATTTCCAATAACCAGAGCGGTCAGTACGTGTACGTGGTGAAGGATGACGGTACAGTGGAATCGCGTCCCATCGTCGCCGGCAGTTCGACGGAAGGGCTGACAATTGTTCAGCAAGGACTGAAGCCCGGCGAAGTAGTGGTCACCGATGGACAGCTGAGGCTGGTCCCTGGAGGCAGAGTGGAAATCACCAATCGTGAGGCCGATGCCGCCTCCGCATCTTCGGTCCCGAGCGCGGCGGCTGCGGGCGGCGCTAAAAACGATCCGGCAGTGGGGCAAAAATAGATTACGCAACAAGGTAGAGGAGAAGTCCGCACGGGTAGCCCGGCTGCAGGTACAGGCTACCGCCGCGTATTCCACCTGTCCCTCCGTACCATTGACCCTCCCATCTCCCGTCTTTAGCATAAGAATACGCGTTTTGTGCGGCGCATCCATCCCTCCCTGGATGCAGCCGAGAAAGAGCGTAAACCCTTATGAGCGGTATAGAGACAGCGACCAAATCTTGGCGGAACGCCAAAGTGGCCGAAAAGCGGCGCGGCGTGCGGATGAATTCGCGCGTGCCGGTCGGCGTCGAATGGGAAAATTCCGACGGCGGTAAGTTCCGAAATCAGGCATTTACTTGCGTCGTCGGCTCTTACGGGTGCCTGGTGGTGCTGCCGGAGGAACTCGCACTCGAGCAGCGGGTCCACGTCGTGAATTTGATCACGGAGCAGAGCCTCAACGGTGTGGTGGTCTGGAAGGGCAATTTTCGCCCCGAAGGCTGGGAATTGGGCATCGAGTTGAATCAGCCCCCCATGGATTTCTGGGGGTTGGAACTGTGATCAAAGACGCCCCCCGCGGCAATTCTGCCGTACCACTTCTCACCGGCGAGGAACGGCGGCGCAGTCAACGAGTCATCGTACGAGTGCCCGTGATTTTGAAGATCGTCGTAGCCGGTAAGCCGGTAAGAACCAATGCCGTCACCGTGTCGGTGAACGACCACGGAGCCATGGTGCAGTGCGTTCGAACATTTCCCGGCGAAAGCAGCGTGGAAGTGGAAAACGACCGCACGGGCGAGAAAATACAGTGCCGCGTCACCCGCGCCCCGATTGAAAATACCGAGGGCTATCTCATCCCGCTGGAATTTTCGGCCCCGTCCCCGACCTTTTGGCGAATCTCTTTTCCCCCGCGGGATTGGAAGCCCGGCGACGAGTAAACAGTCGCCGTTGCTTCACGCGGGCCCGTCACCAGCCAGGCGCATTCATGAGCGCTCCTTCTGGCTTCTCCCGGCGAGTCCCCGTATGCTTCTTGACTTTATGAACAACGGCTCATTTTTCGGGCGGCACTGAAGACCTCGGCCGCATCTAAGACCGGAGACCGGCGAGTGCATTTCCGATGGAGGCAAGCCGGTACCGCCCGTCATACGGAAGGTGACATGCCACGAGTCTCTGGTTTGCGAGGCGCTGGTTTGGGATGGCTTCGATATTTTGCGCTGGCGATGTGCGCAGTCTGTCTGTGTCTTGCTGCAGGAAGTTACTCCACGTACGCCCAGTCCGGTGTCCGCGACCGTGTTGTGGGTCCGGTTGATAATTCGCAATCTTCAGTTCTTAGCGGCAATCTCCGCCCGTCCCTCAGACCGGAATTCGATCGGGGACCGCTCGACCCGGCAACTCGGCTGGGCCGCGTCACCATGTTTTTCAACCGCACGCAACAGCAGGAGTCTGACTTGCAAACCCTGCTCACTCAGCAGCAAGATCCCGCTTCCGCAAATTATCATCGCTGGCTCACGCCGGAAGAGTTTGGGGCGCGATTCGGCCTCAGCCAGCCCGACGTGGATAAAATCGCCGCCTGGCTGCAAGCGCAGGGCTTGACCATCGTTGAAGTAAGCCGCAGCCGGACGTGGGTGGCCTTCAGCGGCACGGCGCAGCAAGTGGGCGCGGCTCTGCACGCCGACTTGCATCGCTACGCCGTCGGCGGGGAAATGCATTTTGCGTTGAGCGGCGAGCCATCAGTGCCCAGCGCGTTTGCCGGCGTGGTGATAGGGTTTCGCGGGCTGGACGATTTTCGGCTGAAGCCTCACGCTGTGAAAAAAGTCGACCCACGCTTCACGTCGGGAGTGTCGGGGAGTCATTTCCTGGCGCCGGGTGACTTGGCCACGATTTACAACCTCGCACCCCTCTATAATTTAGCGTCTCCCGTTGACGGCACCGGGCAGACGATTGCCGTCGTCGGCCAGACAGCCATCAACGTCAGCGACGTGGACACCTTTCGCAGCCTTTCAGGATTGTCAGTGAACCATCCTAAAGTGACTCTGATACCGGGGTCTGCGGATCCG
>Ga0210394_10005276_pt1 | contig 14548 bp, 12 predicted proteins | sample IncBWC12MmetaG_FD_160121 | JGI IMG/M metagenome (GOLD analysis project Ga0210394, IMG submission 160121) | Forest soil microbial communities from Barre Woods Harvard Forest LTER site, Petersham, Massachusetts, United States - Inc-BW-C-12-M | ecosystem: Environmental > Terrestrial > Soil >...
CGGATTCGATACCCCAAAGCCATTATTGGCCAGTCCGTCGACCGGGTTTGCCGTCGGGTTATCGTTGCCATCAACCGCTCCGGAAACGGGAACGGTCGTCCCTACGGTAGCGGCACCCGTCGTGGTGGCCCCCGCGACGGTCGTCGCCGTGCCTACAAACGAGCCGCCTCCGGTCGGCAAATTGTTGCCCGACACGTCATTGGCGTCAGCGACAAAACCGACCCCGGCCGCGACCAGCTGGGCGGCGTTGGTTGCGTTCAGGCCGTTGGCCTCGACGCTTTGCAGGGCGGACACCGCATTGGCGGTGTCGGTCTTGAGAGTGCCTGAGAGCAATTCATTGTCGAATCGATCGCCGAAGACCCCTCCCTGCGAGCCGGTGAAACTCGCCCCAAACTCGTTGTAATTGTTGATCTCGGTGATCAGCGATTGGACTTCCGAAGCGGTCGGCTGAACGGTGCCGTTGGCAATATTGCCAAACGTATTGTTCAACTGATTGGCTTCCGCAATGAACTGCGACCAGAAGTTGGTTTGAGCCTGGTTATCCTGAAATTGCAGGATGGTGCCGCCGTGGTCATTCACCCCGCCGATGCCGTTGAGGTAGCCGGGCAACTCGCCAAATCCACCCGTGCTCGCGCCGAATGTCTGATTTGGTTGCGCGCCATTGTTGGCAACGGAAACGTCGCCCGCCGCGGTCGCCAGGGCGGCATCGTTATTCACGATATCGACAATGTCGAGAATGTTGTCATTCGTCGATCGCGCGGCGTCGTTGGGATTGGTCGCGTACATCGGATCGAATTTGTTGATCTGCATTTCGATTTGGTTGAGCGCCGTTTCCAAGTGAACGGTCGTCAAGGCCTGTTCCTGCTGAGCCGTCAGGGCCTGCCCTTGCGGGGACATGCCCGCCTGCTCATTCGCCTCGATGGCTGCGAGAGCCGTCGGACTGTTGATGATGTTCGTCAGGCCCGTCGCCACCGCCTGCATGTCGGTGTTGAACTCGGTGAGATTGTTCGCATTCAATCCTCCGATCTCAAGATTGTGGGCGGCGTTGAAGACGGAACCGATCTGCGCCAAGGTCGGAGGCGCCGCGGCCGAACCCTCGGCCGCTCCGAGGCTCGCGGCTGAATCGCTCCCAGTCGGCAGCGCCTGGAACCCTACATTGGTAAAGCCGGTGCCGCTTTGATACGCCGCCCCATTCAACGCGCTTGCCAACGTGGCATCGCCGTTCACTTCCGACAGAATCTCCTGTTGAGTAAGTGCGATCGTTCCTTGCGCCGCTACTTCCGCTGCGCTGTTGCCAACCGATAGCGGCGCCTCGTGCTGCAGCGTCGCCAGCTGCCCCTGAATCGTCTGTAGTTCGGCAATCAAGCCCGGATCTGTAATCGCCTGACCACCAACGGTAATCCCATTCGGATTTGCCAGCATCGCGCTGACATCGGCCTGGACGGCATTGATGTCCTGCACATACATCGGCTCGTAGGGCTGTTCATTGTTGGCGCTCGACGCTTCGAGCTGGGTAGAACCTGTCCAGAGTCCGCCATCGGAAAGGCGGACCGCGTCGTTGAAGACTGCGCCGGCCTGCGCCAGATCGGTCGACGTGTTCAGAGCGCTTTGAATCGTCGTCGCGTAGTCGTTGCCGACTTGGGTGATCGATACCCCATCCAGCCCTTCAGTATCCCGGATCGTCGTTGGAACTGTGATCATTTTATTTATCCTCTCCTCCGCTGGCCCCTGGTGAACTTTACAAAATACGTGTGATCAGGCGCCCGGTCCCGGCAGGCCAAGCAACGCCTCGCAGCATCAGGCACTCTCATTGTTTGCGTCGACTGTGTCAGGCTGGCGGCTCTTAGACGCCGTTGCTTGGGTATTGTCTGGACGATAACGAGTTGCGAGCGAAGCATCTGTGCGCACGCCGCTTCGTTCGGAAATGCGACAACGGTCTGCCGCCATCGTCGCGCCTCGAAATCACAATCACTCCGTCACCGACATCACAATGCGGCGAAACAAACGTCACGTTGCGCGATGGAAATGTGCCTGCAGGGTTCAAGAAATAAGGCAACGCCATTTGGCAAGCGCGAACAGACGATGTTCCGCGTTTGCATGATTGTGGCAACGCTCGAAATTGCAAAAACGATTCACTGCTCGACGAAGGCGCGGCGCATCTGATCGGCGATCGGCTTGAAGAGATAGCTCATCATCGTCCGGCTTCGCGTTTGCATGAAAATCTCGGCAGGCATTCCCGGCACGAGCTGTTGACCAGCAAGCCGCCGGCGCTCCTGGTCCGACAGGATAACTCTCACCGTGAAATAAGGCGCGTTGGTCTGCTGGTCACGGCTGGTGTCAGCCGAGACATAGGAGACGGAACCGATGAGTTGCGGCGTCACCCGCTGATTGAAAGCCGAAAACCGGACAAAGGCCGGCTGACCGGTGCGCACCTGGTCGATGTCCTTGGGTTGCAGCCGCGCCTCGATCTGCAAGTCTTCCGTATCGGGAACGATTTCCATGATGGTATCGCCGGCGCGGATGACTCCGCCGATGGTGTGGGCGGCAAGCTGATGAACGATACCGGCTACCGGCGCATGGATCTCGATACGGTCGAGCAGGTCGCGCGCCGAAACGCTGCGTTCGACCAGTTCGGCCTCCTTGCCCTGGGCTTCGCCGAGCTCTTTCACGACGTCGGTGCGAAAATCCTGCTCCGCGCGGACCATCTGCAGCTGGGTCTCGCCGATCTTTGATTTCGTCTCGGCGATCGAGGACACGATCTGCCCGTGTTCGCCGTCGATCCGCGCGGCTTCCCGCTGCAGCGTCGTCAGCCGGGTCAGCGGAACGAGGTGTTTGTCATACAGCTCCTGCACGCCGGTCAACTCGCCCGCAATCAGTTCCAATTGCCTGGCCTTGGAATCGAGCTGGGCTTCGAGGCCCACGATTTCCTGGGTCAATTGCGTAACCTTGCCCTGCAACAGGTCCTTCTGGCTTTGCCGCGCGGTCAGGCGAGCCTTGAACAGCGAATCTTCCGACGCAAGCAGGCTTTTTACCGTCTCATTCCCCGAACGGGACGCAAGCCCCACAGGAACTTCTATTTGCGTAAGCCCGTCGCGCTCGGCCACGAGACGAGCGATCTTCGCTCCCAACTCATCGAGTTGCTTGCTCACCATTTGCAAGCCGGCCCGCGCCTGTGTCGCGTCCAGTCGCAACAGCAGCTCGCCCGTCTGCACCCGGCTACCGTCCTGCACATCGATGTCGGCGACAACGCCTCCGGTCGGATGCTGGATATTCTTGACGTTCGATTGCACGACAAGATTGCCGGGCACGACGACCGCTCCGGCGAGCGGCACGAACGCGGCCCATCCTCCACCGAGGATTCCGGCAACCAGGAGAACGCGAATGCCGACGCGCAGCTCGTGTTCGAACGCCCATCGAACGCCCGTCTGCAGGCTGTGGTCGGTTCCGTCGGCGGGAGGTGCAGCACCGTCACGATCGAGAATGAAGGCGGCGCCCGTCATCAGGCCGTTGCGGCACTTGTCGACCAGCTCTGCAACCGCCGCGTTGGCCTTGGGTGCAGCAGCTAAAGCACCAGCACGTTCGCCTTCAATTTCCGCCAGAGGCAAATCCTCGCGCGCAGTCATGTCCGGCATGGGCTTGCGCAGATCCATATAGACCGGGCCGCTCTGAAAGATGGGCGGGCTCTGCCGGTGGAGCGGCGGCAAGCCCGGCTCAACCGAGGGTCTGACATCGTCTTCGGCCTCGGCGGCAGCCTTGATGCCGAACGGCTTCAGGCAGATATCAATCGCAAGTTTGACGGTGCTCTTTGGTTTTCGCCTCGGACGGAGCGGTTGCGGTTTGCGTGGCGCTTGACGTTTCCGCGTTTCGCCGCGCGCGGACGAGCCAGACGGATGCCGGCCGTCGCCGCGCTCAGCGTTGAGTGCCTTGCGCAAACGCTGAAGTTCGAGAATCAGCGCCTCACCCTGCGGCCCGACGCGGTCGGCATCAGGCTCGCCGCTCCAGTTCCGATCACGTCCGTCGAGGTGTCGATGATCTTGAGAGTCCTGCATGGCTAGACGCTCTCGGGGGCTACGGCCTGGCGCGGCACGGGACTGGGCGCGGCGCGCGCCTGCGTCTTGGGTGGCACGCCTTGTGTCTTGGAGCCGCCAACCCGAGCGAAGACCTCTTTACACGTGCCGAAGGCGATCGACTTTCCTTCGTAAAGCACGAGCGCCATGTCCAATGCGGCGATTACGCTGGGACGATGCGATATCACGATAACGATGCTCTTGTTCTGGCGCAGGATCTGAATGGCGCGGCTCAACGCGTTCTCGCCGTCGGTATCCAGGTTGGCGTTGGGCTCGTCGAGTACGACCAGAAACGGATCGCCATAGACAGCGCGTGCAAGCCCGATTCTCTGCCGCTGGCCCGCCGACAACGACGAGCCGCCTTGGCCGATTTGGGTGGAATAGCCATTGGGCAGCCGCACGATGAGATCGTGCACGCCCGAAATCTTCGCGGCCCTTATGATCGCCTCGGATGTCGGGCGCTCATCGAAGCGGCAGATATTTTCGGCGATCGTACCGTCAAACAAAGCGACGTCTTGCGGCAAATAGCCGATATGCCGCCCAAGGTCCTCGCTTCGCCACTGATCGATCGCCGCGCCATCAAGTCGAACGGCGCCGCCTTTGGCCGGCCAAATTCCGACGAGCGCCTTGGAAAGCGAGGTCTTGCCGGATGCGCTGGCGCCCAGCAACGCCAATCCCATACCCGCCTTGAGCGAGAAACTGACGCTCGAGACGATCGGCGTGTCGGTGGCGGGTGCGGTGACCGTGAGTTGCTGGACGGCGAGTTCGCGGCACGGACGCGCCAGGTGAACGGCCGGGACAGGAGGCCTCGCCGTTACCTTGCAAACCTCGCGCAAACGCGCGATGCCCTGGCGCGCGGCGACAAGCTGCTTCCAACTGGACAATGCGACCTCGACCGGCGCCAGCGCCCGCCCCATCATGATCGACGACGCGATCATGATGCCGCCCGAAGCGCTGTCGGTGACCACCAGATACGCGCCCACCCCCAACATCCCGGACTGCAGGACGTAACGCAACACCTTGGCGCCCGAGCCGAGATTGGCGAAGAGGTCGCTGGCGCGCATGTTTTCCCGCAGGTATCGCTCGTTCGATTGCGACCACCGCACCTTGAATCGATCCGTCATGCCGAGCGCGCGGATTACCTCGGCATTGCGCTGGATGGTGCCTACAAGCTCCTGGCGCTGTGCGCTGGAATCCGTCGCGGACCTCGCCGCATCGCGCGATAGACGTTCAGTCAGGAACATCATCGCCACGATGGAAATGGTCCCGATCACCGCGGTGATGCCGATCGCGGGATGAAACAGAAACAGTCCAATCAGGAAGATTGGAATCCACGGCATGTCAAGGAACGCGGTCGGTCCCATGCTCGACATGAAGGCACGAACCTGCTCGAGATCGCGCGACGGCTGCTGCATGGCCGACGGTTTCACGCCGCGAAGCGGCAACGTCACAAGCGCATTGTGGATCGCCTCCTGAAGGCCGACATCGAAAAGCGTCGCAACGCGACACAACATACGTGCCCGCAGCGCGTCGAAATATCCCTGAATCAGATAGGCAAGCAGCACCATCAGCGAGAGACCGAACAGTGTTGCGAGATTCCGGCTCGGAATGACGCGGTCGTAAACCTGGAGCATGTAGAGAGAGCCGGACAGCATCAACAGATTGATCACGCCGCTAAATGCGGCAATGCCGGTCATTCGTCGCGCACTCTCGCGCAGACCCTGCAACACCGGATCATCCGCCGCCGATATAGCCAGCAAACTGCGCGGTCCGGACCGTAAAGTCCGTCGCAAACGATCTTGCACGCGAATCCCCCTTTGCATCTCCTCCTTGAGCGCCAGTCCGGTTTTCTTTTGGTGGCCGATGCTGTCCATTTTCCGGCAGCAATTGGACCGAGGGTAGTCTCTGCTGCGACTTTCTGACCACAAGACAGTCGATCAAGCGCGACAAATCGAGCAAGGGAGTTCATGTGCCAAAACGTGCGGCACCTTCACCCGGCACTGCGCCCAAACATGACGCATCGAAGATGCCGCGCTCCGCAATTAAAGTCATAGAATCGTCCGGCTATCACCTTGCTTCAGCGAGCATTGGCCCCTGTCTCGGCCGAATGACGCCACGAACCTGAATAATCTATGAGTGTTCCGCCGGCGGCGTTGATCGATTTCTTCCGGGCAGACGGCGGTACGAGCAGCAAGGGAAAAACAAAATGAGATGCTTGGCGTATGATGCGAATTCGCCCGATAGCATGAGGATCGGCAGGTAATCAGCCACGCGCAGATTGGCGCATCGTTCGCAGCGGGCATCGCTGTTTGGACGGTGAGGCCGCGCGTCGACGAAAAGGAGACGATTTCAATCGCCGGCCAGGCGATCTCTCACTCGGGGGACGAACAGTTGAGTAAGCGTCACTACGGTACCGTACAGCTGCGCTTGGATATATCCGGTGTAAGGCCGCGCTGCGCATTTACCCGGCGCGCAACGGCCGCGCGCCGCACCGGACTGGATACTCGCTGCTTTCACAAGGGAGCGCGCGGGTGAGACAACGCAAGACCGATTACGGCACAATCTTCTTGCATTGGCTGCTTGTCGCAGCAGTCGGGGCGGCGTTCGTCAGCGGGCTTCGGATCGCAACGGAGACGCCGAGCCGAACGTGGATCAACCTGTTCGACGCGCTGTTGCCGCGGGCCAATGTCTGGACCCTGCACATGGAAGCAGCCGTGGCGCTGTTTGCGATCGCGGTCGCCTATTCGGTCTATTTGACCCGATCCGGCCTGAGCCGCCGCGTTCAACTGGACAAGATTCGTCTGCGTGCGCTGATTGGACCAAAGCAAAGCCGGCTTGGCGCCGTCAGCGTCCTCCTTTCGTGGTTCTTCTTTCTCGCCATGGCGATCCTGATCGTCAGCGGCGGCCTTCTCTATTTTGGCGTGCTCGCGGGCCAAAACGTAGCGGCCGCGCATTGGTGGGCGAGCTGGGCAATTCCGGTCTTCACCTGCCTGCATATTCTCGTGCAGATCATGATCGGCGGGACGCAGCAGCTTCTCCGCATTTTCCGTCCCGGACGCTTGCCGCCTCCTCCACCTCGCCTTGATGCGGTGGAGCTGCTCACATTGCTCGTCGAACAGTCCGAGCAGCCGGCGCCGCAATCCCGGCCACAGCCGAAACAGAAGACGACAACCGGCAACACCGCCAAGCAGCGCGACGTGACACTGCAAGCAAACCCTCTCATCGTTGCAACGTTGGTGGCGATTTTTGGCACCTGGCTCATGATCGCGACAGACTGGCTGATGGTTGACAGCCTGCGCATCCACCGGATCTCCAGTGCCCAGGCCCCCATTCTCGACGGCGAAACGTCCGATCCGGTCTGGCGCGGCATTCAGCCGTTCTCCCTGATGACCAGCCAGGGAGACAATTTCGACGGCAAGGGCGAAACCAGGATCGATATTCGCGCGGTGCATGACGGCACCTGGGCGTATTTCCTGTTCACCTGGGAGGATCCGACGCGGTCGTTGAAGCAACTGCCGCTCATCAAGCGGACTGAGGGCTGGCAACTGCTTCATGACGGCTACGAGAGAGGCGACGAGCATGCCTTCAATGAAGACAAGTTCGCCGTCCTGTTTACGACGCTGGACCTGACACTGGCCGGCGACCACACCTTCCATGCAAGTCCACAGCCGATCGCCGGCGTGCCCCAGACAATGACCGGGAGAGGCTTGCACTACACACCTGCCGCCGGCATTTACGCCGACGTGTGGCAGTGGAAGGCCACCAGCGCCGGCCCGGGCGGCTGGATGGATGATGATCATTTCGGTCCACCGCTCGAGCCAACCCCCGCCCAATTGCAGAACGCCGCCCCCTACAGGGGCGGGTTTGAGCCCGACCCCGGCACTGCGAACTATTTCAATAATTTCGACGGGTCTTTGGATCCGGCAGACCGCGATCAATTGGTGCGGCCGCGCCGGCTACCGAAGAATCTCGCCGCAACATCAGCGGCAATGGGAACCATCGATCTCGATCCGGAGGTCGGCGAGAACGACGGCGCGCGCTGGTTCATGACAGAACTCGAATCGGCCCCGTATTCGAAGGAGCTGGACCGTCAGATACCCGTCGGCACAGTCATTCCCGGGGTCATCATATCGGGGGAATTTTCAGGTGATCGCGCCGATGTTCGATGTGCGGCGCGATGGGCCTCCGGACACTGGTCGCTCGAGGTCGCGCGCCTGCTCGATACCCACAGCCAGTTCGATGTGCCGATCAAGACAGGCATCTTCATGCGCGTCGCGGCATTCGACCACAGTCAGATCGCGCATACGCGGCATGTGCGGCCCATTCGTATCGAGGTGGAGTAATGACGAAAATCTGCAAGGTGACCTTCAACAACCAGCCGTTTCTTGTGAATTGCGGTGATCTCCTGCTCGACGGCGCACTGATGAGCGGCGTCGAGCTGCCCCACGATTGCCGCAGCGGCATTTGCGGATCCTGCCGGGTACGTCTTGTGGACGGCAAGGTATTCGGCGGCATCGATGAGAGCAGCGGCATGATCCACGCCTGTCAGGCGCGGGTCGTCTCGGATCTTAAAATCGTCGCCGAGCCGACGCCTGATACGGTTTCGATACCGGCGCGCGTATCCGATTTGATCCGCCTCGCACCCGACGTTGTCGGCGTCGGTCTTGAGCTCCAGCAGCCATTCCGGCATTTGCCGGGCCAATATTGCAAATTGCAATTCCGCGGTTTCGCGGAGCGATGCTATAGCCCGACCTATCCACTCGAGGGCGCCCCGAACAATCGCCGGATGCATTTTCACATCCGGCGCCTCGAGCATGGCGCTGTATCATCGGCGCTTGGAAGCAAGATCTGTGTTGGCCACCGCGTCAGGCTGTCGGGTCCATTCGGCAGCGCATTTCACCGCCGCGAACATCGCGGTCGGGTGGTCCTGGTCGCCGGCGGGACGGGGTTCGCGCCGATGTGGGCGATCGCCGCTGCGGCTATCACCGAGCGGCCGCAGCGCGAGCTGACGTTTGTCGTCGCCACCCGAAAGCTGAAGTCGTTCTACATGCACAGCGCGCTGTGCCGGCTGGCACGATTTCCCAATGTCACCATCGTTCCCGTCGTATCGGAACCGCAGAGCGTCTCGTTCGCCATCAGAAGCGGCCGACCAATCGATTACCTGCCGGATCTATCGCCGGCAGACATCGTCTACACGGCGGGTGCGCCCGCCTTGACGGAAGCTGTGGCAGAGATCGCGAAGGCAGCAGGCGCCAGATGCTACACCGACCCGTTCTCGCCAAACGATCATGGCGGAGAAACCTCCGGCCTGATGGCCCGTTTCGTCGGTTGGCTGGACGGCTCCAAAAAGAGCCCCGAAATTCTGCACGCCGCGTAGAGCGCCGTTGCTCTCGCAGGCGCAGCCGTTACAGGCCTGATCATCATTCCAGTTCTCGAATGAGGAGAACCCGATGACGAAGATAACTTTCATCGATCGCAAGAATAACGCCAAAAGCATCAGCGTGAATAACGGCGACACGGTCATGCGTGCAGCAGTCAGTCATGGCATCAAAGGAATCGTTGCGGAATGCGGCGGCAACGCCATTTGCGCCACCTGCCATGTTTATGTCGAGGAGACCTGGATTTCGAAAGTCGGTCCCCTTGGGAACGATGAGGGGTTGCTGCTGGACATGACCGCGGCCGTGCGCCGCCCGAACAGCCGGCTGTGCTGTCAGATCAGGGTCACACCGGCGCTCGACGGCCTGACCCTCCGCCTGCCGGACAAACAAGTGTGATGCCGGAGCTACGCCACCCTTTCTGACGGCAATGCAGCACCATCGAAATCGGGCTTTGAGGCCGGGACCGGCCGGTGGCATTGTTGTTGCTACGTCGGACCATGCGCCGGCCGCGGTTCAAACGCCGGCAAGGGTTGAGCTCAAGGAGACACCATGGATCATCGCCTGCCTTCAACACCCGGCAAAGTGCACTGGGGCCTGTGGGACGCCACGTTGCCGCCCGTCCTGAGGATCGCCTCCGGCGATCGCGTGACGATCGACACGCTGTCCGGCGAGCCCGAGGATATGCCGGACCCCGCTTCAGACTTCCAGATCTTGCCCGACCACAAGGCAGTATTCGCGTCCACGTTTCGTGGTCCGGGGCCGCATCTGCTGACCGGGCCGATTTTTGTCGAGGGCGCGGAGCCCGGCGACGTGCTCGAAGTGCGTTTGCTCGATATCAAGCTGCGAACCGACTGGGGCTGGAATCTCCAGCTGCCGTTCTGGGGCACCTTGCCCGAGGATTTTCCAGAATTGCGCCGGCTCCATATCCCGCTCGATCGCGAGCGCAATATCGCCCGGCTGCCATGGGGTCAGGAACTGCCGCTTGCGCCGTTCTTCGGCAATTTCGGCGTCGCGCCGGCGCCCGGCTGGGGACGGCTCTCGTCGACCCAGCCACGGGCCTTTGGCGGCAACATGGACAATAAAGAACTCGGCGTCGGCTCCACGACCTATTTCCCGGTCTTCGTTCGGGGCGCGCTATTCTCGGCCGGTGACGGGCACGGCGTGCAGGGCGACGGCGAAGTTTGCCTGACGGCGATCGAGACGCCGCTCACCGGGACCTTCGAATTCCATCTGCGCAAGGACATGAAGCTGACGACGCCACGCGCCGAGAAGCCGGACGCCTGGATCACCATGGGCTTTGACGAGGACCTCGACGATGCCGTCAAACAGGCGCTGCGCGACATGATCGCGCTGGTCTGCGAGCATTCAAATCTTTCGCGGCAGGATGCTTACACGCTTTGCTCGCTGGCCGCCGACCTCCGCGTCACCCAAATGGTGGACCTCAACAAGGGAATCCACTGCATGCTCCCGAAAGCACACCTGCCCCGCCGCTGACGCCCAAAGCACGATCTCTCACCTTCGAGGCGCGCGGCGGTCCTGTTACTTGAGTGAGCGCCCCGGCAGCACGACCGGCACATGCGCCGACGAACTCACCACACGCGGTGCACCATCGGAATAGATCGGGACTCGATCACCCTGACCCTTGATCAGGGCCTCGAGGACCAGAAAGAACTTCTCGGAAAGCATGGGACGAACTCCATTGTTCATCGATTGCCCCGATGCTGCGCCGACTCTGTTTCACCTCTGTTTCGTGCGGGCCCCGAAACGGTTTCGTCGGCTCCGCCAGAGCTGGCGCACCGTCACATCACTGTGATGGGGCTCAAGCCGGCGGACCAGACGTTCGTTTCGGCGAATGGCCGGTCAGTAGGTCGAAGGATCGGGCGAATCCGTCGGCTTCTCGAAGGCCCGCTTCATCGCCGGGCTCATCGGGATGTTCAAATTGGCACCCTTCGGTGGGATCGGTTGTGTGAACCACTTGTCGTAGAGTGCCGCGCCTTCGGGGCTTCTGTAGAGCGCCGAAGTCGCGGCGTCGGCAACCGCCTTGAATGCCACATCGTCCTTACGCAGCATGATTCCATACGGCTCAGGCTTGGAGAACGCGTCCTCCGAGATCACGTAAGCCTTGGGGTCCTTCGCGTTGGCGACCAGGCCCGCGAGCACGATATCGTCCTGGACAAAGGCCACTGCCCTGCCGGTCTCGACCATCAGGAACGCTTCGCCTTGATCCTGAGCCGGGACGACCGTCATCCCCAGATTCAATCGGCTATTGAATTCGAGCGCCTGCTTGATGTTGGTCGAGCCGGCCGGAGCGACGACTGTTTTGCCCTTGAGGTCGTTGATCGAGCCGATCTTCGAATCGACCTTCGAGACGAAACGGCTCGCCGTCAGGAAATGCGTGTTGGTGTACCAGACCTGCTGTTGCCGCTCGACGTTGTTGGTGGTGTTGCCGCATTCGAGGTCGATCGTGCCGTTGGCCATCAGCGGAATGCGCATCGAAGCCGTCACCAGCTGATACCGCACTTCGAGCTTGTCCAGCTTCAGTTCGCGTTTCACCGCGTCGACGATCTTGGCGCAGATGTCCATGGCGAAGCCGACCGGCTGCCGGTTGTCGTCGAGATAGGAGAAGGGAATCGAGGCCTCGCGGTGCCCGATGGTGATGTATCCAAGCTCCTTGACCTTTGCGAGCGTACCGGTGAGCTCCTGGGCATCAGCGATTGGCGCGCTTGAAAGAAGCGCCGCGAAGGTTAACGCCACGAACAGGTTCTTATGCAACTGAGTTCTCCGTCGCCGATGTTGGCCTTCGGCCATGCTTCGCGATATCGGAGAATATTGCAAGGCGCCGAGGAGCAGATCGGCGGTGTCACCGCCGGTCGAAGCTGAAGTGAGGCGTGCCCTGCCGTCACCACCGGCTTCGTCTCGCTCTACCAAAGGTAGCTGGAAAGACCCGATCAACACGCAAACGTGTTCTTGACCTCACGCAACTCTGCGTGGCGACCGGGCTTGGTCTTTCGACACAACCTTCGTTGTTCAGAGTAAATGGGAGACTTTAAATGCTTCGCCGAACATTGATTGCCTTTACGACTGTCGTTGCACTTGGTTGCGTGCCGTTAACCTCCAGCGCGTTTGCGGCCGGCGAAGCCGGTGGTCACGGTGGCGGCGGACACGCGGCGGCAGGTCGCGCCGGCGGCGGACATGCGATGAGCGGACACGCCATGGGTGGTCGCGCCCATGCTGGCGGTGCGCGTCGATATGCCGGCGGGCGTCGTGGCGGACGCGGGTACGGCGGCGGCTATGGTTACGGCGGCGGCGACTACGGATGCAACGGCTACTACGATGACTACAATGGCTGCGGTTATAATCCAGGCGCAGCTATCGTTGGCGGCTTGATCGGCGGCGCCTTGAACGGCTTCGGCACTTACTGAATAAAGCCACCGTCGCTTGACCACGAAGAAGCCGGGATCAAATCCCGGCTTTTTTCTGGCTAACCCAAACGATACGCATCCTCAGTTCCGGTTTTTGGCCGAGAACATCGGTCAGCCAATGTACACATTGCTCGGCAGCGTCCAGGGCATCCGCCGGCGAAAGATAGGCAATGCCCGAATAGTACTGCACTGGCGTCCACCGCCCGTTATCCTCGATGTCGCGCCGAAATTCCTCGAACCCGTAGCTGCCATTTTCTCGCGAAAAGAAATCGACGCATCTGTTGTGCTCGAGATCTTCGATGCTGATAAACACAGTCCACGACTTGTCGATGCGATGTGACATCAAGCCCGCTTATTCGGCGATGGGTCAGGACGACGTTTGAGGCTTGCGGGGATCAGCGGCTGTCGCTGCCGCGGCCACTCCAGTTGCTCCAGTTCACGCCGGTGAGACTGCCAAAGTCGGTCGCGAGCGGCCGCTTGGTTTGCCTCTCATACGCCGCAATACAGCGCTCGGACTCGGCGATCTTTCGCTTCAGGTCGGCGATGGCTTTCGAGGTTTGCCCTCGCCCGGCAGCAATCTCGCCTTTGGTGAACCGGCCGGTTTCCAAAGCCTTCAACGCCTCGCGATTTTTCCTGAGCTGAACCCTATGCCACGCAATCCGACTATCGCTGTCCGCACTCATGATCCAGCTTCCTGATTCGCCATCATCATATCATTGCATGCGAGCTGAAAAGCGGCAGTGCCGCCTCCCGAATGGCCGGCAATTGTGGCTGAGACGCAACTTCACGGTCGGGCAGTGGGAGAAAGGCAGCGGCGTACCGTCGGTTATATTCTCCGCCTGCCCCAGCGGCGTCCGTAACCGCCGCCGCCGATCAACCGCAGCAGCAGCAGAAGGACCACGGCCCCGATAAAGGCATTGATGATCAGAGCGACGATCCCGACACCGAGGTGAATACCAAGCTGCGGCAGCAGCCAATCGCCGATAAAGGCGCCGATCAAACCGACCAGCAAATCGCCGATCAATCCGAAGCCGCCACCCTCCATCACCCTGCCCGCCAAATATCCGGCGACAATTCCAACAACGATGATCACAAGAAGACTTTGATTGGATAGGTGCATGACCTGTCTCCCGAGAGGGTACCTCGGGTAATGCCGACAGATGACCGTTGTTCCGCCCGCCGATTGATTCGCTTTGATGTTCGCATCCTCGGGATAGTGGTGACTGGACAACGGGCCGCGTCACTTCCGCCTACGCAACGGCCAAACGCCTGCAACGCGAGCAGCGCATCAGCTATTCCGGAAAAAGGGTTGGTGCAGCGCACTATCACTCATATGTCTTTGATAGACCAATGAGGTGCGCCGCGTGGCTAATGTGAATGCTGATGCTCTGGTGTCGTCACGGCATCGGCCGATGGGCTTCCCGGAGTTCGTCATCGTGATCGCTTCGATCATGGCGCTGAATCCGCTGGCGATGGACATGATGCTGCCGGCGCTGCCGGACATCGCATCGGCATTCCACATCACCGCTGCCAACAAACCGCAGGAAGTGTTGTCGGCGTTCCTGATCGGCTTCGGCATCGGCCAGTTCATCATGGGCCCTCTTTCGGACCGTTTCGGCCGGCGTCCGGTATTGATCGACGGCATGGCCCTTTATTGCATCGCGAGCCTTCTTGCGATCAT
>Ga0210394_10005277_pt1 | contig 14547 bp, 11 predicted proteins | sample IncBWC12MmetaG_FD_160121 | JGI IMG/M metagenome (GOLD analysis project Ga0210394, IMG submission 160121) | Forest soil microbial communities from Barre Woods Harvard Forest LTER site, Petersham, Massachusetts, United States - Inc-BW-C-12-M | ecosystem: Environmental > Terrestrial > Soil >...
CGTGAAACTTGCCAGGTTCGTGCGATACAGCGAGAACGGCGAACGCCGCGAGGACACGCTCAAGTTGCCCTTGAAAAGCGTCAGACCGACACTGCCCGTGACGCGCTCTTGCGATTTCGCGAAGAACGCGTCAAGCGATTCACGCAGGGGCGTAAACCACATTCCGTAATAAACCATTTCCGCATAACGCAAGGCGAGCATTTGCTGGTAATGAACCGTCTCGCGATCGAGGCACAGCGATTCGAGTTCGCGGTGCGCTGCGATCAGAAGAGTGCCGCCAGGCGTTTCGTACGCTCCCCGCGACTTGATTCCCACGAGGCGGTTTTCGACCATCTCCATTCGTCCCACGCCATTCGCCGCCGCGATTTCATTCAATTGTTCAATGAGCGAGACCGCGCCGAGCTTCTTGCCGTTCACGAAGACCGGAACTCCGGCGTCGAAACCGATTTCTACTGTCGTTGGCTGATCGGGAGCCTTGGCCGGCGAAATTACCCATTGCCACATCGATTCTTCTGGCGCGTTCGCCGGATCTTCGAGCACTCCGCCTTCGTGGCTCAAGTGCCAGATGTTGCGATCGCGGCTGTAAATATTCTTGGTGGTCTGCTCGACGGGGACATTGTGCTCGCGAGCATAGGCGATAGCGTCTTCACGCGAGTTGATTTTCCACTCACGCCAGGGCGCGATGATTTTTAACTCCGGCGCAAGCGCCTTGGCCGCAAGCTCAAAGCGAACCTGGTCGTTGCCTTTTCCCGTGCAGCCGTGCGCCAGCGCGTCGGCTCCCAGCTTCTTTGCCAATTCCACCTGGCGCTGAGCGAGCAATGGTCTCGCGAAGGACGTTCCGAGCAGATACTTGTGCTCGTAAACGGCGCCCGCACGCAACGTCGGCCAGATGAATCTAGTAATGAATTCTTCGCGCAAATCTTCCACGTATGCTGCGCTTGCACCGGTTGCGAGCGCTTTTTTACGCGCACCTTCCAAATCCTCGCGCTGGCCCAGATCGCCGATCATGGCGATCACTTCGCAGCCGTACGTTTCCTTCAGCCAGGGAATAATGATGGAGGTATCAAGCCCCCCGGAATACGCCAACACAACTTTCTTCGGCAATTCTTTCTCCTCGCGCGGTTACGACCGCGAATTTCTTAATTGAGCAGCGTGAGCAGAATCGCTTTCTGCACGTGCAGCCTGTTTTCTGATTGATCGAACACGATTGAGCGTTCCGAATCGATCACGCCTTCCGTCACCTCGGATCCACGATGGGCCGGCAGGCAATGCATAAAGACGGCGGCCGTAGCGGCCTGCGAAAATAAACCTTCATTCACTTGGTAATTGGCAAACGCGAGTTCGCGCGCGGCCGATTCTTCTTCTTGCCCCATGCTTGCCCACACGTCCGTGTAAATCGCCTGTGCGCTTGCGACCGCATCTTCAGCCGAGCGCATAATTTCAACTTTCCCACGCGCCTCGCGTGCCACTCGTTTTGCTTCGGCGACGATAGCGGCATCAGGTTCGTAGCCAACAGGCGTCGCCACTCGAATGTGCGCCCCCACGCGTGCCGCAATCGTGAGCAGCGAATGACACACATTGTTGCCGTCGCCAACATATGCGAATTTCAGCCCACGCAATCCCCCGAAACGCTCCTCGAGCGTGAAAAAGTCCGAAAGCGCCTGACACGGATGAAAACGATCGGAGAGTGCGTTGATCACGGGAATGCGACCGTGCTCCGCCAAGCCATCCAGGGACTCCTGCGAAAATACGCGCGCGACGATTCCGTGAACCATTCGCTCGAGGTTCTTTGCCACGTCGCGAATGGATTCGCGCGCCCCAAGCCGCGTTGCCGTATGGTCGAGAAACACCGACGCGCCGCCCAGGCTTGCGATGCCTACCTCGAACGTGACGCGGGTGCGCAGCGACGGCTTTTCGAAAATCATCGCTAGAAACTTTCCTTCCAGCGCGCCGCGATAGCGATCCGGCCGCGCCTTGATGTCCGCCGCCAGGTGGAAGAGTTCGCGCACCTGCGCGGGTCCCCATTCCATTCCAGTCAGGAGATCGTTCGTAAGCGTTAGCGTTGTTGCGGTTGCGTTCATTTTTACCTCGCTGCAGCCACGGTCATCGGCTGCACATGCGTTTCGTTTTTCTGTGCTTTTGATCGAGACTTCTTCAGCGACTTCGCCGTTCGCGCCAGCACCGCTTCGAATTTCACGAGAAACTCGGCCACATCGCGCCGTTTAATAATGAACGCGGGAAGCAGCCGCAAAATATGCTCGTGCGTGCAATTCATGATCAGCCCGCTTCGCAGCGCTTCCGCGATGAAAGGCGCGCCATCCACGGAGAGGCCAACGCCAAGCATCAAGCCCTCGCCGCGGACTTCACGGATGAAATCGAATTTGCCAGCGAGTCTTTCAATACCAGCACGCAGTTCCGCGCCGCGCTCGCGAACATCTTCAAGCAACTTGTCCTCTTCCACGACGGTAAGGAATTCAAGCGCCGCAGCACAAACGAGTGGCCCGCCGCCGAAGGTGGTACCGTGCATTCCTGGCGTAAAGGCTGCCGCAAATTTCTCGTTCGCGATAAAAGCTCCCAGCGGCAATCCCCCTGCCAAAGGCTTCGCTACCGTGACCACATCAGGAAGCGAGCCGAGCGCCTGATATGCGAAATAGCGGCCGGTCCGGCCAAGGCCGCATTGAATCTCGTCGGCGATTAGCGCAGCATCGTGCTGCGTAGCAAGTTCGCGTGCGCGCTGCCAGAATTCCCGGCTGACCGGGAAAATCCCGCCCTCGCCTTGAATCGTTTCCACAACAAGCGCGCAAACTGAATCATCAAACTTGCGTTCGAGATCGGAGACATCATTGAACTTCACGAACTCGGCCCCGGGAACGAGCGGAGCAAACGGCTCGCGATATTTTGCCGGGTACGTGATGGAAACCGCGCCGAACGTGCGACCATGAAACGAATTCTCGAGCGCGAGAATTCGCGTCTTCTTCGCGACGCTGCTATTGCCACCGCCGCCTACGCCGGCCTTTGCATTCGCATACGCTCGCGCGAGCTTGAGAGCTCCATCAATCGCTTCTGTCCCGCTGTTTGTGAAGAAAACGCGGTCGAGGCCTGACCACTGCGCGAGCTTTTTCGCGAGCGGCCCTTGAAAAGGGTTGTGAAACAGGTTCGAAGTGTGGATCGCGCGCCCTGCTTCGCGTCGAATCGTGCGCACCAGCCGAGGATGCGCATGCCCGAGCGCATTCACCGCGATACCGGCGAGAAAATCCAGATACTCGCGTCCACTTGAGTCGTACACGCGGCACCCGCGTCCTCGCGTGAATACGATTGGGGGCCTCTTATAAGTATTCATCAAGTGGCGCGCTTCATCCGCGCGCGCACGCGACGCCGATGATCTCCCCTTCGCCGCTGTTTTATTTTTAGCCATTTCTATCGCGCCGTTCCTTGCGCGGCTTTTGCCGCCGAAGCCTTCAGCACCGGCAGCACGCGGGTCCCCGAGCATCGAACCGCATTCGCAGCGTTCAAGAGCGCGCGAGGAGCCGTGCCACCAACAATTCGCACTTCCGTTACGCCTGCGGAAAGCGCTCTCTTCGCCGCTTCGAGTTTCAAAATCATTCCGCCCGATACTTTGTTACGCCGGATCATGTCTTCGACTTCGCCTCCACGCACCGCCCGCAACACTTTGTCGCCATCAAGTACTCCGGCCACATCCGTCAGGAAAATCAGCCGGTCGGCGTGGATGAATTCGGCGGCGGCCGCAGCCATGTGGTCGGCGTTGATGTTGTAAATTTCGCCGTCTGCTCCCAGCCCCAGGCACGAAGCCACTGGGACAATTCCCGCGCGCCACTGCGCGCGAAGGAAATCGAGATTCACGCCCGTCAGATAACCAACAAACCCCAGGCGCCTCTCGTTTTCGTCAATCTGCATCGGCTCGGCCAGAAAGCACGTCGCGTCGGACGCCGAAATTCCCACAGCCGGCTGGCCCGCGAGCGAGATCGCCCCGGCCAGACGCTTGTTGAGCAGCCCCCCGAAAACCATCACGGCCACGTCGCGGGTCTCGCGATCTGTCACGCGCAGACCATTCACGAAGCGGCTTTCGATTCCCATGCGCGCCAGAGTCGCGGTAAAAATCTTCCCGCCGCCGTGTACGATCAGCATCTCGTGGCCCGCGCGTGCCAGCTCCGCGATCTGCCGCGCAAGTTTTTGTACTTTGTCTTCGTGTTCCAGCAGTGCGCCAGCAATTTTTATCAACAGCCTCATGTCAATCCCGCCGTTTCGGGATATCCGAACATCCCGTTTAGGTTTTGCACCGCTTGTCCCGCTGCGCCCTTTCCCAGATTGTCGAGGCAGGACACAATCACCAGCCGCACGCCCTCCGCATCCAGCGCGAATCCGAGGTCGCAGAAATTTGTGTGCGCCACATGCTGAAGTTCCGGCAAACGGCCCGCAGGCAAAACTCGTACCATCGGCCGCTCCGCATAAAATTGTTGGTAAAGCGCTTCGATTTCCTCTGTATTGCGCGCCGGCTTCAACCACACATACAAAGTGGAAAGAATCCCGCGCTCGAGAGGCAGCAAGTGCGTCGTGAAAACGAAATCTCCCTCTGCGAGCCCCAGATGTTCCGCAACTTCCGGCGTGTGCCGGTGCGTGAACAAGCCATACGCCCGAAAATTTTCGTTCACCTCGACGAAATGAGTCTCCCGCTTTGGCTCTTTTCCGGCACCGCTCACGCCTGATTTGCAGTCACAAACGATCCCGCGCGCCGCGTCGATCCATCCAGCTTCGATGAGCGGCCGCAACCCCAGAATCACCGAAGTCGGATAGCACCCGGGATTGGCAACGAGTCGGGCTGCCCGCAACGACTCCGCATACAATTCGGGAAGTCCGTACACGGCTTCTTGCAGAATTTCTCTTGCGGCCGGGACAAGTTTGTACCAGTTCTCAAATGTCTCGGGCTCCTGAAAACGGAACGCTCCGCTCAAATCCACGATCCGCAATTTCGGATTGGCCGCAAGCAGCTGCGGTACGAGCTCCAGCGATGCTTCGTGCGGTGTCGAAAGAAACGCCACTTCGGCACCGCTCTTCGCGATTGCCCCGACTGATAGCGGTTTGCACGGCGCTTCTCCCCATCCGCGAAGTTGGGGGTAGAGTTTCGTCAGGCAGCGCACGTTCGCGTTCCCATCACGCAGATAAAATGTCGGCTTGTCGATTTTTGGGTGCCGAAGAAGGAGCCGGGCCAGCTCGTATCCTGCGTAGCCCGTTGCTCCAACGACAGCGACCCGTAAAGGGTCGTTCATCGGAGCAATTCCTCCACGCGCTTCTGCACAGCCGCCCGAGCGCCACGGGAGGGAGTAATCAGAAGGACGGTGTCGTCGCCGGCGAGCGTGCCGACAATTTCTTTCCAGCGTTCTGAATCCACCGCCGCGGCCAGCGGCTGGGCTCCGCCGGGAGGAGTCTTCAGCACGAGCATGTTTTGCGCCGGGCGAATGTCCAGCAAGAATTCCTTGAGCGCTCGCGCTAGCGTTGCTTGTGGCGCGGCTTCTTCCGCTACCGCCGCAGAGAGCGGCCGGTAGCCTTCAGCCGTCTTCACCAGCCGCAATTCGCGCAAGTCCCGCGAGAGCGTAGCTTGCGTCACACGCATGCCGATGTGCCCGAGGTGGCGGCGCAGTTCGTCCTGGCTCGCCACGGCATGAGCCGCGAGGAGCTTCAGAATCTGCCCTTGCCGGTATCGTTTCTGTACGCTCATTCAACCTTATGCGTGATTATGCAACGCCATGTATAATCATACATTCACTGCGCCGCCTGTCAAGCAAAAATCAAATGAAGCGATGCAACCAATTAACTTTGTGAATTGTCCTGAGCGCCTTCCGCTCAGTAGAGATACAATGCGCGGCGCGCGTTTCTTGTACTTGGCCTTAGCGAGGATCGAGTCGCGCAAATTCGGAGGATCGAAATGAAGCGCTTCGTAATTTTGCTTTGCCTTCTAATTTCCACTGTCAGCGCCACACGCTCTCAGGAATCAAGACCCAGCGCGCCGGCAACCGTTGCAGTCCACGCAGGCAAAATCCTCGACGTGCGCACAGGAACCTACGCGTCTGACCAGCTCATCTGGATTCAAGATGGCAAGGTCAAAGCGGTAGGCAAGGCTGCTGACATAAACAAACAGCTGCCCGCCGGCGCAAAGACCATCGACCTCTCGAATCTCACCGTGCTTCCCGGATTGATCGATTGCCACACGCACCTGACTTTTGTGCCGTGGTTAGCGGGTCCGCGCGGCCTGCACACGTCCTATCCCCGTTCCGCGCTGTACGGTGCGCACAACGCGCGTGTCACGCTGGAAGCCGGTTTCACAACGGTTCGCAACGTGGGTGCGGAAGGGTATGCGGATATCGCCCTCCGCGACGCCATCAATGATGGCGACGTTCCCGGCCCGCGCATGCTCGCTTCTGGCCCTGCGCTCAGCATCACCGGTGGCCACGGCGACGAAAATTTCCTCGCGCCGCAATTTAACTATTCCGACGAAGGCGTCGCCAATGGAGTAGACGGCGTCATGACCAAGGTGCGCGAGAACATCAAATATGGTGCGGACCTGATCAAGTTCATGGCTACCGGCGGCGTGCTTTCAGAAGGCGACAATCCCGCGCTCGAGCAATACAGCCCGGAAGAAATGAAGGCCATCGTCGACACCGCGCACGGCCTCGGCCGCAAAGTCGCAGCACATGCGCATGGTGCGCTCGGAATCAAAAACGCAGTCCTCGCCGGAGTCGATTCCATCGAACACGGCAGCTATATCAATGACGAAGACATCGCCCTGATGAAGCAGCGGGGCACCTACCTGGTTCCCACTGTCTTCTTAGAAGATTGGCTCGCCGCCAACTACCAACACCTCGGCTTCACGCAAAGCATGACAGACAAAATGAATATGGTGCTGCCTATTGCGAAACAGAATCTCTCACACGCGTTTAAAGAAGGCGTGAAGATCGCCTTCGGCACGGATGCAGCTGTCTACCCGCACGGAATGAATGCGGGCGAGTTCGCCACGATGGTGAAGATGGGGCTGCCGCCCCTCGTTGCAATCCAGGCTGCCACAGTGAATGCCGCCGATCTCTTGGGCTGGTCCGATCGCGTTGGCACGCTCGAGCCTGGGAAATTTGCGGACATCGTCGCAGTGGATGGCGATCCTGTCGCGGACGTTTCCACTCTCGAGCACATTCGCTTCGTGATGAAGGGCGGTGAGATAATCAAGAATCAGCCTTGAAACGGTCGCACAAATTCGACCACCGGGATTTTCGCAACGCCCTGGGCCAATTTGCCACGGGCGTTGCGATCGTAACCGGGCGCAGCAGGCGCGGCCGCTGTATCGGGCTCACCGTGAATTCATTCGCATCCGTTTCTCTCGATCCGCCCCTCGTGCTGTGGAGTCTGGGAAAAGCCTCCACCGAGTATTCAGATTTCACCAAAGCGCGCCATTTTGCGATTAATGTCCTGGCGGCGGACCAGCATCATCTCTCACGCCGTTTTGCAGCGCAGCTCACAGACCGGTTCGCAGAAATTGACTGCAACGATAGTGTCGAAGGTTGTCCGCTGCTGAAAGGGGCCACCGCTCACTTTGTCTGCCGCGTGGTTCGCAAGTTCGAGGGCGGCGATCACATGATTTTCCTCGGTGAAGTGATTCAGTATCGCTGGCGACAAGGCGAGCCGCTGATATTTCATTCGGGGCAATACCACGTAAAGACTCACCACCCGGATTTGCCTGACGAATAAGTGCCGGCGGAACTCGCGGAATCATGCCGCCCGAGACGCGATTCTCAGCATTCACCATCTAAACCGCTCGATTTGCTTCCTTCCGGCTTATCGCGTGAGGGTCTTGTGAAGTTTCCTAAAGTCAGTTTTGGTGGTAGCGCTGCTGTCTTTCTGCGGGGCCAATCGCTCACGCGCGTCGCTCACGAAACCGAGGAAGCGGTGCGATAGTTCTTGAATTCGGTCCACTTCGCGTCGCTCGATGGCGCCAGGCGGGATCAATTCGGTGCCCACCCCAATCGCGGCCGCCCCCGCCAGGATGAAACCAGCCGCATTCTGCTGATTCACGCCTCCCGCCGCGATCAATGGAATCTGCGGTAGCGCTGTTGTCAAAGCCCTGATGTATTTCTCACCGCCTACCTGAGCGCAAGGAAACACTTTGACGAAGTCTGAACCGGCCTTCCAGGCTGTAACCACTTCCGTTGGCGTGAGGGCGCCTGGAAGAACTGCAATATCCTGTTTGACGGCAAATTCCACAATCGCCTGGTCGAATCCGGGAGCCGTCAAGAAACTTGCCCCCGCATCAACGCAGCGCCGAGCTGTTTCTGTATCGAGCACCGTGCCCGCCCCGACGATCATTTTTTGGTGGTGATGAACGAGATGGGAAATCAACTCAACCGCTTCGGGCACGGTCATCGTGATTTCTACGATGGATATGCCGCCTCCCGCCACCGAATCGGCTGCGAAGTGAGCGTCCGCCGCAGAGCAAACACGAACGGCCGGAATAATCCCAAGTTCTTTGATGCGCGCGCAAACCTCAGTTTTTTTCATTGTCGAATTCCCGCAATCTCGTTAGGCGACCGTTGATCGATGAGTTCGCTCTATTCTATACCGCGTCCGCTGCCTCCGCGGCGGGAAGCTTATCGTCTTCGCGCGCAAACCATGTGTACAACGTGGGCAAAAGAAAGATGCCAATCATAAGGTTGGAAAGAAGGCCTCCCACAATCACGATTGCAAAAGGACGCTGAGAATCAGATCCGATTCCGCGTGAAAGCGCAGCGGGGAGCAAGCCCAAGGTCGCGACAAGCATGGTCATCATGATGGGTCGAAGCCGTAGCACCGCACCTTCCGCGGCAGACTGATCAATTGTGTATCCTCGCGCCCGAAGTTGATTGATATATTCCACCATGATCACGCCGGTTTGCACGGACACACCAAAAAGAGCGAGAAAGCCGACACCCGACGAGACGCTAAGGTTCGTATGCGTAACGAGCAGGGCCAAAAGACCTCCGAGTGGAGCCATGGCTACGTTCGTCAGAATCAGCAGAGCCCATTTCACGGATGTAAACATCGCATACAGGATCACGAAGATCGCCACAATCGTCACCGGCAGCACGAGCATCAGCCGTCGTTGCGAGCGCTTCTGGCTTTCATATTCGCCCGCCCAGTCGATCGTATAACCTTGCGGCAGTTTTACGTTGGCATTCACCTTCTTGATCGCCTCTTCCACAGTGCTGCCCAGGTCTCTTCCGCGCACGCTGAATTTCACCGCCACATACCGCGAGTTTGCCTCCCGGTAAATCTCCGAACCACCGTCCGTCACGCTGCTCTTCGTCAATTGAGCCAGCGAAACGCGTTCACCCGTGGGTGACAGAAGGCGAATCCTCTCGATGGCCTCTCTCGTGTCCCGGTATTGCGGCAAGTATCGCAGCACCAAGTCGTACCGCTGTTCTCCGATTAGCACCTGCGTCAGCGCGCCGCCTCCGACGGCCGTTTGAATCGCATCTTGAACATCAGAAACGTTGATGCCGAAACGCGCGGCTTGTTCGCGATCCACTTCGAAATTGAGATTCGGCTGTCCGAGGATTCGAAATATCCCCAGATCCTCCACGCCCTTGATATTTCGCATTACATTGACGATTTCATCCCCTTTTCCTTCCAGTGTCTTCAGGTCGTCTCCGTAAATTTTCACAGCGAGCGCACCTTTCACTCCGCTCACAGCCTCTTCCAGGTTGTCCGAAATCGGCTGAGAGAATCCCCAAAACACTCCCGGTATCTTCTCCAGTTCGCGATCCATCGCCGCGATTAATGAATCCTTGTCTTGATGAAACACAGGCCGCCATTTGTCCTTCGGTAGAAGGTCAACAAAAAATTCCATGTCGAAGAATCCCGTCGTGTCCGTCCCATCGTCCGGACGGCCAATCTGATTGACCACTTGAGGAACCTCAGGAAACGACGCCAGCACCTGTCGCGCTCTCTCCGCAACGCGCGCGCTCTCCGTGGGCCCCGTGCTCGGCGCCAACGTGCCGCGAACCCAAATCGCGCCTTCGTCCAGATGCGGCAGAAATTCCGACCCGATCACTCCGCTAAACCCTAAGAACATCGCAAACGCAAACAGAATGGCCGCAGTCCCCACCGTGATCGGTCGGTGGCGGATAGTCCAGGTCACCGCTCTCCTGTAATGAACCGTCAGGTAGCCCATCACAGGGTTATTCCATTCCTTCACCCCTGAGCTGAAGAGAAGGCTGGCCAGCGCCGGAGCCACCAGCATCGAGAAGACCAATGCACCCAGCAAAGCGAACGCCACCGTCCAGGCCATCGGCTTAAACAATTTTCCTTCAACGCTCTGCAGCGTGAAGATCGGCAGATATGCCGTGATGATGATGGCGATCGCGTAGAAGACGGGTCGCTGCACTTCGTGAGCCGCTTCGCGAATGCGGTCCATCGGCGTGAGGTTATGCCGTTCGGGACGATTTAGATGACGGACGATGTTTTCAATCATCACCACTGCGCCATCCACAACCATGCCGAAATCCAGCGCGCCCAAGGAGAGCAAGTTCGCGGAAATGTGCCGTAGATCGAGACAAATGGAAGCAAATAGCAGGGAGAACGGTATCGTAAATGAGACGATCAGCGCGCCGCGCACATTCCCCAGGAAGATAAAGAGAATGATTACCACCAGGATCATCCCCTCGCCCAGATTGTGCAGCACCGTGTGCGTCGTGTAGTGCACCAGATCGTCGCGATCCAGGTACGGAACGATCTTCACTCCTGGCGGCAGTATGTGGTCATTGAGCTTCCGCACGGCGGCATGAATCCCGTCCATCGTTGCCGCCGTGTCTGCGCCCTTGCGCATGAATACAATCCCTTCCACCACATCGTTATCGTCTACCACCACGCCATCGGCGCGATGAATTGCCTTTCCGATCTGCCCCAGGCGAATCTTCGACCCTTGCGTTACCACCGCAACGTCCTTGATCCGAATCGGAGTGCCCTTCTGCGTTTTCAGCACCACCCCTTCGATATCTTGCACGTCCCTTACTAACCCCACCGCGCGAACGTTGATTTGCTGCGCGCCCTCCTCGATAAAGCTGCCCCCGGCGTTGGCATTGCTGTTGGTCAACTGCTGTTCGATTTGAGCGAGGCTTAGGCCGTACGCCACTAGTTTGTCGGGATCCACGCGGACTTGGTATTCGCGAGTCAGCCCGCCGAACGAGGAATCATCCACCACGTCCGGCGCGGCCTTCATGTACTTGGAGACCGTCCAGTCCTGAAGCGATTTGAGCTCCATGAGGTCGTATTTTGGATTCGTACTCTTCAGCGTGTACCAATACACCGAACCGATGGGACTGAAATCAGGCCCTATCTGCGCGGTTACATTGGGCGGCAAGGTCACGGCCGACAGCCTTTCGAGCACTTTCTGGCGGTCCCAGTCGTTGTCGGAATTGTCATCAAAGATGAGATTCACCACCGACAATCCCGCGAGCGAGGCGGTTCGTATGTGTTGTAGATGGGGAACTCCGTTCATCTGAATTTCAATCGGTATGGTGATCTGCTGCTCCACCTCCTCTGCCGCTCGACCTGGCCACTGCGTGATTACCTGCACCCACGTGTTCGCCACATCGGGATAGGCTTCCACGGGTAATCTCTTGAAAGCGATAAGGCCCCATACGAAAAGCACCACAGCCACGCTGAGCACGATGAAGCGGTTGTTGAGCGCAAAATCGACCAGCGAATTGATCACTACTGTTCCACCGTGTTTTGGAAGTCGAGCGCATTCGCTATTACCTGTTGACCCGCCACCACTCCCGAGAGGATTTCCTGCGTCTCGCCCGGCAGCATTTCACCGGCCTTCACCTCGACGCGCCTGAACTTGTTGCCGCCAATCGGCACGTAAACCCAATCACGATCGTGCAGATGTAAAACTGCGTTGGCAGGCACGGCCGCCAACCTTTCCTTTTTTTGACCATGGAAAATGACCGTCGCGAACATCCCCGGTCGAAAAACGCCGGCCGGATTGCGCACTTCGATCCTCACCTTCGCGGTGCGGATATTGGGGTCAAGAATGGGACCAACGTTGCTGACGATTCCGCTGAAAGTTTTGTCCGGATACGCGTTCAGGCGAATGTCAGCCTTGTCTCCGATACGCACCGCTCCTAAATCGTTTTCGTAAACGTCACAAAGAATCCAGACGTAAGTCAGATCCGAGATGGTGAACGGGTTGGGCGAGGTCAGGCCCGCCACTCCGGCCGCATTGGTCACTTGCTGATCGGTGATGACTCCGGCCACCGGAGCGCGGATGTCAACAATCCCAGACGGCTGATCGAGGTTGGCATTCCCCAGCACACGAAGTTTCTCGGCGGTGGTTTTTACGTCGACCTGGGCCTTGGCCTCTACGTCTTCCGCAATCTGAAAGTCGTTCTGAGAGATTGCACCCTTGTCAAACAGCAGCCGCGCTCGCTCCGCCTGAGTGCGCGCCAGTTTTTCGTCCGCCACCGCTTTTTGATAGTCGGAATAAGCTGCGGCAATGTCCGCGCTTTGCACCCGCAGCAGCACCTGTCCCTTTTGGACGATGTCGCCCAGGCGAGCCTTGATTTCCACCACGCGGCCTACAGCCAAGGAGATAACAGGAACCGTTCGGGAAATGTCCGGATTCACCGTGGCCGTCGTCGTTAACTGGGACGTCGCCACATGCTCGACCGCCGCGACCAGCGGAAACTTGTCAGCCTGCTGCACCTGAAAGACATTCGGATCTTCCGCGCGCTCCACTTTCAGCGGCGGCGGCGCTCCCGCGTTCGTATCGTTTTTGCCATTACCGCAGCCGGCGAGAAATAGGCCGGCCACGGACGACAGCACCGCGATCTGAATGGTTGGCCGTCTCATTGAATAACCTCACTTCTCACCGCAAGTTCACTTAATTTGCCGCGCCAGATCGCGATTTGGCGCCGACAGTTTCGCACGCCATACGGGCTGTTAGTAACGTGAAAAGGGGGCCTATTATTTGGTGGGGATATTACAGAGAGGTTACAACCTCGAACCCTAAGTCAGCCCCTCTGCCAACGGCAGCCATACTTGAAACCGCGTCTCACCGGGTTTCGAGTTCACCTGAATACTGCCTCGGTGCTTCTTCACGATACGCTGAACCGTGTCGAGGCCCAGGCCAGTGCCTTCGCCCACTCCCTTGGTGGTAAAGAAAGGCTCGAAGATATGCGGTTGTACCTCGGGTGAAATTCCCGGTCCGTTGTCGGCGATTTCAACTACCACACAATTGTCCTCGCGATAGGTTCGGACTCGAAGCTTGCCCTCGCCTCTCATAGCATCGATGGCATTATCGATGATATTCGTCCAAACCTGATTGAGCTCGCTGCCGAATGAATTTACAAGAAGCGGGATCTTTTGGTAGTCGCGCTCCACAACCACTCCGTGCTTGAGCTTGTGATTCAGAATGGTGAGAGTGGTTTCCAGGCCTTTTACGATGTCGATGTTCTGCAGCGGGGTCTGATCCATGTATGTGTATTCTTTGATTGCACGGACCAAGTCGGAGATACGCGATGTGCCGCTCTCGATTTCGTTCAGCAGAGTTGCCACCTCAACCGAGGCCGCGATCCTTACCAGCGCGGCGCGGGCAGTGTCTGCATCGAGCGTCGCGAACAGCGATTCCAGCGCTTCCGGCTTGACGTTCTTTCGCGCCAGGTCTGCTGCCATCTGCCACAAGTCATTCTGGCCGTGGCTGCGCAATAAGGAATCGATTTGCTCTTCGAGATCGCTGGCAGTCAGCGGATCCGGGGGCAACGCATCGCTCTGGACGAATGCAGTTTCCAGCTTCTCGATTTCAGCTTTCTGCGCCGCCGTCAGATCGCGCCTGCCCAATTCGTGGCTCGCATCGCGTATTTTCTTCAGCACGTCGCGCAACTGGCTCGTGGCGCGTTTCGCAGCAGACGCCGGATTGTTAAGTTCATGGGCGAGCCCTGCTGAAAGCTTTCCCAATGAGGCTAAGCGGTCGCGTTGCTGTTCGACGCGCGTGGTCTCTCGAACCCGGTCGGACAGGTACCCCACCAGGCGCGCGGTCAATTCCGGCATTTTCTGTACAAGTTCGGGGAATAGGGAAGCCGGGAATTTCAGGAGCCGCCCTTCGGTGAGCGCTCGAAAGGTTACGCTGTACCGTTTCATTCGTGAGAACGGTAAAATGCCGGTGACGTCGCCGGCTTTCGATGGATAAGTGACAGTGTCGCCGCCCAGGTCACCGCGCCACTGAAACTGCCCTTCCAGAATCACGAACATCCAGTCAGCGGGATCACCCTGGCGGATGTAGGTATCCCCCACCGCCGTATGAAGCTCTTGCGAATTCCCGAGGAACCAGTCGAGCTGATCGTCGGGCAGATCAGCGAATGCCGGCACGCGACGCAGGTCAGATTTTTCGACCATTTAGACCTTGCTCAAATATTGATGGATAAATTGAACGGCGACCGAACCCTCACCCACTCCGGAAGCGACGCGCTTCACCGAACCGTGGCGCACGTCACCTACCGCAAACAATCC
>Ga0210394_10005278_pt1 | contig 14546 bp, 10 predicted proteins | sample IncBWC12MmetaG_FD_160121 | JGI IMG/M metagenome (GOLD analysis project Ga0210394, IMG submission 160121) | Forest soil microbial communities from Barre Woods Harvard Forest LTER site, Petersham, Massachusetts, United States - Inc-BW-C-12-M | ecosystem: Environmental > Terrestrial > Soil >...
CCATTCGGTCGACTCCTTCGAAGCGGATTGGTCAGCACCATCAGCTTCTCCGGTCTTGCTCGAATGGACTATTCACTTCCTGGGAACAACGTGTTGAAAGATCACAGCTGGCCCGGCCTTTCTCTCTGATCTTGCTCACGAGGGTGCCCTGCCCTTGTCTCTCCGGTTTTTGGAGAGACAGGGCGGGGATTTTCGCCTTGATGACTATCGTACTGCCCCGAGCCTTTTCTTTTGATCTTGCGAGATTCCCAATTTGGAACCGCGGTCTGCAGCCTGCCCGCTTTCTTCTTGACCTCAGGCGTTCACTTACGATAATATACAGACGTGTAGGTTATCTACAAGTTAATCATCGATCTTTGACAACCTGACATGAGCGCAGCTTCCGGGGCGCTCCAAGCGCTCAGCCCGTCCAATCAAAGTGAGGGGCGAAAACCTTTTTCTCTCCCTCCAAGCTCTACCCGCAATTCCAAAGCGGAACCGCAGCCAGTCGGGCGCCATCGTAACTCCAATGTTTACAGGATTTTGCCGTAACTGCCTTAAGAACCATAGATCTAGGAGGCAAGAAAATCTCCGGCCTTTTGTTTTCTAGATTTTAGGCAAAAGAGGAGCGTTTTTTTGAGGGAAATTCTGCACCAGAATATGTGCACCGGGCCTGCGTGATTGTCGCGACAAACGCGGGCGGGGGCGCCCGCGCCACACTCACTCACTTCGCGGCGGCTTTGCCTTCCAGTTTGGCGTCGATGGCGGGGTTGGAGCAAATTTCGTAGTACCAGCGCTCAGTCCAGAGCTGGACAGAGAAATTGTGGGGATCGATTTGCGGCATACGGCTGCCGCGCACCACGATCTTGCGGAAGATATCATTGCCGACCGGGACGAGCCCGCTCCATAGATGAAACTCTTCGCCGTCCCAGGCCGGCGGCAGATCAAGCGGAGAAAGCTGCAGTGATATTTCCTGCTTCAGTCTGGCAAAGGCGGCCTCGCTGATGCGGATGCCGTTTAAGTTATATTTCAAAATAAAGTCGTCCGGACTGTCTTCGACGTCGGCGTCACTCACCGTCTGAAATGCGTACACGTTGAAGGGAGTATCCAAGGTCTTCATGGATTTCCGCACCCGCTTGCTGCAGGATGACAGCCGGTCGCTTTCGTTGAGCGCATCGGAAATCATGATTCGCTGCTCGCCATCCATCAGGTACATGGGGGCCGAATCCTGATAGGAAATGCCTACGCCTAGTTCGATCCCCGGCAGACCAGCACGCTCGAGCAGTTGATTGTAGCCCCGGACGATGTCGATAATTTCCCGCGCCAGCACGGCGGCGCGGGCAACCGCGAGTCCGGGTTCACCGTCCCGCTCTAGGATGGCCAAAATGATGGCATCGCCTTCAAGAAAAACTTTGCTGGCTCCGTACTTGGACAAAAGTTTGTTTACTGGATCGTAAAAATTAAGACTGAAGTAGGATGCCGGATTCATCCCGCGCTCCAACAACGATCGCGTAAGCCGCGAGGAATCGCGCACGTCGGCTTTGATAATCACATGGCGCACCACTTTTTCTTCCGACGGCTTCTGTTCCTCCGGCAACAGGAATTCGTACAAGGTGCCGTTCATCGCGGAAAGCTGGCGCATTTTGTCATTGGCAATGAGGTTGACATTGTCCATCGCCACGCGAAGCGCATCGAGGTTCCGGAGATCGCGGTGATAGCGCATGAAGTCATGCAGGAACCGCGCCGCCATCTTGCCGCGCTCCGCTCCCCGGCAACCTGCCGCTCGCTGCACCGCGGCTTGCAAACTGTCACGTGAAATTTTGCCTTGCTCCACAATCAATTTCTCTACCCGGGTGCGCTCTTCGCGCGAGATCAATGCATTCTTCAACTGTGGCGCGTTGATGCGCGGCGAATACTCCGCCAGCAGCGGCACTGCTTCATAAGAAGCCACCACGTATTCCATGAGCTTCTCGCGGTCGAGCAACCCCAGCCATGATGCGAGGCGTGCTTTTTGTGCTCGTCCTTCCGGAGTGGTGTCTTCGGGAGTGCCGGAACTTACCAGCTCCAAAGCATTCTCAGGCGCATTCAGCCAGGCATTAATGGCACGCTCGGGATCTTCCTCCGTGCCCAGGTTCAACGACTGTAGAAACTCATAGGCAAGCTTGCGAACATTGACGAAGCGATCGGGATCGGTATCGAAGTTGCCCAGCATCACATACTGCTCGGCGTTCACATAAGCATCGCAGCCATCGGAGGTAAAAATCAGAGGATTAAGAAAGAGTTTGTATTGCTCGTCATTATTATTGCTGTTTCCGAAGAGCGACCGTCGGGTACGAGCCAAAGTTTCTTTTTCGATTTCGCGCAGAGTGCGAAAAAGTTCCTGCCCTGTCCTGCGAAGAATGCCTTTCTTCGCTACCTGGAAGGCGGCAACTCGCTCGCGATACTCCAGCGCTTTCTGTTGTCGGATGCCTTCATAACTCTTGAGCGTGACCCGGCAACGTTCCAGGATCTGGGCAAATTGCAGACCCAGTTCGATGCGCAAAAATTTGATGATCGCCACTCGGGCCAGCAAGTCCAGCGATGGGTTTGCCTCGGCCTTCGCCCGATTAAGCGCAGCCGTATGCATTTCCACCAGCAGAGGCTTCAATTCAGAGCCAATCGGCTTGGCATTTGGCTTGGGGGCTGACTGTGATCCGATGAAATGGCCGCCCTGCCGCACCTGTGGCGCTTCCGCCGCCAGCAGGCCTTCCACATCGCCGTGGCGGATGATCAGGCGAGAAATCTGCGCGCGGGTCTGGGTGACAAATTTAGGGCTGAGATGAACATCGTGCCGCAGGTTGTCGACGCCGAGCTGCAATCCCTCGAGCGTAAGAAAAGGAGTGAAGCCGCTCAGCCGCGGCGGGACCGCTTCTTGCTCTTCGTGTCCGAAACTGAATATGGGGATGCGTGGCATGGCGCGGGTATTTGCCCTACGGCTGCCCCGCTTGGCTGACCAGACTCACGCGAAAGTGTGGCACTACCAAAGCTTGCTCTACCGTGGGCAGGTTCAGAGCTGACAGTTTTGCGGCAATCGCCTGAGCTTGAGAGGTGGCACCGCTGCTGCTGTAGATACGCCACAAAAGCCGCATGGATTCCGGGTCGGTCGTGCCTTCCTCCAAATGAGGAATCGCTTCATCGAACTTCCCTTGAGCCACAAGCAGCGCGCCAGCCGCGCCGTGATAACAAAGCTTGATCGCCTCGCTGCGGATCGCGCCCGACATGGTTTCCAGCTGCTGAAGCGCATTCGAAGCCGAATCCATATCATGAATTTCGATCAAACGAGTGACTCGCACTCGCAGAATTTGCGCTTGCTCTTCGTCGCGGTCGCTGGCCGAAATCTGATGCTCTTCGTGCAACACGTCCTGAGCCCTTTGCAACTCTTTCATGGCTTCCTTTGGATCAGACACGTACATCCCCAGGATGCGGTGCGCCTCGGCTTCAAGTTGCGCTAACCCGGCGGAATGCGCATGCCGGGCGACATCGCTCAGGGCGCGCTCCGCCGGTTTGCGATTATTGTCGCGAATCCAGGTCACTGCCGATTGCAGCTCGCGCTGTACTTTGTCAGCGTTGCTGGGAGCAAAAACAACGGCGCGGTCATACTCCTCGCGCGCTTCTCGCTCCCTGCCCATCACTGCGTAAGTGTCGGCCACTCCTACTTCCGAACCAAAACTCGGATCGATGCGAATGCTCATACGGAACTGCTCGAGAGCAGCGTCGAATTTGCCCGCCATTCTTAAAATCTCGCCATAAGAATCGTGGGGATTCGGTTGGTCGGGCTCGAGCGCCACATAGCGGTCCATGGTCGCGAACGCCTTATCGAAATTTCCCAGGTCCGCATAGGCGTAGGCCAGATCGTTCAGCGCAGCGGCGTAGTCGGGATATAACCCGAGTGCGCGCTCCAACACCGTAACCGCCTGCTCATAGCGTTTTTGCCCCATGAGCCAGTCCCCGGCGAGGTATGCCAGGCGCTGGTCCCGCGGATACTTGGCCAGCAGATCGTTCATGGCGCCGATCGCCGGCAGGTAATTGTTTTCCTGCGCATCTGCCAGCCATCGAATCAGCAACTGCTCGCTCGGACTAACCTTCGCCGCCAAATGCTTGGCGCGTTCGCGCGTGGTTAGCTGTTCCGCCGGGTCCGGGCTGAGACGGGAAAGCAGAATGAAAGCCTGGGCAAAATCAGGATCTGCCTTAGTCGCGGCCCGCAAATCCTGCAGCGTTTCCGGGACGCGATACTCCTCGAACTCCTGCATTGCCTTCTCGAAACTATTGCGTGCCTGGGGGGAAGAAGTGGTGATCGGCAGTTTGACGATTACATTCTTCTGCGGGGTTTGCGCCGGCTTCGATTTAGCGCAAACCAGCGCAACGCAGCATGAAAACAACAGCAGGTAGACGCACCAGCGGCGCGACATTTTCCCCCCGGAAACCATTGAGTTCTTACTGCTTATGGGACGAGCCTATCACGCAGGTTAGAGCACCAAAAGTTACTCAAGTTCGCGTCCAAAGGATTGATTTTTTAGGACATTCCGTCTCCACTTTGGGGCCCGGGAAGGAGACAAAACACGGCTTAAAGCCGAACCCCATCGTAAGCGGATTACGGTATGCCCGAAGGCATACCCTGTTACGAATCGAGCTTTTTCAGCACCTGTGAAGCCGATTAAAAACAATGCAATTACTACAGCGCTGGGAAGCGCTGCTCCACGCAAGAACAGTTTTTCAGTCGCCTCGCTCTCGCGGGTCCACGAACCAGTTGCAACATAGGGTACCGCTTGAGTCGCAGCCTCTTCCAAGTTGGAGCATCGTTCTGTTCCAATTACACTATCCATCATGAAGAACTTCGAGAGTCTTACGCAACGCGAGATTCTGGCGTTGGCCATTTCCCTGGAAGAAGAAGATGAACGCATTTTCGCGGATTTCGCGGAAGGATTGCGGCAGGATTTTCCTGCGTCGGCGGCGGTGTTTGAAGGCATGCAAGCGGAAGAATCGGGACACCGGCGACGATTAATCGAGCTGTACCGGCAAAAATTTGGAGAACACATTCCGCTGATTCGGCGGCACGATGTTAAAGGTTTTGTGCAGCGCACGCCGGTGTGGTTGGCGCGGCCGCTGGGCCTCGACATCGTGCGAAAAGAAGCCAGCGCCATCGAGGTTGAGACTCGCAGGTTTTATGAAAAAGCTGCGGGGCGAACCGAAGACGCGAGCATTCGCCAATTGCTTGACGACTTAGCGCAGGAAGAGCGGGCGCACGAAGACCGCGCGCAGGAATTGAAGGAAGAAGAGTTGAAGCCCGATGTTAAGCAGGACGAAGAGCGCGCGCGGCGGCGGCTTTTTGTGCTGCAGATTGTGCAGCCGGGTCTGGCGGGGTTGATGGATGGATCGGTATCGACTCTGGCGCCGGTTTTTGCCGCGGCGTTTGCTACACGCAATCCCTGGGACGCGTTTCTTGTTGGTATGGCGGCGTCGCTTGGCGCGGGCATCAGCATGGGATTCGCAGAGGCGCTTTCGGATGATGGAAGCCTTACTGGGCGCGGGCATCCGTGGGTGCGGGGATTGATCTGTGGCGCCATGACTGCGTTAGGTGGGGTGGGCCACACTTTGCCGTTCTTGCTGCCTGACTTTCGCTTGGCACTGGCAGTTGCGTGTGTTGTGGTGCTGATCGAACTGGGAGTGATCACGTGGATTCGCCATCGCTACATGGATACGCCTACGGTTTCCGCGGCTTTGCAGGTCGCGTTAGGCGGCGCGCTGGTGTTTATTACTGGAGTTCTGATTGGCAGTTCGTAGCGTGGTTTGGGTTTATTCGTCTTTTACCAGCCAGTCCAGGGCCTCTTCGCGAGTCTTGAATGTCGGCAGTTCTCGCTGAGAAAAAAGTTTGATGTGTTCATAAAACACTCGCGGCAAGTTTTCCGTTCCCACCCAGGCAGATTTCTTGAGATGAGGGCGATCGAAAACTGTGCTCTCTTTCAGACTGGTTATCGCCTCACGATCGAACTCAGTCCCAGTAAAATCCGCGAGTAGTAGAACGGATTCCCGTGGCTGAGTCATTACATGATGAGGAACGACACGGGAAATCTTGAGGAGTTCAGCCGGCGAACAATGGGAAACATCCACCAATAAAATCTTCTTGCCCTGATGCGTGATGAAGCGAATGCGGTCTTCCATGGGCGATTGCATTTTAGAAAAAACCTGAGATATCGCGGGTTATACACCCTCGGCGGCGCCACGTCCAGCGCTTCGAGTTGTTCACCACAGCACCTTGAGGCCGGGGTAGAGCTTAAATTTTTCGTCAGGCGTAATGATTGGAATGCGCTCGCACAGGGCCTGAGCAATAATTTGCCGATCAAAGGGATCACTGTGATAGAGCGGCAACTCAAACAACTGGAAGGCGTGCTCGGCGGCGTAGGGCAGAATTCGAATGTCCAGATCCTGGAGCGCCTGACGAAGCGTTGCAGCCGACAACTGCAGTTTACCGAGGGCCGCCTTGATGGCGATCTCGGCCAGAGAAATTGGGGTTAGCTCGAGGACATTCTGCGGCTTTTTCAATGCGGAGGCCGCGCGTCTACTGAGCTTTTCCGGAGATTCAACCGCATAAATGAGAACTGCCGTGTCGAGAAGCAGGCGCACTCAGAGACGCCCCGCGAGGAAATCTTCGGTTTCGTCGTCCGTCAAGGGCTTCCACCAGTTCGGATCGAGGACTTTAATTTTTCCTTTCAGCGTTCCCAAAGTGCGTCTTTTGCGGACTGGTTTCTTCGTGCGCACGATATCTACTACCGGGACACCTCGCCGGCAGATGGTTACCGGTTTGCCATCTTCGACTGCCTTGATCAATTCCGGGAGGTTGTTCTTGGCGTCGGCCACGCTGACTTGCATTTAGGTATGATAGCTATCTCAGATAGCTATGTCAAAGTCCGCGCGTTTTAAAAGCGGCGGACAGGAGTGTCCGCCCTACACATTTGTCTATGTGAGCATTGATTCGACTACGTTGTACGCCTCGACTAGCGCCGCGTCGAGGGCTTCGGGGTTTTTGCCGCCGGCCTCGGCTAGATCGGGGCGGCCGCCGCCTTTGCCGCCGACTTTTTCTGCTACTCTGCCGATGACCTTGCCGGCTTGGATGCGGTTGGTCAGATCTTTGGTTACGCCGACGATGAGCGAGACGTTGCCATTGTTGGCCGAGCCGAGCACCACCACGCCTGAGCCGAGTTTGTCGCGGAGTTGGTCGACTAGAGTGCGCATCTGCGCGCGTTCGAGATTGTCCACGCGGTGCGCGAGCACTTTGACGCCGCGAACGTCTTTGATTTTTTCGGTGACCGATGCGACTGTCGATGAAGCTGACTTCATGCGCACCTGTTCGAGTTCGCGCTGCAGGCGTTTGATCTCCGAATCTTTCTTGTCGAGTTCGAGCTTCAATGCCTCGGCGGGAGACGTCGGGACATCCGGGGACGAGGGTGCCCCATCCTTTCGCGTTTTTTGCGAAAGCGTGGGACCGACGAAGCTTGCCACGACGCTTTCCAGTTGATGGTCCTGACGGAAGTGCCGCAACGAGCCTTCGCCGGTCACGGCCTCAATGCGGCGGACACCAGAAGAAACGCTGCCTTCTTTCAGAACTTTGATCAGGCCTATTTCGCCGGTCGCGGCGGTGTGCGTGCCGCCGCAGAGTTCGGTCGAGAAATCTCCGATTTTGATGACGCGGACCCGGTCGCCATATTTTTCTCCGAATAGCGCCATGGCTTTGTATTCGTTGATGGCAACATCGATGGGTACGTTCCCGATGACTTCGACCTTCTCGTTGCGCAGCACTTCCTTGTTGATCAGGTCTTCGATGTCTTGCAGTTCCTCGTCGGCAACGCTGGTGAAGTGTGAGAAGTCAAAGCGCAGATGGTTGGGCGCGACCAGCGATCCCGCCTGCTTCACATGCTTGCCCAGAACTTCACGTAGCCCGGCTTGCAGCAGATGCGTGGCCGTGTGGTTGCGCATGGTGGACTGGCGGATTTCGGCGTTGACGACGGCGTCGACTTTGTCGCCAATGCGGATTGGTTGTTTGGCGATGACCTGGTGCGCGCGCACGCCTTGAATCGGAGCGTAGCAGCCTTTCACTTCAGCGACGATGGTGTTGTGATCGTCGGAGTAGAACCATCCGCGGTCGCCGACCTGGCCGCCGGATTCGGCGTAGAACGGCGTGTGATCGAGGATGATTTCGCCTTCGTCTCCGGGCTTGAGTTGTTGTGCGCCTTGGCCGTTGTGAATTATGGCGAGGACCTCGCAGCTGTCCGAGCGAGTTTGGCGGTAGCCTTCGAACTGAGATTTCGGAAGCTGCTGGTAGGCAGGATTAGCTGTCTGTTTGGCTGCGCCTTTCCATGAAGCGCGGGCACGCTCGCGCTGCTCGTCGAGGGCCTTATCGAACCCTTCTTCATCTAATATGGCCCCAAAGTCACGGCACGCATCTTGGATGAAATCAAGCGGAAGGCCGTACGTGTCATAAAGCTTAAACGCCATTCGTCCGTCGTAAATCGGCCTCTCCCTCCTAGTCCTTGGCCACATCTGATTGATCTCAGCCATGAAGAAGTCGACGGCCTCTGCGGACCTTTCCGCGTTCAACGCGTCATGCATGCGATCTATCTGCGCTCCGGGCCAGCCATGGTCGAGCAAGGTATATTCCAAATTTTGTCGATCCCGCGCCACTAAACGACGCACCTGTTCGACAATGCTCGGGCCGTGCAAATCTTGCTCGAGCTTTTCAAGACCAACGTCCATCGTGTGATGGAACCTGCGCTCCTCCTCGCTTACAACTCGAACTGCCTGCCCTGACGCCGTCAGCTCTGGGTAGACATCCGACATCATCTGCTGAACTTTGATAACCATCTCAGTCAAAACTACCGGTCTCTTTTGACCGAGCAACCAAGCGTGACGCATGGCGCGACGCATAATCTTGCGCAGTACGTATCCTCTGCCCTCGTTGGAGGGAAGCACACCATCGGCAATCAAGAAAGCTGTTGCGCGCGAGTGGTCGGCGATCACTCGCAAGGAGGCTGCAGTCTTGTGGCCAGCTGCTGCCGAGCTTTGCTCGGCCTGGACGGGCGAGACGCCCGTCCCTACACGGGCATTGGTGGTTCCTGGCTGTGTGGGGGCGGGTCTTTGCCCCGTCTCGCCGGGTCGAAGACCCGGCTCCACATGTTCAGCCGTGGTTCCTGTCAGTTCTGCGGCGCGCTTTATTAGCGGGGTGAATAGATCTGTGTCGTAGTTTGAAATTACGTCTTGCAGGACCGCTGTTACACGCTCCAGCCCCATGCCTGTGTCTATTGATGGCTTTGGTAATGGGTTCAACTTACCGCTAGAGTCGCGGTCGAATTGCATGAAGACGAGATTCCAGATTTCTACGTAGCGGCCGCAGTCGCAGCCGAAGGCACAATCGGCGTGGCTTTGGTCGGATGCTGCCGGGCCCATGTCGTAGTGGATTTCGCTGCAGGGGCCGCAGGGGCCGGTGTCGCCCATTTGCCAGAAATTGTCTTTTGCGCCGAATTCGAAGATGCGGTCTTTGGCTACGCCCTGTGCGACCCACAGATCGTAGGCTTCGGCGTCGCGAGGTACGCCGTTTTCACCTTTGAAAATCGTAACGTAAAGTTTGTCTTTGTCTATGCCAAACCACTCCGGCGACGTAATCAGCTCCCAGGCGTAGGCGATGGCGTCTTTCTTGAAGTAGTCGCCGAAGGAAAAATTGCCCAGCATCTCGAAGAACGTGTGATGGCGGTTAGTGAAGCCGACGTTTTCGAGATCGTTATGCTTGCCGCCAGCGCGCACGCATTTCTGCGAGGTTGTGGCGCGTTTGTAGTCGCGCGTTTCGAGGCCTAGGAAGACGTCCTTGAACTGGTTCATCCCGGCGTTGGTGAAGAGCAGCGTTGGGTCGTTGGCCGGAACGAGCGAGGATGAGTGGACCTCTTTGTGTCCATGCTGGACGAAATAGTCCAGGAATTTGCGGCGAACTTGGGAGCCGGTCAGCATGTGCTGGGATTTAATGGTGACAGCTTGATTTTAGCATTCGGTTTAATTGTGAGGGAGGCGGCCGATGCATTCGGCGAATTAACCTAATCGCTTAGGATTGTGATAGTATAAACATTGTGCCGACAGTTCTTCGGTTTGATGGTTTTCGGGTTGTAGTTTACCCCAACGACCATCGACCGGCTCACGTTCACGTCATCGGAAGTGAGTGCGAGGTGGTTTTCCGACTGAACTGTCCAGACGGCCCTGTCGATCTTCGGGAGGATTACGGTGCTACGCGAAGTCAGGTCAAGAGCTTCGAGCGCGAATTGATGAAGAACCTTAGTCAGTTATGTGGGGCATGGGAGAAAATTCATGGCATTGCATGACCAGTATGAGGAAGCCACGGAGCGTGCTCGATCGTTGCAGACCTCGCTGCCGCGAGCAGTTCGCGCTTATTATGACCGCGCAGGTCAGAAGCTTGTCATCGATCTCAACTCAAAGCTGACGCTCAGCTTCTCACCGCATGATGTGCAAGGATTAGAACAGGCGACGCCTTCGCAACTGAAGGAAGTTGAGATTAGTCCCTCCGGCTTCGGAATCCATTTTCCTAGACTCGACGCGGATATATACGTGCCGGCATTGCTCGAAGGCTTTCTCGGGTCGAAGAAGTGGATGGCATCGCGGCTAGGCCAACTGGGCGGCCAATCACGTAGCCGCGCTAAGAAGGCTTCCTCGCGAGCCAACGGCAGGCTAGGCGGCAGGCCGAGGAAAGCGGCGAGGGGATAAAACAGTCGCGCGCTGCTACAAAAACGAAGCCGCCAGCTTTTGGCTGGCGGCTCAAACCGCTGCCGAGCTTTTGCTCGCTTGAACGGGCGAGACGCCCGTCCCCTAAACGTTCTTTAATTCCCGTACAGCAATACACCTTCGGTTTCTTTGGAGTCTACTGGGCGATAGAACAGTTTGTTGTCGCCTAGGAAGACCTCGATGAACGCGGGCCGCGTAGCAATCGTGCCCTGGATCAACGCCTCTGAGAGCGGATCTTCGATATATTTCTGTAGCGCTCTGCGCAGGGGACGGGCGCCGTAGCTGCGATCCACCAGTGTTTGGCTGAGGATCCACTTCTTGGCTTCGTCGGTGACCGTGACCGTGATCGCTTTCTGCGCCAGGTTCTGGTTCAGTTGGCTGACCATGAGTTCGAGAATCTGGATGAGATCGCCTTCGCTCAACGCGCTGAACAGAATGATTTCGTCCAGGCGGTTGAGGAACTCTGGATTGAACGTGCGCTTGACTTCGTTCTTTACCAGGTCTTCGACCTTTTCCGAGATCATGTCTTCCTTGCTTGACTGGAAGCCCAGACCCTCGCGACGCTGCAAGTGACGCGCGCCGATGTTCGAGGTCATGATGAGAATTGTGTTCTTGAAGTCCACCGTGTTGCCCAGGCCGTCGGTGAGTTGGCCGTCTTCAAAAACCTGCAAGAGAATGTTGAAGACATCCGGATGCGCTTTTTCGATTTCGTCGAGCAGGACGACCGAATACGGGGCTCGCTTCACGCGCTCGGTTAGTTGACCGCCCTCTTCGTAGCCGACGTATCCCGGAGGCGAGCCGATCAGCTTGGATACGGAATGCTTCTCCATGAATTCCGACATATCGAAGCGGACCAGAGCCTTCTCGGTGCCGAACATGAACTGGGCCAGGGTGCGCGCGACTTCGGTTTTGCCGACGCCCGTGGGACCGAGGAACAGGAAAGATCCGATAGGCCGGTTCGGGTTCTTCAACCCGGCGCGGCTGCGGCGGATGGCTCGAGCCAGAGCGCTGATGGCTTTGTCTTGGCTGATGATGCGCTTGTGCAGCTCTTCTTCGATGCGCAGCAGCTTCTGGGTTTCTTCTTCCTTGATCGAAGTGACGGGCACGCCGGTCCAGCGCGAGACTACGTCTTCGATGTCCTCGCGGCCGACTACGCCGGTGGAAGATTCGTCCAGATGATATTTTTCGCGAAGAGCGCGCAGGTTCTCGCGCTCTTTGCGTTCCTCGTCCGAATAGAAACGGGCCTTCTCGAACTCGTGGTTCGCGATGGCGTTTTCCATCCGGTGAACGATGAACTTGATGCGCTTCTGCACCTCGGTCAATTCCTCGGGCAGCGACGTCTGGCGCAGCTTCACGCGCGCGCCGGCTTCGTCGACCAGGTCGATTGCCTTGTCGGGCAGGAAGCGGTCGGGAATGTAACGGTTCGAGTGCGATACCGCAAAGTTGATGGCGTCGTCGGTGTAGGTCACGGCGTGAAACTTCTCGTACCGGTCTTTAATCCCGAACAAAATCTTGGTAGCGTCGGCCTCGTTGGGCGGTGGAACTTTTACCGCCTGGAAGCGGCGTTCGAGCGAGCGATCTTTTTCGATGGACTTGCGATACTCTCCCGGTGTGGTCGCGCCGATACACTGAATTTCTCCGCGTGACAGCGCTGGCTTCAGGATGTTGGCTGCATCGAGTGAACCCTCAGCCGAGCCTGCGCCCACCAGCGTGTGCAGTTCGTCAATGAAGATGATGGAGTTCTGCGACTCCATCAACTCTTTCATGATGGTCTTCAGGCGCTCTTCGAACTGACCACGGTACTTAGTGCCGGCGACAATCAATGACAGGTCGAGCGCAAGAATGCGTTTGTCTGCCAGGAATGACGGTACTTCGCCATCAGCAATGCGCTGTGCCAGGCCTTCGACGATGGCAGTCTTGCCCACGCCCGGTTCGCCGATCAGCACTGGATTGTTCTTGGTGCGGCGGCAGAGGATCTGAACCACGCGTTCCAACTCGCCATCACGTCCGACCAGCGGGTCGAGTTGGGAATCCATCGCAGCCTGTGTCAGGTCGCGCGAAAACTCGCTCAGCAGCGACGACTCACGTTGGCGCTGGGGCTGAGCTTTTTCCTGGCTGGTGCGAGCCAGTTCTTCGCGGATGGTCGAAAGTCTCAAGCCGCGCTCATGCAGAATCTCAGCGGCAAAGCATTTTTCCTCACGCAGCAGACCCAACAGCAGATGTTCGGTGCCAATGTGTTTATGGGAAAGGCGTTCCGCCTCTTCCGCGGCATAGGCGAGCACGCGCTTGCATTCGTTGCTCAACGGCAGGTCCACCGATGTGGAAACCTTCTCGCGAATGGTGGTGTGACCTTCGATCTGTTTTCTGATGGATTCGACCGAAGCGTGGGAACGTAGAAAGCGGTTGGTCAGGGCTTTATCTTCGCGCAGAAGTCCCAGCAGAAGATGTTCTGTCTCAATATAAGGAGACCCGAACTGGCTGGCTTCGTAGCGCGCGAAAAAGATGACGCGCCTTGCCTTCTCCGTATAGCGTTCAAACATATGGCCCTTTCCCCCAGAGCTCTCGGGAAGCTTGGCGGGTCAACCTGGCGGCCCTGCTCCTCGGATCTCCCTAACCCTCAGTTAATGGTGCAATCGACGTGCCAACCGGTACACTCTTTATATCGCAGGTTTGGCTCGCAACAATTAGTTACCAAAGACACTTACTTGTCGTTTCTCGGCAAGTGATTGCAACTTCCCGACTGGCGGCGCTTTCAGCCGCCATCCTTTCTTTATCTCTTTTATCATTCCGACACGTCATACGACAAAAGTCAATTACCTCCAGGTGCCATTTTTAACACTCACCCCATCCAATCTTAAGCACCCGGCCTACGTTCTCATGCCGGGAGCGTCTCGGGCGCCACTTCTTCAATCCGTCCCTGCTGTAACCGCAATACGCGCTGACAACGACGCGCAAACGCGAAGTTGTGTGTGGCGATGAGGGAAGTCAACTGATAATCGCGATGCAATCTGGCAATCAGTTCGAAAACTGAATCCGCGGTGCGGCTATCGAGATCCCCGGTAGGCTCGTCCGCCAGCAGAAGCTTGGGTTTCGTGATCAACGCTCGAGCCAGAGCAACTCGCTGCTGTTCACCACCCGAAAGCTCTCCCGAACGATGATGCGAACGCTGGTCCAACCCAACCTCACCGAGCCACCGCGAAGCCTCTGCCTGCACGTCTGACCACGATCGACCTCGAAGCAGCAATGGCATAGCCACATTTTCCAGCGCGGTAAACTCCGGCAGCAGGTAGTGGAATTGCCAGACGAAGCCTACTTCGCAGTTACGAAACTCGGCTGCAGCGTTCTCCGAAAGCGAACTCAGTCGCGAGTTGGCGAAGTATACTTCACCTGCGGAAGCACGATCAAGTGCGCCCAAAATGTGCAGCAGCGTACTTTTTCCGGCGCCTGATTCGCCGACGATGGCGAGCATTTCACCTTTATCAGCCTGAAACGACAAGTTTTCAAAGAGCACTAAATCCGACTTGCCGGACCGGAAGACCTTTTTCAGCCCCTCGATCCTTAATAACGTCTCTTTACTTAGATGCACTGGTGGTGCTCTCCGTCTCAGGAATGCAGGCTTGACGGGCGCTCATCTACCCGACTCACCTGAGGCAAGTGCCACCACTCATTAAAACACGGGTACGCCGGAAACGTTTCAGCTGGCGTCTCTATAAGAAACTGTATTTCAGTAATTCCGGCGTGGATGTGACGGC
>Ga0210394_10005279_pt1 | contig 14545 bp, 12 predicted proteins | sample IncBWC12MmetaG_FD_160121 | JGI IMG/M metagenome (GOLD analysis project Ga0210394, IMG submission 160121) | Forest soil microbial communities from Barre Woods Harvard Forest LTER site, Petersham, Massachusetts, United States - Inc-BW-C-12-M | ecosystem: Environmental > Terrestrial > Soil >...
TAATGGCGCTGGGATCTCCGTCAGGGAAAGGCCGCGCTATGCCTACTCGAAACGTTAGTTTGACCGACGAACTTGACCGATTCGTCGCAAAAAAGGTTAAAACCGGACGTTACGAAAATGCCAGCGAAGTGGTGCGCGCCGGACTGCGGACTTTGGAACGCGAGGAACAACAGTACGAAGCGAAGCTCGCCAGACTACGAGCGGCGATTGACATCGGCGACGCCAGCGGCGTAGCCGACGGCAACGTATTTCGGCGCGTGCGTAAGACCCTCAGGCTTCCTGGATCATCGCGTTAGCTCTGGGCGCTCGCTATGGCTGCATTTCGCTTTTCGCGCCGCGCGGAGGCCGATCTGCTCAGCATCGGCAAATACACGCTTCGCAAGTGGGGCGAAGCCCAAACCGCCCGGTACCTCACCGACCTTGAAGTTTTTTGCCAGACCCTGGCCGACAATCCCGCGCTAGGCCGAGCTTGCGACGAGATCCGCCCGGGCTTGCGCCGGCTGGAGCATGGCAAGCACGTCATATTTTACCGCCGCGAGCGCGCCGGTATTTTAGTTTCCCGTATCCTCCATCAAAGCATGCTGCCCGAAAAACACAATGCCGGCGATTAATCCGAGGATCGGAGGGTTTGATCTTTCCGGGAAGGAAGGCTAAACGATATCGTTCGAACAGTTTTCAAACTGGACGCCGAACAGTCCTTGACGTTCCAAGCCCCATGCCTTACTAAATTCTGTATGAAGCCTTACGGGAAACCCAACCGATCTTTCAAGAAAGCCAGTTACCCTCTCAGGCTGCAGGCCTCGGTGATGGCCGAAGCGCGCAGGGTGGCCAAGTCCGAAGGAGTATCCCTGAACCAGTTCATTAATGTGGCCGTCGCTGAAAAAGTTTCGGCGGTGCGCGCCGAAGCAATTCTCCGCGTGGCCCCTGCCGGAATCCTGCAGATTCTGGAGCAAGCGAGAAAACTAAAATCCTCGGTGGGAGGCGGCTGACTGCAAGCGTGCGGACTGTACAGGCTGCGGAAAAACTCCCCACACCGTTTTGTCATTCTGAGCAAAGCGAAGAATCTCTCTTTCTTTTCATGCGCCGAAGCTGACAAAGTTCTTTACTTTTTCCGCAGGCTCCGTAACCTTCCGGAAAGTTGCCGACGTGCGCGTGGAAATCGATTGGCCGGTGGAGCGCGCTTCCACGATCGCAAAATTGAGTCATTGCCCGGAAAATCAAACGCTCTCACCCTCGAAACAACTGCAAAGAAGGACCACCCCTCAGGAGAGGATCGGCACTTAAAGGAGGGCCGGGCTTCAGCCCGGCCGTTTGGCCCCGCTGCTCGCGGGCTTCAGCCCCTGAAGCTTCAGGGTTAAAAACCCCCACGCGCCGAGCACGCTCGTCGGGCTTCGCGCCTTCGATTCAATCCTCCGGCGGCCATCGCTGGGCGCCGTGAATTACGCCCGCGATTTCGACCGTGTCTTCGGCGACGCGGTAGACAACAAGGAATGGAAGCGACGGGATCGGCAATTCTCGCGTGCCCTCGAGCCGACCGGTCCGGCCTCGATGTGGAAACGAACTCAACGAACCGATGCTTTTGTAAATTGTGTTGGCAACGCGCCGCGCGGCTGGGGAATTCTCTCTGCGAATGTATTCGATGATTCGGAACAGGTCCTGCGCCGCGGCAGATGACCAGCGGATCTGCATTTACGTGCGGAATATCTGGTCGATCCGCGCACCGATTTCTTCGTGGGTAACAAACTCTCCCTGGTCGAGCTGCTTTAGCCCGGCCTTGACCTTCTGACGGAACCAGGCGTCATGGTCCACGTAGTTCTCGACCAGCTGCCGGACATACTCTTCCGTGCCGCTGTTATTTTCCGCGGCGATGTGGGCAAGCTTTGCCTGGAGTTCGGGGCTGAGGTTTACATCCATAAAATAAGCCTAGGCGCTGAAATAGCTGCTGTCAAGAGCCCCTGCAAGGACTGGATACGCAGCCAAGCGCACACTCCACTAGCAAGCTGGAAGGGTCTTCCCGAACGCGAACGATGACCGGGTTCGATTCTCCGAGTTCCTTGGCCCTTTTCACGACTTCGGTTGCGTCGGCTGCATATGCGATCAGCCGCCCTTCGTCCGCGGACAATGCCACCCACGCGCCCCTCGGGATTCCCAACAGCAATTTGGATATGTCCTTGGCGGCCAACACGGACTCACTCCTCATTGCAGCGTTATAGCACTCTTGCGAGCCGCCCGGCCTGCCTCCGTTTTCGAATGCGGGACGGTCCATTTTTTCCGGAAGGGAGTCGAAAGTAAGTGCAATACGAAATTCAAAAGCCCCACCTGTCTCACGGCGCGACAGATGGGTCGCCCGAAAAACGAACCCTACCCCGGGGCCACCCGCTCTCACGATTCGGAGTCCGCTCGCCCGATCGGTTGGGTAGAATCGACGACTTAGACTGAACCAACCCATTCACCCATCATATCTTCAGGTGATTGACTGCTTCGATATTCCGCTACCCGATTCTAATTGATAAGCATGAGCTAATATAATTGAATGTGAAAGACACTATGCGTTCGACGGGCAGTGTCAGATTCGCAACATCTCCCGAAGGGAGTGGAGGAAGCGTCCTCTGCGCTTCGCCGATCGCTACATCTACCTGTGACGTTAGACAGTGGGAGAAGAGTGGTGGACAAATTTGATGAACTGGGAATCCCACCTGGTTTTTTGACCGACCGGCACATTCGAACTGCACTGGAGAACGACACGCTCATTGCCCGCGGGACGTGGACGAAGGAGTGCATCCGCCACGCAAGCTACACTCTGCGGCTCGGCAGCCGAATTGAGGTTGCCAGCGCCAGTAAAGCAAATCAAGACGCACGGAGAGACTTCGCTATTCAGGATCTAATTGATGGAGAGTATTTCGAGTTGAAACCGGGGGACACTGCAAAACTGTATTCGAACGAAATATTGCGATTGCCTCATTCCGTTCTGGGATTTACTGTTGCCCGCGGACTAATGTTTTTCGAGGCTCTCGTGCCGGAGAACACGTACGTCGACCCCGGATTTGATGGCAACCTCTACACGACCGTAACCAACCTCTCGCATCGCGTCGTTCGTCTCCGATACAACGATCCTATAGCACGGCTTTTCCTCTATCATCTTTGCGAACCCGTAGAGGAACCCTACCTCCAGGGTGCTGCCAAAGGACTAAAACAGCGCCTCGAGTCGGAAAGGGCAACGAAAATCGGGACACCGGAGGAATGTCGTAATGCCACCACCGAAAGCCTAATTAAGGAACTTGCGCAACTACCGACTGGCGGAAACCAACTAGCGGAACTATCGAAACGTCAGCGTGCCAGATGGGCAGGCCTGTTTGCTTTCTCCGCGTTTTGGCCAAGTCTGCTCGTATTGGCAAATCTCAATAACTGGGTAAGAGAGAAGTTAGGATTCGCCGTCAGCAACCTGGCAGCGATTGGCGTCGCCAGCTTGATCTCGTATTTCACTCCAAAGCTGTGGACTAAGCTGAAAAGGCTATGAGGCCAAGACCCGATTTCGTCACGCTGAGCCGACAACAATTTCGCCGATATTTCCAGCCTTCCCGAATACTACTTTGTGTCATGCCCGCACCAAACGAGAGCGGCGTAAATATCATAACTGTTTGTTTTTCGATGTATTGCTCATATCGTCCGCCAATGCTCGGGATTGCAATACAAAACATTAACGCGAGTTATCGCCTAATACAGGACATAGACGAATACGTCCTCTCCGTGCCCGGGCCAACTCTCGCCTGCGAAACCCTCTATTGCGGCATCAATTCCATGAAGACTGTCGATAAAGTCAAAGAAATGCGGATCGAGTTGCTTCCGAGTGAACGCGTCACGGTTCCGGGTCTAAAGAGTGCCGTCGCCAACATAGAAATGGTAAAACAGCAATGCATACTTACAGGCGACCATGTCCTTGTGGTGGGACGAGCCGTAAGGTTCGCCGTTAACCGGGCGTCCGTCGCATTGCCACTCCTTTCGATCGGACCCGATACATCGGGATATAGTGTCCTAGCTCAAAAGGGCATCCATAGAATTGGCACAGTCCGTCCTCGCTGAACTACAACCAATACTAGTAGTCAAAAAAACTGGGCGACCCAACCATCGGGCCGCCCATTGATTTTTTCCAATTGTGACGTTCCAGCTAGTCGGAACCACCCTCCGCCAGCGCATCCGCATCCTTGCGCAGGAAGTCGAGCGCGGCGGCTTCTTCCGCTGAGAGTTCCGCGGGAGGCAGGATCTCCTCGGGCGGAGGCGGCATTTCGGTCAGGAGCTGAATGTTGCGGTAGCGCTCCAGACCGGTGCCCGCAGGGATCAGGCGGCCCATGATGGCGTCTTCCTTGAGGACCGGGCGCCTTGCACTGACAACAGACGCTGGGAAGAAGTGTTAGAATGACAAGCAGAGGACGCGGCGAGTGAGCGACATGACCGAAGGATCGAGGAACTACGAAGAACGAATCATCCGGGACAGGAAAATCTGCGGAGGGGAGCCTGTTTTCAAGGGAACGCGCGTCACCCTTCGCACCGTCCTCGCCAGCCTCGCCGATGGCGATTCCGCCGAGGACATCCTTTCTGATTTTCCCAGCCTCAAGCCGGAAGACATTCAAGCTGCCATCGCTTTTGCCGCGGCGTCGGCTGAAGAAGACCTGCCAGTGCCTGCCGTGCCGCGGATTCGATGAAGATCAAGCTGGACGAAAACCTCCCATTACGTCTTGCGGGCATTCTGGAAGCCATGGGCCACGACGTCGACACTTTGCACGCGGAGGCCCTCCTCGGTCGCGACGATTCGCAGGTCTGGGAAGCGGTACAGAGGGATTCGAGATTTCTGATTACGCAGGATATGGATTTCTCGGATCTTCGCCGATTCGCTCCAGGGTCCCATCACGGCATACTCCTTGTGCGCCTCCGTTCCTCAAAACGAAGAGACTTGATCCGGAGAATCGAGGAGTTGTTCCGAAAAGAGGAAATCGAGGAATGGTCCCGCTGCTTTGTCGTTGCCACCGGGAGCAAAGTGCGCGTCTTGAAGCCCAGCCAGGAGCAACATCGCTAGTTCCCTTCAGTCTCGGCAAATCTCAGCCGAAAACCCTGAAACATCATCTTGAATCTCATCGGATTCTGAAAATAAAAAGGGCGGCCCGGGTAATTCGGGCCGCCCAAACGGTGGTTGTGGGTTTTGTGCTTAGTCCGAACCGCCCTCCGCCAGCGCGTCCGCATCCTTGCGCAGGAAGTCGAGCGCGGCAGCTTCTTCCGCTGAGAGTTCCGCGGGAGGCAGAATCTCCTCGGGCGGAGGCGGAGGCGGCATTTCGGTCAGCAGCTGAATGTTGCGGTAGCGCTCCAGGCCGGTGCCCGCCGGGATCAGGCGGCCCATGATGACGTTTTCCTTGAGGCCGCGCAGGTAGTCCACCTTGCCGGCGACGGCGGCTTCGGTGAGGACGCGCGTGGTCTCCTGGAAACTGGCCGCGCTGATGAACGAATCGGTCGAGAGCGAGGCCTTGGTGATGCCGAGGAGGAGCGGACGGCCCGTGGCGGGGCGCGCACCCTCGGCGATGATGCGATCGTTTTCCTCGCGGAAGCGGAACTTGTCCACCTGCTCGTCGAGGAGGAACGTCGTATCGCCGACGTCCTCGACCTTCACCCAGCGCATCATCTGGCGGACGATCGTCTCGATGTGCTTGTCATTGATGTTGACGCCCTGCAGGCGGTAGACCTCCTGAATCGCGTTCACAAGGTACGCCTGCGTGTACTTTTCGCCGAGCACGGCCAGCAAGTCGTGCGGGTTGAGCGGCCCGTCAATCAGCGGCTCGCCCGCCTTGACGTGTTCGCCTTCCTGCACGTTGATGTGCACGCCGCGGATGATCGAGTATTCCTTCTGCGTGCGGCCGTCTTCGCTTTCGACGTAAATCTTCCGCAGGCCCTTGCTGATTTCGCCGTACTTCACCACGCCGTCGATTTCGCTGATGACGGCGGGGTCGCGCGGCTTGCGTGTCTCGAAGAGCTCGACAACGCGCGGCAGGCCTCCGGTGATGTCCTTCGTTTTCGTGGTCTCGCGCGGGATTTTCGCCAGCACGTCTCCGGGCTGCACTTCATCGCCGTCCTGCACCATAAGGTGCGCGCGGGAAGGCATGAGGTACTTTTTCCGGACGCGTCCGGCGGAATCGCGAACCTGAATCGTGGGCGCGTGCTTTTCATCGCCCGGCGGCAGCGTGACGACCAGCTGCGAGAGGCCGGTGACTTCGTCCACCTGCTCTTCGATCGTGACGCCGGGCTGGAGGTCCTTGTACTGAATCGTGCCTCCGGCTTCGGTGAGGATCGAGAAGGTGTACGGGTCCCATTCGGCCAGGAGTTCGCCGAGCTTGACCCCCTGATTTTCCTCGACGCGGAGGCGCGCGCCGTAAACGACGTGGTAGCGCTCCTTCTCGCGGCCCTTTTCATCGACGATGGCGATGATGCCGTTACGGTTCATGGCGATCAGGTGCTCGCCGCGGCCGCGCACGACGTTCATGTCGATGAAGCGGACGAATCCGTTGTTGCGGGATTCGAGTTTGGATTGTTCGGTGACGCGCGTCGCCGTTCCGCCGATGTGGAACGTGCGCATCGTCAGCTGCGTGCCCGGCTCGCCGATGGACTGCGCGGCGATCACGCCGACGGCCTCGCCAAGCTCGACGAAGCGGCCCGTGGCCAGGTTGCGTCCGTAGCAGCGGGCGCAGGCGCCGCGCTTCGATTCGCAGGTGAGCACGGAGCGGATGTTGACCCGCTCGATGCCCGCGGCCTGGACGGCGTTGGCCAGCTCCTCGCTGATTTCCTGGTTCACGTCAACGATGATGTTGCCTTCGTAGTCCTTGATCTTGTCGAGAGAAACGCGGCCCACAATTCGGTCGCGCAGCGGCTCGACTTCGACGCCCGCCTCGGTGATCGGCTCCACATAAATGCCGTCGGCAGTGCCGCAATCGATTTCGCTGATGATGACATCCTGCGCCACGTCGACGAGGCGCCGCGTGAGGTAGCCGGAATCGGCCGTTTTGAGAGCCGTATCGGCGAGGCCTTTGCGCGCGCCGTGCGTCGAGATGAAGTACTGCAGCACGGTGAGGCCTTCGCGGAAGTTGGACGTGATCGGCGTCTCGATGACCTCGCCCGAAGGCTTGGCCATCAGGCCGCGCATTCCGGAAAGCTGGCGAATCTGCTGCTTCGATCCGCGGGCGCCGGAATCGGCCATTACGTAAATCGGGTTGATCACGCCTTCCTTGTCCTGTCGCTCCATCGCCTTGAACATCTGCTCGGCGACTTTTTCGGTGATGTCGCTCCAGATGGCGACGACTTTGTTGTAGCGCTCGCCGTTGGTGATGGCGCCGTCCAGGTATTGCTGCTGCACCTTGACGACTTCCTTTTCCGTGTTGTCGACAAGCGTGAACTTGTCGCCGGGGATGAGCATGTCGTCGATGCCGATCGAGATGCCGGACTTGGTGGCGTACTGGAAGCCGAGTTCCTTCAGCTCGTCGAGCATCTGCACCGTGCGCTTCAAGCCGAAGCGCAGGTAGCAGTAATAGCAGAGCTGCTGCACGCCCTTTTTCTTGATGAGCCCGTTGATGAAGGGCATTTCCTTGGGCAAGTGATCGTTGAAGATCACGCGCCCGACGGTGGTGTTGATGAACTGCCGCTTCAGCGTTACGGATTCCGCGTGCGGCACGTCCTGGTCGTCGTACGCTGCGGCGAGGTCGATCATTTCGCCTTCGTAGCGGAGGCGGATCGGCGTGAGCAGCTCGACTTCGCCGGACTCGAGGGCCAGCACGACTTCCTCGGTGTGGCCGAAGGCGCGGCCCTCGCCCTTGGCGCCGGGCTTGGACTTCGTCAGGTAGTAGATGCCGAGCACCATGTCCTGCGTCGGAACGGCAAGAGGCAAGCCGTTGGCCGGCGAAAGGATGTTGTTCGCCGAGAGCATGAGCACCGAAGCTTCGACTTGCGCTTCGGGCGAAAGCGGGATGTGCACGGCCATCTGGTCGCCGTCAAAGTCCGCGTTGAACGCGGTGCAGACGAGCGGGTGAATGCGGATGGCCTTGCCCTCAACGAGCGTCGGCTCGAAGGCCTGAATGCCGAGGCGGTGCAGCGTCGGGGCGCGGTTCAGGAGCACGGGATGCTCGCGAATCACTTCCTCGAGAATGTCCCACACCACGGAATCCTGCTGCTCGACCATTTCCTTGGCTTGCTTGATGGTGGTGCAGTGGCCCTGTGCCTCGAGGCGGTGATAGATGAACGGCTTGAAAAGCTCGAGCGCCATTTTCTTCGGCAGGCCGCACTGGTGGAGCTTCAATTCGGGGCCGACGACGATGACAGAACGGCCCGAGTAATCGACCCGCTTGCCGAGAAGGTTCTGGCGGAAGCGGCCCTGCTTTCCCTTGAGCGTGTCGGAAAGCGACTTGAGCGGGCGGTTGTTCGTTCCGCGCAGGACGCGGCCGCGGCGCCCGTTGTCAAAGAGTGCGTCGACTGCTTCCTGGAGCATGCGCTTTTCGTTGCGGACGATCACGTCCGGCGCGTGCAGTTCCATCAGTTTCTTCAGCCGATTGTTGCGGTTGATCACGCGTCGATAGAGATCGTTCAAATCGGACGTGGCGAACCGCCCGCCGTCGAGAGGCACGAGCGGACGCAGCTCCGGCGGAAGAACCGGAAGCACATCGAGAATCATCCACTCCGGACGGTTGCCGCTCTTGCGGAAGGATTCGACCACCTTCAGGCGCTTCGCGTACTTGATGCGCTTCTGCAGGCTGGGGTCAACCTTCATTTTTTCGCGCAGCTCTTCGGAGAGCTTCTCGACGTCCACGCGCTTCAGGAGTTCCTTGATGGCTTCCGCGCCCATCTGCGCGCGGAATTGCCCCGGATAATCCTTTTGCAGCTCGCGGTATTTTTCCTCGGGGAGCATCTCGCGTTCCTTGATGCCTGGGACCTCGAGGGGATCGGTGACCACATAGCCCTCGAAGTACAGGATGCGCTCGAGGTCGCGCATCGAGATGTCGAGCAAATAGCCGATGCGCGACGGCAGGCCCTTGAAGAACCAGACGTGCGAGCAGGGCGAGGCGAGCTCAATGTGGCCGAGGCGCTCGCGGCGGACTTTGCTGAGCGTGACTTCGACGCCGCACTTGTCGCAGATGACGCCGCGGTGCTTCATGCGCTTGTACTTGCCGCAGAGGCATTCCCAGTCGGTAACCGGGCCGAAGATTTTGGCGCAGAACAGGCCGTCCCGCTCCGGCTTGAAGGTGCGGTAGTTGATGGTCTCGGGCTTGGTGACTTCGCCGTGCGACCAAGACCTGATTTTTTCCGGACTCGCCAGGCTGATGCGGATCGAGTCAAAATCAGCGATCAAGCTGGCACGATCATAAGGGCTGCTTCGATACAAGGTGTGTCCCTCCTGCCCCGGCTGGTTTCGCCGGAGCCATCCCGGCAGAGCCGGGAGTAAGAAAAGAAGCCTTCGAAATCTTCGCGCCGATCAGTGGGACAGCCGTTCCCGGCTGTCCCTCGGCGATGCGATCAGTCTGCAGCGGGCTTTTCCTGCTGCTTTTGCCGCTTCATGAGCTCCACGTCCAGGCAGAGCGACTGCAGCTCGCGGACGAGCACGTTGAACGATTCGGGCACGCCCGGCTCGATGCCCGGCTCGCCCTTCACGATGGCCTCGTAAATTTTCGCGCGGCCGTAAACGTCGTCCGACTTCGCGGTCAGCAGTTCCTGCAGGATGTGCGCGGCGCCGTACGCTTCGAGCGCCCACACTTCCATTTCGCCGAAGCGCTGCCCGCCGAACTGCGCCTTGCCGCCGAGCGGCTGCTGCGTGATGAGCGAGTACGGCCCGATGGACCGCGCGTGGATTTTGTCGTCGACAAGGTGCGAAAGCTTGAGCATGTAAATGTAGCCGACGGTGATGGCCTGACCGAATTCGTCTCCGGTCATGCCGTCCCACAGCGTGATCTTGCCGGCGTTCGGCAGGCCCGCGACTTCGAGCAGGTGCCGGATTTCCGCTTCGCGCGCGCCGTCAAAGACGGGCGTGGCCATCGGTATGCCTTCGCGGAAGCTGTCGGCATATTCGAGCAGCGTGTCGTCGTCGAGATCGGTGAGCGTCTTCCAGATCGCCGTGTCCGAAAAGACTTCGCGGAACCAGCGGCGAAGAGCATCGGAGCGCTTGTTCTGATCGAGCAGGCGCGCGACGCTGCGGCCGAGTTCCTTCGAGGCCCAGCCGAGGTGCGTTTCGAGAATCTGTCCGACGTTCATACGCGAAGGAACGCCGAGCGGATTCAGAACGATTTCCACCGGTGTGCCGTCCGGGAGATACGGCATGTCCTCTTCCGGAACGATTCGCGCGATGACGCCCTTGTTGCCGTGGCGGCCGGCCATTTTGTCGCCGACCGAGAGTTTTCGCTTCATGGCGATGTAGCACTTCACCAGCTTGATAACGCCGGGAGGCAGTTCGTCGCCCTTGCGGAGCTTTTCCTTGCGCTCCTCGGTGATCTTCCTCAGGACGTCGATCTGGCGCGAAGTCATCTCCTCGATCTCATCGATTTTCTCGATGAGCAAAGGATCCTTATCGGCGAGGCGCAGCCGCTTCAGGTTGCGCGTCGCGATTTTTTCGATGATGTCGCGCGTCAGCTCGGTGCCCTTGGTGATGAGCCGCTTGTTCGTTTTCTCATCGTGCAGGTCGGCGGTGAGCGCCTTGCCCTCGAGGAGCACGGCGAGCCGCTTCAGGCGCTCGTCGGTGAGGATGCGGATTTCGTCCGACAGGTTCTTTTCGAGCTTGAACACCTGCGCGGCTTCGATGGCCTTGTGGCGCTCGTCTTTTTCGGCGCCCTTGCGGCAAAAGATTTTCACGTCCACGACGGTGCCCTCGATGCCCGGAGGGCAGTAGAGGGAAGCGTCGCGCACGTCGCCGGCCTTTTCGCCGAAGATCGCGCGAAGGAGTTTTTCCTCCGGCGTAAGCGTCGTTTCGCCCTTGGGCGTAACCTTGCCGACCAGGATGTCGCCCGGCCGCACGGTCGCGCCGATACGGATCACGCCGCTTTCGTCGAGGTTGCGCAGGAACATTTCGCTGATGTTGGGAATGTCCCGCGTGATTTCCTCGGGGCCGAGTTTCGTGTCCCGCGCCTCGATCTCGAATTCCTCGATGTGGATGGAAGTGTAGTAGTCGTCCTTGACGAGCTTCTCGCTCACCAGGATGGCGTCCTCGAAGTTGTACCCGCGCCACGGCACAAACGCGACGAGCACGTTGCGGCCGAGGGCGAGTTCGCCCCGGTCGGTGCATGGGCCGTCCGCAAGAACTTGTCCTTGTTTAACGCGATCGCCCACGCGGACGAGCGGCTTCTGGTTGATGCAGGTGTTCTGGTTCGAGCGCTTGAATTTGATGAGCTGATAGATGTCCGCGCCGACTTCGCGGGACAGCACGCCCGAGTGGTCGGACTCGACACGCACGATGATGCGCTCGGAGTCGACCTGATCGACGATGCCGTCGCGGCGGCAGATGACCACCGCGCCCGAGTCGCGCGCCGTGACCCGCTCCATGCCGGTGCCGACGAGCGGCGCTTCGCCGCGGATCAGCGGCACGGCCTGGCGTTGCATGTTCGAGCCCATCAACGCACGGTTCGCGTCGTCGTTTTCAAGGAACGGAATGAGGCTCGCCGCGACCGAGACGAGCTGCTTCGGCGAGACGTCGATGTAATCGACTTCCTCGCGCGATTTCAGAACGAAGTTTCCGGCCTGGCGGCAGTTGACGAGCTCGGTGGTGATGCGCCCGCGCTCGTCGAGCGGCACGTTGGCCTGCGCCACGACGTAGCGGTCCTCTTCCCACGCCGAGAGATAGAAGCAGTGCGCTTCGTCGGTGACCTTGCGGCGCTTCAACTCTTCGTTGACGGCTTCGACCTTGTCGCGCTCGATAACTTCGCCCGCCTTGAATTCGCTCTCGCCCGCGTTCACGATTTGCACGTAATCGATCACGCGGCCGCCCTTCACCTTGCGGTAGGGCGACTCGATGAAGCCGAATTCGTTGATGCGCGCGTAGCAGGAAAGCGAGCTGATGAGGCCGATGTTCGGGCCTTCCGGCGTCTCGATCGGGCAGATGCGCCCGTAGTGCGTCGGATGGACGTCGCGCACCTCGAATCCGGCGCGCTCGCGCGAAAGGCCTCCGGGCCCAAGGGCCGAGAGGCGCCGCTTATGGGTGATTTCGCTGAGCGGGTTGGTCTGATCCATGAACTGCGACAGCTGCGAGCTGCCGAAGAATTCGCGGATCGCGGCCATGACCGGCTTCGCGTTCACGAGGTCATGCGGCATGGCGGTGGACATTTCCTGGTACACCGACATTTTTTCCTTGATGGCGCGCTCCATGCGCACCAAGCCGATGCGGAACTGGTTTTCGAGAAGCTCGCCGACCGCGCGCACGCGGCGGTTGCCCAGGTGATCGATGTCGTCCAGCGTGCCGATGTTCTTGCGCAGCTTCAGGAGATAGCGGATCGCCGCGACGAAATCGGCGGCGTCCAGCGTGCGCGTGTTGAGCGGCGTCTCCAGGCCGAACTTAATGTTGAATTTCAAGCGGCCCACGCGGCTGAAATCGTACTTGCGCGGGTCGAAGAACATCCCGTTGAAGAGCGCCGTGGCGGTTTCGAGCGTCGGCGGATCGCCCGGGCGCAGCTTCCGGTAGATTTCGATGAGCGCCTCGCGCGAGGACTTGATCGCGTCCTTGTCGAGCGTGCGGGAAAGCACCATGCCTACGTCGTCGCGGTCCGGAAAGAAAATGTCCACGCTGGCGATGCCCGCTTCGGCGAGCGACGTCCAGATTTCCGCGGTCAGCGGCTTGTTGGATTCGAGAAGCACTTCGCCCGTCTGCCGGTTGACAAGATCGGCCACGGAATAGGCGCCTTCGAGATCGGCGACGGAAACGTGCGCGGCCGGGACCTTGGCCTTGACGAGCTCCTTGTGGAGCGCTTCCGTGATGCGCTTGTGCGCTCCGACGATCACTTCGTCGCTCTTCGGATTCTTGATTTCGTGCGACAGCTTGCGGTCGATCAGGCCCTCGGACACGTTCCAGTGCAGGTCGCCGTCGCGCAGCGTGATGCGCTCGACCTGGTAGAACGTGCGCAGGATTTCCTCGTTCGACTTCATGCCCAGGGCGCGCAGGAAAATCGAGCCGAGGAATTTGCGCTTGCGGTCGATGCGGACGTAGAGAATATTTTTCGTGTCGTACTCGAACTCGACCCACGAGCCGCGGTACGGAATGATTTTCCCCAGGAAGTAGCTGCGGTTGTTGGCCGATTCGTAGAACACGCCAGGCGAACGATGCAACTGGCTGACGATGACGCGCTCGGTGCCGTTGATGACGAACGTGCCGTTGTCGGTCATCAGCGGAATGTCGCCGAAGAAGACTTCCTGTTCCTTGATGTCGCGAATGTTTTTCGCGCCGGTGTCGGGGTCCTTGTCGTAGATGGTCAGGCGGATCGTGACCTTGAGCGGCGCGGCGTAGGTCATGCCGCGCTCCTGGCACTCGTTCACGTCATACTTGAGCTGCATCCCGACCGGGTCGCCGCACTTCTCGCAGAACGTGGGCGTGTTCTTGTTGAACGCGCCGCACTTCGTGCAGATCACGTCGCCGGTCTGGTACGGATTGGTGACCACCGAAGCGCCGCAATTGCGGCACGTGGCGCGCAGGTGATGCAAGCCCTTCAGGTTGCCGCACTTGCATTCCCAGTTCCCGATCGCGTAATCCACGAAATCCAGCTGCGAGAGCCCGCGGAAATCCTGAATCGGAAACACCGAAGTGAATACCGACTGCAGGCCGCCGTCCTCACGCTCGGACGGGAGCAGATCCATCTGCAAAAAACGCTGATAGGAATTCTTCTGAACCTCGATCAGGTTCGGAATCTGGATCGAGCTGCGGATTTTGGAAAAATCCAGCCGCTCGCGCTCCCGCATATGATGATTCCCGTTTCCATTCTCCATGCTATAACCTCACAAACTGCGCAGGGTTGGGCCGAAACGCCGAAAGACGGAATGGCAGACACTTCCGCCCTGGGTCCCAGCGGGACTGAATCGATGTTGACAAATCACGGTTTGAAACTTGCGTAAGCTAACCCCTGAGGGCGCGGCAGGCCCGGCCAGGCCGCCTCGCGCCGGAAGTGCTGGGTTACTTCGATACGGCTACTTGATCTCGACTTTGGCGCCGACTTCCTCGAATTTCTTCTTGATCGTGGCCGCCTCATCCTTGTTCACGCCTTCCTTGATCGGCTTCGGCGCGCCGTCGACCAGGTCCTTGGCTTCCTTCAAGCCCAGGCTCGTGACTTCGCGGACCGCCTTGATGACGTTGATCTTGTTCGCGCCCACGTCCGTGAGCACGACCGAGAACTCCGTCTTCTCCTCGGCCGGAGCCGCGCCTGCCGCCCCGCCGCCGCCCGCCATCATTACGGGTGCCGCAGCCGCCGCCGATACGCCGAAGGTCTCTTCCATCTTCTTGACCAGGTCGGCCGCTTCGAGCAGCGTCAGCCCCTTGATTTCTTCCAGGATCGTTTCC
>Ga0210394_10005280_pt1 | contig 14545 bp, 10 predicted proteins | sample IncBWC12MmetaG_FD_160121 | JGI IMG/M metagenome (GOLD analysis project Ga0210394, IMG submission 160121) | Forest soil microbial communities from Barre Woods Harvard Forest LTER site, Petersham, Massachusetts, United States - Inc-BW-C-12-M | ecosystem: Environmental > Terrestrial > Soil >...
GCAGGACATCCGTTCCGAGATGTGTCTGCTGCTCGAGCAGCAGGGCGTCGAGGTCGAAGTGCACCACCACGAAGTGGCGGCTGCCGGACAGAACGAGATCGGCACCAAGTTCGCCAGCCTGGTGAAACGGGCGGACTGGATGCAAATCCTGAAATACACGGTGTGGAATGTGGCGGCCTCCTATGGCAAGACGGCCACCTTCATGCCCAAGCCAATCGTCGGGGACAACGGCTCCGGAATGCACGTGCACCAGTCGGTCTGGAAGGACGGGCAGAACCTGTTCGCGGGCAACGGCTATGCGGGCCTGTCCGAATTCGCGCTGTATTACATCGGGGGCATCATCAAGCACGCCCGCGCGCTCAACGCGATCACCAATCCGGGCACGAACTCGTACAAGCGTCTGGTGCCGGGATTCGAAGCCCCGATCAATCTGGCCTATTCGGCGCGCAACCGGTCCGCATCCTGTCGCATTCCCTACGTTCCGACCCCGAAGGGGCGTCGGGTCGAGGTCCGCTTCCCGGATCCGACCTGCAACGCGTACCTGGCCTTTGCCGCGATGCTGATGGCCGGGCTGGACGGGGTGCAGAACAAGATCCATCCGGGCGATCCGATCGACAAGAACCTGTACGACCTGGAGCCCGAAGAGGCCGCCAAGGTGCAGACGGTTTGCCACAGCCTGGACCAGGCGCTCGGGATCCTGGACAAGGAGCGCGAGTTCCTCACACGCGGAGGCGTGTTCACCAACGACATGCTGGACGCGTACATCACTCTGAAGATGGACGAGGTCACCCGCTTCAGGATGACGACCCATCCCGTCGAGTTCGATATGTATTACGGGTCCTGAGCTGCCAGAGCGACTTGCAACAGCGACCCCTTACATCGGCTGGGGGAGCACGAGGGGGCCAGCCCAGCCCCCTCGTTCTCTTACTCCTACTTTTGCGGCCGAAGGCCGTAAAAGCGTGGGGAGCACGAGGGGGCCAGCCCAGCCCCCTCGTTCTCCTCCTGATAACCCATTGAAATCGCTGGAAATGGATCCGGATGAGCGCACAATCGGGATGCTCGGTCCGGGCGGGCGCACGTTACACTGGCCTCGCGATTGATCGATGGGCCTTAAGCCATGCGTACCACACTTGGAACTGCGCCTGCGTTGTGTTGTCTGCTGATTACCACGCTTCCGGCGCTGGCACAGCAGTCGGACACGATCTGGGAGTGCGTGGACGATCAGGGCCACAAGGTCTTCCAGAACGTCGGCAACGGCCACGGGTGCCGCCGGCTCGACGGGGTGATCGCGACGATTCCGGGCACCTCGCCGTCTCCGCCGCGCCCGGCCGCCGCAGGGCCGGGGGCCGAGCCGCGCGGCGTGGCGCCGGCCAACTTTCCCCGCGTAGACCGGGACACGCAGCGTGTACGCGATGTCGACCGGCGCCGGATCCTGGAAGACGAATTGCGGGTCGAGCAGGACCGCTTGGTTCGGCTGCGCGACGATTTCAACAACGGCAGCCCGCGGCCGCTCGGGGACGAAACGGCCAGCTCGCCCGGCTACCGGGAGCGCGTCCAGCGCTTGCTGGAAGACATCCAGCGCTCCGAAGGCTACGTCGCTTCGCTCAAGCGCGAACTGGCCCCGCCCCGCTACTAGTCTGCCGGACCCGCCGCAGGCGCGCGGCCTGCGCGCACTGGCGACCGACTCCCACCGTACCGATCAGGCCAGCCGAAAAAGGCCGGGCCGAGGCCGCATGAGGTCGCGCCCGACCCCGATGGCGCACCCATCCGAAGCGGCGCCGGCCTACGCCGGGCTGGAATTGCTGTCCACGGCCGTGCTGGTGATCGACGCCGACGGCCGCGTGCGGTGGGTCAACCAGTCGGCCGAGGCGATGCTGGACCTGTCGCGGCGGATCCTGCAGGGGCAGCTCGCGCGGGGCCTGTTCGCCGAGGCCGCCGTGATCGATCATCTGCTGGACGAGGCGTCGGTCGGATCGTTCGGAATGCGGCGGCAGGCGATGCTGGTGCGCCGGCCGCTGCGGGACCCGCTGCAGGTTCAGGTCATCGCTTCGGCTCTTTACGTCGAGGACACGCCGTTGCTGCTGGAGTTGTGGCCGATCGACCAGCAGCTGAAGCTGAACCGGGAGGAGCGGCAGCTGGACCTGAGCGAGGCCAACCGCCGGCTGATGCGCAATCTGGCGCACGAGATCAAAAATCCGCTCGGGGGCATCCGCGGCGCTGCACAACTGCTGGAAACCGAGTTGCGAACGCCCGAGGAGCGCGAATACACCGGCGTCATCATCGCCGAGGCCGACCGGCTGCAGACCCTGGTCGATCGGGTTCTGGCCTCGCACCGGGTCCCTCGCGTGGTGGCGGATCTGAACATCCATGAGGTGTGCGAGCGGGTCCGCTCGGTGATCATGGCCGAGTACCCGAACGGGCTGCTGATCGACCGGGATTATGACGCCTCGGTTCCGGAGTTCCGGGGTGACCGCGAACAGTTGATTCAGGCGCTGCTGAACGTCGTTCGCAATGCGGCGCAGGCGCTGCACGCGCGGATCGCAACCGGCGACGCGTGCGTGCAGTTGCGCACCCGGGTGGCGCAGCAAGTCACGATGCTCCGACGTCCGTGCAGGCTGGCATTGGATTTGCGTGTTATTGACAATGGACCCGGGATTCCGGAGGAGCTGAAGGAGCGCGTGTTCGACCCGCTGGTGTCGGGACGGGAGAGCGGCAGCGGATTGGGGCTATCGCTGGCGCAGGAGTTCATTCACCAGAACGGCGGCACGATCGACTTCGAAAGCGTCCCGGGCCGGACCGACTTTCGGATCCTGCTTCCGCTGCGATGAGGCGCGAGACCGCATGAAACCGATCTGGATCGTCGACGATGACCGCTCGATTCGCTGGGTGCTCGAGCGCGCGCTGGCCAAGGCGAGTCTGCCTTGCCGGGCCTTCGCACACGCGCAGGACGTGCTCGCCGCGCTGGACGCGGAAACGCCGCAGGTGCTGGTCTCCGATATCCGGATGCCGGGCGTCAGCGGCATCGGTCTGCTGCAGACCGTCAAGCAGCGCTACCCGTCGCTGCCCGTAATCATCATGACCGCGTTTTCCGATCTGGACAGCGCGGTGTCGGCGTTCCAGGGCGGCGCCTTCGAATACCTGCCCAAGCCGTTCGACGTCGACAAGGCGGTGGCGCTGATCCGGCGCGCCGTCGACGAGAGCCTGCGCGATGCCGGCCCGGACGAGCCGCCCGGCGAGGTGCCGGAGATTCTCGGCCAGGCCCCTTCCATGCACGAAGTCTTCCGCGCGATCGGGCGGCTGTCGCAATCCTCGGTCACGGTGCTGATCACCGGCGAGTCGGGCAGCGGCAAGGAGGTCGTGGCGCGCGCCTTGCACCGGCACAGCACGCGCGGCGACAAGCCGTTCATCGCGCTGAACATGGCCGCGATTCCGCGTGATCTGCTCGAGTCGGAACTGTTCGGTCACGAGCGGGGCGCCTTCACCGGGGCGCAGGCGATGCGGCGCGGCCGTTTCGAGCAGGCCGAGGGCGGCACGCTGTTCCTGGACGAGATCGGCGACATGCCGGCCGAGCTGCAGACGCGGCTGCTGCGCGTGCTTTCGGACGGCTGCTTCTACCGGGTGGGCGGCCACCAGCCGCTGCGCGCCGACGTGCGAGTCGTCGCGGCGACCCATCAGAACCTGGAAGAGCGGGTCAGGCAGGGGCTGTTTCGCGAGGACCTTTACCACCGGTTGAACGTGATCCAGTTGCGGCTGCCGCCGCTGCGCGAGCGGCGCGAGGACATTCCGCTGCTGGCGCGCCATTTCCTGGTGCGCAGTGCGCGCGACCTGGGCGTCGAGACCAAGCGGCTGTCGCCCGAAGCGGCCGAACGGATCTCTCAGCTGCCGTTTCCGGGCAACGTGCGTCAGCTCGAGAACCTGTGTCACTGGCTGACGGTGCTGGCGCCGGCGCAGCTGGTGCAGGTTTCCGACCTGCCCGGGGAACTGCAGCATCTGGGCGGTGCGGCGCCCGCGGGCGTGCCGCCGGCGCCGCCGGCGTCACCGGCCGCCGTGCTCGCGGCCGCGGTTGCCCCGGCCGACGTGGTCGTCGCCAGCTGGACCGAGCTGCTGGCGGCCGACGTGGAGCGCCTGATGCACCTGGGTACCGAGGCGGTGATCGACGAGCTGACGCGCGACTTCGAGTCGACGGTGATCCGCACCGCGTTGAAGCTGACACAGGGGCGGCGCATCGAGGCCGCCGCCCGCCTGGGGCTGGGCCGCAACACGATCACGCGCAAGATCCAGAGCCTGGGGCTGGACAGCTGACTGGCCGATGCGCCGATCGCGATCGGCCAACCGGTGCGACCTCGGAGACGCGCTCAGGGCGCCGTGTCGTTGGCCGGCGCCAGCAGATGTCCGAACAGCTGACGGACGATCAGAAACACCACGCCCGCGCCTCCCACCAGCCCTGCGTGCAGCAGCCAGAACTGCGTTCCGTCCAGCTTCTCGAGCAGGCCGCCGAGCCATCCCACCAGGTTGTTCGCGACGAACAGGTGAAGGAAATAGAAGCCGAGCACCGTTCCGGCCAGCGCCTTGGGCGAGGCACGCGCATACAGCGCGATCCCGACCGGAAGGATGTTGGAAAAACCGATGCTGTTCATCACGTGGAAGGCCAGCGCCCAGCCGATCGGGGCCTTGTGGCCGTCGGCGGCGGCCTGCGAGGCTGCGACCAGCATCAACAGCGCCGCGGCCGAGATGAACAGCCCGAGCGTGATCTTCGTGACCTCAGCGGGCTCCGCAAAGCGCCGCTTCCACAGGCGCCAGAAGCCGAGCACCGCGACCAGCGCGCTGATCGACACCACCGAATCGACCGTGATCAGCCACGTGGTCGGCATCGTGCGGCCGAAGAACACCAGGTCGATATGAGCCGGCGCCCAGAGCATGTAGGCGTTGAAGATCTCCTGATTTCCGACCGCGCCGGCCGCCAGCACCGGTAGCAGCAGCATCAGCAACAGCAGCGCCGAGCGCTCGTCCCGCGTCAGCAGCGGCCGGGCCGCAGCCGCATCACGCGCCGGCCGGACATCGGGGGGAAGCCACCGGCGGCCCGACCGATAGACGAGCAAACCGATCACCATGCCCACGCCAGCTGCGCCGAACCCGTAATGCCAGCCATACAACTCGCCCAGCGTGCCCACCACCAGCGGCGACACGATCACGCCGGCGTTGATGAACAGGTAGTAGATCTGGAACGCGTCGGCGCGGCGCGGATCGCCGGCCTGATACAGCTCCCCGACCTGGCTGGCCAGGTTGCCCTTGAAGCAGCCGACCCCGGCCAGCAGGCACGCCAGTGCGACCAGAAACGAGGCGTCGAACGCCATCAGAAAATGGCCCGCGGCCATCAACAGAGCGCCCAGCGTGACCGTCCGCGTCCGTCCCAGCCAGCGGTCGGCGATCAATCCGCCCGCGATCGGCGTCACGTAGACCAGGCCGGTGTACAGCCCGAAGATCGCCGAGGCGAGCGCCACGACCGACAGAGGACCGCCATAGACGCGCTCGAGCGCGGCGCGAAATCCGGCGAAGCCCGCGATTTTCTCGATGTGTCCGGGCTGCAGCAGCTGGGCGACCATGTACAACACCAGCAGCGTCTGCATCCCGTAATAGGAGAACCGCTCCCAGGCCTCGGTGAAGCCGAGAAACGCCAGCCCGCGCGGGTGTCCCAGAAAGCCACGGTCGGTGCCGGCCAGCCTGCCGGGGACGGCGGCGACCGCCGTCATCGCTTTGCTCATGGACGAATACTAGGCTCGTACACCCGCTGATCGCGCCGGGCTGCCGGCCGGTCGTCTTCTGGGGCCGCGCGAAGCACGGCCGCCCTCGATATCAGAGCTGCCGATCGCGTTCTGCGGCCGCCGCGCGCCGCTGCAGAAAGCGCCGCACCGCCGGGTCGCTTTCCAGCCCGATGGCTCGCTGGTAAGCCTGCAACGCGGCCTCCAGGGCGCCGCTGCGAGCGAGCAGGTCCGCACGCGCCGCCCAGTAGGGCTGGTAGTTCTCGAGCCGCTCGTCGCTCGCCAGCGAGTCGACGGCCGCCAGGCCCGCGGCCGGGCCACGCGTCTGTGCCAGCGCCACCGCCCGGTTCAGCGCCGCCACCGGCGAGCCGGTCAGCACGCACAGTGCGTCGTACAGGTGCTCGATCGCCGGCCAGTCGGCCTTGCCGGTGCGGCGGCGCACGGCGTGCGCGGATTGCACCGCTGCTTCCAGCTGGTAACGGCCGCCGCCGCCGCGGTGGTTGGCCCGCGACAGCAGCGCCTCGGCCTCATCGATCATCGCGGCGTCCCACTGCGCCGGATCCTGCTCCCCCAACGGCACGTACTCGCCCGAGGCGTCGCGGCGCGCATCCCGGCGTGCGTGGGTGTGCAAGATCAGCGAGAGCAGGCCGAGCGCCTCGCTGTCGTCGGGTAGCAGCGAGGCCACCAGACGTCCCAGCCAGATCGCTTCGTCGGCCAGGTTGCGGCGGCGCGGGTCCACGCCCTGAGGATCGGACCAGCCCTCGGCATAAGCGGCGTAAATGGCGTCCAGCACGGCATCCAGACGCTCGCGCAGCGCGTCGCGCTCCGGCACTTCGAAGCCGATGCCGGCCTGCCGGATCTTGGCCTTGGCGCGCGCCAGCCGCTGCCCCATCGTGGTCGGCGCGATCAGAAACGCCGAGGCGATCGCGGCGGCGTCGAACCCCAGCACGACCTGCAACATCAGCGGCGCGCGCACGCTGCGATCGATGCCGGGGTGCGCGCAGGCAAACAACAGACCCAGCCGCCGGTCAGGCACGACGAGGTCGTCGTCCTCGTCGGTGGTCAGGTCGGTCAGCCATTGCAGTTGCTCCGAGGCCGTCTCGTCCAGTCGCCGCCGGCGCGCCGCGTCGACCATCCGGCGGCGCGCCACCGTCAGCAGCCAGGCGTCGGGCGTGCTCGGTATGCCCCGCACCGGCCACTCGGCGAGCGCGGCGGCGAAGGCTTCCGACAGCGCATCTTCAGCCCCCGCCACGTCGCGCGTGCGCGCGGCCAGGAACGCGACCAGCTTGCCGTAACTGCGTCGCGCCGCCGCCTCGGCCGCGCGCGCTGCCTCGAGGCAGTCCTGCGGCATTGCGAGAGCCTCAGAACTCGCTTCTGGGCCAGACCGGGCGCACCTCGACGACCCCGTGGCTGGCGCCCGGACAGCGCGACGCCCACGACAGCGCGGCGTCCAGATCCGGCACGTCCACCAGGTAGTACCCGCCCAGCTGCTCGCGCGTCTCGGCATACGGGCCATTGAGGACTTCGGTCTTGCCCGACTTCACACGGACCGTCGTGGCCGCGTGCGTGGGGCGCAGGCGGTTACTGCCGCGCAGGACGCCCGCGCTTTGCAGCGCGCCGGTGTAGGCCCCATAAGCGTTCATCGCTTCGCTGGCCTGGGATGGGCTCATTTTTTCGAACTGTGCGTGGTCCGCGTAGAGCAGCAGCAAGAATTCCATGTCGGCTCTCCTGTCAGTGACGGCGAAGCGTGATGCCTCGCCCGGACAATGTCGCGCGGCGGGTGGCCGATTTCGACATGGACTGACAAATCAGGCTGAAACCGGGGTTATGCCGGCTCGTCCAGCGCCGCCCCGTGGGACTCGATCAGCGTCGAATAGGTCAGGCCGCTTGCCTTCAGCGTGCGCCTCTGCGAGGTGAAATCGACGTGAACGATGCCGAAACGCTTCGAGAACCCAAGCGACCATTCCAGGTTGTCCAGCAGCGACCAGGCAAAGTAGCCGCGCACGTCGACCCCCTGGTCGATCGCCGCGTGGATCGCCTTCAGGTGCTCGCGCAGGTACTGCGCGCGCGCCGGATCATCGAGCGGTTCGGCGCCGGCCGTCGCCGGGTCCTTGAACGCGGCGCCGTTCTCGGTCACATATTGCGGGATCGGACCGTAGCGGTCGCGCACCCAGGTCAACGTGTCGGTCAGCCCCTGCGGGTACACCTCCCAGTCGGTTTCGGTGTAGATCGCGCCGTCCTGCTTGACGCGTGCGGCTCTGAGTGGCCAGGCGTTCGAGTCGAAGCGGGTGACGCTGCGCGTGTAGTAGTTGATGCCGACGAAGTCGATCGGCTGCCTGATCAGGTCGAAATCCGCCGCGGGCCAGACCGGCCAGGCCTCGCCGAAGATCTGCTGCAGTTCCGGGGGATAGCGCCCCAGGAACACCGGATCCAGGTATTGCTCGTTCATGTACGCCTGGGCCCGGCGCGTCGCCGCGATGTCCTGCGGGGCGTCCGAGGCGGGATACTTCGGTTCGATGTTCACCACGATGCCTACCTGATGGCGGCCGCCGGCGCGGTATGCCTGCACCGCCGCGCCGTGCGCGCGCAGCAGATTGTGGGAAGCGATCGGTGCCTCGAAGGCATTGCGATGTCCGGGCGCCAGCGCGCCGAACAGGTAGCCCCCGTCGGTGACGACCCACGGCTCGTTCAGCGTCGCCCACAGCTTGACCCGGTCATCGAGCCTGCGGTACAGCGTCTGCGCGTACTCGGCAAACCAGTTCGCCACATCGGGATTGAGCCATCCGCCCCGGTCGTCCAGCGCCGCTGGCAGGTCCCAGTGATAGAGCGTGACCATCGGCTCGATGCCGGCCCGCAGCAGCGCGTCGACCAGCCGCTCGTAGAAGCCGAGTCCCGCCGGGTTCACGGCGCCGACGCCGGCCGGCAGCACGCGGCTCCAGGACACACTGAACCGGTAGGCTGTCAGCCCGAGGCGCTTCATCAGCGCGACGTCCGACTCGAAGCGCCGATAGTGATCGCAGGCGACATCGCCCGTGTCGCCGTTGTGCACCAGACCCGGTGTGCGGACGAAGCGGTGCCAGATGCTGGGTCCGGCCCCGTCGGCCAGCGGCGAGCCTTCGACCTGGTAGGCGGACGTGGCGGCGCCCCACAGGAAGCCGTCGGGGAATCGGGAGTTCGACGCTGGCGAGGCCTTCGCGGACTTCATTCGAGTCGCCCTGGCGATGGGATGTAAACGTTACCATAAGGGAACTGATGTTCGACGTCCACACGGAACGGCGCGCCTGATGTAAACCGATCGGCGGGTTGTGGCGGTGTGGTCGCGCGGAGAAGGTGGTGGCAAGCGTACGGCTGGATCGCGTCTGCAAGGTGTACGAGGGCGGCCATGTCGCCGTGGAAGACGCCAGCTTCGAGGTCGCGGACCGGGAGCTGATGGTTCTGGTCGGGCCGTCGGGCTGCGGCAAGTCCACGCTGCTGCGGATGATCGCCGGGCTGGAATCGATCACCTCGGGCGCGGTGTCGATCGACGGGCGCCAGGTCAACCTGGTGGCGCCGAAGGACCGGAACATCGCGATGGTGTTCCAGAGCTATGCGCTGTTCCCTCACCTGACCGTGGCGCAGAACATCGCGTTCGGCCTGAAGGTGCGCAAGGTGCCCGCCGCCGACATCGAGCAGCGCGTGCGCGCCACCGCCCGCGTGCTGGAGCTCGAATCCCTGCTGGACCGGCTGCCGCGCGCCCTGTCGGGCGGCCAGCGTCAGCGCGTCGCGCTCGCGCGGGCCCTGGTGCGCGAACCGGCCGTGTTCCTGCTGGACGAGCCGCTGTCGAACCTGGACGCCCGGCTGCGTCAATCGATGCGGATCGAGCTGGCACGGCTGCACCGGCGGCTGGGCGCCACGATGATCTACGTGACGCACGATCAGGTCGAGGCGATGACGCTCGGCCAGCGCATCGTGGTGTTCGATCGCGGGCGGATTCAGCAGATCGACTCGCCGCTGCGCCTGTACCAGCAGCCGGCCAACCGCTTCGTGGCCGGCTTCCTGGGTAGCCCGGCGATGAACTTCCTGCCAGGGCGGCTGGACCCCGATGGCGCCAGCCTGGATGTCGGAGCGCAGGTCCTGCAACTGGACGGCGCTGCGGCAGCTTGCGCGCCGCGGGGCGGCCCGATCCAGCGCGACGTGGTGCTCGGAGTGCGCCCCGAGCACGTGCTTCTGGCCGACAGCGCCGCGGCCGTCGGCCCGAGCCTGTCCGCCACGCTGGAGGCGATCGAGCCGACCGGGGCCGAGCTTCACGTGGTTTTTCGTTGTGGCCCCCATGAGCTGATCGCGCGGATCGCCCCCCGGCCGCTGCCGGAGCCGGGCGCGCTGCTGCAGCTTCGGCTGGCGGTCGACCACCTGCACTTCTTCTCCTCCGAGCCCGAGGGCCGGCGGATCGGCCCGATCGACTGAGACCCCGGTTGCAGGCACGCGTTCAGCGTCGCTTGCGTGCAACAAAGCCCCTAGTTTGCGGCAGCGCACATTTCATTGACATCCGGGCGCTGATACATTTTTCGTGGAAACGTTTACATACAAAAAAGCAGGCGGGCCCTTTCGGCTGAAAGAGGCTCCGCGCGTCGGGAGACAGGTTGGCAGCGACCATCCGGGACGTTGCACGGGCCGCGAATGTATCCGTCGCGACCGTCTCGCGCGCGCTGAACGAACACCCCAACGTCTCGCCGCAGACCCGTGAGCGCGTACAGGCGGTTGCGCTCGAGCTCGGATTCATCGCGAGCGGAGCCGCGCGCAGCCTGATCACGCGACGCACGCAGACGATCGGCGTGCTGCTGCCCGACGTGTATGGCGAGTTCTTCTCGGAGCTGATCCGGGGCATCGACGGGGCGGCGCGCCGCCACGGCCTGCATCTGCTGCTGTCCGGGTCCCACGGCGATCGGGCGGAGGCGGCGGCGGCGATCAAGGCGATGAGCGGCCGGGTCGACGGACTGCTGGTCATGTCGCCGCACCTGGACGCGCGCGCGCTGGCCGACAACCTGCCGCGCGGTCTGCCGGTCGTGCTGATGAACACGCGCGGCGACGGTGTCGAGTTCGCCTGCCTGACGGTCGACAACTACGGCGGTGCCTACGCGATGGTCCGCCACCTGGCGGGGCGCGGCCACCAGAGGATTGCGTTCATCGGCGGACCGGAGGCCAACTTCGAAGCACAGGAGCGCCTGCGCGGCTATCGCGAGGCGCTGGCCGAGTGGCTGCCCGGCTCCGAGCCGCTGGTGCTGCCGGGCGACTTCACCGAAGAGTCCGGCTGGCGGGTCGGCAATCGGATCATCGCGATGGAGCCGCGCCCGGACGCGATCTTCGCCGCCAACGACGCGATGGCGATCGGCTGTCTGTGCTGCCTGGGCGAAGCCGGGGTCCAGGTGCCGCGCGATGTCGCGCTGGTGGGGTTCGATGACATTCCGCTCGCGCGCTTTGTGAATCCGCCTTTGACGACCGTGCGTGTTCGCATCGCCGAGCTGGGCGAGCTGGCGCTGGAACGCCTGGCGCTGTCGATCGAAAACCGCAATCTGGCGGGCGCAAAGCCTCAAACGCTGCGCTCCGAGCTCGTGGTCCGCAGTTCCTGCAGCCGGCCGCACCCGACCGCGGTTGCAGTGGCATCCCAGAAGCCCCGATAGGAGTCCGTACTCAAAAGGAAGGCGATTGATTGGAGGAGAACCAACGATGAAATCGCGCTCGAAGTGGCTGAAGACAATTGGAATCGCAATCCTTGCATGCGCCAGCGCCGGCCTGCCGATGTGGCAGCCCGCGCAGGCGCAGTTGAGCACGGCAACCCTGCGCGGCTTTGTACAGACGCCCGCAGGGCAGGGCGCCGCCGCCGTGGAGGTGTCGGCAACCAGCACCGGCAGCGGCTTCGTGTACCGGGCCAAGTCCAACGCCGACGGCAGCTATGTGGTGAACGGGCTGCCCGCCGGCACGTACGAGATCCGTGCCGGCGCCGAGGCCGCGCAGAAGCCGCAGATCGTTACGCTCGAGATCGGCGAGACCGCCTCGCTCGATCTGGTGCTGCCGGCGGCGCCGATCGAGCAGGTCACGATCATCGGATCGGTGCAGCGCGCCGGCGTGAAGACCTCCGAGGTCAACACCAGCGTGTCGCCGCAGCAGATGCTGCTGCTTCCGCAGGTGACGCGCAATTTCCTGTCGTTTGCGGACCTGGCGCCGGGCGTGCGGGTCACGCAGGATCCGCAGAGCGGCTACGTGTCGCTGCAAAGCGGCGCGCAGAACCAGGACAACATCAACGTTTACATTGACGGCATCAGCCAGAAAAACTACGTGCTGCGCGGCGGCCTGACCGGTCAGGACAGCAGCCGCGGCAACCCGTTCCCGCAGTCGGCTCTGAGCGAATACAAGATCGTCACCCAGAACTACAAGGCCGAATTCGACCAGGTCTCGAGCGCTGCGATCACCGCTGCGACCCGCTCGGGAACCAACGAGCTGCACGGCGGCGCCTTCGTCGATTACACGGGCAACGACTTCGTCGCCTACAGCCCGTTCGAGGAAAAAAACCGCAACAACGGGATCCAGCGTCCCGGCTTCGACCAGGAGCAGTACGGCCTGAACCTGGGCGGCCCGATCATCCAGGACCGGATCCACTATTTCGTGGCGTACGAGGGCAAGCACATCGGCGACTCGCGCGAAGTCGCGTTACAACACGCCAGTCTGCTGCCCGATGCGGGCATCGTTCCATCACTCGAGGCGCAGCAGGGTGCGACCACCGATATGTTCCTCGAACACCTGGTGTTCGCCAAGTTGGATGGTCAGATCGCCGAGAACCAGCGCCTCGAGCTGAGCACGAAGGTGCGCCGCGAGAGGGACCTCGTGCCGGAGGATCCGACTCTGAGCGCGCCCGACAACCAGAAGAACCGCAGGAACAACGAGGCCCATGTCGACCTGAAGCACGAGTTGACCCTCGGCGACTGGCTCAACGAGGCACGGGTGGGCTATCAGGACGCCGAATGGAACCCGTACTCGAGCAGCACCACGCCGCTGATCAAGTACACGATTTCTCCGAACAACAACGAGAACAACATGTTCGGCGTGATCGACGTGGGCGGTTCCCCCGACGCGCAGGATCGGACTCAGAAGGGCTTCTACCTGCAGGACGATCTGAGCTTCGGCGGCATCGCCGACCACGCGTTCAAGGGCGGCTTCAAGGTCGACTTCATCACGTTCGATCTGTCGGGCACGGCATTCAGCGTCCCCTCCTATGTCGAGCTGATCGACAACGTGACCGGCATCCCGGCCATCCAGCCGGACCGGACGATCAACGCGGCAGCACCGGCCGAAGCCAACTTCAAGGATACGATGCTCGGCCTGTACTTGCAGGATGACTGGGATGTGACGCGCAAGCTGCAGCTGAACCTGGGCGTGCGCTGGGACTACGAGACCAACATGCTGGACAATGACTACGTGACTCCGGCCGACCGCGTGAATGCGCTGCTGGGTCTGGACTCAACGCGCTACGGCATTGCGCCGGCGCCGGGTCAGACCTATGAGCAGTCGCTGGCGATGGGCGGCATCCACATTCGCGATTACATCAGCAACGGCTCCAGCCGCAAGCCGTTTACCGGCGCCATCCAGCCGCGTGTGGGCTTCTCCTACGACGTATGGGGCGACAAGCAGACGGTCTTTTTCAGCGGCTATGGGCGCGCCTACGACCGCAAGGTCGCCACCAATGCGCTCGACGAGAAGCAGAAGAACCTGCAGCCGGGCGGCGAGATCTGGCTGGTGAAGAACGATTACAAGGCGCCCTACACGGACCAGTACGGCGCCGGCGTTCGGCAGGGCCTGGGCGCGTGGAACACCGAGTTTGCGTACACGTACTCGTACAGCCACAACCAGTTCAACTGGTTTGGCGGCGATCGCGATCCCCACGGGGGCTGGGACGACAAGAGCATCATCGATCCGCTGTTCAGCGGGCCGAAGGGGTTCGGAACTCTGGTGCTGGGCGACTTCATCAGCGAGGCCAAGACGCAGACGCTGTATTTCAAGGCCGACAAACCGTACACGACCGCCTCGGGCTGGGGCATGACGATCGCCTACACCTACTCGGATGCGTGGACGACCAACCGCCAGTGGACCAACGACATCTTCAACTGGACCTATGGCAAACCGGGCGTCGGCTGGTATCCGTCCGTCGACGTCGAACGCCACCGGATCGTTGCGACCGGCATCAGCGACCGGCTGCTGCCGCTCGGCATCGTGCTGGCCAGCAAATGGACGTACGGATCCGGGCTGCCGTACCAGGCCACCGACTGCACGCAGGGCTTCGACCATTGCTTCTATCGCAAGATCGATGGGGGTCACTTCGATCAGGTCGACGTCAGTCTTTCGAAGGGATTCGGCGTTGGATACGGCCGCCTGACCGTCCGTCTTGATATCCTGAACATACTCGGGGACAGCAACTATGGCGGCTACGACGGCTTTGTCGGTGGGCCCAACACGCATCCGGTCAATGTCTACGGCGGCGACAACCCGAATTTCGGTAACCCAGCCGTGATGTCCGGCTTCATGCGCACGTACAAGATGGGTCTGCGCTACGATTTTTGAGCCGACTGCGTCTTATTGGGTGCCCCTGTTTGGCTGAGTCGAAAACGGCCGATGCGCCGCGCGGCGTCCATGTGGGACGCCGCCGGCTGCTCGCATTGGCCGCCGGCGCGCTCGCCGCCGGTTGCGCCAGCACGACGCCCGCGCCGCCTCCGCCGGCGCCGGTGCAGCCCGGGGAGCCGCTGCTCGACGACGTGGAG
>Ga0210394_10005281_pt1 | contig 14545 bp, 10 predicted proteins | sample IncBWC12MmetaG_FD_160121 | JGI IMG/M metagenome (GOLD analysis project Ga0210394, IMG submission 160121) | Forest soil microbial communities from Barre Woods Harvard Forest LTER site, Petersham, Massachusetts, United States - Inc-BW-C-12-M | ecosystem: Environmental > Terrestrial > Soil >...
GTGCCGAACAGGTAAGTTACCGCATAGGCGACGGGCATGGAGTCGATCAGGTTCTTAGTCTGGTCGGCGGGTAAACCCAATTGATTGATGGCGTCGGTCGAAAGGCCCATCGCGGCGGAAATGGTTTGCGAGCCCGAGTAAAAGCCTGCCGAATAGCCGAGGTCATAGCCGGCAACCTTGACGATCGCCACCGGGATTGCCAGGCAGAACACACACTGGACTGCGGCAAAAATCGCCTGCGGCAGGCCATCTTTGGCGACGCCGCGAATAAACTGGGGCCCGACGCCATAGCCGACCGCGAAGAGAAACATCAGGAAAACAGTCGCCTTGAGGGGCTGCGAAATCGTGATCCCGATCTGTCCGATTACGACGGCCGCCAACAGGGTTGCTGTGACCGATCCCAAACCAATTCCGTGGAAGGTGACCTTGCCCAGAGAATAACCTATTGCCAGAGCTAGAAAGATCGCGATCTCCGGATACTGTCGGAGGGTCGTAGCAAACCATGCTGCCATAACCCATGCCCTCCTGCTCGCCGACCTGCGCTACCAGTGTGGGAGCATGGCCTGAAGTCGAATTCAGATCACCTGTCAGAGTTGACGGGGGGCACTCGGCGGCTTCCTGTAAGTTTTCACAGTTCTGGTTTTCCTATTCGCGATCCATATTGATTGCAATTGATTGCAGCCTTAGCCGGACGCGGAGAAGAAAAGAGTCGACACGCACCTGCTGCGCGCTTTGGCAGTAACAGAGACAGGAAGGGATCATGCAGGCCGAAGCGAAGATACCTGCCGCACGGTTGGACGCGTTCTTCACTGGGGCGGAAGCACGATTCGACCGTTGGAGGGCATTGCTACAAGCGGCCCGCACATGGGAAAGAAAGTCTGTCGACCGGCACCCCATTCGTCAAGCGGAAGTCTCAGATCGCTTTCGGGAGCTCCTTCAATGGGAAGATTTCTTTGCGTACCCGGGGCACGAACTACTCCAATCACTCAGTCAGCGCATAGAGTCGAGTGATGCAGCGGGTACGGCGCGCATGGTTCAGTCGCTCAGTGGAGCCCTGCTCACACATTCTTATCGGACCAATCCCGCAGACTGGGACACTCAGGAGCAATCGTCAATCACTTTTGGAGAGGGGATAGCTGGCTCGTCAGAGGAGATGGCGTCATATCGCCCGTATTTCGAGGTACTGGTGGTGAGCCCGGCTCCCCCGGCAACATGGCGGGAACTCGCACAGGACTTCCGACAACTGCGTAAGCCCCAAGATAAATTCATATACGAGCCAGTATTTGTGGGTACGTTCGAGGATGCCGTTCTAGCGGCGATTCTGAATGGGAACATCGAGGCGGTAATCATATACGACGGTATTTCGTTTGCTTCGTCTCGCCACAGTCCCGTCTTGCGCGAATTTCTGACGAGTCATCTTGCCGCAAGCGGTGTCGACGCCAATTCCGGGGAATACGGTTTGGCGCTCTCTCGGGGAATGAAGTTGCTCCGCCCCGAGCTAGACATATATTTCCTGAGTGACCGTCAAGTCGAGAAGATGGCCGGCGATGCCGCAGCTGATTGTATTCGGCGCGTGTTCTATCAAGTCGAAGAGCCGCTGGAGTTGCATCTGAGCATTCTCGACGGAATCGGCGATCGATTTGACACGCCGTATTTCGACAACCTTCAGAAGTATGCCCAGCGTCCAATCGGGACATTCCACGCGCTGCCCATAGCCAGAGGCAAGTCCATTTTCAAATCGAACTGGATTCGTGATCTAGGAAGATTCTATGGAACGAATCTCTTCCTAGCGGAATCGTCAGCCACAACTGGCGGCCTCGACAGCCTCCTGGAACCCACTGGAAACATCAAGATAGCCCAAGAGAAGGCGGCCCGGGCGTTCGGAGCCGATCATGTCTTCTTCGTGACTAACGGGACTTCTACGTCCAATAAAATCGTTGAGCAGGCGTTGCTGGCGCCGGGTGACATCGTACTGGTCGATCGCAACTGTCATAAATCACATCATTACGGCGCAGTACTCTCTGGTGCCTTTCCCTGCTATGTGGAAGCGTTTCCGCTCACTCAGTACTCCATGTATGGCGCCGTTCCCCTGCGGACTATCAAGAAGACGCTACTCAATTTGAAGAAAGAGGGAAAGTTGGACCGCGCACGGCTGCTGGTGCTAACCAACTGCACTTTCGACGGGCATATCTACAATGTAGAGCGCGTGATGGAGGAATGTCTCGCGATTAAGCCGGACCTTATCTTCCTGTGGGACGAGGCGTGGTTTGGATTTGCCAGATGGAGCCCGTTCTACCGTCGACGCACTGCTATGGGAGCGGCAGCTATCTTGGAACGTAAGTTCAGGGATCCCAAGTATCGAGCGGCTTATGCGGAGCAACGGACGAAGCTGGGAGCCGATCTCGATCCTGATAACGAGACCCTGCTTGACACACATTTGCTCGCTGATCCCGATAAGGTACGACTGCGGGTCTACCAAACCAACTCCACGCACAAATCAATGTCCTGTCTGCGGCAAGGGTCCATGGTGCTCGTGAAAGATCGGGACTTTCACAGAGTCGAAGAGCAATTCCACGAGGCGATCTTCACTCACGCATCCACATCGCCCAACCTGCAGATTATCGCCACGTTGGATGTCGCACGGCGCCAAATGGAGCTAGAAGGCTACGAACTGGTCAACCGCGCCATACAGCTGGCACTTGATTTGCGGGGTGAGGTGAATTCACACCCACTGGTGTCTAAGTACTTCCGTATCCTCGGGGCCGACGAAATGATTCCGGCGGCGTTCCGGAATTCCGGATTCGTCGACTACCTGACCCCCGGGGTGAACTGGTCAACAGCCGTCAAGGCGCTGCGGGAAGACGAGTTTGCCTTGGATGTGACACGACTGACTCTCGTTTGTGGCTCCGCCGGATTTGACGGTACACAATTCAAGAACCTGCTTGCTCAGGACTTTGACGTTCAACTTAACAAGACATCGCGCAACAGCGTATTGCTTCAGACAAATATCAACAATACTCGCAGTGACATCGCCCACCTGATTAAGGTTCTGGTTCAGATCTCACAGGGGATTGAGAATCGGCTTGGTGATGGCGGGGTGGAGGCGCGACAAACGTTTGCAGCACGAGTTAAGTCTCTGATGACGGATGTACCAGACCTTCCAAACTTCAGCAGCTTCTGCGACCGTTTTCGTGAAAGTCCCGCGGGCCTGACCGGCGAGGGTGATATACGATCCGCCTTTTTTGCCGCATATCGTCAGGAACAGTGTGAACACCTAAAGCTCTCAAACCCGGAAATCGACAAACGTTTGAAAGAAGGACCCGAGCTGGTCTCGGCAAACTTCGTCATCCCCTACCCACCCGGATTTCCCATTATGGTCCCTGGACAAGTGATCAACGCTCAGACGATTGAGTTCATGCGCAAGCTCGACGTCAAGGAAATCCATGGCTTCAGTGCGGCGCTGGGCTTGAAGCTGCTCAATCCAGCCTTCTTGCAATCAGCCGCGAAACCGCACAAAGCCGAGCGGACGAGACAGTCGAAATCGCAGCCTGTTCGTGCCGCTTCCGCCGACTAGAACCATGGGCTGCATCGCCTACCCCTTAAGCGCAGGTGGCCTGTTGTACACGCGAAGGAGGCCGCGAAAATGGGGTGGCTAGCGAATCTCTTCACGAAATATCCCGAGATGGGAGTTTACCTGGCAGTTGGCATTGGATATCTGATCGGGGGCCTGAAGCTACGAGGCGTCGGCCTGGGCGTCGTGACGGGCTCGCTCTTGGGAGGAATCTTACTTGGGAACTTCTTTCACATTGTCGTGTCGGATCAGGCAAAATCGATGCTATTCCTCCTCTTTCTGTTCGGAATCGGCTATTCCATCGGCCCCAGCTTCTTTCGGAGTTTGAAGGGAGACGGATGGCGATGGGCTGTACTCGGGGTGTTTGTGCCTTTGGTGGGGCTTCTGGCCGCCTACACCGTAGCCCGATTCTTACAACTGGATCCTGGGTACGCCGCAGGCTTGCTTTCCGGATCGCTCACGGAATCACCCGCAATCGGTACCGCCAGCGAGGCAATCCGAGCGCTTTCCTTGTCAAACGAGCAGAAGGATCTCTTGGTCGGGCACATCGCAGTTGCCGACGCCATTTGCTACATCTTCGGCACTCTAGGAGTCGTTTGGTGCTGCAGCAGTCTCGGCCCGAAACTTCTGGGGATTGACTTGCGAGCCGAGTCAAAAAAGGTGGAAGTGAGTCTTGGAATCCGAACCGCAAAGCCTGGGGTGCAACCTGCGTGGCAATCAATCGGATGCCGAGCGTACAAGATTCCGCAATGCGGCCCCAGCGTCGGAAAGACTGTGGCGGAAGCCGAACAATTCGTGCCTGGGGCGAGACTTTTTGTCGAAAGAATTCGGCGCAACGGAAGCATGTTCCCTCCAAAGGAGACCACGGTACTCCAAGCAGGAGACACTCTAGCAGTGATAGGACGGACCGAGACCTTGGTCAAGGTTCTTGGGCCTGCTGCCGAAGAGGTCGCTGATGCCGAGCTCCTGCAGATTCCCGTTGCTTCCTTCGATCTCTACGTGACTAGCAACAAGATAGCTGGCAGGACTCTTCAAAACATCACGGAAACCGTCAGCGAAGCGCATGGTGTCCTTCTGCGCGGGATCGTGCGTGGGGATCAATCGCTTCCCATTGGGAAAAACACCATAGTCGAGCGAGGCGACACATTGCAAGTGACCGGCTCCGAACTAGCGGTTCAGAAATTGGCCCCCCTGGTGGGCGCGATCATACGGCCGACGGACGAAAGTGATTTGAAGGTGCTGGGGCTGGCCGTGTTCGTTGGAATGCTTCTAGGGGCCACGGTCGTAATCCCAATTGGGCATCTGAGAATCGCCATCGGCACGAGCGTCGGAACTCTGCTCGCTGGAGTGATTGTTGGATGGCTGCGCACGGTACGGCCTTGGTTTGGCAGATTCCCCGATGCCGCAATCCTGTTCATGCGATCCATTGGTTTAGCGGCATTTGTGGCCATGATCGGACTGAAGGCTGGTCCAATTTTCGTGAGCGCTGTGCGCGAGCATGGCCACACATTGTTCCTTGGCGGTATCGTAGTGACCTTAGTCCCACTCATCTCAGGGCTCTTCGTCGGTTACTACGTTCTGAAGCTCAATCCAGCGCTTCTCATGGGCGGGCTCGCCGGGGCTCAAACGATGATCGCAGGAGTCGCAGCCGTTCAAGAACAATCAGATAGCTCTGTGGCTACATTGGGCTACTCATGCACGGCCGCGTTTGGCCACATTCTCTTGACTACCTGGGGAACGATTATCGTCCACCTCATGACGTAGCAATTTGCATTTGCGAGCAGAAATCCTGAAAGGATGAGAGGTGAATTAATGAAAAGGTTGATTGCTTTGCTTTTCTGTACCACCGCGATGCTTCTGGCGTGGACATTGCCCCCATCGCTTCTGGCGCAATCGCAAGGTACAACTCAAGAGATGCAGGACCTGCGAAAGCAGCTGGAAGGCATGCGAATACAAATGGGACAGATTCAAACCCGGCTCGATCAATTGGCTGGCGTCCAAGGGGCTGCAGCACCAGGTCAACCAGGAACCGCCTCTACGACTTCTCCAATCTCACAACAGGGAACCATTGAAACTGCCCAACCTGCTCGCGAGAGTGCACCTTCTCCACAAGTCGGGGAAGCCACAGCAACGTACAGAGAATTTTCCGAGGACACTATTGCAGCCGCTCGTTTCAATAACGTACCGCTCGACCCGAAATACAAAGGCTACTTCCTCTTACCCGGGACGCAAACCTTGCTAAAAATCGGTGGCTACTTCAAGACAGATTTCATCTACGATTTGAAACCCGCGGGCAATACGGATGCGTTCATTCCTTCGTCGATTCCAATTCCCACCGTTGTGGGCGTCAACAATGCGACTGTTTCGATCCGTCCGACGCGACTAAACCTGGATTTCAGAATTCCGAGTGCCACGATTGGAGACGTGCGTTTCTACATCGAGGGCGATATGTTCGGAACCAACTCGACGACTCCGCGGCTGCGTCATGCCTATGCGCAGGTGAGAAACTTGCTGGTCGGCCAGACGTTTTCAAACTTCATGGATCCGGACGGTTTCCCCGACACGCTGGATTTCCAGGGGCCTAACGGAATGGTTAACCTGCGAAATCCGCAGTTCCGTTATGGGTTCGCACTGAGCCCCAGTACAACTTTTTACATTTCGGTCGAAAAGCCCAGCTCTGATGTGGTATTCAAAACACCCCAATTTTCCGACCAGCCGAACGCTCCCAGTCCCGATGGCGCGATTCGACTTCGCCAGGAATTCCAAGGTGGACATTTTCAGGTCGCCGCACTCTTTCGTTCGATTGCAGCATTTCTCCCGGATGGAAGAACAGATTCCGTTTTTGGATGGGGCGTGAACCCTTCTCTCGGCGTTAAGACTTTCGGTAACGACAATGTAATCCTAGCTGTCGCTGCTGGACACGGAATCTCGCGTTATATACAGGACACCTCGGGACTTGGAATCGACGCAGAGCCGGCGTCGGGCGTAAGCCCTCATTTGGAAGCGACGCCGGCAATAGGAGTCGAGGGAGCCTATCAGCACTATTGGCGCAGGACATTGCGCTCCAGTGCTATCTACTCATATGTCGCCGTGAACAATACCAACCTCGCGGCGCCGACGACCTACAACCACGCCACATATACGGGAGCGAACTTGATCTGGAACCCCTATGGATCGCTCAATGTCGGAGCAGAATTCCTCTATGGCTGGGCGATGGATCAAAACGGCCAGAAGGCAAATGCGCCACGCATCCAGTTCAGTGCCAAATACAGCTTTGTGAAGGTGGACGCAGACCGGCAATAAGGCCGCCGACAAAGGTTGAGGTGGAGCGCGCCTCAGCTTCGTGTCGTTTGTGACCGAATCAGTTGGTTTGGTTTGGCTGACGTTTCGCCCGCGAGATAGACGGTTTGCGATGGCGACGCGATCTCCGTTCCTGTCTTTTCAACGATAGCCATGATCCCCAAAAGCAAATCTTCTTGGATCTCGAGAAACTCATTTACATCTCGGGTCAACACGTAGGCGGAAATGTCCACGTCAAGAGAGGAAGTGCCGAAACGGATAAAGCGGACACGGATGGAAAGGGAAGCGACACTATCCTGCTCACTCAAAAGCTTTCGAATGCCTGTCACGACGGATTGAATCTGGTCGGGCTCGGTTCCGTAGCGCAAACCTATTACCGGATGGAACCAGAATTTGTCACGTGCTGAAAGCGTTTCCAGCCTCATATTCGCGATCTGACCGTTAGGCAAACTTGCCACAGTACGGTCTAAGGTGCGGATCCGCGTTGAGCGAAGGCCGACTTCTTCCACCGTGCCCTGGATATCACCCACGTTCACCAAGTCCCCAACATGCAGCGCCCGGTCTGCGATCAAAGAGACGCCAGCGATGACGTTTTCAAGTGTCTTCTGGGCCGCGAGGGCGATCGCAATTCCGCCGACTCCAAGTCCAGCTAATGCGGCAGTCACGTTTACGTCGAAATAATGAAGGGTAAGCAGCAATCCAGCGAAGAGCACGATTCCGTCGATCAGTCTTCTAAAAAGGCGCAAGATAGAAGCGGATCCGCTCAAGCTACGAACTCGTCGAACAAGGTAGCGTTCGCCCCAACTGTTCAGGAGTATCGACAGCCAAATTCCGGCGAGGATGGTGATCATCAGGGCGGTAGTAGACCAGAATTGCCGCGCCAAGAGGGGCAGGGCGACCATTGACAAGAGCGAGCGGATGGCGAGTGCAATTAGCAGGAGACGAGCCGGTGCTCGCAGGACGCGACGATTCGGTAGGTCTGCACTTCGCCCAGAGCGGCGACGCAAAATATTGCTACCTCGGCTGATGATTAGATCCAATACACCCGTCAGTAAGTAGAGAAGCGGCAGGCCCGCAAAAAATGCCAACCACTCAAAAAGGGGGATGTTCGCCACTCGAGTCCTGACCATGAATTGCGGGAGGATTTGGTCTATGGGAGGTGTATTCACCTCCTTAAAAACATCGGGAATCAAGGCAAGGGTTTTCTTAGAAAAGAGCCAGACCTTTCCGTTGCCTCCACGATCTACGCGTTCAAGTACAATGTCGAGATCTCCACTTTCGGTGCTGATTGTGCCGATCAAGTCTTCATCAGGTTTGAGCGGGTTCTGAACGGAACCTTCAGGTTTATCGCTGATCTCGTTGAGCCGAGCTGGAAGACGACGGTCCAAGACGATCGCAAGTTGGCGCGCCAGCGTTTCGGAGCTTGTTCCAGGGGGAGTGTTCAGATAGAGCACAGCGACCTCTGCGTTGCCCTTCCGTGCGGCGTCGAGAAAACCCAGCACCGCTTTTCGCGGGGTATCACGACCAAGGGGGTCCTTGGGTGGTTCGGGAGGAACCTCGGCCGTAGCAGGCGTGGGGGGGACGGCCTGAGGCCAGAGCGTTGGGCAAAACACCACGAGTAGAAAAAGTGCGGCAGTTTTACCCAGGTGTCTCGTGCAGTAATTATCCAGCGCGATCATAACCCATGGGCGTTCGGAATCTCCCGGCGCAGTCTTAAGAGTTCCCCGGCTGCCCCGAGGCGCTCCGCTTCCAGCGGCTGGGAACTCGCTTGGGATAGCTTCCCCTCCCTCCGAGCTTGCGACTTTTATTTGCGTCTCGGTACTGGTCAAAGTAACGGGTGGGTGCCGCCCGCCAGGCAATCTCGGACGCCGAGGAACTAAGAGGTTTCGAATAACCCCGATGGCATCTGCTGGTAGTTTCAACAGTGGCGATCTTCGCAGCTTCAATCAACTATGCGTATGCGTGTGCCACCAATTCGAGTGGCTACTCTGGGTTGGGTGGCACCCAGGCGGAGATTTCCGTCGAATTCGTATACCAGAGAGCGAGGAGACGATGATGCGCCGGAAAACAATCGCAGCGAGTATGACCGCGCTTTTCTTACTAGCAGCCGTGGGCGCGTTCGCCGCAGTTGGAGACAAAGCCGAAGTCAAAGGATTGATCACCAACCGCGCCGGAGGGACATTAATCATTAAATCCGAGTCGGGAAACCGTACGGTGGTTCTGACCGATGAAACAAGAACCAAAGACAATACTGGACTCTTTGGCTGGGGCCGAGAAGAACTGTCCAGCGCCGTGCTAATTCCAGGATTGAAAGTGGACATTGACGGTGTCGTCGCAGACGAACAAGGCCGGATTACTGCGAAAACGATTACCGTGGACGGCGACGACATAGAAACAGCAGAGATGGTCCAGGCTGGACTGCATCCGACCGCAACACAAGTCGCTGCCAACATGAAGGCTATCGAGGCCAACGCGGAGAAAGCTCACCTCAACGCCCAAGACATCGCAGCCATTAAGAAGTATATCGCAATGTATGAGCAGAATGCTGCGACCCATAAGGCGCAGACTGACCAAAGCATAAAGGACATCGAGGAGGCTACGAAACGCTTTACGGCGTTAAGTGATTATGACGTGAAATACCAAGCGACCGTCACATTCCCGGTCAGCAGCTCGACAATTTCACCACAGGACCAGGAGCAACTCAAACAATTGGCGCAACAAGCCCTCCAAGTCACGGGATATATCGTAGAAGTGACCGGGTATGCCGATGCAAACGGCGACGCTAAGATGAATGAAACGTTGAGCGAGGACCGTGCCAAAGCGGTGGTCGGTTACTTGATACAGCAGTGTGGTGTGCCGGTGTACCGTGTGACGGCGCCTGGTGCGATGGGTGAGTACGGACCGGCCGCATCGAATGAAACTCCGGCTGGGCGAGCCCAGAATCGACGCGTGGAGATTAAGGTTCTCGTAAACAAGGGGATCGCTGGTGCCTAGGCTGCCCCGACACGTTTGGCGGACGCAATTGCCATTGCCATAGACCCCCGCTGCATTGGCGGGCACGGCGGAGGGACAATGACTCTTCGAATGTCGGTGTTGTTGCTACTGCTCGCGGTTAGCGCGACGCAAGTATGCGAGGCGCACGCTATTGTTGTCGACTCGACGCCGAAGCTGAACTCGACAGTTGAAGGTTCTGAACTCGACATCAACCTGCGATTTAACGTGCGCGTGGATGGCGGACGCTCGCGCTTACGCCTGGTGGGGCCACACGGGCAAGCCTTGACGCTTGCGCTGGCCAGCCAAACGAAGCCCGATATCCTCCGCACACACGCAGTCGGTCTGAAGCCTGGTCTGTACAAATTGGAATGGCAAGCACTTGCCTCCGATGGCCATATGAGCCGTGGCGAAATTCCCTTCACGGTTAGTTGAGCTACGTGCTTCTGAAGCTTGCAGATCTTTTTCAATACTTTTCGGTGGTGCTGCGCGCCGGCACTCTAGTGTTTCAATCTCTGTTGCTCGGTGGCGTGCTGTTTGTGTTCTGGACGGGACGAGCTTCGTCGGACGTGCCGCACAAGAGTATCGACAGAGTTCAAACGTCCACATGGCGGCTTTTGCGTGCTAGCGCCCTCTGCCTGGCTGCGGTGCAACTGTCTTACCTATATGCGAATTCGGCGGTGTTGATGGCCACAGCCGAAATCGGGCTCGATCAAGTCATCGGCGCGAATTTTTTCATCGCAGGCTGCGTCGTGCTGACCGCAGCTCTTGCAACTGCAACGATCGGCCGAGGCAGCAATAAACTTACCAAGTGGTTGCTGCCGGCGCTCACGGCCATCATTATGGCCGGATCGGCCATGACCAATCACGCCGCGTCGCGCCTGGACGGACGCCCCCTGTTGATCACGCTGTCGTGCATTCATGAGCTGGCCACGGGTTTCTGGATAGGCGGTCTACCGTTCCTGGTGCTTGGTCTTTGCCGGGCCGAAGATGCCGCAACCCGGTGGTACGTCACCGGCCGATTTTCTAAAATAGCGCTGGTCAGCGTTGGCGCATTAGTGATCAGCGGTACGGTTATGAGCGGTTTGTTCGTGGGATCGTGGGCCGCCCTGTTTGGAACCGCTTATGGCGTGATGGTAACGGCAAAGGCAGTGATGCTGGGAGCCATTTTGCTGTTAGGCGGAGTGAACTTTCTGCTGATCCGCAACGCTTCAAACGGAGATGCACTGCCGCTACTGCGCCGCTTGATCGAGGTGGAATTGGGTATCGGCATCACAGTGATTCTGACGGCGGCTTCGCTTACATCACAGCCGCCAGCCATCGATCAGATCAGTAACATCGTGACTATGGCACAAATCTCCAGGCGTTTGAGGCCTGCCATGCCGCGGCTGATGTTTAGCCCTGTAGCCGAGGCAGCGAGTATTGGCGGGGAGGCTCCGCGCGAGGCGGCCAGTGGTGCCAGTTTGCGGGCATATAATGCCGACGGGGTCCCGCTGACACCACGGCAGATCAACGGCGCCATCGAGTCGGAATTAAATCACCATTGGACCGGTTTGGTGGTACTGGCAATGGGATTGTTCGCACTGCTGGCACGGACGGGCAAGGCCTCTTGGGCTGAATATTGGCCTTTGCTCCTAATCGGCATCGCCGGCTTTATTTTCCTGCGGGCCGATCCCGAATGCTGGCCTCTCGGTTGGAAAGGGTTCGGGGCATGCTGGGCTGATCCCGAAGTCTTTCAGCACCGGATAGCAGCGCTCGTGTGCGTGGTGTTCGCAGTGTTCGAGGCGCGCGCGCGCAAGCAACGGAGAGAGACCGATCCGCTGGCGCTGGTTTTTCCGATGATGACCGCGTTCGGCGGCGCTGTATTGCTCACGCATTCCCACGCCATCACTAACGTGAAGGAAAACCTGTTGGTAGAATTGAACCACGTGCCGATGGGTATCATAGCCGTATTCGCAGGATGGGCGCGATGGCTTGAACTGCGACTTCCGCAGAAGTATAGCGCAGTCCCTTCGTGGATCTGGCCCGTGTGCTTCGTGCTCATCGGAGCGTTATTGTTGAATTACCGAGAGATGTGAACGCGGCCGAGGGTGTTCACAGCGGGGTATCGACCCACATGTCGTCAGCCCAGACATAGAGTCCTGATCCGATCCATCGGTCCTTAAAACCGAGCGCCGTCTGGTTCTCCTTCGTACGGTCCAGCCAATAGGGTAGCGGCCAGGACGCCCGAAATCCTGGCCGCAGCTCCACGAATTAAATAATCGAACGGCAATCTATGCCGCGACCCTCGCCGCCACCTTCGTCGCGACGAAACTCCTGATGAAACGGCGCGTTCGTTCGATGAAAACAAGTTTGTCTGCCAGGCAGGAGTCCAGTAGCACGCCTACGGCATAGTGTCCGGACAAATCAGCTGCTTCGACCACGGCCTCGTACGCGGCGACTTGAAGATGGCTCAGATGGCTAGCTTTGGACAACAGGAAGATGACTTTGGCGATCGGGTTCTGTATCTCCGTCAATTCCTTACGAAAATCCTCCAACAGAACCTCCTGCAGACGGCCGCCGAACTGCACGGGCTGCTCGCCGATCAGTTGGAAACAACGATCGATTGCGCTCAAGTCCTTTTCGGAGAGCCATGCCCGCGATTCCAGTGCTTCTTTTATGTCTGGATCCTGAGCTTGCAGGCTGATTTCCTGGTAGATCTTGGCCGATCGCTCGGTGCTTTGTCGAAGGCCGCTGAGCAACATCACGAACATCTCTCTTGGATTTCTTACTGGCATAACTGTTTTCTCCTGTCGTGCTCTCGGGATTTGAAGCATGAAGTCAAAATCAGGAGTGACTCTAATTCGGCTCAGGTTAAATCGTGAACTGGCAAAAGTGGCAGGAAGGTTGCCTTACTCACGCCGGAATCAACTCGACATTTCCTATCTTTCCCCCATTCGCCGCGCGAGGCGTGTCGTCAGCGCTCTCGAGAGCACGTAGGGGACGCAAATGAGAATTGGCCCAATCAGTAACGCCGCGCCTGGATGCACCGAGTGGTAGATCGGTAGTTGAAAAACAACATCTAGTATTATCCCGGCCGCGACTAGATTACGGATGGCCAACGCTCCGCTCCGTAATAGTTCTCTTCGAGGCCCGGCAGCGGAAAACAGTCCGAAGAGGTACGGCGGATTGCCCGCTTTGGCATCGGCCCTGCCTCCGCGGATACCCACCAGAATGGCAATGATCGGTTGCAGAATGAAGCGGAAGCGTCCAGGTCCAGTGAACCGCTGCGGTAGTTCCTGGAGGAACTCTTTCGAAAACACGTATATACGGCCCGCTTCGATGGTGTCCATAATCGCAAACGGCAGCGCAATAGCGATCACAAGAAGCGCCAGTGTCGTGACGATAGTCTCGCGTCGGAGGATTCGAAAGGTCTCCACCTCCTGAGATCCTGGCTGCATGCCGCACCGCGCCAAACTGTCAATTTTGCTGGTTACCTTCCGCTGCTCAAGTGCCTAGGGCACCCGGCGCTTTCACAAAGGCACGTGTTTCGCGACGTAACGAGCTCGACCGGAACCTACCCCGGAATCCTTCTGTCAGTCTTGTCAGTACACAATAGCGTTTCGCTGCCCGACGATGCGGGAGTGGAGGGCCACTCTATGTCCCAAAGTCACCGAATAGAACCGAAGTTCTCAATTGCAATCGCCATGCGATCATTGAGTCTCTTTCTTGCCTCGCTCGTTCTGGTGATTCCCGCATGGGCGGACAAAGCGAAAGACGAAGAAACCCTTCGCAACGCGGCTACCGTGTTGAGCGCAATGGTGGACAGCAACACCGTTCCGCAGGACACACTGTCGCGAGCAAATTGCGTCATCATTCTTCCCAGCGTCAAAAAGGGCGGCTTCATAGTGGGCGGAAGCGGCGGGCGGGGCCCCATGCTGTGCCGCACGGGCAAGGACTTCAAGGGCGCATGGTCTGCGCCGGCGATGTACACAATCGGCGGGGCCAGCGTTGGGCTTCAGATTGGCGGTTCGGCCACTGATTTCGTCGTCCTGGTAATGTCAGCGAAAGGCATGAACGCCATCCTGGAAGGCAAGACGAAACTTGGCAACGACGCGACAATCGCGGCCGGGCCCAGCGGCGCGACCTCCAGCGGGACGGTTGGAGGGACCGACATGGTGTCCTACGGCCGCGCTTCGGGTTTGTTCGCTGGAATGTCGCTGGGCGGAGCCACCCTCTCGCCGGACGACAGCGCCAATCAAAACCTGTATGGCAAAGCTATCACCGCAAAGGAAATCGTCACACAGAATGGCGTGCGGGCAACGCCCGGCGGCCAGCCTTTGATCTCACTGCTGAATGCAAAGGCCGGGAAGCTAGGTAACTAGACAGATTGTTCAAGAGACAAACCGGATTCCCCGCCACACGCTTGTGCACATCTGCTTTCGAGTCGGTTGGATCGTTCAAGCTAACAGCTGGGGATTGTAACAGTAGCGAGTCTCATAGCTAATGGTTAAAAGATTGCGATTGGCACTAGATCCTCTGTTAGCGCTCGGTCCAAGGCGAATGAGACTGCAAACACTGGCCTCACGATCTCGCTGTTGTTTTTTATTGTGGCTTACATTTCTCTGGCCCGTTGTTGTGGATAGCGCCATCACCGGCGGTTCAAACCCGATGGAGCCTGCCGTTTCCCTAAAGTCCGTGCCA
>Ga0210394_10005282_pt1 | contig 14545 bp, 15 predicted proteins | sample IncBWC12MmetaG_FD_160121 | JGI IMG/M metagenome (GOLD analysis project Ga0210394, IMG submission 160121) | Forest soil microbial communities from Barre Woods Harvard Forest LTER site, Petersham, Massachusetts, United States - Inc-BW-C-12-M | ecosystem: Environmental > Terrestrial > Soil >...
CGTTATCGACATCGTCCCCCTGCCCGCGCATTGTCTGTCACAGATCCTAGTTGCTGGTAGATCGCGCTTAGCCGGTCCTTGCCGCCGCACGCACGCAAGCTCAGGAAGGTAAGCGTCCCTAACTGGCCCGGGTAAGGTCAAATCTCGCTAATGACGGCTCGGACGCATCCCGTTCCGGACATGCCAGGGTTCCTGCTGAACCTGTGGATTCGTTCGACGGGCGGTCCCGGTGATCGCGCCTGCGCCTGGCGGCGTATTTTTCGGAGGCTGCGGTGGGTGAGTCCTGTCTCAGCGGGGCGTCCTGGCCGGTGCCATGCGCCTAATGTGCCTAAGCGACTGCGTCATCAACACGAGAACGGATGTATCAGGTGGATCTGTTCGAATACCAAGCCAAGCAACTCTTCGACAACTACGGCGTTCCGGTCAGCCTTGGTGAGATCACCGAGGACGCCGCCGAGGCGCGCGCGATCGCCGAGCGCCTCACCGGCGTCACCGTCGTCAAGGCCCAGGTCAAGGTCGGCGGTCGCGGCAAGGCCGGCGGCGTGAAGGTCGCCAAGACCCCGGCCGACGCCCAGACCGCCGCCGAGGCGATTCTCGGCATGGACATCAAGGGGCACACCGTGCACCGGGTGCTCGTCGATCCGGGTGCCCAGATCGAGCAGGAGTATTACGTCTCCTACCTGCTGGACCGCACCAACCGCACCTTCCTCGCGATGGCCTCCTACGAGGGCGGAATGGAGATCGAGCAGCTTGCGGTCGAGCGGCCCGATGCGCTCGCCAAGGTGCCGATCGACGCGATCGCCGGGGTGGACGAGGCGAAGGCCCGCGAGATCGTCACTGCGGGTGGATTCCCGGACGAGATCGCCGACCAGATCGTCAACATCTTGATCAAGTTGTGGCAGACGTTCGTCGGCACCGACGCGACGCTGGTCGAGGTCAACCCGCTCGCCCGTGTCGCCAGCGGGGACATCCTGGCCCTCGACGGCAAGGTGACGCTGGACGACAACGCCAACTTCCGCCAGCCGGGCAACGCCGATCTGGTGGACGTCGCCTCGACCGACCCGCTGGAGCAGAAGGCCAAGGAGAAGCACCTCAACTACGTCAAGCTGGACGGCGAGGTGGGCATCATCGGCAATGGCGCCGGGCTCGTCATGTCGACCCTGGACGTCGTCGCCTATGCCGGTGAGAAGCACGGCAACGTGAAGCCGGCCAACTTCCTCGACATCGGTGGTGGCGCGTCCGCCGAGGTGATGGCCAACGGGCTCGACATCATCCTGAACGATCCGTCGGTGCGTTCGGTCTTCGTCAACGTCTTCGGCGGGATCACCGCCTGCGACGCGGTCGCGAACGGGATCGTCGGCGCGCTCGCGGTGCTCGGCGATTCGGCCACCAAGCCGCTGGTCGTGCGCCTTGACGGCAACAATGTGATCGAGGGACGCCGGATCCTGGCCGAGGCCGCTCACCCGCTGGTCACGGTCGTAGACACGATGGACGAGGCAGCCGACAAGGCTGCCGAGCTTGCGAACGCTGGAGTCTGACCGATGGCAATCTTTCTGAACGAGAACTCGAAGATCATCGTCCAGGGCATCACCGGTGGTGAGGGCACCAAGCACACGAAGCGGATGCTCGCCTCGGGTGCCCAGGTCGTCGGCGGCGTGAATGCTCGCAAGGCCGGAACCAAGGCCGACTTCGACGGTGTCGTACTGCCGGTGTTCGGCACGGTCGCGGAGGCAATGGCCGAGACGGGTGCCGACGTCACGGTCGGCTTCGTCCCGCCCGCCTTCACCAAGGATTCGGTGATCGAGGCGATCGACGCCCGGATCCCGCTCGCGGTCGTGATCACTGAGGGCGTGCCGGTACACGACTCGGCCTACTTCTGGGCGTACGCCCAGGGCAAGTCGACGCAGATCATCGGCCCGAACTGCCCCGGACTGATCAGCCCCGGCAAGTCGAACGCGGGCATCATCCCGGCCGACATCACCAAGGCCGGCCGGATCGGGCTCGTATCCAAGTCGGGCACGCTGACCTACCAGATGATGTACGAGTTGCGTGACCTCGGCTTCTCCACCTGCGTCGGCATCGGCGGTGACCCGATCATCGGCACCACCCACATCGACTGTCTGGCGGCGTTCCAGAACGACCCCGAGACCGACGCGATCGTGATGATCGGTGAGATCGGTGGCGATGCCGAGGAGCGGGCAGCCGCGTTCATCAAGGCAAACGTCACCAAGCCGGTCGTCGGTTACGTGGCTGGTTTCACCGCGCCCGAAGGCAAGACGATGGGCCACGCCGGCGCGATCGTTTCCGGTTCGTCCGGCACGGCCCAGGCGAAGAAGGAGGCGCTGGAGGCAGCCGGCGTCAAGGTCGGCAAGACGCCGAGCGAGACCGCGCGACTGATGCGCGAGATCGTCGCCGGCCAATCCTGAGTCCGGTCGGTCTACCGGTATAGATGTTGCTGTGCGGGTGACGCTGGGGCGTTGCCCGCACAGGACGCTCCGCCGACGCGGCGGTCCGCGGGGTGGGCGGTTGCCGACACGCGGTGCGGCAATGTCTTAGGGTCGCCTCCTAGGCTCGACGCCACGCATCGTCGACGAGGGAGTCCCTTTGACGTTCCAACCGCCGCCACCGCCAGCCGACGGTGATTCCTCCGCGCCCGCTCCGGGGCCGCCTCCTCCGCCTCCGTCCGGTGGAAATCCGGGTTATCCGCCGCCGGCCGGCTATCGCCCGCCGCCGATGGACTACCCGCCCCCACCGCCTCCGGGCTATGGCCCACCGCCTGCGGGCTATGGCCCACCGCCTGCGGGCTATGGCCCACCGCCTCCGGGCGGGTTCGGCCCGCCCCAAGCAGGGTATGGCAGCCCGGCTTACGGTCCACCGGCTTACGGTCCACCGGCTTACGGCACGCCGGCTTACGGAACGCCCGGCCCGGGATTCGATCCGCGGACGCAGGATCGACTCGACTGGTGCATCGTCGGCGCCGGGCTGCTGGCGTTCGTCGTCCAGTTCTTCGGCTACTACTCCTATCACGGCTATCACACCGGGCCGGGACTCGTCGGGCTGCTCGCGTCGCTGTTCGGCCTGGTGGGCGCGGTGGCGGTCCTGCTTCCCGCGTTCGCCCCCTCGCTGATGCCGCCGCTGGCCGGTCGGATGCTGGGTCTGGGTGCCTTCGGGGTCGCGCTGGTGCTGACGTTGCTGAAGCTGATCGTGCGGCCGAGTATCGGCGGCTGCGCTTACGGTTTCTGCGTGAACACGCAGATCCATTACGGTCCGGGCACCGGGATCATCCTGGTGTTCCTGCTGTTCGTCGTCGCGACGGCGCTCTCCGTGCTTCGGCTCAGGACCATCGGCGCCACCGGCGGCAGGCCTCCCTGGGAGAACTGACCGGTCTCGGTCGGCGCGCCTCGTCCCGCCGCGGGGTGCGTCTTGCGAACCTGGATGGATGCAGGCCCGAATCGCGCAGAGTCCGACCGCTGATCCGCGTGAGCCTGCTCCCGCCGGGAAGGCCACTGGCCCGCACCGCACGTCGCTGTGGCGTCAGGCGGCCCGAACCGGAATCGCCGCGGCCCTCGTAGGGGTCGCCACCGCGATTGTCGTCGCGGTGGTGTGCTGGTTGCCCAGCGCGGGAGTGTCGGACCATCCGATGTCGGTCATTCGGGCCGGGCTGCTCGGGTTCCTCGCCGCGCAGGGGGGCGGGATCACCCTCACCGGCGACCCGGTGACGCTCCTGCCGCTGGGGATGCTGCTGATCATGGGGCGGGTCGCCTGGCGGGCCGGGCGGGCACTCGCCGACGCGGCGGCAGCGGCCGGCGAAACCGGCGGGCGCGCGCTCGGCGGCGCGCTAGCCGTTCAGACGGCCTGTTACCTGCTGTGCTGCGCGGTCATCGTCCCGGTCGCGTCGCTCGGTAGCACCCATGCCTCGCTGGCCCCGGTGCTCGGCGCCGGGCTGCTGCTGTTCGCAACGTCGTCCGGGCTCGGTCTCTACTACCGTTCGGGCTTGCTCAGACAGCGGTACCTGCGGCTCGCGCCAGCACAGGCAGTGCTCCCGCGGGCGGCCGCCGCCGCGCTCAGCGTCTACGTCGCCGCGGGGGCATTGCTCGCCGTCGGCTCGCTGGTACTGCATGCAAGTCAGGCGATGGCGCTGTCCCGGGAGGTCGGCGGCGGCGTCGCCGGCTTGCCGATCGCGATCCTGGGTGCGTTGACCGTGCCGAATGCGGCGGTGGCCGGGGCTAGTTACCTGGCCGGCCCCGGCTTCGCGGTGGGGGCAGGCACCACCGTCGATGCCTTCTCCACCAGCCACGGGCTGCTGCCGGCCTTCCCGCTGCTTGCGGCCGTGCCGAGCGGGCACGGCGCGAATCCGCTGGTGCTGGTGCTGATGGTCCTGACTCCGCTCGCGGCCGGCGCCGGTGTTGCGCTGCTGGTGCGGCGGGCCGGCATAGTCGCCATCGGCGAGGGCTGCCGGACCGCGGTGCTGAGCGCGATCATCGTCGGGGTGGCGCTCGCCGTCCTGGCCTGGCAGGGCGGAGGCGGGGTCGGTCCCGGGCGACTGCATGTCGTAGGCGCATCCGAGTGGCAGTTCGCTGTTGCCGCCGGAGGGGCGGTGGCGGTGGTCAGCTGCGCGGCGCTGCTGGCGCTGTGGTTCCGCGACCGCCTCCAGTCGCCCTCGCCCGACAGGTGACCTGGAACGACAGGTGACCTGGTAAGTCCTGGCCGGTCGGACGCGCCGGTAGGGTTGCCGTTCGTGGCACCTCGCCGCCTCCTCCTCGCGTCAGGCACCGGGAGCACGCTGCAGGCGATGATCGACGGAGAGCTCGGTGCAGACATCGTCGCCGCCGGGACGGACGTCGCCGGTTGCCAGGCGATGACGCGGGCGCAGTCTGCCGGCATCGAGACCTTCGTCGAGCGGTTGGCTGACTATCCCGACCGGCAGGCGTGGAACGACGCGCTTGCCGAGCGGATCGCGGCATACCGGCCCGACCTGATCGCGCTCGCCGGTTTCATGCGGGTACTCGCGCCGAGCGTGGTGCGCCGGTTCCGGATACTGAACACCCATCCGTCGCTGCTGCCGGCCTTTCCGGGCAGCCATGCGCTGCGCGACGCGCTGGCCGCCGGCGTCACCAGCACCGGGGTCACCGTGCATTGGGTGGACGAGGGCGTGGACACCGGGCCGATCATCGTCCAGGCGCCGGTCCCGATCGTGCCCGGTGACGACGAGGACTCGCTGCGTGTGCGCGTCCAAGCTGTCGAGAAGCCGCTTTACCTCACCGCCCTCAGAACGCTCTGCAAGGAGTTCGGATGACCCAGTCGCAAGCCCACGCCGCCACGCCGGAAGCCCGGATCGTGATCCGTCGCGCGCTGGTCAGCGTCTACGACAAGACCGGCCTGGACGAGCTCGCGCGTGGCCTGCACGCCGCCGGGATCGAGATCGTCTCGACCGGTTCGACCGCAGCCCGGATCCGCGAGGCCGGTGTGCCGGTCACCGCGGTCGACGAGCTGACCGGCTTCCCGGAGATCCTCGGCGGTCGGGTCAAGACACTTCACCCGCACGTGCACGCCGGCCTGCTCGCAGATCAGAACGATCCGGAGCACGTCGCCAAGGTGGAGGAGCTGGGCATCGACACCTTCCAGCTGGTCGTGGTGAACCTCTACCCGTTCCGGGAGACGGTCGCCTCCGGCGCGACACCGGCCGAGGCGATCGAGCAGATCGACATCGGTGGGCCGGCGATGGTCCGGGCGAGCGCGAAGAACCACGGCTCGGTGGCGGTCGTGGTCGATCCGTCGCGTTACGGGCAGGTGCTCGAGGCGGTTCGAAGCGGGGGGTTCGACCTGGCGGATCGGCAACTGCTGTCCGCGGCGGCATTCCGGCACACCGCGTCCTACGACATCGCGGTGGCAAGCTGGCTCGGCAGTGTGGTTGCCCCGGACGATCACGTCGGCGGTGAACGGAGCGGGTTCCCGGGCTGGCTCGCCCAGTCCTACGAGCGGGCCGACGTGCTCCGTTACGGGGAGAATCCGCACCAGCGGGCGGCGCTGTATGTCGCGCACGGCACCGCGAGCGGCATCGCCCAGGCAGAGCAACTGTCCGGCAAGCAGATGAGCTACAACAACTACGTCGATGCCGACGCCGCCCGGCGCGCCGCCTACGACTTCGACCAGCCCTGCGTCGCGATCATCAAGCACGCCAACCCGTGCGGGATCGCGGTCGCCGATGACATCGCGGCCGCACACCTGGCCGCGCACGCGTGCGACCCGGTGAGCGCCTACGGCGGCGTGATCGCGACCAATCGCCCGGTGAGCGTGCTGATGGCCGAGCAGCTGGCCGAGATCTTCACCGAGGTCGTCGTCGCGCCGTCCTACGAGGCCGGTGCCGCCGAACTGCTGGCCGCCAAGAAGAACCTGCGGGTGCTGGTGGCCGCGCCGCCGCCGGGGATGCCGAGCACCGAACTGCGCCCGATCAGCGGCGGGGTGCTGGTGCAGACCGCAGACCGGATCGACGCGCCCGGTGACGATCCGGCGAACTGGACGCTGGTCAGCGGAGCACCCGCGGACGAGGCCACGCTGGCTGACCTGGCCTTCGGCTGGCGGGCGCTGCGGGCGGTCAAGTCGAATGCGATCCTGCTGGCCTCCCGGCAGGCGACCGTCGGTATCGGCATGGGGCAGGTCAACCGGGTGGACTCCTGCGGCCTGGCCGTGTCGCGGGCGGGGACGCGTGCCGCCGGTTCGGTGGCGGCCTCCGATGCGTTCTTCCCGTTCGCCGACGGGCTGCAGGTGCTGATCGACGCCGGTGTGCGGGCCGTCGTGCAGCCCGGCGGATCGATTCGCGACGCGGACGTGGTGGCCGCGGCGGAGGCCGCCGGCGTCACGATGTACCTGACCGGGACGCGGCACTTCGCGCACTGATCGCCCCGCGGTCGGGGTGTGACGGGATTTTCGGGCCACGACAGCGCGCTGCGCGGACGGACTCGGCGCGCGGCTGGCAGGATCAACGTCCGTGACGGCGACAATCCTGGACGGCAAGGCGACCCTGGCGACTATCAAGTCCGAGCTGGCGGTACGGATCGGCGCGCTGCGCGAGCGCGGCATCGTGCCCGGACTCGGCACCGTGCTCGTCGGTGACGATCCTGGTAGTAGCTGGTACGTGGCGGCCAAGCACAAGGACTGCGCCGAGGTCGGCATCGCCAGCATTCGCCGCGATCTGCCCGCCGACGCCACCCAGCAGCAGGTCTATGACGTCGTCGACGAGCTGAATGCCGACCCTGCCTGCACCGGCTACCTGGTCCAGTTGCCGCTGCCCAGGGGATTGGTTGAGTTCCCCGTGCTGGAGCGGGTGGACCCGGCCAAGGATGTCGACGGCCTGCACCCGGCCAACCTGGGACGGCTGGTGCTCAACGAGCCGGCCCCGATCGCCTGCACGCCGTACGGCATCGCCGAGTTGCTGCGCCGGTTCGGGGTGCCGATCGACGGTGCCGACGTGGTGGTGGTCGGCCGTGGTGTCACCGTCGGTCGCCCGCTCGGCCTGCTGCTGACCCGTCGCAGCGAGAACGCCACCGTCACGCTCTGCCACACCGGAACCCGTGACCTTGCCGGGCACGTGCGCCGGGCCGACATCGTGGTGGCCGCGGCCGGTGTGCCGGGGCTGGTCACCGCCGCGATGGTGAAGCCGGGGGCCGCGGTGCTCGACGTCGGCGTCAGCCGGGTGGACGGCAAGATCGCCGGGGACGTGGCCGCCGATGTCGCTGACGTGGCAGGCTTTCTGGCGCCTAATCCGGGCGGGGTTGGGCCGATGACCCGCGCGATGCTGCTCACCAATGTGGTCGAGGTCGCCGAGCGGGCCGGGTCGACCCGGCCCGCGTCGAAGTGACCAGGTCGGCCCGCTGACTCAGTTGATCCCGCTGCCCTCGTGGACACCGCCGCCGCCGTTTCAGCTGATCTGGCCGCTCCGGTGAGAATCAACTGGGCACTGCGCAAATTACGCAGCGAGGTTGCACTGCGCAGGCTGCGCAGCGAGCTTGCACTGAGCAGGTTGCGCAACGAGCTCGCTTTCGGGGTGGTGCTGGTCGTCGTGCTCGGAGGCTTTCTGGCCGGCTGGCTGGCGCCCGGGCACTGGCTGCGTGGCGTCGTCATCATGGCCTTCGGGTTCTGGCTTGCCTGCGCTTTCCGGCTGACGCTGCCGCGGCGCTGGCTCGGGATGATCGCGATCCGTGGTCGGTACTTCGATGCCGCCTGCTACTTCGGCTGTGGCAGCTTGATCGTCGTCTTCGCCATCCTGTTGCCGAAGTGAGCGTCCTGCCGAACGGTTGAACTTCGAGCTGGACTAATCTCGCGGACGGGTATAGGCGCCACTGGTGGCGCGCTACGACACAGATTTATCGGCTCATATAGGGAGAAGCACAATGTCAGATCGCCACGGCAAGGTCACCGTCGTAGGAGCCGGCTTCTACGGCTCGACGACCGCACAGCGCCTGGCCGAGTACGACGTCTTCGAGACCGTCGTGCTGACCGACATCGTCGAGGGCAAGCCAGAGGGCTTGGCGCTCGACCTGAACCAGTCACGCCCGATCGAGGGCTTCGAGACCACCGTCGTCGGCGCGACGACCGCCGCCGACGGGTCGGGTTACGGGCCGACCGCGAACTCCGACGTCGTAGTCGTCACCGCCGGACTGCCGCGCAAGCCGGGCATGAGCCGGATGGATCTGCTCGAGGTGAACGCCGGCATCGTCCGTGGCGTGGTCGAGAACATCGTCAAGCACTCGCCGAACGCCGTGATCATCATCGTTTCGAACCCGCTGGACGAGATGACCGCGCTCGCTCAGTTGGCGTCCGGCTTGCCCAAGAACCGGGTCTTCGGTCAGGCGGGCGTGCTCGACACTGCCCGCTTCACCAACAATGTCGCGACCACGCTCGGCGTGCCGGTCAGCTCGGTCGCCACCCTCACGCTGGGTTCGCACGGCGACACGATGGTGCCGGTACCGTCGGCCTGCTTCGTGGACGGAAAGCCGCTGGCGGACGTGATGGACGCCGCCACGATCGAGGAACTGGTGGTGCGGACCCGCAACGGCGGTGCCGAGCTCGTCGCGCTGCTCAAGACCGGTTCCGCGTACTACGCGCCGTCGGCCGCGGCCGCGCGGATGGCCAAGGCCGTGATCACTGACTCCGGTGACACCATCCCGGTATGCGCCTGGGTCGACGGGGAATACGGGATCAGTGGCGTCTACCTGGGCGTCGAGGCGCAGATCGGTGCCGGCGGCGTCAAGAAGATCGTCGAGCGGGATCTGACCAGCACCGAGCTGGCTGGTCTCAAGGAGGCGGCCGAGGCCGTCCGTGCCAAGCAGGCGGATATCGCCACCCTGTAACCCGGATTCCCGCGTCGATCGTGGAGTTTTTCCGTCGGAAAGCGGCGGGAAAACTCCACGATTGCTTTACGGGAACGTTATAGGGTGCATTCTTGACGCGCTTGACTACCGGGGCTACACAGGTGATCAACCTCATGTGAAGTAGATCGCAAGGGATGGGTCCCATGTCATCGAGCACGGCAACTCGACCTGAAGAAGCCCGACCGGCGCGGCGCCGGTTCTGGGACCGCCAACTACAGCACTACCCGACGACCGGCCCGCGGATGACGAGTCTGGCGATCGTGGTGCTGACCACGATCGTGCTGTATTACCAGTTCTATCTGGCCGGGTCGGTGGCCGCGGGCATCAACGGCAAGAACGGGATCATCGCCGATCTGCACATGTCCTTCGTGTTCTACGTGAACATCAGCGTCGTCGGGTACCTGCTCGGCGCCGCGGCGTCGTTCCTGGCCGGGCTGGCCGACCGGTACGGCCGCGCCAACATCGTCACCGTCGGGTTGCTGCTCACCGGATTGCTCTGCCTGGTCGGCATCCCGAACGCGCACAGCAAGATGGCGTTCGCGGTGGTCTTCGTCGCGATCGGCTTCGTCGAGGGCATCATCCTGGTGGCCACGCCGGCGCTTATCCGCGACTTCAGCCCGCAGCTCGGCCGTGCGTCGGCGATGGGATTCTGGACGCTCGGACCTAGGGGCGGTCGGGTAGGTTGAAATCTCCTGTTCCGGATTCGCCGGATATAGGAGATATCCCCGGGAGGTTTATCGTGAGTACCGCAGAGCGACTCATCACCGGCTACACGGCCTACACGGATGCCGACGAGTTGGGTGCTGGCGCATCGGCCGAAGCGCCGGCGACGACGCCGGTCTTGAGCTTCATTGCTACCTCGACGGCCGTGTGCGGTGGCGCGGTGGGCAGCGTCATCAGCGCGTCGGCTGCTGGCACAGTCAACTGGGGCTGCTAGCAGCGAAACATTCAGGTGCGGGATCGCTCGCTGGGGCGATCCCGCGCCTGGTGCTAGCGCTCCGGCGCGTCGGGTAGCAGCTGGCGGCCGCCATCATCGAGTAACTCCGTGATTAGGTCTGCGAGCCGGAGCAGGTCCGGGTGCCAGCCGACGTAGGCAGCGAAATCATGCAGGTGGACCAGTATCCGAACCGTGCCCGCACGCGCGACGAGGCCAGGGTCGTGGACGCTCCCGTAGCCGTCCAGTAGTGCCGCTCGCAGCTGTTGATGAGCGGTGCGGAGTACGTCCCTCGTCGGCTGTTCCCCGCGGTAGCGGTCGGCGTTGACTGCGAGTTCGTGCAGTTCGCCGAGCAGGAAGCCGATGTCGACGCCGCGCCGCCCGAGCATGAGGTCTTCGCCGATGAGCAGGCACGACTGCCCAGCCGGGTCGGGCAGGATCACTGAACCGAGCGATGCGGCACCGTGGGACAGCACCAGCCGCCCAGTGTCGCGGTGGATACCTGCGCGGCCAAGGGACTCGCACCACTCCTGGGAGGTGCCTAGGCGCCGCTTTCCCAAGCGGGTGACGAGCGCTGCGTGGGCCGCGGCGGACGCCCGTGGTCCGGCGCCGGCGGGTAACCAGTTCAGTAGGCGCTGGGCGCCAGGCGGCAGCACCGGACCGTGCTCATTGCCCAACTCACCGGTATCGACGTCCTCGATGCCGCGGACGAGAATACCCACTTCCCGCAGGGTGGCGGCGATCGCGCGGCTATGCGCGGGGAGGTCCGGTTCGCAGATTGCCCTCGCGGCCGTCGACGTGCCGTCGACTCGGTACCGGCAGCCGCCCGCCGCGGGCTCCGGCAGGACAAGTCGGGTGCCGCCGGTGTGCAGAGCGTTGACGATTGTGCAGGGCGCCGTCAATGGGGCGTGCTGCGGTTTCGTCCTCTCCGCGCCGGGCTTGCGTACCCAGAGATAGCCGCGAACCTGGTCGTTGTCGTCAGGGTCAGGCCGTATCACCCAGGTGCGCAGATACCCGGTCGCGAACTGATCGACGATATCGCCGGCTGGCAGCATGTCGTTGCCGTCCCAGTTCGTCATCAGCGTGCGAGTCGAGCCCGGCGCCGTTCCAGCGCATCGATGACCGCTGGGAACGGCGCAGCAGTCGGCGCATCAAGCCGACCGGTGGCCGCGCTGAAACCGAGCTGAGGCGGCACGACGACGATATTTGGGTAGGCCTCCAATAGTGACAAATGCCGATGGAATCCTGGTGATTGTTCACCGCCGGGTGGCAATGCGGGCGCGATCGCGACAGCGGCCGACGTGCATTGAATCGCGAGCACGGACGGTGTGTCTGCCGTACCTAGCGCGACCCGGGCGAGGTAGTGAAAGCTGGTTGGATAAACGATGACTGCGTCTGGCCACGACGCGAGTTGCACGTGCCTGGCCACCGCCTCGGGCTCGGCGGGCCAGCAGTCCTGGAATATCTCGCCGCCCGTGAGTGCGGTGAGCGCCGTCCTGCTGACCATCTTTTCGGCGCTGTAAGTGAGTACCATTCGAAACGCGATAGCCGGATAGGACAGGCGCAACCAGTTCAGCCACACCGGCATGAATGAGGCACCGAGCGCACCGGTTACGACCAGCAGCACACGGCTGGCGTGGAACGGCGGAGCCTGCTCACTGCCCGGTGCGGCCTGCATTACGGTTTCACCTCGGCGGCGGTCTCCGCCGAGGCAGATTTATCGAGGTCATCCACCGCGTCGAGGATCAGCGCTAAGTCGGTCAGTGCAGCGCCGGTACCTTCACCAAGCAGCACCCCCGCGGCGTTCAGGATTACCTCGTTGACGCCGTGTCGCTGATACTCGCGCAAATGAGTCGCGATCTGCCGGGGTGTCCCAGTGAGGTATACGCCTGCGTCGAGCAGGGCTTGCGCACCTGCACGCGGATCATCGCAGTGAACACGTATTCCCGCTTGACGGAGCATATCGGTGTAATGCGCGGTCGACAGGTGCACGCCGGCACCCAGTAGTGCCACCCGGCGCAGATCCCGTCCAGGCCGGTCGATCGCGACGTGGACCACGGTCGCGATCCGTGGCGCGGGCTTGCCGCGCTCGGCGGCGGCGGCCGTTGCGGCAGGCAGTAACGCGTCACGGATGTATTCCGGTGGCGTCAGCCAAGTGATCGCGACGTCGGCGACCGCCCCTGCGGCGGTGGCCATCGGGATTCTGAGTACGCCGAGTCCGACCTCGACCGCCGGGGCTTCGTGCGCGACGAGCTCCGTGTTTATGCACAACTGCTGGCCGCGGTAGCTGACCGTGTCGCCATCGAGCAATCGGCGCATGATCATGGCGTATTCGCGGGCGCTGGTCACTGGACGGGGGTAGCCACCGTCGAGCAGTGCACGCTGGAACTCCGGCGCGGAGGGCCCGATCCCGGCAACGTAGGTCGCATCGCTGAGGGACGCGAGCGAACGGGCGGACATCGCCGCGTCGTAAGGGTGGCGCAGCGGCATCAGGCTCACGCCCGCACCGAAGGGCACACCGAGCCCCATGCCGGCCAGATATGCGAACAGCTGCTGAGTCTCCAGGCTCAGGGACTGCCCCATCCAGAGTCGGCCGGTGCCTCGGCGATGCAGCAACCGTGCCATCGCCACGACAGGAGCGGCGCTGACGGGTTGCAGTGGATAGATGACGCTCGTCGTCACGGCCTTGCTCACCGAATGCATCACGCGCCGACCTTTTCCCGGCGGGACACGAGCCGGCTGCCGGACTCTTGACGGGCCGCACGCATCAGCAGGACCGGGCCGAGAACGAAACCGGCGATGGCCCACCCGGCAAGGACCGCGGCGGTGGGCAGGTGCTGCCAGCTGTGCGCGGTCTCGGCCGCGACCGATTCCTGGGGGAGCATCGCTGACCGCATGCCCTGGGCAATCCACTTCAGCGGAAAGACCTCCGCGATTCGCTGCACCGGGTCGGGCAGGCGGGTGATCGGGAAGAAGACGCCGGAGATCCCGACGAGGGCAAGCGTGGGGAGCATCGCCAATGCCAGGGCCTCGCGCGGGTTAGGCAGCACCGCCCCGATGGCAACGCCGATCGGGACGACAGCGGCGAGCCCGAGTGCGCCGACCCACAACACGGTGAGCCAGTGCGCCGCGTCCGGGGGCAGCGGGGTTGACGCGAGCAGGGCACCGCCGATCAGCGTCAGCGCTACCCCGATCACCGCAATGGCGCAGATGTAGATAACTTTGCTGATCAGGTAGGGGAGCATCGCGCGCGGTAGCGACCGTAGCCGCAGCAGCGTGCCCTCGGCGCGTTCGGTCGCGATGAACTGCGGGACGACGGTGAGCCCGAGCAGCGCGATCAGCCAGCCGACGCCGCCAGCGATGATCAGCCCCGCGCTTGACACCGTTGTGTTCGGGATCGAGGAGTGTTGCGAGCTGGCGATGAGCACGAACATGACCGGCGTACTGAACTGGGTGATCCACTCGCGTGGTGTCCGCCGCAGCTGCCGCAGTTCGATGTGAGCGCGGGCCGCGCCAAGGGCGACTGAGCGGGCGCGGCTCATCGGCCGACCATCGCGAGATAGGTGTCCTCAAGTGTCGGACGTCTTACTTCCAGGCCGGGGATCGGGCCGGCGAAGTCGTGATGCAGCTGCCAGACCAGCCGCGACGGGTCACCGGTGCGACGACGCTGCTGGCAGCCTTCGTCGTTGTACCAACGGACTTCGGCCTGCGCCTCCGCCACCGCGGCGAGTTCTGCCGCCGTGCCAGCTGCGGTGACGCGTCCGGAGATCAGGATCGCGATCCGGTCCGCGAGTCGCTCGGCTTCGGCCAGATCATGGGTAGTGAGCAGGACCGTCAGGGGACTCGCGCGGCGCAACTGCTCCAGCAGCGCGTGGAACTCGGTGCGGGCCGCTGGGTCAAATCCTGCGGTGGGTTCGTCGAGGAACAGCACCTCCGGCCGGCCGATGAGGCCTAACGCGACATCGAGGCGCCGCCGCTGACCGCCCGACAGCGTCCTCGATTCCTGCTCGGCTTGGGTGCTCAGGCCGACAAGCTCGAGTAACTGGTCCGGATCGGCGGGCGCGGTGTAGTAGCGCGACAGGTGAGTGATCAGATCCCGCACCTGCCAGCGCGCGTGATCACGCCAGGACTGCATGACGATGCCGACCCGATCCCGGCACGCGTCATCGGCCAGCTCGGGATCGTGGCCGAGCACCCGCACTTCGCCGCCCGATCGCCGCCGGAAACCCCCGCGCACCCC
>Ga0210394_10005283_pt1 | contig 14544 bp, 7 predicted proteins | sample IncBWC12MmetaG_FD_160121 | JGI IMG/M metagenome (GOLD analysis project Ga0210394, IMG submission 160121) | Forest soil microbial communities from Barre Woods Harvard Forest LTER site, Petersham, Massachusetts, United States - Inc-BW-C-12-M | ecosystem: Environmental > Terrestrial > Soil >...
ACCGAGGTCGCGTTTTCAGAAAACTCGCGCAGTTCCGCGATGGCCTCCAGGCTAATCAGGTGCGGCCAACGGCGCGCGCGCAGATTCGATTCCACCACCAGATCGGTGCCGCCCGAAATCACCCGGGCAGCGGGATCGTCAGCAAGCGTCGACAGGCATTCTTCCAGGCTGGTGGGACGGGAAAATCGCGCGCCGGACGTTTCGTAATCAATTGCGTCCAGGTGCGGCGCCGGCTGCGACAGGCGATCGAGGAAAGTTCCCGCAGGCGCTGGACCAAGCGACAGCGCGGCGTCGCGGATTGGCCGATAGCCGGTGCATCGGCACAGATTACCACTCAGTTCGTGCGGATCGCAGGAGCCGTTCCGCCCTGGCCGGTAGTGCTCGGCGAAAAGGCTCATCACGAAACCCGGCGTGCAGTAGCCACACTGGGAACCTCCGCTCGCAGCCATAGCCTGCTGAACTTCCGCAAGTTTTCCCTCGGCTGCCAGGGCTTCAACGGTGTATATTTCCTGCCCCGCGGCCATCGGAGCCAGCATCAGACAGCTATTTACCGCGCGATATTCGCTTTCCCCTGCTCGATCGGCAACCAGCACGACGGTGCAAGCGCCGCACTCACCTTCCGCGCAACCCTCCTTGGCGCCCGTGAGACCTTGTGCGCGAATATAATCGAGCAGCGTGGTCTGAAGGCCTGCGGCATTGAGCGAAACGCGGCGATTATTGAGCAAAAATGCAGGGGGCTCCAGGCCGGCGGTCTTCATCTCACTCCTCTATACGATGATATTGCAGCCGGCGACAGATCTGTTTGAAACTTGCAATTTGCTCTTTATGGCGTCCAGGTCCCCTTATTGATCATGCCCGTAGCTGCGGAGCTGTTGTCATGGGCGCCCATGTAGATGTTGAGCGTTTTGCTGGTGTAAGTCCCGACAGCGGTCACTTTTAAATGGAGCGTAAGAATATCAACGGACCTGGACACCGAAGTGCCACCCCCGGTGATGGTGCATTGACTGTTCGAGAGGGTGCCGGAGCCAGGAGTTATAGAAGTGGTTGCTGTGCCAGCATCGTTCTTTAGCTGGAGAGAGTTCAGGGCCGGGGAGTAAGAGACGTAGCAGGTATTCGCCGTGCCTGTTGACGAGGGGCTGAAGACCACGTTGATTCCGTTGATATCCGAGGCGCCGTTCGGGTCCGAGACTTCCAGCGCGAATGTATTGGTGAGGCCCGACGCTGGATTGGGGGTCACCGAAACCACTGTGGGCGGCTGGTTGGGCGCAGGCGTCCAGTTACCCTTGTTGACCCACCCTGTACTCGCTGAGCTAGAACTTTTATCAATCGCTTCCATGAAAATGCTGTGTATGCCGGTGTAAGTGGAACTGGCTGTAACGGCCAGGTTGAGCGTGAGGTTACTGCCTGACCTCACCACCGAAGTGCCGCTTCCGCTGACGGTGCATTGACTGTTGGACAGCGTGCCAGAGCCAGGAATGATTATGCTCGTCGATCCAGTGCCTGCATCGTTCTTCAGATGGAGGGCTTTGTCGGAAGGGAGATAGAAAACATAACAGGTATTCGCGCTGCCTGTGGACGAGTTGAAGTTCACCTCCACTTCGGCGAGACTGGTGGCACCTTCCGTATCGGAGTATTTGAGGGTGAACGTATTGGAAAGCCCGGTGGCGGGCGTCGGCGACGCCGATACCACTTTCGGAGTGCCGGGGGAAGAGACTACCAGATTCACTGCCGCTCCGGTAACCACCACTTCCCCAGCCGCCGGGGTTTGGCTGATTACGTCGCCGGCTGGCACCGTGCTGCTGGACTGTGTCGTCACGGTGCCCACAACCAAGCCGGCTCCGGTTATAGCGCTGGTTGCCGCGGCCTGAGTATCGCCCACTACATTCGGGACCGCCACTTGACCACCGATGATGGTCGAGTCGGTAGCAGTGGCAGAAGCGGATCCGCCGCCACTTACGGACGCGGTATTCACCTGGGGCGAACTCGCATTCGCCGCAACATCGACGGTCACGGTAATGGCCCCGTAACTCATGCCGGCGCCCAACGCGTCAGATCGCTTGCAAGTAGAGGGGGTCACGGTACAGGTCCATCCCGACCCGGACATCGAGACCAGAGTTTCGCCCGCCGGTAGGGTTTCGAGCATGGTCACAGGATCGACGGTGGAACCAGTGCCCTCATTTTTGACCAGAATCGTGTACGGGGCATTCTGCTGGCCCGGGCTGAAGTTGCCGGTGTGTGTCTTCGTGATTCCGAGCACCGGGGGGCCAGCCGAGTTGGCCACCGGGAAGGTGATATACGCGGTGGGATTGCAGCCCCCGACGTTCAAGACAGAAATCTGATAATAACCCGCAGTGGCCAGATCGCCAGCCTGCAGATCCATAACCAGTTGGGTTGAACTACTACCCGCACCGACGTTATTGGAACGATAGGAAAAGTAGCCAGCGGCGTCAACATAGTAAGTGTAGGTGGTGGTAGGACTGGTGGTGAACCCCGTGCCATTTACGGTAAGGCTCACAGGCCCGTTGGTTACGATGGGCGTGGCAGGGGAAACACTCGTGATGGTAAGTGGAACAGAGACGCCTGCGATATTAAAGTTAGCCGTCCCGAGGGCTTGTCCCGTTAACCCGAACGAAAGTGGGTCCGACGTACCTGACAAATCCTGAGACCATCCGACGAACGCCATTCCGGTTCCCGCAGTGGCAGTGAAATCCACGGTGCCGCTGCTGAAGAACGCGTCGAGAATGCCGTTCGCACTCTGGGAGTTGGTTCCCGATGGGGATGACGTCACCTGGTTGCCCCCGCAGGTCCACGATGGTTCGACGATGGTGCGGAAGCTGGGCGTGAAGTTCGCCGTGGATATACCTTGGCCGGAAGCCGGAACAACCACACTCACAGAATCCGAACTGGGAGTACCCTTGCCGGTCCACTTACTAAACTGGTAATTGATGTTGGTTGTCACCGGTGATTGCGAAGCGGCAGTAGAGAAAGTTACTTTTTCTCCGGCAGCAAATCCCGACAGGTTATAGCTGGCGTCGAAATTAACGGGGGTATAAACGTTAGAAGCGTTCCCCTTGCCATCCACTACACCGATTTCAAATCCTGGAAAGATGCCCTCCGGAGTAAGGTCGGGCGAAGTTGCTTTGATAGTGGTCACGGTATCGGAAACTACTACAGCCGTTGTCGAAGAACCGTTGTAGGAAGAATCAAAATTGCTGGTTACGTAAAAGGAAAAAGGATTTGAGTACAGGTTGAAGAGCGGAACGTTGGCCCAGAATAGAAAGTTGAACCCGGCATCCGGAGCCACCGTGAGGGTAACTAGTTGGCGGTCCTGATAGTAATTCGTTGGTGTTCCATTGATGATGAGAGAGCTTGGCGCGGGCGATGGCGTAATGGTGCCATTGCCTTGGGACACAACGGGACTATATGGGTGCACAGGAATAAAGCTAGCGAGATAGTTAGTGATGGCCGGGGATGTAGAGGGACTTAGCAGCGTGCCAGTGCCGGCTGAGTTCGTTACGGTAACTGATTGGATATTCGCCGCCCCGGCGTTCCACCTCCCGAAAATATAGTTCTGGCCGCTGAGCACTTGCAGCGTTTGACTGTTCGCGTCCAGGGGTACGCTCAGAGTGTGCTCGGAACCGATGGTCCAAGCGCTGAAAACGCACGGAGCCGTGCATGGTGTGCCGTCGACGATGACCTGCAACCCCGTGGGATTCGTGTCCACCGTGATGGCGCTCGGTGCATGCGCATACAGGCGCATGATTCCATCCAGATCGCCGGTGGTGTATTTGGGCAGGCTGGTGCCGAGCACCATCCCGGCAGGAATTGTTTCGAGCGTGGGCGAGACACCATCCTTGTTGAATATGAATGCGCCGTATTCCATGATCGAGGCGTAGTTGTACAGGCCAGAGTCGACGCTCCAAGGGAACATGTCGAAATTCCCGTGATTGGGCTTGTCGATGTTCTGCTCCATGAAATTCACGTAGGTGTTTCGGTCCGCGCGGGACTGCTCATGGAAGAGGCCCAGCGCGTGCCCCATCTCGTGCAGGATCGTTGTAGTGGTGCAAGCGCCCGATCCCCCAATGGTCTGCGTGCCTCCCACCATTCCTGCCGCGGCCTCACAGGCGCCGGAATTGTCCGCGGTATTGAAGTTGAAATTAACCCGATTGACGTCGCTGGCGGTAGCGGGCTCCCATTGAACCACTCCCGCGAGCTGGGTATTGGACTCTGTGATGGCGTTGTTGATGAGCGGATAGATCGCGTCCGTGGAGGCATTCGCGATGGTGTACGGAACCCGCGCCACGCCATTCACGACGGGCCACAATCCGGTGGGGGATGAAAAATTGGGTGCGATGGTCAACGCATCCGGGCGCAGTCCCTTTGCGTTGTTGGCATGAGCGGCCACGGGAGGATTTAGTGCGGCTGAGGCGATGTCGGCGGCTTTGCCCAGAATCATGTCGCCCTGATAAATCGCCAGTCCGTCTCTCACCTCATAGGTAATTTGTTGTCCATGGAATATCGTTGTTCCCAACGCCGGCGTTGGCGCCGATGATAGCGGCGCGTAGAAAACATTTATGAAGGCGCCTGCGCCAGGCTGTCCAATCGCCTTGATCCGCACATGATTAATTCCAGGACGCAGCGGGACTGGGGACGAAGATCTCCAAAGAACCGTCCTGCGATCGTCCGCTAAGGTAACGCTAGCCAGATTGCTGAAGCCGCGATTGCTCTCCCACAACACCCGAAGGTCTTCGCCTGCCGAGGTCAATGTTCCCTTGAGATAGATGGCAGGGTCACTCGTAATGATGGTTCCGTCCTTGGACGGTGTTGGTTCAGTAACACGAAGAACGCCATTCTGGCTGAAGGCTAATCCACAGAAAATCAGGTAAGCGGACCAGGATAAATGTCTTATGATACGTGTGGCCAGATGGGTCACTTATTACTCCTGCAAAAGCTAAGTCTTCGGACAGTATAGGGTAAGACTCAGTTTTCGCAGTCCCATACCAATGCTCTTTGGTACTAGTCCCACGCATGAGCCGCGGGCGGAATAAATAATGGGGTTTTGGTGTTGTAGCGCGACGGGCTACCTTCTTAGAAACACGTAGGCTGCCACGGCCACCGCAATTGCAATCAGACCGGCGACGCACCTCCACACCCAAGCCGAGGCAGGCCGCACAACTCCTTGCATGAGGAAATCGCATCCGCATGTGTCGCAGAATGGGTCGTTATCACTCGCTGGCGCGTGACAGTGAGGACAGTTCTTGGCCATCTTGCAGCACTTATTATAGCGGCAGAGTAATGTTGCCAGCGTCCGGCATGGAAGGTAGTTCCAACTAAGTTGACCCCCGATCTTTCCTAAGGTCGACCGTGTAGTAGCTGCGGGCGCATTTGCCAGAACGTCGAGACAATTTGTCCCGAGCAGTGGTTCTCTCTATGAACCGGGGAGGACAAACTGTCTAGTACTGGCGCCAGATAACGGACGCCTTTTCCTGCACCGACATCGACTTACATCTAGTACTCCGATTGGCCGACCGCATGCCTTTAAGCCTGGCGTGAAGTCTATGGAGGCCAATACAGTGCTAAAACCGGTTGCCAGGTACGTTCTTCTTTGTTTGGGAGCAATCGCCGCGTTTGGAGCGGACCAGAAGATCGCCCGCGATCTGGAAGGCGTGGATCCCGCGTCCAAGGTCGACGTGATCGTCCAATTCGCCAAGCAACCCACCGGCGCGAACCACCAGAGGATTCTCGACCGGGGTGGCGAGTATAAGCGCGATCTTTCGATCATCAAGGCCGGGCATTACTCGGTGCCGGCGAGCGCGCTTGCCGACCTGGCGCGCGATCCCGATGTCGTGTCCATCACGCCCGACCGCGCGGTGCGGGGCCTATTGGACTTGACCGCCGATGCTGTTAATGCACATGTGGCCTGGCAGAGCTACGGGCTCAGCGGTGACGACATTGGCGTCGCCGTGATCGACAGCGGCATCGCTACCGGCCGTGACCTCCCCAGTAGCACAGTGGTTTATTCCCAGAGCTTCGTCGGAGGCGGTACCGGGGACGCTTACGGCCACGGAACACACGTCGCGGGAATCCTTGCAAGCAATGGTCACAGCTCCTCATGCAGCAATTGCTTTCGCAGTTTTCTTGGCATCGCCTCGGGCGTCAACCTGATCAATCTGCGCGTGCTCGATCAAAATGGCAACGGAACCGACAGCAACGTCATCGCAGCACTCCAAACGGCTGTTTCCCTGAAACGGACATACAACATTCAAGTCATCAATCTTTCGCTCGGACGACCCGTTTTCGAGAGCTACACAAAGGATCCGCTGTGCCAGGCGGTAGAGGCAGCATGGAAAGCCGGCATTGTAGTGGTGGTCGCTGCCGGAAACGACGGACGCGATAATTCAGAAAACACCAACGGCTACATGACGATCACTGCACCGGGCAACGATCCTTATGTCATCACCGTGGGAGCGATGAAGACCGAGGGTACACCTACCAGGACCGATGATTTAGTCGCCAGTTATAGTTCGAAGGGTCCAACGGCCATCGATCATATCGCGAAGCCAGACCTGGTGGCGCCTGGAAATAATGTGGTATCGCTGGCGGCACCCAACAGCACGCTCGCGAATTTGTATCCCGGAAATGAAACTCTCCTGAACTATTACGAGTCTGGCCTTCAGGGCACTGCCGGCACTTCGCCTTCATCGGCTTACTTCACACTAAGCGGAACCAGCATGGCGACGCCGGTGGTAAGCGGCGCCGTGGCATTGCTGCTGCAGGAACATCCGTGGCTCTCGCCGGATCAGATAAAAGCGCGGCTGATGAAGACCGCTTACAAGTCGTTTCCGACTTCAAGTGTAGCGGTGGACCCGACAGCGGGTATTTCGTACACCAGTTACTACGACATTTTCACGGTCGGCGCGGGTTACCTGGATATAGCAGCGGCGCTGGCAAACAACGACACAGTCCAAGGCACGGCGCTTTCGCCTGCCACCACTTACAACTCAACAACCGGTACAGTGTCCCTCGTCATGGGAAGTGGAGTGGTCTGGGGCACTGGAGTGGTTTGGGGCACTGGCGTAGTTTGGGGCACGAACGCTGTTTCCAGCACGGGCGTCGTGTGGGGTACTGGTGTGGTCTGGGGAACAGGCTCGCCGTCGGGCGAAGGGGTGGTGTGGGGTACCGGTGTGGTCTGGGGTACCACCCAGCCGGCGGGCGAAGCTGCCCATATCGCGATCTATGGTGAGAAGTAATGGAGGCGGTCATGACGAAAGGAATCCAAGCCATGAAACAGTTCAAGAGAGAACGAACGATGATGGAATTGACCGCGGCAACAGCTAGCTATCACCAGCTGAGCGGAACGCGAATGGTGTCGGGCCGGATGATGACAATCCCGGACAAGTACTCTCCAGTAAGCAGCAAGGCGAATTTGCCCCACAAGAAGACCCGGGAATATTGGCGCCCCACTGTTGGCTTCCCATTGCCCATAGTGGCCGCGGGAATAGCAGACGCCCCCTGGCGCGCTGGCGCAGTGTGGGGTTCCTGATCCGGTTGAGCAAACCGCGGAGCCCGAGAACGCCGGCCCAGCATGCCGCAGCCTTGGTCTCGGGCGCCCTTCCCCCGTCAACTTCCTGCGAAGTTACTACTTAAGTACATTCTTGATCCGCTTATAGGGATATCACTGAGCGGGAATAGCTTTCGCTCACCGGATTAATGGGGGGAAGCGCAAATTCCGAATGCCACAGTCTAAGGTCGAGATGTCGCTGAAGGCACGGTTGTATATCTACGCCGTTATCCTAGCAGGCCTGACTGTTATTGGATTCGGAACCACAAGCTGGCATTCCAAGAATCCAACCATGCTCGTGATATATCTCATTATCACGATTGTAAGTTCCGGTCTGAAGGTTAGTTTGCCAGGCGTCACAGGGACCATGTCGGTGTGGTTTCTGTTCATAATGATCGGCTTCACCGAGCTATCTCTTGCCGAGACTCTCGCCTTGGGGTGCAGTGCGGCGCTGGTGCAATGTTTCTGGCACGCGAAGAATCGTCCCCGCCCAGTCCAAGTAATGTTTAACCTTGCTGCCGTGGCACTGGCGACTTTTTGTGGGTTCGCCACTTACCACGCTGCAGTGTGGTCGCGGCTCGGTGTCCATTTCCCGTTGCCGCTTGGAATGGCCGCCATCGTTCTTTTTGTTGTAAACACCGGTCCGGTAGCCCTGGTGATTGCTCTTACCGAGAAGAAGTCGGCCAGAACGGTTTGGAAAGAATGCTACTTCTGGTGTTTTCCATACTATCTGTTAGGGGCTTCCATGGCCGGCCTCTTCAGTTTCATGACGCACTACTTTGGATGGGAAGTAGTTCTCATGACGATTCCGTTGATCGTCGTCATGTTTCGCACTTACGCGACTTACCTGGCGAAACTGCGCTCCGAGAAAGTGTACGCCGAAAAGATGGCTGCTCTTCACTTGCGCACCATCGAAGCCCTGGCCCTGGCGATCGAAGCTAAGGACGACACCACGCACTTCCACCTGGAGCGAGTCACCATCTATGCACTGGAGGTCGGCAAAGAGCTGGGCTTGTCCACAGAGGAGCTGGAGGCGCTCCAGGCTGCGGCCTTGCTCCACGACATTGGCAAGCTCGCCGTGCCGGAGCATATCATCTCAAAGCCTGGGAAGTTGACTGCCGAAGAGTTCGAGAAAATGAAAATCCATCCGGTGGTCGGCGCGGAAATTCTCGAGCGCGTCGAATTCCCTTACCCGGTGGCTCCGATCGTCCGGGCTCATCATGAGAAGTGGGACGGAAGCGGATATCCGCTCGGGCTAAAAGGGGAAGACATCCCCATCGGCGCCAGAATTCTTTCCACGGTTGACTGCTTAGACGCACTCGCCTCCCACCGGCAGTATCGTCCCGCGTTGCCATTGCCGGAGGCGATGACCGTAGTGGCCAGTCTCTCGGGGACTTCCTATGATCCCAAGGTCGTAGAAATATTACAGCGCCGATACATTGAATTGGAGAATGAAGCCCGCAGCCATGGCGATAGCAATGAGGCGCGAAGGCTTTCTACCAAGATGAAGATCGAGCGGGGAGCCGCCCCGGCGGCTGGCTTCGAGGATGGGCGGGGGACGGCGGGGACCCTCAAGGCCCCTCCGATGGATTTCCTCACGTCCATCGCCGCCGCGCGCCAGGAGGCGCAGGAGTTCTTCGAGCTGGCTAAGGATCTTGGAAACTCACTGAGCCTGGATGAAACTTTGTGGATGATTTCCAGCCGGGTAAAGAAGATGGTTCCCTATGATGCGATATGCCTGTTTCTCGCACAGGGGCAATGCGTGAAAGCAGCTTTCGCAAGCGGCGAAAATAGCTCGTCGTTGGTATCGCTGAACGTGCCTTTCGGAGAGGGAGTTGCCGGCTGGGTAGCGGCCCACCGGAAGCCCATTCTAAATGGCAGCCCGTTGGTGGAGCCTGGATATTCCATTTCAACGGACAATGCTTCTAAATTGAGTTCCGTACTTGCCGTTCCCCTGGAAGGTCTGGATGAAGTTGTGGGCGTCCTCGCTCTTTATAGCGTGGGACCCGAAGCATTCTCCCGCGAGCAGCTGCGCATTCTGCTCGCAATCAGTCAGAAGACCGCGGCTGCAATCGAAAATGCACTCCGCTACGAGCAGGTGAGCACTTCCGCGACCACCGACTATCTCACGTCCTTGCCCAACGCCCGTTCCTTGTTCGTGCACTTGGACCGTGAAGTTAGCCGCGCCAGCCGGGACAGCGTGCCTTTGGCCGTTCTGGTTTGCGACCTGGACGGTTTCAAGCAGGTGAACGACCGCTTCGGCCACCTGGTGGGCAACGAGCTGCTCACCCACGTTGCCAGCAAACTCAAGACTTCCTGTAGAAGCTACGACTATGTCGCCCGCATGGGCGGCGACGAATTCGTGTTCGTCATGCCAGGACTTACCGCGGCTACCGCCGAGGTCAAGATTCAATACTTGAACGGGCTTGTGATTGAAGCTGGAATGCACGTTTGCGGCGAGCGCGTGGTGACTCTTAGTGTAGGCTGCGCTGTCCTCGGCACCGACGCTTCCGATGCCGAGGGATTGTTGAGCGAGGCCGACCGCAGGATGTATCGCGCCAAGCATAGGCGCAGAGCCATGCCGCTGCCAATCTCAGACTTGATGACGCCCGAAACAAGGCCTGTCGTAGTTCAGTGATCGGCCCTATACCCAAGGCTGGCGTGTAACTTACGAGGGGTATCAATAGCCCGGCTTATTGTCTATTATATTGATAGACTATATCTAGATACCAGCCTCCTGGTAATGTTTCGTGGGAGCAAAATCTGCGACGTTGTTTTGCGTGGTTATGAACCATCAAGTATCAGCATCCGATGAACGTCGGGCTTGTTCCCAAGCAGAAATCCAAGATTTATTGGAACTTACAAAGGCCGCATCCATAGGAAGTGTGACTCGCGGGCGTAGGAAATACCAGTACCATAGGACCTTGTCTCCTGCAACGCTCTCCATTATATTGTCTACGTCTTAAGTAGACTTTTTATGGGGATGAGATGTTAGAGCAAAGATCTGAAGCAGGCATCGACAAGGTGCTGAATATCGCGGGATTTGACGCGTCATTGGCAAATCTGGAATCCAGCCTTGGGGGGTGGATTAGTCGCGCTCTGGCAGCTCCTGACCTCATGACAGGGTTAAGTCTGCTCCGCCAGAACCTTGAGAAGGCAATCTTCGAAGGCCGCATCTCGCTTCCGGATCGCTTCCGTGCCTTCAGACCGGATCACTATGCGCGGCGCCTGATTTTCGCCGACCACCGGAGCGGAGTTTCCGTGCTGGCGATGGTTTGGGCGCCCGGTCAAGGCACACCGCTGCACGATCACTCCGGACTGTGGGGTGTGGAAGCAGTGCTGGCGGGAGAGATTGAAACCGTACCGTTCGAGCTGACCCATGAACACAATGGACAGTATTTTTTCGAGCCCGGAGAGGCGGAGCGCGTGACGGTGGGCTCAACTGGTTACCTGATGCCGCCCTTTGAACACCACATCACGCGGAATGTGTCTTCGCAGGTTGCGATCACGCTGAACATCTACGCGGAAGAGATGTCGGCGTGCAACATTTTCTTGCCCACAGGATCGGGAAGCTACACGCGTGAACGCCGCCTCTTGAGTTACAACGACTGACGATGAAGCGCGACTGCGGAACCCAAAAACCATGCCGGAACGACTGAGCATTGCGATCATCGGGGGCGGTTGTAGCGGGGCGCTGGCAGCCCTGCACCTGCTGCGAGACCCGCGTCCGGCCCGAATTCACCTGATCGAACCTCGAGTGATCGCGGGAACCGGGCTCGCTTATTCCACCAATTGCCCCCATCATCTACTCAATGTGCCCGCTCGCTGCATGAGCGTCTCGCCGGCGGCGCCGCAGGACTTTGTCGAGTGGCTAGGAAATGACGGCGGGGCTCCGGCAAATCCCGACGAGTTCATTGCCCGCCAGCGCTATGGACGTTACGTTGCGGACCGTTTGGAAACTGCGCGGCGCGAAGCGCCGCCGAACAAAGTCTTGTTGAGGCATCATGCCGAGGTGCTGGAGGTGGATCGCCAGGGAGAACGCGCAGTCCTCCATCTGAACAACCGGACACGGCTGGAAGCGGACTCCGTTGTGCTGGCTCTCGGAAATGCCGCACCGCGCCATCTGCCATTTTTCCCCCGTTCCGGAGCAGATTCGATGTTCTATGAATCGGCCTGGAGTCCGGGCGCGCTGGCGCCTCCGGATCCGAACGCCGCCGTCGCGCTCATCGGCTCCGGACTGACAGCGGTAGACGCGTTTCTCGGGCTGCGCGCTAACGGGCATCGGGGCGTGGTGCACATGATTGCGCGAAGAGGCCTGCTCCCGCAGCCGCACGCTTTCAACCAGCCGCACGGCGCTGTCAACAACGATGCCGGACATGTCGTTCTTGGGGAATCCGGAAAGCTTCATGACTTGGTTCGCCAGGTACGCGAGCGAGCCGCCGCAGCCGAGAAGGAAGGCTCCAACTGGCGCGACGTCGTCAACAGCCTACGCCAGGTGACGAACGAACTTTGGCATCAATTGACGCCCGGCGACCGCGAGCGATTTTATCGTCACGTAAAGCCCTACTGGGATGCGCACCGGCACCGCATGGCGCCTCAGTCGGCCGCGGTGCTCGACGAAGCGCGGCGGAGCGGAGGCCTGCAGGTGCATGCCGGTCGAATTCAGCGGATCGCCGAGGGACCCGAGATGCTCAGAATCCAGGTACTTCTCCGGTCGCAAAAAGTCGCCATCCTGCACGCGCAGCGCGCGATCAACTGTACTGGCTCGGAGCAGGACTATCGCCGTGTCGATAGCCAGCTCCTGAGGTCATTGTTCAGCAAGGGCTGGCTCTCCGTGAATCCGCCTGGCGTCGGAGTACGCACGATCGAAAACGGAGCTGTAGTCGATCGTCACGGCGCGGTGATGCCCTGGCTCTTCGCGATGGGGCCAATGAGAGTGGGGGGACGGCTCGAAACCACGGCGGTCCCTGAGATCCGAGAACAGGCAGCGGCGCTGGCAAAGACGCTGCTTGCCCATCCTGTGAGCGTCCCAGCAAAAGTACGGCAACTCTGGCCTAGTTCGGCGCTTTGTTCCGGCTCTACCGATTAGTCAAAGCTACTCCGGCTGAGGAACAATGCGCAGATAAGGTTTTGGCGCCTTCCAGCCGCCGGCATACTTCTGTTTCGCTTCCTCATCCGATACCGCCGGTAGGATGATCACGTCATTGCCCGGCTTCCAATTCACCGGCGTTGCAACTTTGTGCCGCGCCGTCAGCTGAATCGAATCCAGCACGCGCAACACCTCATCGAAGTTTCGGCCGGTGCTCATGGGGTAGCTCAGCGTCAGCTTTATTTTTTTGTCGGGCCCAACTACGAACACCGTACGCACGGTGGCGTTGGTCGCCGCGGTCCGGCCTTCCGAGGTGTCTCCGGCATCGGCCGGAAGCATGTCGTAGAGCTTCGCGATCTGAAGCTCCGGGTCGCCAATCATCGGATAGTTCACCGCATGACCCTGGGTCTCCTCAATGTCGGCGGCCCACTTGCTGTGGCTGGTTACCGGATCGACGCTGAGTCCAATGATCTTGGTATTGCGCTTAGCGAACTCCGGCTGAAGGCCGGCCATGTATCCGAGCTCGGTGGTACACACCGGAGTAAAATCCTTGGGGTGCGAGAACAGGACCGCAAATCCATCGCCGATCCATTCGTGAAAGTGGATGGTGCCTTGAGTGGTTTCTGCCGTAAAGTCCGGCGCTACGTCGTTAATGCGTAGGGACATGGGTATCTCCTCTTTTCGTCTTGATTAGATGCTCATTATAATTCACTTCCGCCACACTCTTCAGCGCTATCCGATGGGTGGCGATTCTGCCACAGCCGCGATGAGCCGTTCTACGCCGTAGCGGTTTCCTTCTCTGCCAGGAAGTCTGCGTAGGGACCCTTGAAGTCGGCGATCTCGCGGTTGTCGAAATGCCAGATGCGGGTGGCGACTTCGTCCACCAGATCGTGATCGTGGGTGACCAGCAAGACGGTTCCGTCGTATTTCTGGAGCGCGATGTTCAGGGCATTGATGGACTCCAGGTCCAAGTGGTTGGTAGGCTCATCGAGCAGCAGGAAATTTGGTTTCTGGAGCATCAGGCGGCAAAAAATCACGCGCGCTGCTTCGCCGCCCGAAAGAACCTCGGTCCGCTTGGTTGCATCGTCACCGCTGAAAAGCATCTGGCCGAGCAGGCCGCGCAGCTCCTGCTGTGACGCCATCGGGTCGAACTCATGCAGCCATTCGAGGAGCGTCAAACCTGGCTGGATAGACTCTTTGTGATCCTGCGAGAAATATCCGACGGCCACTTCATGCCCCCAGGTGACCGCCCCACTGTCGATCGGAAATTCGCGATCGGGCGCATCGACAAAGCCGGTTGCGTTGCGGAGGAGCGATCGTAACATCGTGGTCTTTCCAGCGCCGTTGCGGCCCAGCAGGGCGATTTTTTCGCCGCGAGCAATGGACGCGCTGAAGTTCCGAATCACACCCAGATCGTCGTAAGACTTCGAAAGACCCTTTATTTCCAGGGGATGCCGCCCGGAAGGATGTTCGTTCTGAAAGCGGATATAGGGACGCTGGATGTTTGACCTGGCGAGCTCGGAAGTTTGCAGCCGCTCCACTTCTTTCTTACGCGAGGTGGTTTGCGCGGACCTGGTTCCGGCCGAGAACCTGGCGATGAAATCGTTCAACTGCGCGATCTTCTTTTCTCGCTGGGCATTGCCGGCTTCCACGCGGGCGCGGATCTGAGTCTTCGCCAGCACCATCTCGTCATAAGCGCCGGTATAGGTGATGATGCTCTGGTAGTCGATGTCGGCGGTGTGGGTGCAAACTTCGTTCAGAAAATGGCGATCGTGGGAAATCACGATCAGGCAGCCGGTGTAGGCCAGCAGGTACCTTTGCAGCCAATGCACCGAGTCGAGATCCAGGTTGTTGGTGGGCTCATCTAAGAGCAGCACGGTGGCGTTGCTGAAGA
>Ga0210394_10005284_pt1 | contig 14544 bp, 10 predicted proteins | sample IncBWC12MmetaG_FD_160121 | JGI IMG/M metagenome (GOLD analysis project Ga0210394, IMG submission 160121) | Forest soil microbial communities from Barre Woods Harvard Forest LTER site, Petersham, Massachusetts, United States - Inc-BW-C-12-M | ecosystem: Environmental > Terrestrial > Soil >...
GCCCCAAACCTTGCACGAGGGTCAAGCCGTTGAATTCTGCGTGGTGAAGGGGCCCAAGGGCTGGCAGGCGAAAGACGTGCGGGTGTTGTAGGTGCACATGCGACATTGGCGGAAGCACGCAGTAGCAAGGGCGGAGCAAATCCCACCCCTAGTGGCGGGCTAACGTCGGATCAGTAATCGTTTAGGACTCAAGCGCTCCTCGGATATAATTCCACGCTAATGGCTGACGACAATTCTCTGGAGCGTGAGCAACTGCAGCTCGACAGGACAAGCTTGCCCTCGACGAGAAAAAGCTCCTGTGGGAGAAAGACAAGGCAGCCGTCGAAGATCAGAGATATGAGGCCGAGAGCCAAAATCGTGCGGCCGATTTAGCCAAGGCCAAGGCTGAGGCTGAAAAGGTTGAGCTGGAAGCTGCGGACCTGCGCATACCGTTCAAGGATCGTCCGGCGTATCGGGCGCAGAAGTATCAAATGCTGGCGACCGCCGCGGCCGTTATCTCTCTCATTGTCTCCGTTGGAACCATCAAGCCTGCCCTGGACGCTTACTTTGCCGAGAAGGATGCGAAGATCGCTGAAGAGGGAAAGCAGGCCGCAGAGAAGCGAGCCGCCGCGGCTGATGCCTCCTCGAAAGATGCTGAAGCCAAGACGCAGCACGCGGAAGAGAGACTCGAGACTCTTCGCACACAGATCGTGCCGCTGGAGGACCAGGCTGAAACGGCTACATCGAAGAGGATACAAGCGGAGCACGATCTGGATGATGCGAAGCAGAGGGTGAACGGGCTGACGACTGAGACGCAACGCCTTGAAGCAACCCGCGCTGGACTTGAAAAGCAGGTCGGCACCCTATCCAGGGCTGAAGCATATCAGCGATTGCAGGCGAGCATATCGGAAAGCAGCACGAGTGTTACCGAGCTGCTGGCCGATAGGATCCGCAATTCTCTGAGCCCGGATCGGCGCTCTGACGATGCTCCAGCGATTCAAGACATCCTGGTGCGCTTGCAAGACAATGTGAATTACGTTGCTCTCGCACGCTCCTTAGCACAGTTATTTGACTCTACACCGGGCTCGAACCCGAGGTCGCAGCCATGGAAGTTCACGTACTCGATGACTGACGTCCGATCGCGCGTTTCGTCCGATGATGTGGGAGGAACCCTCTCTGTACTGACAACGCTGAATCTGATTTCGCTCGACAAGGCAGTTGCGCCTCACCGGGATGTGAAAACCGGCGAGGGACATCGCTACCTCCAGATCAACGGAGATATTACGATCCCATTGAGTGATAGCCCGTTTTTTGAGGATGGGCATCCTCGCACCCAGGATAGCTTTGTGAGAATCTACCGCAGGAATCTCGCCGCGTACATTGAGGCTTCGCAGAAGTCATTCCGGGGTCCGGGGACGGAGTTCAGGACGAAGATCCTCACTAACGATCAGCTATGGAACCAAATTGCTGAACTTGGGAATCCAAGCGCCTTCCATCAAGTCCTTCCCGGTATAACGAGCTTCGAGGCCGCATTTGTTGGCTCGGAATACGGGTTCGTCATGGACGCGAGTTCGAACCTGGCGTTATTGAGCCAAGCTATCGATGCCACTTGCAAGGCCATTCGGTCAGGAGATGCCGCCGCCTATGCGGCCTCGCTGAATCAACTGCTCGTTGCTCTCCGTCCGTTTCAGCGTAGCGCACACTATTTCGATACCAATGTACCTTGGCTTTTATTGACATTTGATGATGCCACACATAGGAACATGGTCCTCAAGGCTGACTGCGAAATCACCAGTATCCCACGTCAGCAACTCAACCGATGAGATGTGATGTTAATCCGTCGAGCATCGATGAAAGCTGGATCAGCGAGATCGGTAACGATAAACGCCCCAGGCTCTAGAAATGCAACTGGGCGCATTTCGCAGGAGCAAACTAGTGAGCGGATGGTCGCTGCCTGGGGCAAACGACCGAATACCGCTTGGCAACGCGGATCGTGAATGATAAAGGACGTTATCATTCATATGGACGCTCCAATCGCATTGGCCCACAGATAACGGATTGGGCAAGAAGTAATCCCTTCCTTCTTTGGCAAGCTTTGCGCCCTGCACTGAAATTCTGGTAATTGTCCCGCAGGTGTCTGACCTGCTGTTATGATGATTCAAAAAAGCGGTTCCAAGTTTTCGAACGACTAACTTGTGTCTCACTCGTGACACGGTTCTTGCCGTTCCTTTTGGATTGATACGCAGCGCGGCACGCAATCAAAACCATTTCTTCCGCTTTCATCCCCTTGTTTCGGGCGACCCCGATGCTAGCCGTGACGCCAAATCTTGTCCCCAGTTCAATCTGTTTCCGCAATTCTTCAGCGATCTCCATTGCCTGTAGGCGACCGGGGACAAACACCGCGAACTGGTCGCCTAAGACGCGGAAATTGACAAGACCTTCTGGCTTACAGACAGAAATGATCATTTTGCTTATGGTTTGGAGAACTTCGTCTGCTTTGGGGATTCCGAGTTTTTGATTCAACTTGGCAAAATCGTCGAGATCTAAGTAGATGAGGTCGGTGTGCGCATCGATCAGCAATTGAGCATCGAAGTAACGTGTTAATTGGGGTAAGTCGATAGATGAGGCTTGGGAAGAGCCTTGAAAGGGTAAGGAAGTGCGCCTGAGCACAATGTTAGTCAAATGCTTCAGTAGGTAGCGTTCGAAATCAAAGCGCTTGGAGAATTCCCAGTAAAGAAGACCTCGCTTGGCAACGTTCTTCTTAAAATCGCTGACCTGTCTAAGGTCGTCCAAATTGTCCAGCCTTGATGGCTTCTTGAAGTAGATGAGGAGATGGGAAACGTTGTTCTCCTGCCATCTCTTGTATGCTAGGGCGAACTCTTCAGCAGTGCCGGAGGCTGCCCGCGGGGTAGGCGTGCCAAACTTGTTCCAAAGGATGCCTACGAAGATGTCTTCTGGTTGGATCTGAGCGAGGATGACGGCCTGCGAGTCGTGCCCAACATCCGGCCAGCAGTGGGTTTCCCAAGAAACGGGGTTGAGAATAACGCTTCTATACGGCCCAACAGTCGAGTTCACATCTGCGCAAACGTTACGCACAATCTCGCGCTCCTTAGCGAGTTCGCTAGGAGAGGCGATAAACACATTCAATTGCGTTACTTGCGAGGACACGTTCGCATAATACACCATGGTGGAGTGGTGAGCGCCGACCAGGGTTTTCTCGCAGAAGACTGATACCTAGGATCCCCCTCATCAATTCGTCGCAAAGAAACCCGCCGACTTCTCCCGGATTATCGTCACTCAGGTCGTGAACTTGGTAGTGCCGGGCTCGCGATGCCCGGTGGCGCGCCGCACGTTTTCCGGGGAGCTCCCGTTCTCCAGCGCACGTTTGTTGGCGGGTGATCTGGGAAAGGCGGGCATGAACGGCGAGGGTGAAACCACTGGACGACGGGAAGAGACCGCCGTCCGTGTTATCGCGGAGGTTGATCACAACAAAGTCGCTGACATGTTGCGGCCTGGAGTTCGCGATCGCGCGTTTGTTGGCGATAGCGTCCTTTATCATGCACTTTCTCGACGAAAAGTCAACCCGGGAAGGTGGCGATGCAATGAGAGTCAACATCCGCCTTCGACGAACTAGAAGTGGTTGCATAAATGGTTCGGCCTCAAGAGAGTGACTTACGGTTGAGGCAGTTGTAGTGATGATCTTCTTTTATGAAGAAGCGTCCGGTGTTTTTCAGCGAAGAGCAGTGGGCGATCTTATCTCCAATGTTTCCTGAGCCAAAGCGTCGGAAGGATGGCCGGGGCCGCCCTTGGGCTTCGAACCGATCCTGTTTGGAGGGCATACTGTGGATTCTGCGCACGGGAGCCAGATGGCGCGATATGCCGGAGCCGTATCCGAACGGGTCCACCTGTTGGCGCCGGTTACGGATGTGGGAAGAGCAGGGTGTGTGGCAGCGTGTCTGGCACAAGTTGCTGGGACAGATGGAAGAGCGAGGGTTGTTGGATTGGGAAGAGTCGTTTCTGGATGCCACCTTTGTGACCGCGAAAAAGGGGGCGCTGCAATCGGCAAAACCCGTCGTGGGAAAGGTACGAAGTGCGTGGTGGTGGTCGACGGCAGCGGCGTACCTATCGGAGCGCAACTCGCGTCCGCGCAGATTTCCGAATACCGGCTTGCGGAAAGCACGCTCAATACAGTGAGAGTGCCACGCCCTGGCCGCGGACGTCCTCGCTCCCGGTTGCATCGTGTGATTGCTGATCGGGGCTATGACTCCGATCCTCTTCGCCAACGGATGATGGCGCACGGGACGGAACTGATTGCTCCTTATCGCAGTAACGTTCGCAACCGCCGCTTCGAGGACAAACGCAAGTTGCGACGCTATAAGAGACGCTGGAAAATCGAGCGCACCAATGCCTGGCTGCAGAACTTTCGCCGCATCCAGGTACGATACGACCGCATACTCTCCATCTTTCAGGGCTTCTTCCATTTCGCCTGCCTCCTCATCACCTTGAGGCATTTATGCAACTAGCTCTAGACAACTAGACCACGGACCACGCGAGATTAGTCGATTTCCAATTCACTTCGAGGTTGTCTGCCGCTTTGCAAGGATCCGTTGGACTCGGCCCGCAGCATGCCTTGCAAAATGCTCAATTGGAATCGTCTTCAACCCGCCTATCGCGCCGCAGGAGGTTAGAGAAAGCGAAAGCCCCTCGATCAGTCAACATTGCGGCCGACGAGTACCTCGCTCACTGCGGAAACCTTCAGGGAAAGTCGGGCCTGTCACATAGCTCGCATTCCATTTGCTTTCGGAAATAACCCAATCAGATTCCCGAAACATGTGTCCCCCGAGGAGCCATCGGAGCAGCCAGACAATCGCCGCCGATATCGTAACCGTGAACGCGAACACAATAACGATGCCAAAGAGCTGTATAGGCACCTGCAGCCAGGTTCCACCCGGATGCCACCACCAAATCGCAAATCCGGCGTACATTGTACCCCATACGCCACAGGCTCCATGAACCGGCAAGATACCATCAGGATCATTCACTCCCTTACTCCGCAAGTAGTCAAGCGCGATATTATGTACCAGTCCTGCGCTTATCCCCAGGAGCACCGCACCTGCAGCCGGCAAAACATCACAAGAAGCCGAAGATGCAACTAATCCTCCAAGAAATCCCCCCAGAGTCCTTTGGAAGAAATCGCTCCGTCGACCGAAATAGGCGTGAACGCATGCGGCAAGACCTGCCGACACCCCGGCGAGGTTGGTATTCAAGACAATCGCCGCGAGTGCATTATCCGTCCCCAGTCGGGCACCACCGTTGAAGCCCCAACATCCAAACCATATAATCATGGCTCCGAGAACGCTATAGCCACCGTTGAAAAAGTGAGAAGGATGATCCGTTGCCCGGTGAAACGGGTGCCGTGAGCCAAGAGAATAAAAGCCGACGAACGAAATCCATGCCCCTACTGAATGGACCACGGTAGATCCGGAGAAATCGTGAAACTTAGTGTTACCCATCAATGCGGGCAGCCAGCCAGAAATAAGCAAGCCCGACTTGTTCCAGGCCCAGTGACCAACTACGGGGTAGATCAACGTACCAATGACACCGAATAGTACAGCCGTCGCTGCTACAGATGCCCGGTTGGCTAAAGCTCGACCAACGATTGCTCCGGTGATCGCGAGTAATGCCAGGTAATACAGAAAATACTCCAAGCCAAAAGGCGAACCGCTTGCGCTTGTATCCAGAGTCCCATGCAGAAGCACCCTCTCGGTAGGTAGTCCTACGGTTACCCCGCGCCCGAACATGACAGAAAACCCGACGACGTAATAGCAAATGCTTAACACAACCAAGTGGAGCAAGGTAAATACCCCCAGCACGTCGCGTCGATTGTCAACCGTCCCAAGTTTCAAGCACTTGTAGCCGGCCTGCATGAGGAACACCAAGACCGCGGCAAGCAGAACCCAAAACCGATCTACAATCGGGACCAGATTCGACGCTTCAACTGAGCCAGAGCTCGCTGCAACAACACGGCCAACTTCCAATACAATTACTAAGAGCACCAACGCGATCGCCGCTTCCCGGATGCCCTTCCAAATGCCTCTCGCTGCCCACGCCTCGTTAAATACGGTTTCATACACACGATTTCGGACTTGCAGGTCTTCGCCCCTCCCCTGTTTCACTACACCCGAAAGAAGAAGCAATTTATGGATAATCGAGCGGGGCTTGAGCTTAAGTCCTTGACCGATCAGTACCCTTCGATATGTGTTCAACAGTCGCCGACGATATCGTTCTCGGTTGAGGAAATCGGAAACACACTTTAGGTTGCTCTCCTTTCGCTGGGCGCCACTAGAGAGCCACAGCTCGTTAACAAGTTTATTGACGCGATCAGCGGGTAGTTCCCGAGCATGACGCCCTGCTACTACCAAAGCGCATATCTTCTGTGTTAGATACGGATGACCGTCTGTCCAATATAATGTTCGTGCGAGGATCGTCTCGCCTGCTCCTCCCAGTTCGCTCGCGAACATCTGGACCTCATCCTTGGAGAAGTCTGTTAACACTATTCTTTGTCCCAGAGAAAATGGGTTTCGCTTTCGATTCTTAGTTAGGGCAGGTGGTGGCTCGGCACCTATGAGTACGAAGGTTAGCCGACGGAATGCCACCGTTTTCTCTCGCCGATCAAAGCAAGTTTGAAGCGCTCTCAGCATTTTATCCCGGAAAGGGAGGGTGATAAGCGAGTCTACTTCGTCGATAAACACAGTAACCATGTCTGGAATTTGCTCCAGTACGACGTCCTCGAAGAATGCCACAAATCGTTTATGCGGCGGCAAGGAACGGTATCTATCCCACCAAGATTGCAAGGCTATCGACAGTGACAGATCGGCGGCGATATCCGACAAGATTGAAAGGTACCAGGCGGAAGGTATTGTGTTTCTGTCGCAATGTTTATTCTGCAAGTCGACAGTGGCGCACGATAGTCCCTGTTTTCGCATGCGCGCAACAGTTTGCGCCACGAGGCTCGACTTTCCGGTTTGGCGCGCCCCAATGATGGTGCAATACTGGCCAGCAAGCACTGACTGATGCAGTTGTTTGTCCGCAGCTCGGTGGATGTAGCTCTTAGCGCCAGGCTTCATCGTTCCCCCAGCGACGAAGAAGTCACTCATAAGTGTTTCGCCATGTACGATCGATACAGGTCACATCGAGCTCGGGCTTCGTGACGCGTTTGTCCGACCGTGAGCCCTGCGGCGCAGAGGTACTGGAAGGCGCTTTCGTCATCACACTTGTTCTTATTGATGATTTGCCGGAACGCCTTGCGCAATTTCTTTCTCTTAGACAAGAGCCAGTGTTGACGCCGAAGATGGTCGGCAAACGGCCCCCGGTTGTCTAGTGCGAGGCGTTCCAATGCGTCGATCGACAATTCCTCTGTCGCAAGGGTGTACAGAGCCTGACGTGTAAGAAAAGGATGGCCGCCAACCAACTGCTCCAGCTTATCAAGATCCTCTTCCCTGGTAATCGTGGGACGGTGGGTAAACACAGAGATAGTACGTGCATTGAGCCAATCGATCTCGTCTCGGGAGAAATCGCCCAAGACGATTTGCGAGCCTACGTTAAATGGCGACTGATGCAGATCATCGAGGAAGAAACTTGGCTCGGCGGAGTGCACGATCATCTGATTAAAGTTATTCCAAGTCTGGTGGGTTGCTCGCCGGTTGTGCCAGGCGCGGAGCATCCCGAAGAAGCTACGGTGGTACGACTGCGTGAAGAGCTTATCGACTTTGTCCAGGCAGAGCACCGCAGGGCGTTCGATTTTCTCAAGGACAGCGTGCTCGATAAAGTGAGTCAGGCTATCTGTTGCGCCGAGAGGCTCATCCCACACATCTTTCGGTTGGACAGTAGTGTGAAACTCTCTCGAGAGGCGGTTTGCAATATAGAGCAGCAGTGCATTGGTTCCCGTGAAGTGCGAGTCATCGACTAGTTCAAAATCGATATAGCAGACCTGTTGTCGGTGATTTTCGGCGGCGGCTTTCGCCCGCACGGCGAGGGAGGTCTTCCCAACTTGGCTAGGCCCCTTAAGGAGGATGGTCTCGCCCGATCGTATGACAAGGCTTTCGACAACACTATCCGCATTTCGACGAACGTAGAAAGGCGAGTCAAGTTTGAGACCCCCACTTTCAGAGCGTGGATCTGCATACGGCATGGGGGCGCCGCTCTCCGTCGCCTCGCGAAGTTGACGAAGGGCCTCAGGAGACGTGCCTCCGACCGTAATGGGCCAGTCAAGGCGAATTGTTTCGAGAATTGCCTTGCAGATTGCTTCAAAGGAATCGCCAGGACGCCAGAGCTGATGTTGGATCGTGTCGAGATACGCACCCAAGTCATATGGAAGGGCACCTTCGTAATCAACTCGAACCGGGAACATGCGGACAGCTTTCCCGCGTTTATGAGCGAGTTTGACTTCCTGCCTTACTAAATCGCTCCGGATGGAGTCCTTGGAAAGCAGCACCACGAAGGCGCTGCACCTTCGTAGTTCGCGCTCAATCACCTCAGACCATTTGTCGCCGAATCGAATGGCCCTATCAAGAAAGAAGGAAATGTTGCAAGAGGCCAGATAGTTTGCCAGCTCGACCGCAAGATCTTCGTCGGGCTTGGTGTGTCGATAGCTGATGAATACTTTGGCCATCCTTCCTAGAGTATAGTTGAAATTTGTTTAGGCCCTGCTTTCGACCCTCTGAACTCGATGCCCCATTGCCGCATGCATTCTTCACCGCTTGGTTGGTCCCGTGGGTCATCCTTGGGCGTTTCAGCCCGAAGGCGCTCGTTAATCTCAGGATCTAGCCGAGGATACTCCAGACCTTAGCAGTCTGCCATTCTGCCCCCGCTTCCAAGGGTAAGACCCGCCATTCGACTCGAAGGAATTCCGTTCCGAAGGAACGGCGTTCCGACTGGACCTCGATCACCTCATAGTGATTGGAAACGCCGGACTCGAGTTCGGTACAACTCGCCGTTCCCGCTCCAGCAACGATGAGGCGGCCAAGCCTCCCTTTACTCGGATCGGCGTCCTGGACCAGCGTTTCGCGAAGCTGCGGCTTGTGTTTGTGACCGTGAAGAACAAGATCGAAGCCAAGACGCTCCAGCGAGCGTTCAACAAGTCCAGCATCGCGGATCGTTGAGACGTCGGTCCAAATTTCTTCGCCTGGCCGCTCCCTGAGGGACTCTGGAAATGGAAGCAAATGATGGTGTACAACCGCGGCACGCAGAGTTCCAGGGGCTGGCCTAACCGAAGCGATCAGTTCTCGGATGTTCTTCAACTGACGTTCCCCCACGAATCCGTAATGATCCTGTTGTGACTCGTAGATGCACGAATTCATTCCGACGACCAGCAGATTCGACTTAGGATGATGGCTGATAGAAACAATCTCATGAGCAGCGGGCCTTTTGTTGAGCGACACCGGCCATGAGATGAGCGGATACTTTTCCCGCACCAGGTCTAGGCCGTAAAACTCAAAAAGTAGGGCGAGGTATGGGTCAAACCTGTATTTAGCGTCGTGTCTAGCCAAGTTCCAGCTGATGTCGTGGTTCCCAGGGACTACGTGTACATTCCTGCGGTCAACCTGGAGGGTCTCAACGGCTTTCACAAGGAAATCAAGCACATCCTTATACTCATTCTCGCTCCCTGTATAGACGAGATCCCCCGAAACCACCAGTTGTAATTGCTCGGACGGAAATGAGAAATGAGACCCGGGTCGCGCAAACTCTTCCTCAAGGTGTTTCACCAAGGGCTGCGAGTTCTCGCCATCGTAAAAACGGTGCATCGAATACGGTTTGTCATCCTTCGTCAATGAACCAAAATGAATATCCGACAGATGGAGGAAGATCGGAGCAGCCATTGCCCTTTGGCTATCGCCTCCACCCACCGCCAATGAAGGCGAAAGTTGGATTGCTTCTGAACCATGAGGGGCTTCGCGTCGCTCCGGCCCTTTTTTAAGGAGACCCACAAGAAGGGTTGCGTCTTCGGCTCGAAATCCAACTTCCGCGAAGGCTTGCAACTGGCGAATTGCGGAGCCGATGCTCTTTGGAGAGGTGGCGACTGCTTTACCAGCGAGATAATGCTGCTCGGCTTTCGCTAGATCGCCGATCGCAAAGAAGGCCTCAGCGGTTAGTATCTCGGCCCATTCATCAGCTCCTCCAGCTGATGTGGCTTCCAAAGCCGCCAACAATTTCTGGTAAAGACGGATTCCCAGATCCGGGTGAGCGGGATCTGCCAAGATAGCGAGCGCTGCTTGGTTGACCAACATGTAAGTGCTGTTCGGAGAGACTCGAGCTCCCCTGGCGTAAAGCGCTGCCGCCGCGGCGTAGTTGCCGAGGCGCTTCGCGCGTCCTCCCATCATGCCGAGGGTTTCCGGATCATCCGGATTCAATCGGAGCGCCTCTTCCAATTCCTTTTGGGACTCTTCTCCAAATCCGGGACCGGCAAACTGTAAGCACCATCCCAGCTTCCTGTGGACTTCGTAATCTCGGGGGTTCCGCTCCGCAGCGTTCCTTAGTACCTCGATGGCGAATTTCCACTCCTCAACCTCCGCTAGGCGATCTGCCAGAGCTAGGAGGGGTTCAACCGGTACATTTGGCACGTTTCGGAGCCATAAGCAGACGGCCACTAGCTGGTCAAGAGTTCGGGCGCGCTCGATCCGTTCCCTTAGCTCTCGTTCAAAAGAGGCTCGATCTTGCGTTGGGCTCGCGGAAGCTGCGATTTTCTCCAAGAAAAGTCGGATTGGGTTGGCCTGGGCGGCCACGTTGTAGCCCCGCAGGGAATCGACGATCTGGGAGAATGCCCCAATCCATTTTGAAGGTTCTTCATCGTAGAACAGAACCCTCTGACCCGCTAAGTCGAACGGCACGACGGCTCCGGCCATCGCTATAAGAAGAGTGCCTCCACTTGCGATCGCCTGCCTAATTCCTAGCTCGTAGTAGACGTTTCCGTTTGGAACACTTATGTCTGCCAGCACCAAATCCGCGAGGTAGATCTCGCGCAAATATTGGTCACCTATATTCCCTGGAAGAGTCACCTCGTCAATCCGAAGCACATCCCAACCCGCTTGTACCGCAGCAGGGCGGATGAGATCCCTATACACGCGATCGAAATCGAGCGTCGAACTCGCGGCAAACGAGACGACTCGCTGTCCAAACGGCATGATGACGAAGAGACGATTCATCTGTTGGGTGTAATTATAGACGGTGGAGTTTGGGCTGCACGCTAATTGCCTTGGCTCGCCCCTCACCCAAGCCCGTTGCGAACTTTCCGATCCAGTAGTGCATGATAAAGGACGTTCACATCAACAACCCTCATGCCCATTTCCCAAGGCGAGAAGCTTAGTGCAAACGCGGCTCGCCGCTGAGCTTCGGCGAGGATGAAACTCTGGAGGCGGCTAGAAGGAGCCGCCTCCTATGGTCCTGCAAAATCAGCTCGGTTCCGTCAGTCTCTCTACGAACGCCACCATCCTCGAACTGCAGCAATCCAAGACCGCCGTGCTCAATACACTCGCTTCTCGGCACTCACGGCGGAGCTATGAATACGCCATCGACAGGTTCATCGCCTGGTACTGCAGCGAACCCAGATTGGAGTTCAACCGTTCCGTCGTGGTGAGATACCGCTCATTCCTGGAGCGCCTCTTCCTGTCCGCAGCTACGATCAACATGCATCTGTCAGCGATCCGGAGGCTTGCTGATGAATCCGCCGAGAGCGGTTGGCTGAGCCCGGAATTGGCGATTGGAATCCGGCGGGTTAAAGGAGTCAAGCGGCTCGGACGGAAGATGGGCAACTGGCTTACACGCAATGAGGCTCAAGAGCTAGTGAACGCTGCCTCGAAGGCCAATCTGCGCGGCTGGAGAGATGGAGCGATGGTCGGACTGCTGTTGGGATGCGGGTTACGACGGTCGGAGGTCGTAGGATTGAACCTCGATCAGCTGCAATCGAGAGAGGGCCACTGGGTCATTGTCAATCTGATCGGCAAGAGAGCAAGAATACGAACCGTGCCAGTGCCATGGTGGGCCAAGGAACTTGTCGATGCCTGGCTCCGACATTCCGTCGTCAGCAACAGCGCCTGAAAGATCAAAGCGCGGTCGTTTCAGGTTGTTGGCGATAGCGTCCTTTATCACACCCAATCCAACATCGCGCACACCGTCTCAGAAATAGACTCCAAGCGGATGATCCTCCGTTCGGGCGTCGATACACTTCTCCTTGGCGCTCACGTCTTGCGCCCTCATAATGGTCTGTTCTCATGCCACCATCCTCGCAGCCACGCGTCTTCATCTCCTACGCCCCGCATGGACGGGGCTGACCTAGCGTGCCGTCTGCAAGCCGACCTCAAGAAGAAGGGCCTCGACGCATCGCTGGACAAGCAGCGCATCGAACGTGGAGCAAGCTGGACCAACACCATCGAGCAAGCGATTGACAAAGCCGACTACCTGCTCGCGCTGCTGGCACAGGGTCCCTACGGTCGGAGATCTGCCGCGCCGAACAACTACGGTCGTCGCGCAAGGGAAAGTGCGTCATCCCGCTGCTGGCGCGGCAAGGCGCCGACACTCCCATGCACCCGGGAGCGAAGAACTACCGCGACTTCTCTGCCGAAAGCAAGTACGCGCAGTCGTTCCACGTGTTGCTTGCAGATGCCAGCCCGCATAGTGGTCGCGCAACCGCTCCGACTCCAACTCGAAAAACTGCTTCCACTCTTGCCGGGTCCGCCCGTACTGGTCGCCCCAAAAACTCTCCTGTAACTCCGCACAAAATGTTTGTTACGTCACCCAGGGTCATACCTGTTTTACGAGTGCTGCTTGTTGGAGCATAATAGCCACACTATCAACCCCCGGCATCCTGATGACGTGATCAGCAGATCAAAGTGGAGGTCCCAATGAAACCCACTAGGAAAGCGAAAAAGACAAACAGGCCCGCAAATCACCCGTCGCCCGGTGGCACGGTTCATCGTCTTCCTTCCATAGTCAAAATCGGCGGGGATGATATTTTTCCCGTAGGAGACACGAATTATCCGGTAACCAGCACCACCGACGGAGGAGATCCGCTCCTCACCAATGTGGAAGTGACGATCATTTTCTGGGGCGATTATTGGAACCAGACTATGCCGGCGCCTAACGTGTCCGTTGATCAATATTACAGCGCGTTTTCCGGTGTTGTGACCGGCCCTTATATGACTCGGCTGAATCAATACCGCGGTGTCGGCCCTGGCACGATGTTGGGACAGTTCATCGTGCCCTCCTCGAAAAACTCGAACGGTGTGACCGTGCCCTTCAACGGATACGCCAATTCGGATGTTGAGGCGATGCTGAACACGTTTTTCAAGAATAATTCGTCAGTAGCCCCGGCAACCGGCCAAAATCGATTTTACGCGATTTTGTCCCCACCGAATATCAATAATGCGAGCAGTTTTGGCGGCCAACACCAACACTTCAGTTACAACAGTATTGGCTGCGTTTACGCCTGGGTAGACAGCAGCGATAACCTTTCGGACACGCTGGTGTTCGGACATGAGTTAGTCGAAGCCTGCACGAATCCGCTTTTGGACAGTTCAACCAGCGGAAGCGGGATAAAAGTACCAGGGACGGGTGCCTCGGACGGAGAGGACGAGATCGGCGACGTGTGCGAGGTGACCTCGGCCACGGTGTGGATAAACCAGCTTCAATGCTCGCTGCAGGGCTATTGGAGCAAAGCCGACAACGCCTGTGTGCTACCTCTGGGAACGGTTACGCTGCTGATGAACAAGAACACGTTTGGAGAGGACGAAGTTAAGGAGGCGATAAAGAACGCAGGCGTGGCGGCGACGCAGGCGGTATTTTCCAACGCTTTCTGGGTGGCTCTGGATGAATACAGCCAGAATACACTTCAGTCGTTCGCCATCGCTGTACCGGAACCAACCTTCACCGATCTCAACGGCAATCCGGTGACCCCGGCGGGGTTCAGCATACAACTGACTCCTGCAACCAGCGCCGCGCCCAATCCCGTGCTGGAGTCGCCAGGCGACAACACCAGCATTCAGCGGATGAGGTGGTCGTATGACGTGATATTTGACGATCCGCTCGCCGCGACATTCCCATCGAGTTACTTGTTGAACGCTACGTTTCTGATGAATGGCAATCAGCCGCCGGGAGGCACGCAGGGCCATTCGCAAGATGTCGCGAATTTCGATTTGCTCCCCGGAGCCGATCCCTATTTTTCCAATATCGACATCGAGAACCGCAGCGCGGTTTCCTACTTGAGCCAGGACTTAAGAGTGTGCACGGTGAGCGCCGGACACTCGGTTCTGCCGAACGACGCCAATGCGCCGGTTTTTTCCACCGGTGAGACGCCTTACCAGTACATTCAGAGGTTGCTGGCCTATCTAAACAACGCCGACGCCTATACGGTTCCTGTGCCTCCGACATCGCCCGATCCGCTGAATGGATTGACGAACCAGTCGGGGTATGAGACGGGGCTGAGCTCAGTAACGGCGCTCGATGGTCACGGCAATCAAAACTATGACTTCGCCATTGCAAGGGTACGCATGACGAGCGATAACCAAGGCGCGT
>Ga0210394_10005285_pt1 | contig 14542 bp, 8 predicted proteins | sample IncBWC12MmetaG_FD_160121 | JGI IMG/M metagenome (GOLD analysis project Ga0210394, IMG submission 160121) | Forest soil microbial communities from Barre Woods Harvard Forest LTER site, Petersham, Massachusetts, United States - Inc-BW-C-12-M | ecosystem: Environmental > Terrestrial > Soil >...
GCTTCGCACCTTGATCGCGCCGTGCAGGAAGGTGCAACCCTGGCCTTCGATGGGAGGCACGAATCATCGGCGCCGGCTGATGGCTTCTTTCTGGCGCCGGCCTTGCTAGATCATGTCGAATCCGGCATGGCGTGTTATGACCAGGAGATCTTCGGCCCCGTATTGAGCGTGGTTCGCGTAAACAGCTATCAGGATGCGCTGCGACTCATCAACGAAAACCCTTACGGCAATGGGACTGCCATATTCACGCGCGACGGTGGCGCTGCACGGCAGTTCCAGTTTGATGTGGAAGTTGGAATGGTGGGCATCAATGTCCCAATCCCCGTGCCTGTCTCGTACTACAGCTTCGGCGGATGGAAGTCTTCGCTGTTTGGCGATCTGCACATGTACGGGCCGGAAGGTGTGCAGTTCTATACACGTTCCAAGGTGGTCACGAGCCGTTGGCCGGATCCCGGATCAAGCAATGTGGACCTGGGGTTCCCGCAGGTGCGCTAGGTTGAAATAACCCGCCAACGTGCCGCAGCGGTTGCAGACGCCGCGCTCCTATCGAGACGCCTTGCCCTTAGGTTACTCGCCGCCGGCCGGGCTCAGCGCTTCCGCACTCATTGGTGCGGGAGCGACCTTCATCAGAATCAGGTACACGGCTCCCGCCATGAAGAATCCCACAAACCACGCGTAATCGTAGAGGAAGTGAATCGGGGGTAGCACGAGCCCCAAGAGGGCAATTCCGACACCTGCAACCAATGCCACAATGGCACGAGGGTTCACGCCCTTTGAGTAGTAGTAACAACCTTCATGGTGGTACAGCGAGTTTACATCCAACTCCGTGCCTCGGATCAGGAAGTAATCACACACCATAATTCCGGCTACGGGACCGAGCAAGCCAGAGTACCCTATCAGCCATCCGAAGATATAACTGTCCGGACTTGCAAGAAGCCTCCAAGGACACATGGCAAGTCCCAGGAAGCCCGTGATAAGGCCACCGGTGCGGAAACTGATCAGGCGCGGATAGAGATTGGAAAAGTCATTAGATGGCGAGACTACATTCGCACCAAGGTTCACGTTCAGCGTAGCGATCAGAATCGCAATCAGCGCAATGAATGCAACGACTGGCTGATGGAAAGCTCCGATCAAAACAATCGGATTCCAGATGGGCTTGCCGAACAGCACCGCCGAGGCTGACGTCACCGAGATTCCCACAAATGTGTAAAGCGTCATTGCCGCGGGGAGACCGAACGCCTGACCCACGGCCTGCGCATTCTGGGACTTGGAGTAGCGCGTGAAGTCAGGGATATTCAGCGCCAGGGTCGCCCAATAACCAACCATCGCCGTGAGCGACGGGAAGAACACGCTGAGGAATCCCCGCGTGGAATGAAACTGGCTCGGCGTAGACAGCATTGAGCCGAAGCTTCCCGCTTTGATGCGTACCCAGATCAACAACGCAGCGGCCATCACGAACATGAAGGGTGCACCGAACGCCTGGAGGTGGCGTATGGACTCCACTCCTCGCCAGACGATGATCATGTTCAGAAACCAAAAGCTGAGGAAACACGCCCATCGAACGCTATCCATGTTCTCCACCGCCGGCCAGATCACGCCGAGCATGGAGTGGATCGCCGTTCCTCCGATCCAGGATTGAATCCCAAACCAACCGCATGCCACAATGGCGCGGAGAATCGCAGGAACGTTTGCTCCCCGCACTCCGAAAGGCGCTCGGATGAACACTGGAAAGGGAATTCCGTACTTAGTGCCGGCATGCGCATTCAGCAACATGGGGACCAGCACAATCAGGTTTCCGAGCAAGACAGTAGCCACTGCCTGCTTCCAGTCCATTCCCTTTGCGATCAACGAAGACGCCAACTGATAGGTGGTGATTTCCATCGACATGGAAAACCAGAGTGCAATGTAGTTATAGGTACCCCAGGTCCTCTGGGTGCGTGCCGTTGGCGAGAGATCGTTATTTGTTAGGGAGGGATCGAATGTGCTCACGTGGGATCCTCTGATTAGCAAGTATGCACATTTCCTATTCGAAGTCCACCAAGTAAGCCCTGAAAGGCGCGGCTGCAGTCAGCTCAGTCTAACAGTTGCAAATAGGATGTGGTTGCTCGGATTGAGCCGCCGATGGCAGTCAAGTCGGAAAGATGCAATTCAATTGGTAAACGGATCTCACTTTCGCCGAGTGCTAAATTAGCTGGTGACTTCGACGGTTTCGGGTTCTGCGGAGGCCAATGTTTCGGGAGTCACGATGTAATGGCGGACGTAATTGTAGGGTGGAACAATGTGCCCTCGCAGCAGCGCGATGCCGAGTTGAATCAGCCGCGGCCCATAGGTTTCGGCTCCGTGTGAGATCGAGCCGATGATCGCGCTGCTTCCGGACCGCATCTCTTCAAGCACTTCCGGAATGCAGTCCTGGCCAGCGATGGCAAAGTCCTGCTCGCGGCCGGCCTGGCGAGCTGCGTCAAGCACACCCAACGCGCTTGAGTCGGTTGCCGAGGCAACGAGAATGCGCTGACCTTTGCGATGGTTGCGCAGAAATTCCGCAGTGGCCACGAGGCTCGCTTGCCGCATTCCGCGCCCTTCTAGGCGGAGAAAGCGATCTGCCGGAATCGAGTCGAGCCGTGCGCGAATCCCCTCAAAGGCGCCAGCAATCCTGCTCTGCACAAAGCTGCCTGCCTCCGAAAACCCGACTCCTAACACCCAATCCACTTTGCCCTTCCACTTGTTCAACGCGAACTGCGCGAGCAAAACTCCAGCTTCGTGGCCGACCTCGAAGTTGTCCACTCCGAAGTAGGTGGCATTAGGATGCGGTACATCGATGGCGACAAGTGGAATGTCGGCACGCTTGAAGATGTGCGCGACATGCGGAGCAACGTGCTCCTCAACCTGGAACTCCAGCACCAAGTCCACGCGCTGGCGCACGAATTCTTCGGCGTTCCGGATGGCGACGTCGGGGTCAAACCGGTTGTCAAGAGTCAGCAACTCGATGCCGGCTGCCGCGGCAGCGGACGTCACGCTATCTGCCACAGCCACAGAGAAGGGCATCTCGGCGCTCTGTACGGCGAAGCCGAAGCGCAACCGACGTGGGCGCGAAACCAGTCGGTATTGGCCATTCTGCCCCTGAGCGACATACCCTCGGTGTACCAACGTTTTCAAGATCCGGTAGACACTGGTTTTTGAAATCCTGGTCTGCTGGTAAACGTCTTCGAGCGTAACCGGGGTGTTGGTTTGATCCAGCAACTCCAACACATCGAGCGCCTTGGAAAGGATCGGAATGAGGTAGAGTCGTTTGATTTTCGTCTTCGACAAGCTGCCGTTCCTTTCCTTTATTAGTGCTGTTGCCAGGCTGCATTGGAGATGGCCGGGACGAAGAACGCGCCCCTTCTCTGCCGATATGCCGTTTTGCGCCGTCTCGAACAGCTTCCAATCATCGCCGCAACAAGCCACAAGTCAGTGCCGAAGCCGGCCGACACGGAAGCCAATCCCCTGCGAATCTACCGCGAGCCTATCTGAAGTTATTTGTCTAATGCAACTCGCCCGATGACAATAGCAAAACGAGAGGTAAAGAGATGCCTTTAGCCTGGGGAGTCTCGATCACGTCGACCTTATTCGCAATAGCAACCGGACTGTTCGCGCAGGCTGGCTCTGCCGTGCCAACTTCCGTCGGGGATGTTTCCGGCGGAGGTTCGACGATCACTGCCCCCTCTCAAGGGCGCCCTCCTTCCGCCGGCCCAATCTCGGCTCTACATGAGGGCTTCGCGCACCCGCCCGACGACTGCAGGATCATGATGCGCTGGTGGTGGTTTGGCCCCTCTGCAACCAAGCCCGAACTGCAGCTCGAGCTGGAGCAAATGAAGGCGGCGGGCATAGGAGGGGTCGAAATTGCCACCCTTTATCCGCTGGCACTGGACGATCCCGAATCAGGCTTCCACAATTACTCGTTTCTTTCAGACGAACACATCGAAAGCCTGCGCTTCGCGGCCGAGCAGGCGAACAGGCTTGGTCTGCGGGTTGACATTACTTTGGGGAGTGGATGGCCTTTGGGCGGCCCTCACATTCCCGTTACGCAGGCGGCGGGAGAATTGCGCGTCGAATCCATGGTCGCTCCGGCCGAAACGTCCACTTTGGCTGTTCCGCCACTCGAATCCGGTGAGCAGATAATTGCGTTGTTTGTTGTGCCGGGTTCGGGTGCCGATCTAGAGTTCAATAGAGCTCTGCAGCTCCACACACCGTCAGGTCCGCTCCTCAATTTAACTGATCGCTCGGGCACTGCCCGCACTGTTCTCTTCTTCATCTCAAGCCGGACGGGCATGATGGTAAAGCGCGCCGCTCAGGGCGCTGCGGGTTTTGTGCTGGATCACTACGACAACGCTGCAGTTCAGAGCCACCTGCACACGGAAGGAGACCGTCTGCTCTCTGCTTTTGGCGACCATCCGCCCTATGCGGTATTCAGTGACAGCCTTGAGGACTACGGTTCCGACTGGACCCCCGATCTGCTGGCCGAGTTTCAGCGCCGCCGAGGATACGACCTTGCCCCCCTACTCCCTGCTCTGATCGGGGATATCGGGCCGGAAACCGCTGGCGTCCGCCACGACTGGGGCCAGACACTCACCGAACTCGCCAACGAGCGCTTCCTTGAGCCGATTCACTCCTGGGCGCACTCCCATCACACTCTGTTTCGTTCCCAAACATACGGTTTTCCACCGGTAACGCTCTCCAGCAATCGATTTGAAGACCTCCCGGAAGGCGAAGGAAAGGCCACTATAAATATGTGGCGGGAGTTTTCCGATACGCGGTGGGCGGCATCGGCCGGACACTTGTTCAATCATCCGGTCATCTCCTCTGAAACTTGGACATGGCTTCATTCACCCGCATTCCGTGCGACGCCGCTCGACTTGAAGGCGGAGGCCGATCTTCACTTTCTACAAGGCATCAACCAACTGGTTGGGCACGGCTGGCCTTACTCGCCCGAGTCTGCCGTCGAACCTGGCTGGAGTATGTACGCCGCCGGAGCTTTGAACGCGCACAATCCATGGTTCCTTGTGATGCCCGACCTGACCGTCTACCTGCAACGCGTGAGCTATTCGCTGCGCCAGGGTTCGCCAGCGAACGACATTGCGGTGCTCCTGCCAAACGACGATGTGTGGGCATCCTTCAAAGCGCGCATCCAAAAGAACCGGCAGCCCACGTCGCTCGGGGGATTCGACGAGACCGGCTCCAACATCACCATCGATGAATCGGTGCCTGCTTTCCTCGGATCGGAAGTGATCCCTCAAATCCTTGACGCCGGATTCAACTTCGATTTCATCGACGCAGACGCCATCGAAACAGCCGGCATTCCCTACAAGGTCTTGATTCTTCCCGGCATTGATCGCATTCCCACGGAGAGCTACGAGAAAATCGCGGATTTTGCACGTCACGGCGGAATCGTTGTGGCGACTCGGCGGATGCCGGCCACAGCGCCAGGGCATCGAGATGCTGCGGCTGTATCGACGCAAATTCAGGGGATTTCGCAGGCGCTCTTTCATGGTTCGGACTCAACGGCACATTTTATCGTGGACGAACGCACGCTCGGAGGCTCGCTCGCATCCTGGCTGCAGCCCGACTTTGTCACCACTCCGCGCACGCCGGAGATCGGCTTCATCCATCGTCACCTCGAATTCGGCGAACTGTACTTTGTCGCCAATACAAGCAACCAGCCGCACAGCTTCGACGCACGGTTCCGAACGACTGCCGCAAACGCAGAGATCCTGGATCCATTCAATGGGACCACTGAAGGTGTAGCCGACCCCCGCAAGGTCCACTTCAATCTCGATCCGTACGAGTCGCGCATCATTTTGTTTTCCAATGCAGCCCTTACGCCAGCTCTCAAACTGCCGACCTTGTCCGGAAAGCGAACCGACGTCTCGCACGATTGGGCGGTCTCTTTCGAATCGAGCGGCCCATCGATCGAGATGCCGAATCTCAACTCATGGACCGGGGTGCCGGAACTGCGCGACTACTCTGGGTCGGCCACGTATCAAAAGACGGTCGAGGTGGCCGGTGCAGACCTGCGCCCGGGACAATCCGTGCAGCTCGACTTTGGCGACGGCACTCCAGTTCCACTGCCCAACCCTTTGCCTCACTCCAATATGCGAGCCTACTTGGATAGCCCCGTGCGGGAGGCGGCGCAGGTCTTCGTCAACGGCCGGCTCGCTGGGTACGTATGGCATCCCCCGTTTCGCCTTGAAGTCGCACTGCTGCTCAGACCGGGGAAGAATGATCTCCGCATTGTGGTCGCCAACTCCGCCATCAACAAACTCGCAGCGACATCCCTCCCGACGTACCGTCTGTTGTATGACCGCTACGGCGTGGAGTTTATCCCCCAGGATATGCGGGGACTTGAACCTCTGCCCTCGGGAATTTTGGGGTCTGTCACGCTGATCTCAAGCGGCCCCAACTGACGGGTTTGGCGTTGGCTCACCCCGATGTCCGGAACCCCGCGCATTGGGCGCGGAACAGCCGTGTTGACCCTCTGTAGTTGTGGTTGCTAAACTGTAAATGCGGGGTGGAGCAGCCCGGTAGCTCGTTGGGCTCATAACCCAAAGGTCGCTGGTTCAAATCCAGCCCCCGCAACCAATACAATCAATAACTTGGGAAGACCCTTGGGAATTTTGAGGGCGCAATAAGCTGCGCCCTAGAAAATTCCGCGCTGCCAGCGCGCTGCGTCTCCAAAACTCCCGGCTGGGAATTCGCATGACACTCGGTGCGAAACAGGAATGCTTTTGACCGATGTCGATCGCTGGCCGGATTGGAACGCAGACTTCCGAAAGCCCATCTAACAGCACCGCTCGCAGTGGGACCGTCTTTAATTGGGAAACTGGAGGATTTGCGATCTCGACGAAGATGACCGAAGTCACGCCGCCAGAACGACTCGCCTGGAGCGGCGAAGCAAATGGCATTCTCACAATCCACGTCTGGACGTTGGCCCAGTCGCAAGAGGGCACTCACGTCAGCACCGAACAGTCATGGGAGGGGCATGGGATAGCCACACGGGTCGTCACCCAATTAAAAGTGTGCAATTTTCAGGCGCCAGAATTGAGCAGTTTCCGGCCGGCGTTGACAGCCACATCCGCCAGTAGGTACAAAAAGTTGAACTGTCCGAGAAGATCCCCCGTCAACGCCCGCTTTGCGCCCGATGCGGTCTCTCGCGAAAGGCTGATTACAGCGGGGCGACGCGCAGCAAGCAATGATATGATTCCCATCACTCCAAAGAACATGGTGGCACCCGCAGTATTCCTTCGTGAGGAACTCAACGGTGGCAATCGGAATGGCCGGACTTTCAAGAATTGCCCGTGCTTTCACAACAGGAATCCTTACCCTGTCGTGTCTGGCCACGTCTGGGGAGGTCCTCTCCGCCGATCGAATCAGCTTCAGCTCGTTCCGCCCAGCTGGCTGGAACATTTACTTGCTGGAACGGGGTAGGGCGCCGCGACAACTCACCGACGGTCCGGCGCTGAACTACGACGCCGTATTCTCGCCTGATGGCCGCTTCGTCGTATTCACTTCGGAGCGAAATGGGACCCCGCAATTGTTCGTGATGAACCTCGAACATAGCAGGACGCCGAGGTTGCTGGTTCGCAGCGACGGATTCGAAGACCAGGCCACATTCTCGCCAGACGGCACCACCATCGCGTTCGTCGCGGACCGGGAGGGTAACGCGGACCTGTACTCCCTGCCGTTCGATCCTAGACACACCACGAACATCCGGTCGGCCCGGCGACTGACAGGTCATTCCGCCGCCAATCTGCGACCTTCCTACTCACCGGATGGGAAGAAGATTGTGTTCACGAGCACACGAGACTCGGTCGATCGCGGCCATCCGTTGTTTCCATTCGCGATCCAGTCGTTTGGCGACCTGTATTCGCTCGACCTTGCGAGCGGCAAGATCACGCGACTGACGAATGCCGAGGGATGGGACGGGGCTGCTGCCTATTCAACGGATGGTAAGTCGATCTACTTCTACTCTGAGCGCCTTGAACCGCATTACCCGAGGCTGTTCGTCATGAACGCCGATGGAAGTGAACAACGACCGGCCGGTCCCGAACGTCGTGCGATAAAGCCCGCGCCGCTCGCGGATGGACGGGTGGCGTACGAATCCTGGCAAGACGGCGGCAACGGTGAACTCAGCGGCTGGGAGTTGCGAGTTTTCGATCCGCGAGACGGTACTGATTCGGGTATCGATGCTGGGGCGATCACCTGTCACGATCCTTCGGCAAGACCAAAGGGTACCGCGGTACTCTGCCATGGCGTCTCGCGCGATGCGTTTGGCGACACGGCTGCAGGTTCGGATTTTCCCGGGCCGTTACTTGCACCGGCTTTCCCGTCAACCTATCGCCTCCCGGATCGGGTCGTTACTTTGTACCCGTTCCGCAATGAGTTCGACGCGCCCTTGAGTCCGGTTGCCGATGAAGTGATGTTCCGTACCAACGGAGCAAGCGTCGATGTTCTGTCGCTCGCGACAGGTCAAACTCGACCGCTCGTACGTTTCGATGCGAGCCAACTTACGCCGGCACATCGCGGCATTATGGGACTGACGTGGTCGCCTGACGGCAAGGTTGCCGCCTTCTCGGTCAAGCGCTTTCGCAACAGTACCGGCGTCGGGGAGATCTGGACGATCAATGCGGACGGCACCTCCTTGAAAAAACTTACAGGCGAGGGGATCGAAGCTGCCGGCATGCCGAGTTGGGGTGAAAACGGTTCAAGGATTGCGTTCACGGCACGGGTTGGAGCCAAGACCCATCTGATGCGAATGAACGCGGACGGCAGCGACTTGCAGCAGTTGAGCCACTCCGAAGACCGTGAGAATTTCGCCGCACTCTCCCCGGATGGCCGGTGGCTTGTTTATACCTCGGACCATGACGGTATGGCGGATCCGCCGACCGGCGAGAAGCGGATGAGCCTGTACCTGGCGAGGATTTCGCCACAGGGAACCCTGATTGAGCCGCGCCGGCTGACGCAAACTCCTGCACAAGTCGGCCATCCGCGCTTCTCGCCCGACGGCCGCTGGATCGTCTATACGTCGGGCGAAGGCGGCTTGAACGATGAGTCGCCTATCAACACCTCTCTCATGTTCTCGCCGCAGTCGTACGGAGAGATATGGGCGCAACGGTTATCGGACGGTCTTCGGGTGCGCCTGACGCACGACAAGTGGGAAGACGGCGCGCCGTTCTGGGCACCTCCGGTTTCAGTGTCGCAGCCCAAGAAATAGGGATCCCGGAATGGCGCCGGCATCGGAGTTCGATCCGATCGGCGGAAGGAGAATAAGTTGCCCAATGTAAAAGTACATTCAGCAGGATTAAAAGGGATCAGAAAACAGGGGCGCAAGCTGGAGCGCAGTTCGCAAGGCGGTTTCGTATCTTATAGATTCTAAAAAGTGCTTCGGTATCATCCGCGCCGCACTAAGTCTCTTAAAATCAGTTCATGACTTCCCTCATAACCCAAAGGTCGCTGGTTCAAATCCAGCCCCCGCAACCAATAAAATCGATAACTTAGAGGATATCTCGGAACTTTGAGGGCGCAATTAACTGCGCCCCGGATTATTCCGCTTCTGCCAGTGCCTATCCTCCCTCCAAAAATCCCGAACTGCCACTCGGTGCGCAGCGCGATCTGCAGGCGATTTCTTCGAAGGTCTGCATCTGGGGCAGCGAGTCCGATCCTGTCCTCCGCCATCGATTAGCGCGATAAGCTAATTATTTTCAAATATTTCCGTGGATATTTGACGACGCGGTCCGGGCGATGCGTCATCCCGAATTGCTCATTCACAAAGCATACATCTCCGGCTAATTCAAGACGCCGAGTAATCGCTCAAGTCCAGTGAAGGCATCGGCTTCATCAGTTGAGCACGCCCGACTCGTACTTGAAAGCAGAGTTGGCAATTAAGCGGGGAAGAACGATTACTCCTTCGCGTTGCTACCCTTCGGAAAAGGTGTATGCCATTCAGCAGTGTCCCATCGCTCCGCAATGCGATCACCGACGAAGCGGTCCTTCGCATGGACCGTCAACAAAGCAGGTTGACCCGTTTTCGGATCATGGCCGCTGGCCTCAATGTCCACCTCAATGATTCCATTGCCTGGGAAGCGCATGGCGGTGATTCGCCCCTGTTCGTCTGGTACCTGCGCATTCAACCACCGGCGAAAGGCCTTCAATCCTTCCGGGCCTTTCGGATAGCCCGCAGCCTCCAGGTCATGAAAGCGCGCATCCGGAGTCGCGACCTCGTCAATCTTCTCGGGATGTTTAAGCGCATCCATGTAGCGCAGGTAGCACCGTGCCAGGTCACCCTCGTTGGTCTTGCTCCCGACTATCGCACGGACCTTCGACGTCATTTCCACACCCGACGGCACAACAAGAGGACATCCGGCTCGCGCCCGCGGCCCCGCGAATATGCAGATGGTTAACAAGCTGAGACAAAGAACCTTGCCGGAACTCAACGAGCCGTTGAGTCGCTTTGAATATTGATCCATCATTTGAACCTCCAGCATCGTTACGGGATTGCCGGCGAACGGTCGCAGCCGTAGGAGCGTCCCACCAGATCACTTTCCGCATTGCTTCCGCTGGCGTATGTCTCGTGCCATCCCGGACAGTCGACCGGGCGGCAGTTGCCGTCGGGCTGCAGTTGCCGTCGTTGATCAAATATTCTCCCATAGGGTGCTTACTCCTGTGGTTGCGCGTGTTATGGCTCTGGGGTTGCGATAAAACCGTGCATGACATTGTTCGTGTCGATATAGGAGCCAGTGATTTGTCCTTTGTTGTTAATGCCGTGATTGGAAGTGGAGATTGCATCAGGGAAGTCAAATGAGATCTCCTGTTGCGATTTCCCGTCGATCAGGTAGCCGTGCGGGCTCTGCGGATTGCTGAGATCTTTGCCCCAAGATCCGACAATGTCCCGCTGTTGGTTAACTTTGAACGCGAAAGTGAAGCCAATGCTTCCATTGGGATCAGTCCCGGCGCCAGCGAAATCGAACTGGGAGTATTCATCGCCTTTCCAGCGGAGACCGTGGAAATTGTTGTCGCCATCAATAAACCAGCCAACCACCAGGGAGCCAGCGACACCGTCTGCTTCGACGTAGACTGGGCCCGGATTGGCGAGGTCCTGAACGGAGAAGCCGTCGAGCCGGTAACCGAGATTCGCGAAGACAATGGGGTTGTAATAGGAGCCGACGACCGTTCTGTCGTCATCGATTCCATCGGCTCCTCCTGAGGGTACGGTCAGGCTTTTCCCGTCCTGCTCAAGATTTAGATTGATGATGCCTCCAACACCATTAATGAGTTGGAAGCCACCGCCGCCCCCCTGAGGATAGACGAAGCTCCCAACCGCTAGATTGCTCGAGTTGATGTCGTTCAACTGAGTGCTGTTCGCGCCAGGAAAGTCATAGTTAACGAAGCCCCCCTTGTAATAGAGGAATCCATGTTGCACAGTGGCCTTGTCGACGTAGAAGCCCACAGCGTAACCATTAGCGTTAATCTGATGGACTTCAGTCTTGACGGCTCCCGGGTAGTCGAGGGTCTTGAACCTGTAGTTATCGATCAGAGGCTTTGCGGTTGCGCTGAACGCGACCCCGTCCAGGCCTCCCAGCTTTTTCACATATTCCAATTGAAGAGTATGAGCGTTGACCGCGTAAACATCAGCAGAATCAAAATTGGTTTCATAGAGGGTGTTTCCGTCGGGAGTTACCACGATGTTTCGCGGTTGCATCCCAATGGGAAATGTCCCTACTACCGATTTGCTGGCGACCGATATCGCGTACCCGCCGGCCGGATTGTCGGCAGCGACGTAGATATATTTGCCATCCGGGGCAACTGCCAGGGCATAGGGGTCCGACGGTAACGAAATAGCAGAGGTCACAGATTGGGATTTGACCGAGATAATAGACAATTCCGCTGTGCTGAATGTGGCTACGTAAATGCTCTCGGTGTCGGGACTGGCGGCGATCCCTATCGGAGTTTGCCCCACCGAAATGGTCTTTATAGTGGTTCTCGTCTCGGTGTCGATCACCGATACGCTTGCTCCGCCCTCGTTGGTTACATAGGCATATCTGCCTGATCCTCCAAATGCAACCATGTGTGGGTTGATGCCGACACCAATATCTCCAACGACCGTGTCGCTACTTGTCGACATGACGTGGACCACATTCTGGTTGTAGTCCGGAACATAGAGAAACCGTTCGTCCGACGTGAGTGCAATTTCGCGCAACTCCGAGCCGAAGGACAACGTGGAGACAAGCGCATTGGTTTCGGTGTCGAATGCGGAAATCGACCTGCTGTCATAGCTGGAGACGTAGAGGCGCTTGCCATCCGCAGTGATTGCCAGGCCGTAGGGCGTGTTAATGGTTGGAACCGAAGCAATACGCACATGGTCGGACGCGCGAATCACATCGACAGTGTTCAGGGATTCATTGGACACATACGTGTATCCCGGCTCTTGACCCTGGCACAGAGAACCTGAGATCAACGCGACGAAAATGCCAAGATACTTCAGAGTCGCTTTGAGTAGTTGTTGATGATTGTGCATCGCATCTACCTCTCCGCTGCAGTTCATTCAGACCGCGCTTATAAATCGGGGATCTTCGGCTTGAGCACCTGATTAAGGGCCACGGTGAGAGTTGTCGTCATGGCGCGAAATCGCCCCACGAGAAATGGGCGCCTCGCCATCATGCCTGACCCTCGTACAGCAACATCACAACTCAGTTTTGACAAATCCTCAATTTTGGAAGGTCGAACTGAGCGGTCGAATCACTGCTGCCGCATGCCGCCTGCCTTTTTAGGCGGAATCTTGACGGGTTCTCTCCATTCAACACATTTGGTTACTGATTGATAATCACATTGTCGAAGAAAACTTCGTCCTCCGCGAATGTCTGGGTGCTAGCGCAATTGAGACTGTACGCCGAGGCGTCAAGCTGCTTGTATGGGAAGGCCGGCAAAGCGGTATCAGCGACAGAATAGGGAATAACGACCCTCCTGGCGGAGCCGGGATCTCCCTTTACTTGCACGATCGTAATAAAGCGGTGGTTTCTCTGATCCCAAGCGTTCGTTACTGTCAATGGGGTCTCGATGGGATAGTTCGCAATTGGCGTCGCAACGCCAAGGCCGCTTCCTGACATCCAGTTGATGACCTGGAGCGTCTTCGGATTGCTTGCATCAACCCAGAAAGTCACGTTATCCGATACATCGTCGGCCTGGTTCAGGCTCCCGGTATTGAAGAAGGAACCGTCAAAGCCCGAGACGACTCGCGTGGGCTGGCCAGTAAGATTCGTTGGGCAGCCGACAACCGTGACCCGCCCCAGCTGAACATCCGCGGTGATACTGAAGATTGAACTCGGATTCACGAAAGGCTGCGGAGAGTCGGCGAATTGAAAGCCAGAATCCGAGTTGGTCGCGCCCATGTTGCGGATTTCGAGCCGCAGCCGCCCATTTTGAATCTCGCGGACGCATTCCAACGTTGTGCCTTGGGCACACCAGGGTCCGACGTCCAACCACTTTGCAGGATCGATCCACGGTCGACTGAAGGTGTCGTAGTAACCCGGATCGGTTGGAGAAGTACCTCCTGTCTTCTGCGAAAAGCCGGTGGCCGGCAGGATGGTAAGCAATGAAAAAACGACTACTTTGACGCGCATTTGTCTTCACTTTCTTTGATTGAATTCCTCGGTTGAGATAGGGTAGCCAGGTCGTCGTCACAGGTGGCCAGAAGCGAGCCTTCGAGATGACGCTTCCGTCAATTCGTGTCTCACTTGCGCTCTGGAGACATGAAGTAGGCCCTTCAGTCTTGTTGCGAAAGCACATTCTCGAGCGTCACCGCGAAGAATGCGTGGCCAAACTCTGTGGGGTGGTGTGTATCCCAAAAGAGCGTATGGTCGGGGTCGGCGCAGATGGTTGTTGGAATGGCTGTTGTCAGGCACGGATCGGTAATGTTCGAAAATCCGAAGTGCGTTGGATCCGTGACAACGGCATTCAGCAGGCTGAATACATTCATGCGAACGATATGAACGCCCTCCAGCAGTTGCTCAACCGCCAGCAATTCATCCAGAGATTTGTTTGCAGCTCCGCTCGCCTCCTTGGCAAAACTTACATTCCCTGCCGCTGCCGGAAGCAGACCCACATTGAACAGATCGGGAATGACAAAATGCCTCGCCCCGGCCTCCCGAAGCAGCAATTCGCTCTTCGCAAGGCCTGCCGCTATGTGTAATCCGAGCGTCTCAGCGGAGCCGGTAGTGGTGTCCAGAATGTCGTTCCCGCCGCCTTCCAGAATGTAGAGAGCGTTCGGATCTGCCTTGCCGTTGTGCTGGCTCAGGTAGAGTTCCACTTGCTCAGGAACACTCGGGACGCCGGTGACCGACGAAGGTTGGGTGACCCACGCTCCGCCGAATGCATAGTCCGCCCCATTAAGAAGGTACGGTTTCAGGGGCACGCCCAGGAAGCCGGCCACATGGTCCAGCCAGATCGGCCCGTTCGAGAATCGTCCATCGTAGTACGGCGGAGCTGCCTCCGCACCGCCGGTTGCCAGGTAAAG
>Ga0210394_10005286_pt1 | contig 14537 bp, 13 predicted proteins | sample IncBWC12MmetaG_FD_160121 | JGI IMG/M metagenome (GOLD analysis project Ga0210394, IMG submission 160121) | Forest soil microbial communities from Barre Woods Harvard Forest LTER site, Petersham, Massachusetts, United States - Inc-BW-C-12-M | ecosystem: Environmental > Terrestrial > Soil >...
CACTCTGCGTCACCGGCCGGATCTACCCACACCCTTCACCTGGCAGATCGGTGACCCTAACACGCTGTGCGAGATGACCGGCATTACCGTAGTGACCGATTTTCGGCGCCGCGACGTGGCCGCCGGTGGGCAGGGCGCTCCCCTCCTGCCCGTATTCCATGACCAGGTGTTTCGCAGCGCCACAGAAGATCGCGTCATCCTCAACCTCGGCGGAATCGCCAACATCACCATCCTACGGGGCGATGCGGTTGTGACCGGATTCGACACGGGTCCCGCCAACCGCCTGCTCGATGCCTGGATTTCGTTGAACGAGGGCAAGGAATTCGACGTGAGGGGAGCCTGGGCAAGCAGCGGCCGATGCGACGACAAATTGCTGCAGCGCCTGCTGGATGAACCCTATTTCGCCTTAAGCGCGCCCAAGAGCACAGGCAGGGAACTGTTCAACCTGCCCTGGCTCAGTGATAAGTTGGGGTCCTCATCGAGGCGGCCGCAGGATGTGCAGGCCACATTGCAGGAATTGACCGCCGCGACCGTGGCGGAGGCCGTCAAGACGTACGCTCCCGGGACCGCGCTGTACGTCTGCGGCGGCGGCGCGCACAACACCGGCCTGCTGGACGCCTTGGCCAAGCGGGTGGCGCCCAGCCGGGTTGATACCACCGCGGCGCTCGGTTTGGACCCTGATTACGTCGAGGCGGCCGCCTTCGCCTGGTTTGCGCGGCGCACTCTTGCCGGCCAGACGTCGAGTGCCGGCAGCGTGACCGGCGCGAAAGGCGCACGAATCCTGGGCGGGGTATATCGTTAGCCGCATGAACGACATCGACCTGCAAGTACCGCAGCTCTACGTCAACCGCGAGCTGTCGTTTCTGGAGTTCAACCAGCGAGTGTTGGATCAGGCCAAGGACAGCCGCAACCCGTTGCTCGAGAGGGTGCGCTTCCTGTGCATCTCCTGCGCCAACCTCGACGAGTTTTTCGAGATCCGCGTCGCCAGCCTCAAGGAGCTCTTGGAAGCCGGCGCCGTGCAAAGCGGACCGGACGGGCTGCCGGTCCCGGAACAGTTGAAGGCGATCCGTGCACGCGCCGTGCGTCTGGTCGACGAGCAGTACGAGCTGCTGAACGATGTGCTCATGCCCGAACTTGCGCGCAACGGCGTGGTGTTCGTCTCGCCCGATACGTGGACCCCCGCGCAGGCCGCGTGGCTCGCCGACTATTTCAGCCGCGAGGTGGAGCCGGTCTTGAGTCCGCTGGCGCTCGACCCGGCGCGACCCTTCCCGAAAATACTGAACAAGAGCCTGAATTTCGCGATCGTGGTCGAAGGCGAGGACGGGTTCGGCCGCAACAGCGGGCTCGCCGTGGTACAGGCTCCGCGTTCCCTGCCGCGGCTCATCAAGCTGCCCGACGAACTCGGCAGCCGCAACTTCGTGTTCCTCGGCACCATCGTCGAAGCCTTCGTTTCGAAGCTGTTCGCCGGGATGAACATGCGCGGCTGCTATCAGTTTCGGGTCACGCGCAACAGCGATTTGTTCGTCGAGCAGGAAGAGGTCGACGACCTGTTGCGCGCCGTGGAAGGCGAGCTCGCCTCGCGCCGCTTCGGCGACGCGGTCCGGCTGGAAACGGCTCACGACTGTCCGGAGGAGATTCTCAATTTCTTGCTGGAACAGTTCGGACTCACCGGCGACGATCTGTACAAGGTTTCGGGACAGGTGAACCTGAATCGCCTGATGGCCGTGTACGACTTGGTGGACCGCACGGAACTCAAGTACGCGCCGTTCGCGCCGAGCATTCCGGAGCGCCTGCGCATGGGCACCGAATTGTTCGCCGCATTGCGCGCCGGCGACGTGCTCCTGCACCACCCGTTTCAAGGATTCGGTCCGGTCGCCGACTTCATCAAGCAGGCGGCGAGGGACCCTTGCGTGTTGGCCATCAAGCAAACCTTGTACCGGGCCGGCAGCGATTCGACCATCGTCGATGCGCTCACCGAGGCCGCGCAGGCCGGCAAGGACGTGACCGTCATCATCGAGCTGCGCGCGCGCTTCGACGAGGAAGCGAACATCGACATAGCGACCAAGCTTCAGGAAGCCGGCGCCCACGTGATGTACGGCGTGTTCGGCTACAAGACGCACGCGAAACTCGTCATGGTGGTGCGGCGCGAGGACAAGGGCCTTCGGCGCTACTGCCACCTGGGCACCGGCAACTATCACGCCAAGACCGCGCGTCTGTACACCGATTACGGCCTGATGACGGCCGATGAGTCGATCGGCGAGGATGTCCATGAGATATTCCTGCAGTTGACGGGACTGACGCGGGTTCCGCGCCTGCGCAAGCTCCTGCACGCGCCGTTCAGCCTGCATCAGGCGCTGCTCGATAGGATCGATCGGGAATCCGCTCATGCAAGGGCAGGCAGACCCGCGCGCATCATTGCCAAGCTCAACGCGCTCACCGAGCCCACCATCATCCAAGCGCTGTACCGCGCGTCGCGCGCCGGCGTGAACATCGACCTCATCGTGCGCGGCGTGTGCTGCCTGCGGCCGGGCGTGGCGGGCGTCTCCGAGCGGATCAAAGTGCGCTCCATCGTCGGCCGCTTTCTCGAACATTCACGCGTCTACTATTTCGAGAACGCGGGCGAGCGTGAGATCTACTGCGGCAGCGCCGATTGGATGGACAGGAATCTATTCCGCCGCATCGAAGTCGCCTTCCCGGTGGAGGCGCCCGAACTGCAGTCGCGGGTGGCCGACGAATTGGAACTGTACCTGACCGACAACGCGCAGGCGTGGATCATGGACCCCACAGGCGCCTATGTACGCGCCGAGGGTGCCGCCGACCACGTGTGCGCGCAGACTCGCCTCTTGAGCCTGTACGACGAGCGCGTGCCGCTCATCGACGGCTGACCTAAGCCTGGACGATATTGAGGCGAAAGCCCGCGTCCTTCAGATAGAAGCGCTCCTGCTCGAGGTCCTCGAGAGTGAGCGGATGTTCCTTCATCCATGCCTGCGGCAGCACCAGGTTCACGGTTCGCCCCTTGACGCGCAGCTGCACCTCGGGCAGCGGCTGCGGGCTGCGGCCCCGGTGCAGCAGCACCGCGAGCCTTAGCACCACGGCCAGATACTCGGCAAGATGATCCCAGGGAGGCAGCAAATCCTCCAGCAGTTCGACGGAGAATTGCCTGCGATGTCCGCCGACCAAGGCGGACAGCAGCAGCTGTTCCTCGCGCGGGAAACCCGGCATGTCCGCGTGCTGCATCAGGTATGCGCTGTGCCGCTGATACTTGGAGTGCGCGATATCGAGCCCGGCTTCGTGCATTCGCGCGGCCCAACGCAGTACGGACTCCGCCAACGGATCTTCCAAGCCCCAGTCGGACTCGACTTGCTCCAGCAGGTTGACCGCCGTGGCCTCGACCCGATCGGCCTGCACGCCGTCGACGTGGTAGCGCATTTCCATGGCGCGCACGCTGCGCACGCGCGCGTCCTCGTTCGTGAAGCGGCCCATGAGGTCGTACAACAGCCCCTCGCGCATGGCGCCTTCGGCCACACGGACGCGGTCGACGCCGAAGTTCTCGACGATCTCCAAGAGTATCGCGAGCCCCGCCGGAAAGACCTCCGCACGCTCCGAGTCCACGTCCTCGAGATCGAGCTCATCCACATGGCCCGCGGCGATTACGCGCTCGGCGAGAAGCCGCAGGTTGTCGAGCGTGATGCGCGGCGACTCCGGATTGAGACGGCGCAGCACGTCGCCGATGACGCGCACCGTTCCGGAACTGCCGAACACCTGCAGCCACCCCAGCTTGCGATAGGCCTCCTGGATGGGCTCGAGCTCCAGACGGACCGCCGTGCGTGCGCGCTCGAAGCGTTTCTCGGAAATCTTGCCGTCGTCGAAACAGATGGCGCTCAATCCCACGCAACCCACCGACAGGCTTTCGAGCAGCAGGGGATTGAAGCCCTCGCCGATCACGACCTCGGTCGATCCTCCGCCGATGTCGATCACCAGCCGCTTATCCGGGCTCATGGGGCTGGTATGCACCACGCCGGAGTAGATCAGCCGAGCTTCTTCCAGCCCGGAGATGATTTCGATGGGATGACCGAGCGCGGCGCGGGCGCGCTCCAAGAACCAACGCTTTCGCTTGGCGCGCCGCAAGGCATTGGTGCCGACCACGCGTACGCTGTCGGCGTGCATCGCACGCAACCGTTGTCCGAAGCGCTCCAGGCAGCGCAAGGCGCGCTCCGTCGCGGCGTCGTCCAACCGCCCGCTGTCGCCCAAGCCTGCGGCCAGGCGCACCATTTCTCGGAGGCGATCCAGAATGACGAGCTGGCCGTGCGAATAGCGCGCGACGACCATATGAAAACTGTTGGAGCCCAAATCGACGGCGGCGAGCACGTCGGGTACGACACGGCCGCCGCTCATCTACAGGGTCATACTTAGGCTGAGAACGAAGATCCGCAACCGCAGGTGGTTTTGGCGTTCGGGTTGCGGATGACGAACTGGGCGCCTTGCAGGTCCTCTTTGTAGTCGATTTCCGCGCCCATCAAGTACTGTGCGCTCATCGGGTCGACAAGAAGCTGCACGCCGTGGTTTTCGACGCAGAAATCGCCGTCCTCGATCTTCTCGTCGAAGGTGAATCCGTACTGGAACCCCGAGCAACCGCCGCCGGAGACGAACACGCGCAGTTTGAGATTCGGATTCGCTTCCTCGCGAATCAACTCGCCCACCTTGCCTGCCGCGGCGTCGGTGAAGACCAACACATCGGGCGGGGGCGGGGCCAAATCGCCCTGAAGACTGGATTCTGATGTCGCGTTCATGATGGCATTCTACCCTGCCGGCCGGCGGCCTATCAAAGTTCCGAACTCTGTTTGCGACCGGGTTCACCAGAACCTGGGCCCGAATTCGCCTTGCCGGCGCCCGGATTCACGCGGTGGACCAGCTTTCCATTGATTTGGGCGCCAACCGCCGTTTCAATGAGGGTGTAGTGAACATTGCCGAGAACGCGCGCTTTGGCGCCCAGCTCGACCCGATCGCCCGCCTCGATGTCGCCTTTGACGATGCCATTGAGGATGACGCTGGGGGCTATCACCGACCCCTCGATGCAGCCCGTTTCGCTCACCGATAGAAATGTGTCCGGCGAGAGTTGGCCCTTGACGCTGCCGTTGATATAGCCGTCAAGATGCAGCCCGCCGGCGAATTCAACGTCGCCGTTGATGCGTGTTTCGGCACCGATCAAGGTGTCGATCTTCGCGTTCTTATTCTTATTCTGATTCCGTTTGAACATTTACGTCACCCTTGGCCGCGGGATTGGGGCTAGCTTCGGTTTCGACCGACATGCCCTGCGCCTTCCACACGAAGGCCTGCCGAAAATTGTGGTTGGCATCTCTGTCCTTGCCGCTATGAATCTCCACTCCGACCCGCGTCGGCTCGAATCCCTGCGGCAGTAGTATGGGCTCGTCGTAGTCCTGAAAGTAACGGAAGGAGTATGCCAGGCTCACACGCCGGGTCGAGCTTACTTGCGCGAAGGGGAGGGTGGTGGGTTTGCCCTGCAGCAGCCCGTCGATGACGATCACGGCGCTGCCGGCCACCTCGCGGTCCGGCTTTCCGGTCTGCATCAGCACGAATTTGAGGTGGTATTGACCCGGGGTAGCCTCCGGTACAATTTGCATTTGCTGCACCTTCACGTGAATCAGCGAGTCCGGCTGCACCAGACCGCGGTAAAACGACAGGTCCTGGTTCAGGCGGGCAATTTGACTCTGCATGTCGCCGAGACTGCGCTCCACCTGCTTATAGCCCTCACGATCGACCCGCCGCGCCACTTCGGCGGCCTCCAGCTGGCTGCGCTGCTTTTCGTTTTCCGCTTCGAGATTGCGGATGCGCGCGCTGGCGATGAGCGCTCCGCGCACTGAATCGACCACACGAAATCCGGCCTCGTATCTGCCCAGCTCGAACGCCGCGTACAAAAGGGCGCCCGCAAACAGCACCGCCAGACCCAGCAACACCGCACGAAGTTTCGGCGTGTGCGATCTGACGACCAACTTGCCGGGATTGTCCGCCATCCGTAAGAGCCCACCTTAAGTACTCGCGTGAGGGAGCCGACATTATACGAAGCGGGGCCCTTCGAGGCAGTTCTTTGCGACGCCGGAAGGCGACATGCCGCCCAGCCCGGGTTAGGATCCGAAGATAGGAAACCTCATGCTCTGGCTCAAAGCATTTCATGTCGTCGCGGTGATCACCTGGTTCGCAGGTCTGTTCTATCTGCCGCGGCTATTTGTCTATCACGCGGACGCCCGGGACTCGATCAGCATCGAGCGCTTCAAGGTCATGGAGCGCCGCCTGTTTGCGATCATGACCATCGGCGCCGCGGCGGGCGTCGGTTTCGGCGCGGCGATGTTGGTGGCAGCCCCTCTGTATCTCGCGATGCCGTGGCTGCGGATCAAGCTCCTGCTGGTTCTGTTGGTCATCGCCTATCACGGCTACTGCTACAAGCTCATGCGCGATTTTGCGCAGGATGCCAACGCACGCAGCAGCCGGTGGTATCGCGCATTCAACGAAGTCCCCTCGCTGTTGCTGATCGCCATCGTGCTGCTGGCCGTGATCAAGCCAGGGTAGGCCACGCGCAGAGACTCAAACGGGTTTAGGACGCCGCCGCTATTTCGGGCCACCACGCCGGGTAAGGCGGCAGCCCTTCGGGAAACATCACCTGGCCCAGGTCGTGCAGCGCCCGCATGTAGACCCGCCGCTTGAAATACACCACCTCGCGCACGGGCGTCCAATAGTCCGCCCAGCGCCAGCGGTCGAACTCCGGCGTAGAGGTAGAGTCGAATCGCAGCTTCGATTCGTCGCCGATGAGCCGCAGCAGGAACCAGCGCTGCTTCTGTCCGATGCAGCGGTCGCGTACATACTGCCGCGGCAGGCGGTACCGCAACCAGCCGCGGGTCGAGCCCAGCACCTCCACGTCCCCGGGCTCGAGGCCGATCTCCTCCTTGAGCTCGCGAAACAGCGCCTCTTCGACCCGCTCCCCCCGATTGACGCCGCCTTGAGGGAATTGCCAGCCGCGGCCGCCCACCCGGCCGCCCAGGAACACTTCCCCGGTGCCGCGCGTCAGCACAATGCCCACATTCGCGCGGAACCCGTCCTTGTCGATGTAGTCGATGGTTGGTTGGATCGCCATCCCGCAATTGTTCCATATCACCGCCTGCTTGTGGTCGCCGCGCAGGCGCCCTATGGTACGCGGCACATGAAACCCAGCAGACTGCTCCCATTACTGGGGCTGACCGCCCTGTTGAGCCTCGGTTTGGCCATCTCCGTGGGCAGCGCGGCCCTGCACCTGGATAGCGTGTGGACGGCCTTGCTGGGCGGACAGGACTCGGTGGTGCGCGAGGTCATATTGGGCCTGCGCCTGCCGCGTGCCCTCAATGCCTTCAGCACCGGCGGCCTGCTGGCCCTGGCCGGCGTGCTCATGCAGGTATTGCTGCGCAATCCCCTGGCCGATCCTTATGTACTCGGTATTTCCGGCGGAGCCGCCGTCGCGGCCTTAGGGGTGATGCTGCTGGGATTCGGCGGCTTGGTGATCGACGGGGCGGCCGGCGCCGGCGCGCTGGGCGCAACTCTCTTGGTGTTCGCACTGGCGCATGCCCGCGGCGGCTGGACTCCGCAAAGACTGCTGCTCAACGGGGTGGTCGTCGCCTCAGGCTGCGCGGCGGTCGTCAGCCTGATGCTCGCCCTGGGCGATGAGACTCGATTGCGCGGCATGCTGTTCTGGCTGATGGGGGATCTCTCCTTCGCGCCCTTCTCGCCCGCGGCGCTGTGCCTGTTGCTCATCGTCGGGGGATTCGCCATTGCAGGCGCTCGCACGTTGAACGTGTTGGCACGCGGCGAGATCGAATCCCAGGCGCTGGGCGTTGCGCTCTCGCCCGCGCGAATTGCGCTCTTCTGCGCAACCGCCGCGCTGACGGCCACCGCCGTCATCACCGCCGGAGGAATCGGCTTCATCGGCCTCGTCACGCCGCATCTGGTGCGGCTGATCGCGGGCAGCAATCACCGGATCGTCGTGCCGGCGTCGATACTGCTCGGCGGCACATTGCTGACCTTGGCCGATACTCTGGCGAGAATCGCCGCCGCGCCCCGGCAGTTGCCCGTGGGGGCGCTGACCGCGCTGATCGGGGTGCCGCTGTTCCTGATGCTTATGCGCCGCGAACGGCGCATAACTTCGTAGCCACCTGCTCGCAACCCCATCGCAAGCGGATGTCCGCCTGCGCGGTTACTGGCGCTTGGCCGCTCCTACGAATAATTCCGCCACCGAGGTATTCAACTTGACCGCGATGGCCAAGAGCGTCAGAACGGAGATGTTGTAGGAACCGCGCTCGAGACGCCCGACCACGTTCGTGTGAACCCCCGCCTGATGCGCCAGCGCCTCCTGGCTCAGGTTTCGCTGCTTGCGGCGTTCCCGAACTTCTTCACCGAGGCCTCGAAGGATCGTTCTCGTGCGCACGCCACAAGATTCAATCCTTGAACAGAATAGTGTCCAGACACTATAATGTCGATCTGGACGTAACGGATGTCAATGACGTCGAGAGGCAATGGATATGCTTATTTTGACGCGCCGGCCGACGCAGACGTTGACGATCGGCAGCGAAGTCACCGTCACGGTTCTGGAGATTCGCGGCAATCGAGTCCGAATCGGGGTGAGCGCCCCGCGCGACACTCCGGTGCACCGCGTGGAACGTGCGAAAAAGGCCGGGTCTCGGCGACCGCCTGACGTCGATCATTGACGCAATTCCTTAAGGCAGCTGCATGGGGGGTTGTATGCACATAAAATCTCGCCCCGCGCATTTCAAACGCCTGCTGAAGTTCCTGCGCCGCAAGGGCCGCTCTCACGAAGACGCCGAAGATCTCATTCAGGAGGCCATGCTGCGGCTGCATCTCTACGGTCAGGCCGTGCCGGTGGTGAATGAGGAGGCCTTCCTGCGGCACGCCGTGACCAACTTGTCCATCGACCAACACCGCCGCGATCGGCTCGACTTGCGCAAGGAGGTGCCGATCGAGGAATTCGACGCCCGCTCTCCTTTGATTGCTCAGGAATCGACCCCCGAGGAGACTCTGGAGGCCCAGCAGCGACTGAGCCGCATTCGGGCGGTGCTGGACGCTGTGAGCCTGCGCACGCGTGAGATATATTTCGCGCATCGCGCCGGCTACAGCTACGCGGAAATCGCCGACCATATGAACATATCTCACATCACCATCAAGCGGCACATTGCGCGCGCCCTACTGACCATCATGGAGCACGGCGACAGGGAGGCAAATGAAACCCCTAATCGCGCCACTGAATAGGCTCGGGGCCCGTCGCATTCGCAAACAGGCCGCCTGGTGGGTGATGGAATTGCATGGTCCGGGCCGCGACCCAGCACTCGAGGAGAAAGTCAGGCAATGGATTGCGAGGGATCCGCGTCACGCCGCGGCCTTCGAACTTGCCACCGACGCCTGGCAACGCAGCGGCCACCTGCCCGGGGTTCTCCCGGAGTACACGCTCGGGGCGACACAGAAGCGGACTCGCCCAAGAGCCTCCGTCCTGGCGCTCGCCGGCATGGCGGTTCTGTGCGTCGCGATCATCGCAGCCATCGTCCTCCTGCGCGATCCCACATTGGTGACCGGCCCCGGTGAACAAAGAACCGTCGAGCTGAGCGACGGCACCCAGGTATCGCTCAATGCGAACAGCCGGATCGTCGTTCAATACGACGACCGTGTGCGCAAGGTGAGCCTGGTAAAGGGCGAGGCGATGTTCAATGTCATCAAGCACCAACTCCGGCCGTTCATCGTCGTCATCGTCGACCGAAAAGTTGTTGCCATGGGAACCTCTTTCGAGGTCCGTCGCGAGGATCCCGCCGGATCGGCCTTTGCGGTCACCTTGGTCGAGGGCCGGGTTGCAATCGAGCCGATTTCGTGGCCCGACGCATTGCCAAACGAATCATTGTCAGGGCTGAAGCTACTGAATCCCGGCGAGAGACTTCGATTCGACGGCAAGTCGGCCGAGAAGAAAGATTCTCCCGCCATCGAACGAGTCACCGCATGGCAACAAGGTCAGCTGATCTTCGACGATACCTCGCTGGGCGAGGCGGCGGCCGAATTCAACCGCTACGGCTCCCGCAAGCTTTCGATCGATGGTCCTGATTTGGCAAGGCTGCGTGTCGGCGGCGTATTCAAGATCAGCGATCCCTCCAGTTTTGCGCAGGCCATGGCCAGCACCTTTCACCTGCGAATCCTCGATCGCGGGGACACGATCGTTCTCACCGACAAGCAAGCCGAGCCGCGGTAAAAATATTCCCGCCTGATTGATCCCCAGCAACCCGCCGCTTACGTCCTTAAGTAATCGAGAACCTGCGGTTCTCGACAATTAAAACTACTTAACGAACGCGCAAGGGATTTGCCGAGGGATATCAAAATGTGCAGACGCGCAGGGATTGTCTTGCTCGCGATTTTCGCAAGTATTCTCACACTCATCGCCTCGCCGTCAGTTGCGTTGGCGGCTTCTCAAATCGGCAGCGCGATCAAGTCGCGCTTCGCTCTGCCGGCCGAACCTTTGGGCAAGGCGCTGCGCGATCTCGCGGTTCAAGCGAATTGCAATATCTCCTACGAGCCGTCGATCGTCGCGGGGTTGTCGGCGCCGGCAGTCAGCGGCAATTTCACCCTTCAAGACGTGCTGTCGCTTCTGCTAAAGGGCACAAGTCTCCATGCCCTATACGTCAATGCGGATACGCTCCAGATCGTGGAGGGCGATGCTTCCACCGCCCATGTCCAGCATCACGACGATAAGGACATTGAAGAAATCATAGTGACCGGCACACATATCCGGGGAACCAAGGACTCGCCGTCGCCCGTTCAGGTCTTCACTCGAGCGGATATCGATGCGACCGGCATGTTCACGGTCCAGCAGTTCCTACAAACTCTGCCGCAGAATCTCGGCGACACGTCCGAGAATACCATCGTGGGAATTGCCGGCAGCGGCCGAATAGCCAACACGGTCAATGGCAGCGCACCCAACCTACGCGGTATAGGGTCGGAAGCCACCCTGGTATTGATCAACGGTCATCGCGTCGCTCCCGGCAACAGCGACGGAAGCTTCGTGGACGTCTCGATGATCCCTTTGGCAGCGGTCGAGCGCATCGAGATAGTCACCGACGGTGCATCCGCCATCTACGGGTCGGACGCGGTGGGCGGCGTCGTCAACATCATCTTGCGCAGCAAAATCGATGGTGCGGAAAGCCGCGCCCTGTTCGGAGCGGTTGGCACCGGCTCGATGCACGATGTTCAGGCAGCGCAAACGGTGGGCGACACTTGGTCGACCGGATCGGCTGTGCTCAGCTACCAGTACTCCGATCAAACGCCCCTGTCCGCAGGCAGCCGCGACTACCTGCAATCGGTGCTTTTGCCGTTCAATCTGCTTCCCGAGCAGGTACAGCACTCGGCATTCGCCAACATCGACCAGGAAATCGAACCCGGCTTCGAACTGCATGGCGACGCCATTTACTCACACCGCTCGACCAGTTCCGTGTTCAGCGTGGGCGACGCGACATATGGCAACTTCTACACAGTGGCTCCCTCGAGAATAGACAGCTACAGCGCTTCGCTGGGATCCACCCTGGCACTGCCTCGGCAAAGCAAACTGGCCATAGTGGCGACCTATTCGGAGAGCGACACGAACCAGCAGGATTTTCAGACGCCGCCGGCGGATGCGCCGTTGGTGGCATCGTTGAAGACGAAATCGACGCTCGTGTCGCTGGACGCAAACGTCGACGGAGTCTTGGCGGCGCTTCCCTCAGGATTGGCCCACTATGCAGTGGGCGCGCAGTATCGTCGAGAGTCCTTCGGTAATACATATTACTTTCCGCCGACTGACAACACGTTCTACCCCACACGAAATGTGGCAGGTGGTTATCTCGAGTTGCGTATTCCCGTCGTAGGCCGGAGTGAGGGCGGCCATGGAGATCCCGCTCTCGAGCTGACGCTGGCTGACCGGGCGGAGCACTACAGCGACTTTGGCGCCGCCAACAATCCGCAAATCGGAGCGATTTGGAAGCCCTTTTCCAGTCTGGTTGTTCGGAGTACCTATGGCACTTCGTTCAAAGCACCGACCCTCAGTAACTTGAACCCTGTTCCGTCTCAGGTAGTCCCTTTCCCCGGCTTTTTGTTCAATCCGGTGCTAGGTGGAATACCCAATCCCAATGTTTTAATCGTAAACGGCGGCAATCCGGATCTGAGGCCGGAGAAAGCGACGGTCTGGACGGTGGGATTGGATTTCAAGCCCATGGAAATCGACGGCTTCACTGCGAAACTGACGTTCTACGACATTGTCTTCAAGCATGAAATCACTGCTTTCAGCACGAGCGTCAATACCGCGAACGCCTTTGTCGATGAAGCCATACTGGGTCCGCAGATTGTGATCCGAAATCCGCCCAGTCCACTCCTCCAGCAATATATCTCTGCCCCGTCTTACCAGAATCCTTACAACCTCGATCCGTCGTCGATCGGCGCCATCCTCGATGACCGTTACTTGAATTTGTCCACGGTCAAGACTCGAGGATTGGACTTCGGCATCGACTATAAGACCACACTATCGGGCAGTTTGATTGACACCGGCATCGACGGCACGCGCATCTTTGCGTTCGAAAACCAATTCACGAGCAGCGCACCTATCACGTCGTTTCTGAGCACAACCTACAACCCCGTCGATCTACGGCTCCGTGGGCGAGCAACCGTTACCCGGGGACCGTTGAGCGCCGGCGTGTTCATGAATTTTACGAACGCCTACAGAGACACCAACATCGTGCCCAATGGTCACGTGTCGTCGTGGACCACGGTTGATGCCGTTGTCAGTTATGAATTTGGGTCAACCGAAGGTCCTCTCAGCGGGGTTACGGCAGCGCTGAACGTGACGAACTTGACTGACCGCGATCCGCCCTATGTATCCAATCCGTTTGGGTATCCAATCACTTACGATGGGATAAACGCCAACGCCTTGGGCAGATTCTTTTCACTCCGACTGCAGAAGCGCTGGTGATGCGTAACGCCTGGGGGTTTGCGCTTCTTTCCGTGGCACTCGCCACGCCGGCGGCCTATGGAGCTGTCAGCGGAGAAAGGCCGCTGACAGTTGACGACCTGTTGAAGTTGTCAGACGTTGGCCGAGCGATCGCTCGGACGGGCAGCGATACCTTTGTGTGGGAACAGTCGCCGCCTTACGACACTTTGAGTGACTATGGAAGGGGTGGCCAGGGAACCTGGTATGGCAATGACTACGTCATATTCACTGCCGGGCCCAGCCAGAAGATTCCGAGAGAACTGTTCCGACCGCACGACGGAGCAACTTACCGGTTGGGTGGCTTTTCACCGGACGGCCGCTTCCTGACGCTTTTGGCCATGCGCGGCGGCAAAGTCAGCCTCGCCGCGTTCGACTTCCGGCGACATCGACTGAGAGAGTTTGCGCTCACACCGCGTTTCCCCCCGGTCCAGCCGGACCCTGATTGGGTATGGCTCGACAGTCGCCACGTTGCCGTTGCAGTGGATCCGTCGCGAGAGGGGCCGTGGCAGTTCACGTTTCGGGAGAGCCTTGCCAAGCACTTAACCGATCGTTGGGCGAAATCGTGGCGCGGTAAAGAACCTTCAGTCGATCGATATGACAGCTCTGCAACCGACATCATTCGGCCGCTGCCGGGACTCCTGGTCGTCATCGACATGGTCTCCGGCCATGTGCGGCAGCTGGCGTCCGGACAATTCTCGGGACTGCGCCCGTCCGCTGATGGTCGCTGGCTGGCGGCGGTTCGGCAGTCGTCACTGCCTCAATCCACGCTGGAGCAACCCCACCTCGATTGGACCTACTCGCGATCCACCCTGGCGCTGTTCTCCCTGACCGGACCCAGCGGTCCACGAGAAGTCGCGCCGGAACTGGACGTGCTCCCCAGCAGCATCGAATGGAATCCGTCGGGCAAGGACTTCGCCTTCTATGCATCCCATGTCGGAGCGGGTCTGCAAAGCGGCGATTTTTGGATAGCGGACCCGGCGAACCTCACGGTACGGGTCGTGCCTCACGTGGGTCTCAGTCTCGCCTCGCAACGACTCCGCGCCGGACCCCAATGGCCGGAGCGGCCGGTGTGGGTCGGGGATTCGCTCGCCGTTTTCGCGCACTCGACACCGGGTGAGTATGGCACCCTGGCATTCGAAGACATCAAAAGCAACGGCGTCGCAGATCCCCGAGTGGCAGTGGCCTCGATACCGCCCCATTGGTTCTTGTTGACGTCCAATTCGACTCCGCGCGATCTGACCCCCGGAATGCGCAGCGTGTCTGCCTTTCCGATCATCGCCGACAGATCGCCCTTCGTTGTTTTGGGCGATGGCCGTGCTTGGCGGCTGGATGCATCCGGGCCGCCCACGGGTCTCTTTCCAGAGTCTCCGCAAGCTCTTTTCCCGCTCTCACAAGATTATTCCTCTCTGGCACGGTCAAATGGCGGAGGCGGCATCGTCTCCGTCCAAGGCGCGTCGGGAACGTTGGCCCAAGTCGTTCTCAATGATGC
>Ga0210394_10005287_pt1 | contig 14535 bp, 8 predicted proteins | sample IncBWC12MmetaG_FD_160121 | JGI IMG/M metagenome (GOLD analysis project Ga0210394, IMG submission 160121) | Forest soil microbial communities from Barre Woods Harvard Forest LTER site, Petersham, Massachusetts, United States - Inc-BW-C-12-M | ecosystem: Environmental > Terrestrial > Soil >...
CCACGGTCGCCCGAACATAGTCGATGAGCTGCTCTTCGATAAGCTGTTTGCAATCCCAAATGCTGTTGAATACTTCGCCGAGCGCAAGTGGCGTGGTCGTATGCTGACGAATCAAGCGGAACGAGGCTTGGTTGTCCGCGTCCACGGTGTCTTCCAACCAGAACAACCGATAGGGCTCCAATTCCTTTCCCAGACGTGCCGCCTCGATGGGCGTCAGTCGGTGATGACTGTCATGCAGCAGATCGATCTCCCAGCCAAGAGCCGCGCGGGCCGCCTCGAACAGCGTGGGCACCGCCGCCAGGTATTTCGCGCTGGACCATACATTTTCCGCGGGCAATGCGCCGTTGGCCGGTTCGTAAAACATCTTGTCCCTTGACACCCCGTACGCGGAGCTAAGACCGGGAATCCCCGACTGAAGGCGAATCGCGGTATAACCCATGTCTCGATAGCGCCGCGCCTCGGCAATGGTATCTTCCAGAGTTTCGCCGTTGGCATGCCCGTAAACCCGCACAGCGCTGCGGCACGCACCGCCCAAGAGCTGATACAGGGGCAGCCCCGCAACTTTCGCCTTGATGCCCCACAGCGCGGTATCGACCGCCGCGATCGCACTCATGGTCACCGGCCCGCGCCGCCAGTACGCGCCGCGATACAGATACTGCCAAATATCCTCTATCTGGTGGGCATCGCGGCCGATCAGGCAGGGAATCACATGATCGGACAGGTAGCTGACGACGGCCAATTCCCGGCCGTTCAAGGTGGCATCGCCGATGCCGTAAATCCCCTGCGCAGTCTCCACCTTGAGGGTGACGAAATTGCGGCCTGGGCAGGTCACTATCACACGTGCCGCAGTAATCGGTAGGGTATGTGCTTTGTGCATTCTTGATACCGATATTACTTGATCTGGTAAGGCCGCTTCAACGCGCGTTGGACGTCTAGTCAAGCACAATATGCGATGAAGTGCAGCATTTTTCTCATGTTATAAGCTATGTGGGCTTGCGTGGCGCGGTCAATTAGAAATCTGCGAGTAGTTGCCAACGCGTCATAATATTTAATAAGTGGCCCAATCACCCGACCACTAGTTGATAAAGTGGCCTGGCCAGTATAAATTTGGCGTCATTAGAAGAAGCCGGGTTCCTAAATCGGGGGAATGAACAATGAATGCTGTAATTCGCGCGCTGTTTTTTGGAACCGGCGCCGTCGCCGCATGCATGAGCAGAGCGCTTCCGGCGCTTGCCGAAGAGAGCACGCAGCTGCAGGAAATAGTGGTGACCGCGGAGAAGCGCACGGAAAACATGCAGCAAGTGCCCATTGCCGTGACCGTGGTCAGCGGCGATGCCTTCACCAAGGCAAATGTTTCCAGTTTCGCGAGTCTTGCGGCGTTCTCGCCCTCGCTCACCATGACCGCGGGCGACCAGCCGGCTAACAGCGCAATCATTGTTCGCGGTGTGGGGACTTTTGCATTCAGCATTGCCGCCGAACCCAGCGTTCTGGTGGTGATCGACGATGTGGCGGTGGGCTACCAAGCCCAGGCGTTCACCGATTTGGTCGATATCGATCGGGTTGAAGTGCTCAACGGCCCGCAGAGCACCCTGTTCGGCAAGTCGGCTTCCGCCGGCCTGGTCAATGTCACCACCAAAGCGCCGACCGACACCTTCACTTACTATGGCGATGTCATGGCGACGAACGATGACGAAGAGCGTGTTGCGCTGAGCTTGTCCGGTCCCATATCCGATTCGCTCTCATTCCGGGTCAGCGGCTCGATGCGCTACTGGGGCGGCAACCTCAACAACCTCAACAGCGGCGGTAAAATTGACAGTGATCAGATAGGCGCCGTGCGCGGCAAACTGCAATGGCGCCCCAACGACAGTCTGCTTGCCACATTCACGCTGCATTACAGCGACGACCACGCCGAATGCTGCGGGGTGTCGCTGGCCTATCTCGGGCCCGGCGCCCATCTATTTGGGATTCCGGCGCTGACGCCGGCGGTGGCGATCGCGGGGATCAATCCGGGCCCCTTAAATGACAGCGTCCAAGTGAATCAGCCGCCACTCGCTTACGCGCATGAGGCCGGTTTCACCTCTCACGTCAGCTACGATTTCGACGGCGTCACCCTGCTGTCCATCACCGGCATCGATCAATACAATCTGCATGATCTGACTGACTACGATACGACCAACGTCAACACACTACAATATTTCACACCATTCACAAACACTCAGCCCGCCGGCTCCAATCCCCCCTCGACGCCGGCGCAATTGAACGGTGGTCTTTTCCAGGGCGGCCGATTTACGGTGAACACATTCAGTCAAGAATTTCGGCTGGTTTCAAACGGCGTTCGCGATTTCAATTATCTGCTCGGCGCTTACTTCTCCGACGAGGATCTGGTCCGCAATTTCGGCCGCGGCTTCGTCGGCAATACCAAGGCGATCGCCAACTGGCGCGGGGAAACCAAATACGACAATTATGCGTTGTTCGGTCAGAGCACCTGGACATTTGTGCCGCGCCTGTCGCTGATCACGGGCCTGCGCTTCAATCGCGAACAGAGCAGCTACAACTATGAAGATTATTATCGGGTGATCTCATTCCCCGCTTTCGGCCACAACAGCCCGAACGTCGATAATGTTGTCACGGGAAAGGCTGGCCTGCAGTACCAGATCACCCCGGAGATCATGGCGTTCGGCTTCTTCGCCCGAGGATACAAGGGCGTTGCCTATGACCTGGTCACCGGCTTGAGCGCCGCGGAGGCGGCCAGCTTTCCCGTCAAGCCCGAGAAATCCAACGATTACGAGGTGGGGCTACGCAGCGAGTGGTTTGACCGGCGCTTGATACTCAATGGCACCGTGTACGACACGGAATACACGGATTTTCAAGTGCAGACGATCATACCGAATATCTTGAATACCTTCATCCTGACCAACATCCCGAAAGTGCGCACGCGCGGGGTGGAATTGGACGCGATCGCGCAGATCACCGAGGGCCTGCACTTCAATTTGGGCTATGCCTACACGGATGCATACGCGGTCAATTATCCCGTGGGACAGTGCTATAGCGGTCAAACCCTGCCTGCCACCTGCACGGCTTCTCCTGCGTTTCAAAATCTAGATGGAGCCACGCTGCCAAATGCGCCGAAGAACAAAGTCAGCGTCGGGTTGGACTATCAGAGAAACATTCCGGGCCTGCCGGTAGACGGCGATTTTACCGTCACTTCGTTTTGGCAAAGCGCGGAAGATTTTTCCATCACGCGCGATCCTGGGACCATCCAGCCTGCCTACGGCATCACCAATTTGAATCTAAAACTGACGCCGCAGGCGATTCCGCACTTGAGCTTTTCGATATTTTGCAACAACGTGTTTGACAAGCACTACGCCGACAACATCAACAATGTTCGCGCCACCTGGGCCTTCCCCAATCCGGCTCCGCTCGGGACCGCTTACGCGCAGGAGCTGCCGCGCGACTGGTATCGATATTTCGGCATTCGCGTAGCATTCGCCAGCCGCTGATGGTCTTATGGGCATGCGGACATCGATTGCCCGCATGCCAATTATTAGATGGCAAGCCGGCGGGTGTATTCGTGACGCTTCTTCTCGGCTTTGGTACGCGCTCCTTCAATCGCATCACTCTCCGTAGCGGCCAGCAAACCATCCATGACCCTCGCCAGGTGTTCGCGCATGGCTTTGCGGGCGCCCTTCGGGTCATGCTTGCGCAATGCCGCGAGTATCTTCCTATGTTCGCCGATGCGCGGCTGCACGCCGACGCGCCGCGCACGCTCCAGCATGTACGCGCACAACGGGGACTTGTAGCGCATATCCCAGAGATTCTCGACGACCGACGTAATGGCCGTATTGCGGGTCGCGCGCGCGATGGCGACGTGAAAGCGCCGGTCGGCGATTTCGCCTTTTTGCCTGCGCTCATTCTCATTGACCATTTCGGCGATGATGGCTTCCATTTCCTCCAACTGCTCTTCGGTAATGCTGGTAGCTGCCAACGCCGCGGCCTCGCCCTCGAAGAGCCGCCGCGCTTCCGTCAGCTCGAAGGCGCCGATGTCCAGATCGCCCGCGGCGACCTGCGCTGCCGGCTGATCGGTGATGTAGATACCCGAACCGTGGCGAGATTCCGCAAGGCCGCGAATCTCGAGCGCGATCATCGCTTCTCGAATCGTCGGTCGACTGACCTTGAATTGGACCGCAAGGTCTCGCTCCGAGGGCAGCCGCTCCCCCGGTTTGTACCTGCCACCCATGATCGACGCCATGATGTTGCTGGCTACCTGCTGGTAGAGCTTGCGGGTATCGGGCGTGGCGGCCATTGACTCGATATTGACCGCTTCTTTTGCGAATGGCAATGTTGTCTGACCACTTCACGGTGCGAGAATGAGTCGACGCCTGCAGCTTGATCCCGCGCGGTTTTTCCCGGCCGACCCCACCGAGCGGGCGATTGCCGCGCGGCTGTTCGCCGTCGTGGAAGGTCTGCCGATCGTCAGTCCGCACGGCCATACGGATCCGGCCTGGTTCTCGGCTAATGCGCCATTCGAGGACGCCGTGAGCCTGCTGCTATGGCCGGATCACTATTTGCTGCGCATGTTGATGAGCCAGGGCGTGGCGCTCGAGCAGCTGGGTTTATCTCCCGCGGGCGGGCAGCGCGCCGTTGCGGATCGGCGCGCAATCTGGCGCCTATTTTCGCAGCACTACCGGTTATTTCGTGCAACGCCATCGAGACTTTGGCTTGACCATGTGTTTGCGACCGTGTTCGGCCTCGAGGTCGCGCTCGCGGCTGAAACGGCGGACCATTATTTCGATGCCATCAACGCCGCTTTGGCTACCCAAGAATTCAGGCCGCGCGCACTATTCGATCGTTTCGGCATCGAGGTCCTGGCGACGACCGAGGGAGCGCTCGACCCGCTCGATCATCACCGAGCTATTGCCGCGTCGGGCTGGAACGGCCGCGTCATAACGACGTTTCGCCCGGATGATGTCACCGATCCGGATCGTGCGGATTTTACCGCGAACGTGCGGCGGCTCGGGGAGCTGACCGGAGAGGACTCAACGGACTGGCGCGGCTACTTGGCCGCGCTCAAGCAGCGCCGCGCATTTTTTCAAGAGCACGGTGCGACGGCGACTGACCACGGCCACCCGACCGCACTCACGGCGGACCTGTCACCGCGCCGCGCGCAGGAATTATTTGGACGTATTGTCGCGACGAAGCAAAGGCGGGGCGATGCGGAGCTGTTTCGGGCACAAATGCTGACCGAGATGGCGCAAATGTCCTGCGACGATGGCTTGGTCATGCAATTGCACGCCGGCGCGTGGCGCAACCACAATCAAGATTTGTTCAATCGGTTCGGACGTGACAAGGGCGGCGATTTCCCGACCCAGACCAATTTCACGGCGGCTCTCAAGCCGCTTCTCGACCGCTTTGGCGCCAGCCGCGAATTGACCCTGATTCTCTTTACGCTCGATGAGAGTACCTACTCGCGCGAATTGGCGCCGCTTGCCGGGCACTACCCCTGTCTTCGATTGGGACCGGCATGGTGGTTTCACGATGCGCCCGAGGCCATGCTGCGATTTCGGCGCCAGACGACGGAGACTGCCGGTTTCTACAATTCGGTCGGATTCAACGACGATACCCGTGCATTTTTCTCAATTCCAGCGCGTCACAACCTGGCGCGACGCATCGATTGCGCTTATCTCGCGGAGTTGGTAGCCACTTCGCGATTGGACGAGGACGAAGCCGCCGATGTGGCCGTGGATCTGGCCTATCGTCTGCCAAAAGCGGCGTACCGTTTGTGACGCCGCGGCTCAATATTGAGGCTTTGGCGCGACTGCCGGCCGCCGTGCGGCGCCCAGACTATGATTTTCTGAACTTGGGAACAGGCATCGTGCATCTTGGGCCTGGTGCGTTTCACCGCGCGCATCAAGCCGTCTTCACCGAGGATGCGATACGGGTCGGCGGCGGGGACTGGGGCATTCTCGGCGTATCACTGCGGCACGCTGCAGTAGCCGATGCACTGGCTGCGCAAAATGGACTTTATACCGTTGAAACGCTGGGTTTCGACGCGGATTACCGGGTGGTGGCGGCAATCCGCGGTTCGTCGTGCGCCGTAACGGACGGTGCGCGGCTGCAAGCCGCCATCGCCGCGCCGCGAACCCACATCGTGAGTCTGACCGTAACCGAGAAAGGCTACTGTCTTGGGTCGGATGGCGCGCTCGATTTCTCGCATTCCGAGATTGCCCACGATTTGCTGCATCCCGAAGGGCCGCACTCCGCGATCGCTTGGCTGGTGCGCGGTCTCGCGATGCGACATCGGACGCATGGCGCGCCGATCACCGTCATCAGTTGCGACAACCTGCGGGGGAATGGCGCAAAATTATGCGGCGCCGTGACGGCTTTTGCGCAGCGGAGCCGGCCAGGAATGCTCTCCTGGCTCAGGGACAACGTCACATTCCCGGATACCGTGGTGGACTGCATCGTGCCAGCGGCATCCGAGGCATCCCGGGCTCGCGTGAGCACGGCAATCGGTTTGCAAGATATTGCCTGTGTGCAACGCGAGACATTTAGCCAGTGGGTAATCGAAGACCGCTTCGCAGGCCCTCGACCCGCCTGGGATCGAGTGGGCGTGCAGATCGTGGGAGATGTCAGCTGCTACAGCGAACTCAAACTACATGTGCTCAATGCCTGCCACAGCGCGCTCGCGTACTTGGGCCTGCCGCGCGGGTACTGCTTCGTTCGCGAAGCCATTGCAGACCCTGAACTGGCGCGGTTTCTTGAGAATCTAGTGTCGACTGAAATCGCCCCGGCGCTTGGAGATATCCCTGTCCTTGATTACTGGCGCACGGTTCGCCCGAGATTCCTCAATCCGCGGATCGATCATCATCTTTCCCAGATCGCCGAAGACGGCTCGGTCAAGCTCGCTCAGCGGATCTTTCCGCTCATGATTGCCAACGCCGGCGCGGGCCTTCCGGTTCGCGCGCTGTCGCGCATCGTGCGCAGCTGGCTTGAGTTGGCAGCTGCCGGCTCCATCAAGGATCCTTGCCAGACGCTGCTCGCAACTTGGTCGCGTGCAGGGGCCGATTTGCAAAGTGCGCTCGACGATCCGATGTTGTTTCCGCCGCCGATTCGGTCGAATGCGTTGCTGCGCGCCTCCATTGTCAACGCAGTTTCATGACGCGCGTGATCTGCATCGGAGAGTGCATGGTGGAACTGCGCGCTACCGCCGAAAATACATTCGAAAGAGGTTATGCGGGAGATGCCTACAATACGGCAGTTTATCTTAAGCGTTCACTGCCGGACGCGCAGGTACAGTTTCTCACTGCTGTCGGCGACGATGCGACCAGTCGCGCGATGCGTAATGCTTGGGTTTCGGAAGGGATCGATGACAGCCTTGCCTTTACCGTGGAGGGCGGGTTGCCGGGCTTGTATCTGATAGAGACGGACTCGCGCGGTGAGCGCCGCTTTCAATATTGGCGTAGCAATTCGGCCGCGCGCCGCTGGGTATCGCTACTACAGGCTCAAGGCGAATCGGTTTTGTGGGGGGCCGACCTCGTTTATTTTTCCGGCATTGCGCTGGCCATTCTGAACCCGAATGAACGATCGAGTGCGATTGAATTACTGCGCCGTGTCCGCACGCGCGTCGGGCGTATCGCGTTCGATCCGAATGTGAGGCTCGCATTGTGGGAAACGGCGCAGATCGCGGCCGAAACCATCGAGTCGGCCCTGTCAATGTGCGACATCGCACTGCCCAGCTCGGAGGACATGGCACGGCTGTTTCACCTCGAGGAGCCGGGACAGCAAGCAGACCTGTTACTGGCAATGGGCGTGCGTGAGTTGGCACTCACGCTCGGGTCGTCGGGTTGCCTCGTCGTAGATGGCGAGGTTCGCACGCGATTGCCGGCTCCTGCCGTTGACATGGTTGCGGACACCTCGGGTGCGGGCGATGCCTTCAATGGAGCTTATTTGGCCACGCGGCTTCGCGGCGGTTCTGCGCAGGGGGCAGCGCAAGCCGGACTTATGGTCGGCTCTCGAGTTGTCACGCATGCCGGCGCGATCGTGCCTAAATCAATATCGCATCCGCACGATCCGGGACGCTCAAAATCGGTGTGAAATGGCGCAGCGCAGCAATCGCGTTCAAGCCCCAAGTCGCCCGGCATACCCAATTTCCTCCGGAAAGCGCTCTAATGCCTGAGGATAGACTCGACCAAAGGGTTGGACGGGCGTGGCTGTACCTGATAACCGTAGCTTCGTCGCAAACATCGCGGCCCGGTATGGACCGCGGCTACGTCGCTTTCTGTCCGTGCGGCTGCGCAATGCCGCCGACGTTCCCGATTTGGCCCAAGAAGTGTTCTTGCGCTTATTGCGCGTCGAGGGTTGCGAGAGCATCCGTAGTCCGGAGGCGTATCTTTTCACCATTGCGAGTCACGTGATCCATCAGCACGCGGTGCGCCGCGCGAGCGAGCCGATTTCGGTAGATATTGCGGAGGTGTTTTCGGAGCTGCGGACCACCTCGAGCGATGATCCGCCTGATCAGGTGGCTCAGGCGCAGCGGCTTGAAGAGCTCGAGCGCGTGCTCGCGCACCTACCGTCGCGCGTTGCGACCGCGCTCGTGCTGCACCGAATTCAAGGCTATTCAGTACAGGAGGTCGGCGATGAGTTGGGCGTGTCGCGAGAAACCGCCAAGAAATACCTGGCGCGCGCGGTCGAGCATTGTAGAAACTTACGGGTTACGGAAGGCACCATGAAACTATGAGAATCGGGATCTCGACTCGAAAAACTCATCCGGCGATCGTCGCCGAAGCGGCGGCGTGGTTCATTGAATTCCGAGCCGGCGATGTGCATGGTGAGGCGCGCTCGCGATTCATCGAGTGGCTGCGCCGCTCTCCGGAACACATCCAGGCCTATCTCGAGGTATCGGGCGTGTGGGCCGAGCTTCCCAGCTCCGACCCCGAGGGTAGAATCGACGTCGCATCGCTGATCGCCCGGGCGCGCAGCGAGCCCGATGTGATCGCGCTATCCCCGGGCACTGCCACCCTGCATGCCCCGGCCCCGGTCGAGGCGGTGTTGCCGCCGCGCTGGCGGCGAGCGGCTCTGGCCATGGCGGCTGTCGCGCTGCTGGCGGCCGTCACCGTGCTGTTCTTGCGCGGCGGCAATCTTGGCGGCTCCTACTCCACGGGGATCGGCGAGCAGCGAACCGTGCAGCTCGCGGACGGCTCGACGGTTGAACTCAACGCGCGATCGACGATCCAGGTTCAACTCACGGAACATGAGCGCAACGTGACGCTGCTCGATGGCCAGGCATTCTTTCGCGTCGCGAAGGATAAGCAAAGGCCATTCATCGTGCGCGCCGGGGAGGCTCAAGTCCGCGCGGTGGGAACCGAATTCGACGTCTACATGAAGCAAGCTGCGACGGTCGTGACGGTCGTCGAAGGCCGCGTCGAAACTTTCGACGCATCCGATAGTCCCGGGTCCGCCGGGGTCATTCTGTCGGCAGGCGAACAGCTCACGGTCCTGCCGCATACCGTCACAAAGCCGATGCGCACCGACACCGCGGTCGCGACAGCCTGGGTGCAGAAGCGCCTGATATTCGAAGAAACGCCGCTCAGCGATGTTGCCGAGGAATTCAATCGCTACAACAGGCGGCCGCTGACCATCGATGATCATGAATTGGAGACGCTGCGGATCAGCGGCGTTTACTCGTCGACCGATCCTGCGTCGCTCATCAATTTCTTGCGCAGCCAGAATTCGATCCAGGTGATCGAAACGGAGAAGCAAGTGCGCATCCTTCGCCGCGAAGCGCACTGATCATACCCATTTCTTATGTGACAACGCTCTACTGCAATAGGGACCGGCGGCGATGTTGGCCGGTCCGCATCGATAACCTCGCAAGAGAAGCGGGAGCGTTAATGCGTATTGCAGTTGTCGCGGCAGCCGTTTGCCTTTCGATCGTCGGTCTTTCCGTAGCCGATAGTGCCAGTGCCGCCATGCGCGAGCCCACGCACATCACTGCGCAAGGTCTTGGGCCCGCGCTCAACCAGCTTGCGCAGAGCCGCGGATTGCAGGTTCTATATTTGTCCAACACCGTTCGAAACGTACGCACCAACGGTGCGTACGGAGACATGACGGCCAACGAGGCGCTGGAACAGCTGCTCTCCGGCACCGGCCTGACCTACCGCTATCTGGATGAAAATACGGTGACCGTGGTCCCGGTGACGTCCTCCTCACTCTCGGAAGGGGCCGGAGTATCGCTGCAGGCACCGCCGGGAGCGAGTGGCGGGGGTTCGTCCGCACAGGAAACCAAAAGCGCCGCGTCGGATCGGTACTTGCTGGCGCAGACGCCGCCCACGCCGGTACAGCAGCCGCTCGCTGCGCCCGCCGAGCCTCAACCGCTGCAAGAAATCATCGTAACCGGGTCGCGCATTGCCGCGCCGAATGAAGTGAGCACGAGCCCGATCGTGTCTATGGATTCGAAGTCCATCCAGATCACCGGCAAGACCGATATCAGCGACCTCATCACCCAGTTGCCGCAGAACTTCAACAACGCATTGGCCCAGGACTTGGGCAACGGCACGCCCGGTCTATCGACTCCTGGGGGTGTCGCCACTGCGGACTTGCGCGGCTTAGGTCCGAACCGCACGCTGGTGCTGGTGGACGGCCGCCGTCTCGGGCAGGGTTCTCCGAATACGGCAATCGCGTCGCCCGCACCCGACCTCGACCAAATCCCGGCGGGCCTGGTCGAACGCATCGAAGTAGTCACTGGCGGCGCATCGGCAGCGTACGGCTCCGATGCCATCGCGGGCGTCGTCAACTTCATCATGAAGAAGAACTTCGAAGGCATTCAGATCGATGGCCAGTACAACGAGTACCAGCACGACAACAACAACACGTACATACAAAACTTGGTGAGTCAGTTCAATGGCTCCGTACCTGCGACTGGTTCGGCGACCGACGGACGCCAGCGTACCTTCGATGCCTTGATGGGCACGAATTTTGACGAGGGCAAAGGCAATATCACGGCTTTCTTAAGCTACCGGCACGCCGACCCTGTGCCGAGCAGCGACCGTGATTACGGCGGCTGCCAGTTGGAGCCGACCACCGACCCGAAAACCGGGTTTGTCACCGGCATCACTTGCGGCGGATCGTCGAATTCGAACTTTTTTCGTCCGACGAGCACGCTCAACCCCAACTCGCTCACTCAATACAGCGTCTTCGGGACGAACTTGGTGCCGAGAGGCTCGGTATTGACAACGCCGCCGGCCGACTTCAACTCCCAGCCCTATATCTATATGACGCGCGAAGACGACCGATATAACGGCGCGTTCATGGCGCACGAAGCGATCAGCGCCGCGTTGCAACTGTATTCCGAGTTCTTTTTCATGGATGACAAGACCCACCAGCAGATCGCGCCGGCGGCCTTGTTCAGGAGCCTCAATCCGCTCGACCCCGTGACCAACAATTACAACGTCAATTGCAACAATCCATTATTGAGCGCCCAAGAACAGTCGATCCTGTGTACGCCGGCGCAGATTGCTGCCGCAACCGCTGCCCCGAATGCCGGATGCACCTTCACGGGGAGTGCCGTGTCGCCCAATTGTACGAACGTTGAGATCGGTCGGCGCAACACCGAGGGCGGCGGGCGCTTTTCGGATTTCGAGCATGAGAACTACCGAGCAGTGTTCGGTGCCAAGGGTGATTTTTTGAACGCGTGGAGCTATGACGCCTATGGGCAGTATTACTACACGACGTTCTTCAACTCTAACGACAAATACTTGAATTTCCAGGGCATCGTCAATGCCCTGCAGGTGACGGGCACCGCGGCCAACCCAGTGTGCGTAGTCGGCGGAACCTGCGTGCCGTATAACATCTTCGCAGACGGCGGCGTCACGCCGCAGGCACTCAAGTACCTGTACCTATCCGGTACCAGTGAGGGAGCCTCGACGTTGCGCACGCTGCATGGGGAAATCACCGGGCAGCTCGGCAAGTACGGTATTACCTCGCCCTTGGCGACGGACGGGGTGGGCGTGAACATCGGCTACGAGTATCGCAACGATCACGAGTACTTCCAACCGGACTACGCCGAACAGAGCGGCTTGCTGTCAGGATTCGGCCAGGCGGCGGTACCAATCGACAACAGCGTATCGGTCGGCGAGGAGTTCGCCGAGGTGCGCGCGCCTCTCGTGCAGGACAAGCCATTTGCAAAGGATCTGTTGTTCGATACCGGCTTCCGGCACTCGGATTATTCGTACGCGGGTGCTCCTTCCACCATCACCAACACCTACAAGTTCGAAGTGCAGTACGCGCCGATCGCGGATTACCGGTTCAGGGCCTCGTATGACAAGGCAATCCGCGCGCCGACCGTCGTCGAGCTCTACAACCCACAAAGCGTTGCCGGTTTCCAGTATGGCAACGACCCGTGCGCTCCGGTAGGGACGACGCCGGCCGCCTATACGCTGGCTCAATGCGAGAACACCGGGGTGACGGCTGCGCAGTACGGCAACGGCGGCTCCACCAATCGTGTGCCGCAGGGGGCTGCCGGGCAACTCTCGGAATTGACGGGTGGCAACCCGCTCTTGAAGCCCGAAGAAGCCGAGACCTACACGGTTGGATTGAACTTCGCGCCGAGCCAGATCCCGCACTTGACCGGCAGCCTTGACTACTATCACATCAAGCTGACGGGTGAAGTCACCACCATTCCGGCTGCTGTCATCGTCAGCACCTGCGCGACCACCGGCAGTCCCCTTTACTGCAGCCAGATCGTGCGCAACCCCAATACCGGCTCCCTGACCGGCATCTCGATAGCGGGCGGCGGCTACATCGTGCAGACCAATGTCAACGCCGGCGCCGCGCTGGTCAGCGGCATCGATGCGCAGTTGAACTACAAGCTCGACCTGCCGGCGGGTTTTGGCGACCTGGTGTGGAATTTGAACGGCGCGTACTTGCAGCACAACGAGTCGACCCCGATTCCGGGCGCCCATACGTATGATTGCGCCGGGCTCTTCGGCTTCACGTGCCAGACAATAAATCCGCGCTGGCACCACATCTTCCGCATGAGCTGGGAGACGCCCTGGAGCGCTTCGTTCTCAGTGACTTGGCGCTATATCGGAAGTGTTTCGGAAGACAACAACAACCCGGATCCGACGCTGCACTACTCCCAATGGGGCACGTACGATGCCTTCAACGCGACGATCCCGTCATTTAGCTACCTGGATCTGCAGGCGACCTGGAACGTCAACAAGATTTTGCAGATACGAGCGGGTGCCAATAACGTCCTCGATAAGGCGCCCCCCGTCATCCTCAATCCGATCGTAGCGGGCGGCGCGGCAAATACTTACGATATTTACGACATCTTTGGCCGCCAGCTGTTCGTCGCGTTCACGGCCAAGTATTAGGCGGCGAGCGCGCGCAGCAAGAAGATTCGATCACTGACCGGCGTCCGAGGATCGAAACACTGGACGCGCCCTAATTGGAACGGGTGGCCTCCGCCACATTTGAGTAATCTTGCGGCTGCACCATGGCTTCCGCCTCTGCACTGACGGCAGCCACCTGGGTTGGCCGCTCCTTGTGTACTGTCGATTCCGTCCGTGCCAGCGCCTCGGCCGTTTTAATCTGCTGATCAATATCGGGCAGTTCGGGTTCCAAGGCCTTCGCCTGCCGCAGCGGCGCCAGCGCCTCGTGAGCGCGGCCCAATGTGACCAAGGATGAACCTCGCGCCGCCAGCGCAATCGCGTCCTTGCGCTGGGTGCTTTGCAGCAGTGCCCGAATGGCGAGCGCAACCCCCTTGTCGCCGTGGCGCAGGGAATTGGCCGCGATGTATGAATCGAGCGCCTGCGAGGCCTGATTGGTGCTCTGCTGCAGCAGCGCCATGCGCACTGTAGTCTCGAACTCATTGGGCGCGCCCTTCACCAGCACGGATTTACACGCCTGCAGCGCCGCATCGCCGTCGCCGTCGGTGCAGCGTTTCAACAAGGCTTGGCGCTGCGACCGCAGGGCTTGCAGCTTGCCTGTAAGGGCGGTGTCATTGGGCGCGAGTTCGCTCGCTCTCATGTAGGCTTTCCAGGCCTCTGCGGGCCGATGCGAATTCATCAAGGCGTCACCCTTCGCGATGAGTATTTTCGTGTTGTTCGGCTGTTGGCTCAAAACCCCGTCGCAAGCGGCAACTTCGTGCTCGCGCGTACAGCGCTCCATTTTCCGATTCAGTCGCGCACTGGCTTCAGCTTGATCGATGCCCTCGAGATAGTGTTCCTCTTGGACCATATTGCGGGCGCGTCGCAGGCTAAACTGCAGAGTCGGATTGTAGGGATTGTACTTTTGCCCCTCCTCCAGCAAGTGAACCGCCTCATCGTAACAGCCTGCTTTTTCGAGTAAGTTGACCAGCTCCATGCGCTTTCCGAGCAGCGTGGGCGATCCCTGTAGCGCAGTCCTCCGGGCGGCGATGTCCGGATTCTGCTGTCCGCCGTTCACGCAGGTGCTCTCCGAGGCGGCAACCGCCACACGGCTCGAGGCCAGCAGTGTCAGCAGCAACAGGGCCGCTACGCTCGGCACGATTCGCGT
>Ga0210394_10005288_pt1 | contig 14532 bp, 6 predicted proteins | sample IncBWC12MmetaG_FD_160121 | JGI IMG/M metagenome (GOLD analysis project Ga0210394, IMG submission 160121) | Forest soil microbial communities from Barre Woods Harvard Forest LTER site, Petersham, Massachusetts, United States - Inc-BW-C-12-M | ecosystem: Environmental > Terrestrial > Soil >...
GCGGTCTCGTCACTAGTTTCGAATGGTCGAATCCGCACGCGCGAATTTTGCTGGATGCAGCCCGCGCCGACGGCTCGGTGGAACATTGGATCATTGAAATCGACAGTCCGAATGCCTTACGGCGATCGAATTGGACCAGGGACACGCTGAAGCCCGGCGATCGAGTGAGCTGTTCCGGAGCGCGCGCAAAGGACGGTTCACCACGCATGCGCTGCACGCAGGTAACGCTGGCCGACGGCACGGTATTGCAATCATTTTGATAGCATGATGTGAGGGAATCCCGATGAAAACCCCGATCAAAACAATGTTGGCTTCGGTGCTAGCAGTGAGCGCCGGCCTGCTCGCGGCCACGGCTCCCATGCTGGCGCATCATTCGTTTGCCGCGGAATTTGACGGCGCCAAGCCGGTGGCTTTGACGGGCACCGTCACGAAGGTGGATTGGGTGAATCCGCATTCCTGGATTTATATCGATGTGAAGGGCGACGACGGCACTGTGGCGAACTGGGGCCTAGAAACCGGCCCTCCCAACGTCTTGTACCGTGCGGGTTGGCGCAAGGACAGTGTCAAGATGGGCGACACGATCACGGTCCACGGGTTTTCGGCCAAGGATGGTTCGCACACCGCGGCGGCGCGCCAGATTCAAACCGCGGATGGCCGCAAATTGTTCGCCGGTTCGCCGGACGACAACGGCCCCAAGCAATGAAGCCACGAGCCCACACGATTGTGGGCTCGGCACGCTGTAGAGCGTGCGCCACACTTGCTCTGGTAGTGGCCGGGCGTGCGGCGCAGGAGCCATCGCCCATTCGTGTGGACGTGGATGTGGTCAACGTCCTTTGCACGGTCTCAGACAAACGCGGCGCGCTTGTGACGGATCTCGCAAAGGAAGACTTCGAGATCCGGGAGGATGGGCGGAAGCAGGAGATCCGCTACTTCACTCGCGATACGGATCTGCCGCTCACCGTGGCTATGCTTGTGGACGTCAGTGGAAGTGTGCGGGCCGTGCTCGCCGACGAGCGGGAGGCGGCCGGGCGCTTCTTCGAAACAGTCCTGCGGCCCACCGATCACGCTCTTTTGCTGGGTTTCTCGAGCACTCTGGCGCTGTGGCAGGATTTCACGTCGTCCAGCCAGCGGCTCCGGAATGCGCTCACGCAGCTCCACGCGATTCGGTTTCGGGGATTGCCCGACGCTGGACAAGCGATGCCCGGCACCCTCCTGTACGATGCCGTTTATCAAACCGCGAAGGGCAAGCTCGCAGGCGTTCCCGGGCGCAAAACGATGCTGATTGTGTCGGACGGGCTGGACAACGGCAGCCAGAAGCACCTGGACGATGCCGTGCAGGCGGTGCAGGCGACCAACACAATCGTGTACGCCGTCTGTTACGACGACAAGTTTTTCGGCTGTGCATTTCTCAACAGCCTGGCCCGGCCAACCGGCGGGCAAATGTTCGTTACCGGCAAGAAACAGACGCTCGATGAGATCTTTCATGTCATCGAGGAGGAGCTGCGCAGCCAATATTCGATCGGTTTTACGCCCTTGAACGCGGCGCACGACGGCAAGTTCCGCAAGCTGGACGTGAAGGTTCGTCCGAAAGGGCTGCGGGTGGCGGTCCGGCGCGGTTATTACGCGCCAGGCATGCCGGAAGGCAGCGACGGAAAGAAGTGATCGCTATTTGGTGCGGGATTGCAGCGCCGACAGCATCGCATCGCCAGGATAAAGCCCTAAGCCCGCGCTGACCACGTCGCGAGCCTGAGCCTGATCGCCGCTCTGGCGGAAGCTGAGGGCGATTTGCGCCAACGTAACCGGCGAGGCCTTGAAAGCCGCGATGCCAAGTTTCTTATAGAGTTCCGCGATCGGCGCGTATTTTTTCTCAGTAAAGTAGAGCTGCACCAGATCCTGTCCGGCGAACGTATTGGCCGGGTTCTGATCCAAGGCCAGGCGGAAATAATCCACCGCCGCGGAGTCGTTCTTTTGCGAGATGGCCTCCAGCGCGCGCATGTACGCCGCGATGCCGGGCCGTCCCAAAGCCTGGGTGTCCGACAGGAAGTAGAGCGGAAGATCGGTCTTCTCGGGTGAGATCCTGAGCGGCAGATTCGCCGATGCTAAGACTTCGCTTGCCCCGGCCACCCGCAGATTCACAATCAATCGATAGTCGCCGTTGTCGAGATCGTTAACGGCGATGGTCTTGGACTTGAGCAGCCGGTCATCTTTAAACTCCGAATGTGGGATCTCCTCGGTGCTGCTGCGGCGCCCTTCCTTGTCCTGCAGATGGGTGACCAGATATTCCATCTGATAGTTGTCGGTGGAGCCAGGCGGCGCGTGCAGCTCGAAGAGCAGCCGCAATGGGTCCGGATGATTGATCTCATGCCGGGCGGCGGGATGGAATTGCACACCAAAGTATTGGAACGGCTGGAAGGGATTGGGGCGCGCTACGCGGTCCACCGAAGTGGTCACCAGAGGACCCGCGAACGATGGACGTGTCACCGGTCCGGCCGCTACGTCCGCCTCGCCTTTGAAAGTTTGCTGTGCCTGCCGGTTGGTCACCTCAATAGTCAGTTTGTACGCGCCGGGTTCGATGGGCATGCGGCCGGCGATCACGAACGGCGTGAACTTCTTCTCGCTGGTGGGCGTGTCCGCGAAAGCGGCATAGGCGCGCTCTTCGGAATCCTCAAGAATAGTTTCACCGGTTTTCGTGGTGAGCCGGTAGCCGATACTGACCTTCAACTGGGAGCCGTCGGCTTGGCCCAGCTTCGGATCGTCGATGAGCACGCCGTAATCCAGCCAGGATTTTCCTGTGGGATCTGCCAGAACCAGAGTGTTGAGCTCGACCGGCCGGTCTTGATTCACCAGGAAGTAGGAGCTCACTTTGGCATGCAGCGATCGCATCTCCCTCAGCTTGCGGACATTGAACGGATTATTGGCGTAGTTCTCGATTCTGGCGAGCAACATGTCACTCGACATGTCGGGCGTGTAGTTTACGGTGTCGACAGGTTCGCTGGGGACTAGGGAGAGAACCGCGTGGGCCACGTCGCCACCCATGGGCTGCAGAAACTTGTAGACGTCCCGGTTGGAATTGAACTGCGATCCGCGCACCAGCTTCATGGGGCCATCGAGGAACGGGCGGTAGAATTTATAGTCGCCGATGTCGCCGTAGATGTAGAAAAGCAAATAGAAGAACGAGGGCAGCGCAGGGGAACTGGTGTTGTTCTCGTAAAACCAGAGCTCCATGGGATAGATCTGGCTGTAGCCGACGAAGGGATGGCGCGATGTGGGCGCTCCAAAGAGGATATAAGCGCGGCCCATGTCGGTCATCCAGCCGGGCGTGGTGGATTCACGTCCGAAGTGCTGGTTGGCGTATTGTATTCGCGCGTAGTGCTCGTCCTTGAATGGATTCGTGTCCGAGCCGTGCTTGGGGTTGCGGATGGCCCAGAAGTTTTCTTCGAATTTCTCACGTTCCTCGTCGGTGGTTAACGCGAGGAATTCCTTGCGCTCTTCGTCCGTGATGATATAGATCACGTCCTGATCGAGCCACTTCTTGTACTGCGCGGGGAGCTGCGGTTTCTTGGTAGCGGCGGAAAGATGCAGGGAGCAGAACAGCGCCATCACGGCGAAGGCAGTACGAAGCATAATGCTGTTTCTATTGTCTTACAAAAAGGAAAAGGGGAGGTACGAAGACCTCCCCAAATGCTCAGACTGGACTAGAACTCGAATCGGACCGCCAGGCGGGCGCTGAACGGATCTTGGTAGGGATCCGGGAAGACTACAGGAATTCCTGAAAGATAAGGCTTTTTGAAGTCCGGGTTCGCCACGCCGGGGCTATTGTTGAGTTCGCCGAACTGGTTCACGCGGATCACGTTCTGCTCGTTGAACAGATTGAACAGGTCGGCGACAAACTTGATGCGAGTTCGTTCCCCAGCCTTCAAGGTGTACTCGCCGTGCAGGTTGAGCGGAAAGATCCAAGCTGTGCGGCCCTCGGCTCCCCGCGGCCCTCCCGGGCAGGTGAAGGTGCCATCGGGGCAAACCGGGATCTCGCCCGCGTTCCGATAATCCGGGTGGTCCAGCAAATCGGTGATCGGCGTACCGGAGGTCGGCGTCCAACCCAGACCCAGGCTGAAGTTGCCGACCTGGTAGTTGCCGAAGACTTTGAACTGATGCCTGCGGTCGGTGGGCAGAACGCCGGGTATATCTTGACCCGTCAGCCTGCCGTCGGAGTTGGTGAAGTCGAACATCGAGCTGATGTTGGGATCTTGCTGGAAGTTGTCGCTGCGGAAATTGCCTTGGTAGTTGCCGTACAGCTTCGACAACACGTAGCTTCCGTAGAACTGCACTTTAGCGAGACGTTTGGAAACGATCAGCTCCATGGATTTGTAGATGCGGCTCGGATTCGGGAAGCCGTCCGGCACACCGTCGGAACCGAGCGGGTTGGAGGTGCCATTAGCGAACGCCGTATAGCCCACTCCGTTATAGTTGATGCAATTTCCCACGCCCGGTGTTGAACAAGGGTTGGCGTTCTGATAGATATCCAGCGAGCGCGAAGGGTTGGCGATCACATACTGCTGAGGAACGCCGGCCAGCGCCTGAGTCACGTTGATCCCCGAGGTATCCTCCAAAATCCGGCGCAGGTCGCGATACACGAACCGGCCCGTGAAGGTCAAGTTATGGGCGAACTCATGTTCGTATCCGCCCACCACTTCATCCTGGAATTGAGCTCCCGTGCCTCCTGCGATCGGGGTAAGCCCGCCGACGCCCTGGAGCGCGATATTGCCACCCGGTATATAGTTGCTGGGCGACAAATTAGGCTGATTACCGGGACCGGGATCCGCATAGAGCGCCCCAGTCAGCCCGGTCTGTAGAGAAAACTCGCGGACCGCGATATCGAGCGGGATCTTTTCATAGAAGCGGCCCCAGGTTGCGTAGATTTTGGTCTTGCGGTCGTTGAATGGATCGAGAATCACGCCGACGCGGGGCGCCCAGTTGTGGCCGAAGACGTAGCTTTGCTGGTTCCCGAGCATCGACTGCTGTTCGAATCGCAAGCCTGGCTTGATCGATAGGCGTCCGAAGGTCCAGGTGTCCTGAATGTACCCGGACTGGTAACGAGTGTCGGTAGCCACGGCGGGATTCGAATAGTTGCCGCGAGTAAATACCAATACGATGGGTGAGTTGGGGTCGCTGGTTTCGTGCTGCCGCGTAAAGGCTGCACCGTAGACCGTCTGGCCCGCCGCTGCGCCCAATGCCGGATCGTTCGGCAAGGTAAATGAAGCGCCAGTGTACTTTTGGATGTCGTTGTAAACATCGTCTTCAAACTGGTACCCGTATTGGATGCTATGGCCGCCCAGGAAGCGGAAGATATGGGTACTCGAGACGGCCAATTGGTTCACCTTGGCTTCGCTTCCTTCGATAAAGCCGATGCCACCGTATGCGATTGCGCCGCCGGTTCCTTGCTGAACCGCCGTGTTGTCCAGCACTTGATAGCCGTTGGCTAGAGGCGTTTCCGTGAAACTGTTGTAGTAGTTGCTGTAGTTGACGGTAAGAGCCCAATTGGGAGTCAGGGTGCCGTTGTAGCGTCCGGTCCAGGTGCGGGTGCCGTACTTCAGCCGGCTTTCGACGGTATCGTCTACCGGCGCTGGCGCCAGCACTGTGCTCAGGTTGGAGTTGAAGGTCATGGGCGTGGAAGAAGGATCGCCGAATACCGAGCCTTCGAACTGGTGTTTGGTACCCAGGTTGTAATCGATCTTCGCGGTGTAATCGTAGGTTTTGATCTCGCGGTCGATGACGCCCAAGGCGTAGTTGGCATAACTCGGATCGGCTTCTTTGTAGCTATGGTTGGCAAGCGGGTTGAAGCCGGCGTACCAGAAAAGCTTGTCCTTCAGAACATAGCCGCCCGCATCGGCGCCGTAATCGATGCTTCCCTGATGAACCAGATAGTCAGTCTTGCTGACCAGCAGAGGATTAGCGTTATTGCGGTAAGCCTCAAACTGTTGCGGCTGAAAATAAGCGAAGACATCGCCGTGAAACTGATTGGTGCCGCTCTTCGTAACCACGTTCACGACGCCGCCGAGCGCCTCCCCATACTGCGCTTCAAAGCCGCCCGTCTGAACCTGAACTTCCTGAACGAAGTCGAAGTTGATGCCGTTGCCAAGAGGTCCGTAAACACGGCTGTACGTCCCGAACCCGCCAAAACCGGGATCGGTGGTGTCTGCGCCATTGATGATGTATTCGTTCTCCAGGCCGGACGCACCGTTGATGGAGGGATTCGCGGCGCCCGCGCCGTCGCTATCCGAGACGCCGGGGGCCATGGTCATTACCGACGAGATGTTGCGCCCGATCGGCACGTTCTTGTATAGGTTTTGGTCCAGGTCAGCTCCGATGGTGGTGGTGCTCAGGTCGACGCCAGTGCTTTCAGCGGACACATCCACCGATTGCGACGCCGTTCCAATCTGCAGGTTAAAGTCATAGGTGGTTTGCTGGTTGATGCCCACGGTCAGGTTACGCGCGGTGGCAGCCACGAATCCGGGTTGCTGTACCGAAAGGTTGTAGCCCGTGCCACCCACGAGATTGTGAAAGCTGTACTCTCCCGAGCCGTTGGTGGGGGTGCTTCGATCGCCGTAGGGCGACGTTAGCATTACCGTGGCGCCAGGCACTACCGCGCCGCTGGCATCGCGAACGACACCGGCAATAGAGCCCTTGGTGATGTCCTGCGCCCGCAAGGAAGTAAGCGCCAGGACGGCCAGGATCAAGGTCCAGTTAAGAATTTTCATCTTTGTCCTCTCTCATTTGGCGGAACTATAGATCGCCGCGCACAGTATCTAGACAGCGGTCATCCCCGTCACGGAAGCCGCAAAGTCGTTAGCGACACTGCAGTGCAATCCCGATACCACAGAATTAACACTCGTGCGATAACAAACTCATTAACGACGAACCATAGAGTTACACGGATTTAATGACTTTTGAAATCCAAGTGGCGGAAGAAAATGGCGGGCTATCTTCTAGAAATGGAAAGGTTTATTTGTTACTAAACAGGTTGATAAAATAACATTATGTTTAGAATCTACCAATAATGTTATAAACTACACAAAAAAGAGGGGAGGTCCGAAGACCTCCCCTCAGGTTACGTTTCTAGCTTTGAACTAGAACTCGAAGCGGACTGCTAAACGTGCGTTGAACGGATTTTCATACGGATCGGCGAACTGTTGAAGACCCGGTTTCAGGAAATCCGGATTCGTTACGCCACCATTGAGCTGCGACCACTGGTTGACGCGGATCACCTTTTGCTCGTTGAATATATTGAACAGGTCGGCGACGAACTTCAATCGCATACGCTCACCCAATTTGATGGTGTAATCACCATGCACGTTGAAATCGAAGGTCCAAGCGGTGCGACCTTCGGCTCCGCGAGGTCCTCCGGGGCAGGTCTCGGTCCCGTTCGGGCAGACTGGAATTTCGCCCGCGTTCAGGTAGTCCGGGTGAGCCAGCAGGTCGGTAATCGGAGTACCCGCAGTCGGGAGCCAACTGGCGCCGAAGTTGAAATTGCGGAACTGATAGTTGCCGAAGAGCTTGAACTGGTGCCTGCGGTCGCTGTTCAAAACGCCAGGAATATCCTGGCCGGTCAGCACTCCATCGGAATTGGTGAAATCGAACATAGAGCTGATATTCGGATCCTGCTGCCCATTGTCACTGCGGAAGGAGCCCTGATAGTTGCCGTACAGTTTCGACAACACATAGCTCCCATAGAATTGAACGTTCGAGAAGCGCTTGTTGACGATAAACTCAGCGGACTTGTAGATGCGGCTCGGATTTGGGAAGCCATCCGGAATGCCGTCGGGACCGTTCGGGGTGCCGTTGGCGAAATTGGTATAGCCGGTGCTGAGATTACAGTTCGGCCCCGAAGAGCAGGGGAAAGTATTCTGGAAAATGTCCAGCTTAGCCGAGGGATTGCCGACTACATAAATCTGCGGCACGCCGTGCAGAGCCTGAGTGACGTTGGTGCCGGACATATCCTCGATGATCCGGCGCAAGTCGCGATAAACGAACCGGCCGGTGAAGGTCAGGTTGTGAGCGAATTCGTGCTCGTAGCCCGCTGTAATTTCATCCTGGAACTGCGCGCCGGTTCCTGGGGCGACGTTCTCGATACAGAGTGCGCAACCGCCTTGGAACGCGATGCTGCCGCCCGGTATATAGTTGCTGGGCGACAAATTCGGCTGCTGGCCTGGGCCGGGATCCGCATACCACGCACCCGTGAGACTAAGCTGGGAGGACAAAGCGCGGACAGAGATATCGGAGGGAACTTTCTCGAAGAAGCGGCCCCAGCTGGCGTCGATCTTGGTTTTGTGATTGTTAAACGGATCGATGATGAAACCCACGCGTGGAGCCCAGTTGTGAGTTAGATCGTAATGCGTCTGGTTGCCAATCAGGCTTTGTTGCTCGAATCGCACGCCGGGCTTGAGGGTGAACCGGCCGAAGGTCCAGGAATCCTGGAAGTAGCCGCCCTGATAACGCCCATCGGTGGAAGTGTAAGGAGGCGAGTAGAGACCGCGCTCGTACTCCAGCACGATGGGGAGGCTTGGATTATTGTTTTCGTGCGTGCGAAGGAACTGTCCGCCGTAAGATGTCATCCCCGCCGCCGCGCCGAATGCCGGCAGGTTGGGAAACGTGAAGTTCGCGCCTGTATAAAGCCCAAAAGCGTCATTGTACACATCGTCCTCGAACTGGTAACCGTAGGTGATGGTGTGGCCACCCCACAGGCGGAAGATGTGGGTGCTGGAAACGGCCAACTGGTTGACTTTTGATTCGCTCAGTTCATTGAAGCCGACACCGCCATAGGTGATCTGGCCGCCGGTGCCTTCCTGGGCAGCGGTTTCGTCAATAATCTGATAGCCGTTTAGAAGCGGAGTGTTCGTAAAGCTGTTGTAGTAATTGCTGTAGTTCACAGTGACAGCCCAATTGGGGCTCAAGGTCCCGTTGTAGCGTCCAGTCCAGGTGCGAGTGCCAAAATTTATCTTGCTCTCCACGCTGTTGTCCGTGGGGCCGGGGGCTGGAACCGTGCTGACGGGCTGATTGTAGGTCATCGGCGTGTGGGAGGGATCGCCGAACACCGAACCTTCGAACTGATGCTTGGTGCCCAAATTGTAGTTGATCTTGCCGGTATAATCGTAGGTCGTTATCTTGCGCTGGACCACGCCCAGTGCGTAATTCGCGTAGAACGGGTCTGCTTCCTTGAAGTTGCTGTTGCTCAGAGGGTTGAACCCTCCATAAAAGAACAGCTTGTCCTTCAGGATATAGCCGCCGATGTCTCCGCCGTAGTCGAGCGTTGACTGGTGAACCAGATAATCGAACTTGCTGACCAGCAACGGGTTGGCATCCGTACGATTCGCTTCAAACTGTTGCGGCTGGAAATACCCGTATACGTCGCCGTGATACTTGTTGGTGCCGCTCTTGGTGACCACGTTGATAATGCCGCCCAGCGCTTCGCCATATTGGGCCTCAAAGCCGCCGGTTTGCACCTGAACTTCCTGCACGAAGTCGAAATTGATGCCGTTGCCGAGGGGGCCATATACCCGGCTGTAAGTGCCGAAGCCGCCAAAGCCGGGATCGGTGGTGTTGGCGCCATTCACGATGTATTCGTTTTCCAGGCCCGAAGCGCCATTGATGGACGGATTCGCTGAGCCTGCGCCTACGCTGTCGGACACGCCTGGAACCATCGCCATCACGGCTGAAATATTTCGCCCGACTGGCACTTGCCTGAATAGACTTTCATCGATATTGGCGCCGATGTTGTTGGTGCTCAGATCGATGGCAGTGGTATCGGCCGTCACATCCACGGTTTGGGTCGCGGTTCCTACTTCCAGGTTGAGGTCGGCAGTGACTGTCCCATTGATTCCTACCGTTATATTCCGCTGTGTTGCAGTGGAAAATCCCGGTTGGCTGACGCTGACGCTGTAGCCGGTTCCCGCCACTAGGTTGCGGAAGCTGTACTCCCCGCCGCTGTTGGTGGTGGTGGAATGGTCGCCGTACGGCGACGTGAGTTTCACCGTCGCGCCCTGTATGACCGCGCCGCTCGCATCGCGAACCGCTCCGGAAATCGATCCCTTGGTGATGTCCTGTGCTTGTAGGCAGGTGAACGCCATAAGCGCCAGCAGCAAAGTCCTGTTTAAGAATTTCATGGTGTGTCCCATTCTCCTCATTTAGCGCCGCGCCAGTTCGGCGGGCGTAGTCTCTGATGTGCGGTCTTTTCCCCTGTTAGGGAATCCGCGGAACGAACTGGGATCAACTGAAGATCCCATAACGGACGTGCCGTTCCGAGCCAAACTTCAAAAGCAGCCCTGATTGCTCCCCGTAAGCGGCATACCTTGCACTCCCCGTACCAACATGCTACTGCTAGCGGAGTAACAAACTTGTTAATTATATAGCATAAGGTTACGGGTTGCTAGGGCTTTTTCGGATACTACATCCCGTAGAATCGCGGGTGATCGCTACCAGAAATGGTAGGCAGCACCACCTGAAGGCGGTGCTGGAGGGTGGTGTTGGAAGTGATTGAGCAAAAAAGGAAAGGGGCCTGAGGGCCCCCTGGATATTCTGAAGCGTATTGATGGATCAGAAGTAGAATTTTGCGCCGAGCTGAATGAGTCTTCCCGCAGAAGCGCTGGTGACGCGACCGAAGTTTGACGTGACGATGTTGTTTCCGGGCAAGAGGAATTGCGCGTGATTGAACACGTTGTATGCCTCCAGCCGCAATTGGATCTTCCGCCTCTCCGTGAACTGAATTTCCTTCTGCAGGGAGAGGTTGGTGTTGTTGATGCCGGGGCCGTGGATTGAGTTACGGCCCGAGGTGCCGAAGGTCCCGGGCGTCTGCTCAGTGAAACTGTTCGGATTGAAGTAATAGTTTGGGAGGGGGCCAGTACCAGCCACCGTGTTTGTCAGACTGGTATTGCGAGGATTGTAGATTTGCGTAGGGCCGACGCTGTTCGGCCCATCCGCGCAACCGTAATAGGTGAAAACGGAGCACGTCAGCGAAAGATAGCTGGAGTCGTAGGGCGTAAGCGGAAAGCCGGTTTGGAAGGTAGTAATGCCTGCGAACCGCCAACCATTTACGGCGTATTTCACGAATGCGTTGTTCCAACCTAAGTGAGGAAGTTCATAATCGTAACTAGCCACAAAGCGGTGCCGTGCGTCAAAGGCGGAATCGCCCTTGCTAAGCTCTGCGTTATAGACATTAAATCCGCGCGGGTTGGACGCGGCCTGCGCGGAGCTTTCTTCGTAGCCCGAACCGTCGTCGATCGAGTGACTCCAGGTGTAGGCCGCGGTGAAGGTGAGTCTGCGAGTCAGCCTCTTATTCGCGCTAATCTGAAGCGAGTTGTAATTCGAAACGCCAATCGTGCCTTGGGTTCCGGCCGATGCAATAATGTTTCCGGGCACAAATTCAGTGTGGTCTGGGTAATAATATGGCTGCAGGGTCCGGTTTGCAACGCAGGTTGAATCGGCAGCACAAGCCGCCTGGCCTGCGGGTGTAATCGGATTCCCCTCGTACGCCACCTCCAGATGCCGGCCTTGTGAGCCGACGTAACCGACCTGGAGAACGATCGCGGCGGGCAACTCCCGCTGAATGTTCAGATTGTAATTCATCGCGTACGGGGTCGTGAAGTTGGGGCTTACCGTATTCATGACGATGGGCTCAAAGAAGGAGAAGTTCACGTTCGAATTTCCCGGCTTAGGAGCGCTAAAGGGAAACTTGTTCGGGATGGATTGGCCGGTGGCAATATCCGTATAAGGAGCGGTAAACGAGGGATTGCCCCCCGCGTCGCCGATGCCTAGGGATTCGAGTGCAAACGGAACTGAAAGCAGGTTCTGGAGCGCGGTCTCTTCCTCCGCTTGGTTGAAGGAGATGCCAAAGCCGCCCCGAATCACGAACTTTTGCGCCTTGCCACCGCTAATCGGCCCCCAATTTGGGCTGTAAGCAAATCCGAAGCGGGGAGCGAAATTGTCGTAGTGGGAGTAGTAGCCCGACGACGAACAGGTAGGATCGCCGGGGAATACCAAGCCGACCGGTGCAGACGGAAAGACAGTGGATTGTTGGCCTGGGCGCAGGCAATCCATGGCAAGTCCGCCGTCCCAGCTATTGTTGAAGGGTGTATCGATTTGATAACCCAAGCCGTAATTCAGGGTCAGACTGCGAGTCGCTTTCCAGCTGTCCTGGACAAACATGTAGTATTCATAGGCTCGTTCCTTTTGAGTGTTGCCACTGGTTTGTTCGTAGCTGTCTGGGATGCCCAGCAGGAAATCGGCCGCCGGATCGCCAGTGCTGTACAAGCCCGCTCCACCGAACGTATAGTAGCCATTGTTGATGAAATCGAACTTTTCGGCCACGCCAAACCGCTCGCCGGTAAACCCGAACTTCAAGGTGTGGTTGCCGATCACTTTCGAAACGCTCTCGTTCAGTTGGTAATTCTCATCCACGCGCGGTACCGGGCCCTGGATTCCAAACCCGAGATTAAAGTATCCAGTAATCCCGACGAAAGGCACCCCCGCGGCCGCCGGATCCTGTGGATTGATTCCCGTGAATCCCAGCGAGGATGGTAGAACGGAAGACTGGGGTTCGCCTGAGATGAAGTTTTCACGAACGTAGGAAGCTCTGAATTCGTTCAGAGTGGTTGGCGAAAAAACGTGACTCCACGATGCGGCGTAGGTTTTCAGGGCGAACTTGTTTACGTCGCCGAAACCGGGCAGATTTCCGCCACCAAAGGAGAGTGTGTCCGAGGAGGGATTGTCTTCAAAAAAAGTCGATGCCCAAACGGTGTCTTTGGAACCAAAATGTTGGTCGACTTTAGCGATCCCTTGGTAATCGCTATTGGTCGAGACCGGGCTATAGGAATAGAGGTTGCCCGGGGAATTTGCCAGCGGTACGTACTTTTGCAATAGGTTCGCCGAGATGGGGTTGAAATCCGCAGCCGGGATTTGGCCATTGGGAAATAGTACGTTGTAGGGAGTTCCGGCCGCCATCGTGGCGCCGCTTTCAGCAACCAAGGCAATCGGAGACGCTGTTGTGGAATTGGCGATGTCGGGGAAGGAGCCGTTGCGCTGGGCCTGGGTGAAGACCGTGGGCAGTGAGCCGCCCGGAAGCGATTGTGCTTCCCGATTGTAGTAGCCCTGGTACGACAGGAAAAAGAAGGTCTTATCCTTACGAATAGGACCTCCAATGGTTCCGCCAAATTCGTTTTGGTGGAAGACGTTCGGCTGGTTGAAGAAGTTCTGATCATTCAGAGAAGTGTCGCGAAAGAACTCGAAGGCCGATCCGTGGAATTCGTTTGTGCCGCTTTTGATGATCGCGTTCAAGATGCCGCCCGAATTGCGTCCGTATTCCGCATTCATGGTGCTGGTCACCAGATTAAACTCCTGGATGGCATCTGGGCTCGGGATGACAAGAGGCGTGTTGATGGCTATATCGTTGGAATCCGCGCCATCGATCAAGAATGAATTCTGTTGCGTTTGGCTTCCGTTGGTGGCATAAGCACCACTACCGAAACGATCACTCGACGCTTGTACGCCGGGAGCGAGTTGCTCAAGGGTCGTCCAGTTGCGGCCGATTAATGGCATATCGACAATTTGTTGGGCCGTGATCAGTGTACCGAGCTGCGTCACGGTGCTCTCAACCTGGGCCAGATTCCCCTCTACTTGAACCGACTCAGTGATCTGTCCGACTTCCATCGGGACGGCAAGATTGTAGATCTGATTCAGCGTCAGCGTAATCTTGTTGGCCGTGAAGGTGCGAAAGCCGTCCTTGGTCACGGTGACGTCGTAAATTCCGGGCGCCAAGCTTAGAAACTCAAACTCCCCGTCGTCCATCGAGGGAACGGTAGTTGAAACCTGCGTCTGAGTGTTCGTAGCCTTAACTGTGGCCCCGGGAACTCCCGCGCCGGAAGGATCTGTTACTGTGCCACGGATGTGCGCGATCACTTCCTGCGCCTGAAGACTCGAGGACAATGCTAGGGATAGCATCAGCGCACCCCACAAGATCAGACTGAGTTTTCGCATTTTTCCCTTTCTTTCCGAATGCCGGGCTCTCGCGTCGCGGCCGTACGCGAGGAAAGATCCGGTGACGTCTGTTGGAATTGCGGCTTTAGGTCGTGCGTCGTTTTTCTCAGGAAGCATCACGTCTCTCAGAGAAAGCATTCGACCGCTCAAAAGGCTGGGGAGGGTACTACGGGACCCTTGCCTTCGGAGGAAATAGCACCCACGGTACCAAACCAGCCGGTTCGCGGGATACCAAACACGATTATTGTACAACATAGACTTACGCTGATAGGAAGCCCTTAGCGGATATGTTTTCTAATAGATTGCGGCCCCCGCTTCCAGGAATCAGAAGCAGGCGTAGCCTCCGCAAGGCCGGGCAGACGGTTAGCCGTCCTATACTTTCCTCCCCGCGCGCCGCTTTCAACTCCTATAATTCCTACAGGGTCATTTTTGTAAGATCATGCGCAAGCGTCTGTTATTTGGTTCGGCAGTGGTGCTGCTCGGCATCCTGGTAACCCTGGTGGTCTGGCA